>Ga0208414_1000254_pt1 | contig 61370 bp, 79 predicted proteins | sample AntAceMetag02UKE_FD_184770 | JGI IMG/M metagenome (GOLD analysis project Ga0208414, IMG submission 184770) | Saline lake microbial communities from Ace Lake, Antarctica - Antarctic Ace Lake Metagenome 02UKE (SPAdes) (version 2) | ecosystem: Environmental > Aquatic > Non-marine Saline and... | reverse complement strand
CTGGTTGGCCAAGAGGGGGGCGATTTCGTCTTTGCCGGACAGCGTGAGGTCGCCACGCGGAAGCTGCCATTCGATGGCGAGGTCGGGGTCGTCCCAGCGGATTGCACGTTCGCAGTCAGGCGCGTATTGGCCGCTGACCTTGTAAGCGACGCGCACGTTGGGTTCAAGCGTGCAGAAGCCGTGGGCAAACCCGGCGGGAATAAGGAGCTGGTTGGCCTCGTCGGCGGTGAGCGTGACGGCTATGTGCTGGCCGAAGGTCGGTGATGCCCGGCGAATGTCGACGGCAATGTCGCGGATCGATCCGTGGATCACTCGCACGAGCTTGTCTTGGGCATGTGGCGCGGTTTGGTAGTGCAGCCCGCGCAACGTGCCGGTGGATGCCGAGAACGATTCGTTGTCTTGCACGAAGTCGATGTCGATGCCGGCGCCATGTAAGACATCGTGCTTGTAGGTCTCGCTAAACCAGCCGCGGTCGTCGCCGTGGCGTTTGGCGCGGATCTCGACGACACCGTCGAGTGCAGTTGCGATGATCTCCATGGCTACTTCTTGAGTCCGCGGCGTTCGGTGGCCTGCTTGTCGCGGAGTGGCTGCCACCAGGGCCGGTTGTCGAGGTACCACTGGACGGTGCTGCGGAGCCCGGTGTCGAAGGTGTGTTGGGGCTCCCAGCTAAGGTTGTGTTGGATCTTGGTTTGATCGATGGCGTAGCGCTGGTCGTGGCCGGGGCGGTCGGCGACGAACGTGATCAACGATCGTCGCGACTCGCCGGAGTCGAGTGGCCCGGCGAGCTCGTCGACGAGGTCGCAGAGGGTTTCAACGACCTCGAGATTGGTGCGCTCGGCTTTGCCGCCGATGTTGTATGTCTCGCCTGGCGTGCCGCGCTCGACGACGGTGACCAGCGCTGCGGCGTGGTCTTCGACGTGGAGCCAGTCGCGGATGTTGTCGCCGGTGCCGTAGACGGGCAGTGGTTCGCCGTGCAGGGCGCGGATGGTGACGAGGGGGATGAGCTTCTCGGGAAAGTGGAATGGCCCGTAGTTGTTCGAGCAGTTGGTGAGAAGCACGGGGAGGTTGTACGTCTCGCCCCAGGCTCGAACAAGGTGGTCCGAGCCGGCTTTGGACGCCGAGTAGGGCGAGCGCGGGTCGTACGGGGTGGTTTCGGTGAACGCGGGGTCGCTCGGGCCCAGTGAGCCAAAGACCTCGTCGGTCGAGATGTGGTGGAAGCGTTGCACGCCGGCTGCCCGAGCGGCTTCCAGCATGGTGAACGTGCCGATGAGGTTGGTGTGAATGAAAGCGGCCGGGCCGTCGATCGAGCGGTCCACGTGGCTTTCGGCGGCGAGGTGCATGACGGCGTCGGGGGAGTGCTTCACGAACACCTCGGTGATGCGGTCGATGTCGCAGATGTCGGCCTGCTCGAACGTGTAGTGAGGGCTGTCGGCGATCGATTGTGTCGATCCTTCGGTGGCGGCGTACGTCATTTTGTCGACGTTGACGACTGAGTGGTCGGTGTCGTTGATGAGGTGGCGGACGACGGCGGAGCCAATGAAGCCCTTGCCGCCGGTGACCAAGATTGTGAGGGGCGTGACGTTCATCGGGGGCCGCCGTCGGCGAGGCCGAGCAGGTACTGGCCGTATGAGTTCTTGGCCATCGACTCGCCAGCGGCGCGGAGCGTGGATTCGTCGATCCAGCCGTTTTCCCAGGCGATCTCTTCGAGGCAGGCGATTTGGCTGTTTTGGCGGTGTTGGATGACTCGCACGAACTCGGATGCCTCGACCATGGAGTCGAAGGTGCCGGTGTCGAGCCATGCGAAGCCACGGTTCAACTGTTGGACGTTGAGTTCGCCCCGCTCGAGGTAATAGTCGATGACCGAGGTGATCTCAAGTTCGCCGCGAGCCGAGGGCTTGACAAGTTCGGCAGCTTCGACGACACGTTCGTCGAAGTAGTAGAGCCCGGTGACAGCCCAGTGGCTGTTGGGGTTGTCGGGCTTCTCTTCGATTCTGGTGGGTTGGCCGTCGGCGTCGAGGTCGACGATGCCATAGCGCTGGGGGTCTTTGACGTGGTAGCCGAACACGGTTGCGCCAGTCGGGCGGGTAGCGGCGGCGGAAACGAGCTTGGAGAAGCCGGCGCCGTAGAAAAGGTTGTCGCCGAGCACGAGCGAGGCGCCTTGCCCGTCGAGGAAGTCGGCACCGATGAGGAAGGCTTGGGCGAGCCCGTCGGGTGAGGGTTGGGTGGCGTACTCGAGCGTGAGGCCCCACTGGGAGCCGTTGCCGAGCAGGCGTTCGAAACTGGCTCGGTCTTCAGGGGTGGTGATGATCAGCACTTCGCGGATGCCGGCGAGCATGTGTACCGACAGCGAGTAGTAGATCATCGGCTTGTCGTAGACCGGAAGCAACTGCTTCGATGTGCCCAGGGTGACCGGGTGGAGGCGGGAGCCGGTGCCGCCAGCGAGAATGATGCCCTTCATAGCTGCGCAGGTTAGGGCGTTGGTGAACAAGAATCGATGACACCTGACGCCGGAGCAGCCGGCTGGGTGCTCAGCTGTCGCTGCACCTGCACCTGCACCGGCGCTGGCGCTCCACCGGGCTTGGTGCCTGAGGTGACGTTGCGTGACTACGCCGTCGTGGTGTTGCGCCGCAAGCGGGTCGCTATTTTGTCCATCATGCTGGCTGGTATACGGCTGCGGTGTTGTCGGCGAATGCCATCCGCAGTACTGGATGTCGGCCGCTGTGCTGGGCCGACCACCTCGGACTGCATCGTCGATGGGGCGGCCGGCGTGGTGATGAGTCCGCGGATGGACGAGAACGAGTTGAAGAGTGCTCAAGGGTCCGAGTTGCAGGCCGAGGTGATTGGCGTTGAGTCTGTGCTGTCGGAGGCGTGAGACGTCTTTAGATTCTCTGCGGTGAGCTCGAACTCGAGCAACGCTGAGGGGCACGCCGCCAACAGGTACGCCCTGGCCTATATCGACCGGCAGCGCAGCGATCTGATCGACGAGTTCGGGGCGCGCAGCGCGATGCGATCGATCGCGGTGAGGGCGACCGGACTTGGGCGACGCAGTATGAGCACCGGTTGGAAGACTTGCGAGTGTCGGCCGAGACGTCTCGTGCCCGGTTGACCGAGCCACCATTCCCGGGGCGCCGTTCGGGCCCATCCCAATTCGCTCAGTGATGCTGGCGCTTGGAGTGGGCATTTCGCTCGGGCTGGTGTTGCGTTCCTCGTCTATTACCTGGACCGAACGATTTGTGACGAAGATGAGCTCTTCCGATATTCAGCTGTGCCGAACCTGGCGCCGATTCAGCGTCTCCCGAGTCCGACGAAAAGGCCCCGCCTCTCGTGGTGTCTCAATCCGACCCAGGATCGGCGACAGCCGAGGCCTACTGCAACCAGCGTACGGCTGCGCTTCCTGGCGCTCGAGAACGAGGTTCAACTGCTTCAGATCACCCGCTCGCACCCGGGCGAAGGCGGACCTGTTCACTGCGGCTTCCCGATCGACGCTGCTGCTGAGCACAAGCTGGGCCACATCACGCGGCGAGTGCATCCAGTTGTGGGCCTTGCGGGCGTGCAACGCGGAGTGGATCAGTCGGCCGGGGCCGTCAAGTGGGCGTTCAGGTACGAGAATGTCAATGCCGCTGGAGAAGCGGTCGACTGGATGCGGATAGTCAAGTAATGCGGTGGTCCACGCCGCCGTCAAGTTACTGACCATCTGGTTGTCGACGGCCGCGTAGAGATGTGGAATCACCCTTGGGCTGGCGGTAGGGCTCAGCAGTTGGCCGAGCGATCCGAGCGCGATCGGCACCTGGTTCACTCCAGGCAGTCGATGGGCAGCGAGTGTCCGGAGTCCGATGGGGGGCTGGGGGTGTCTCGCTCACTGCCAATCGAGCTCCTCGAGCGAGCAGGAATCGGTCCTCGAGAAGTCTCCAATGCTGCCACCTTTTGACGCTGGCCGGGCCGCGGCAAGCGGGGTCGCGATTGTTTGTGCAACATGTGCAACATGTGCAACATGGGGTCGGGCGCAGAAATGTCTCGAACGTGTTGGGTACTGGCTGACGCTTGGGGTGGCTCCGCTGCTCCTCACTCACAAATGTCAAGCGTTGCTGGGCTGCCCAAGGTAATTTCGGGGTATCCGTCAAGTTCTGCAGAGCCAGGCTGAGGTCTGGCAGTTCCGTCGCCCCAGCGGAGTTAGCATCGTGTCTATGCGAGTAGATGGAGAGTTATGAAGAGGGTCGTTGATGTGTTGATCTCGGCCGCCGGGATGGTTGTGCTCTCGCCGATAATGATAGTTGTTGCAATCGCAGTCCGCCGCACGATGGGCTCGCCGGTCTTGTTCCGGCAAGAGCGCCCCGGTCTTGGCGGCCAGGTGTTCACAATGTTCAAATTCCGCACGATGGGGGATGGTTCAGGTTCGGATGAAGAGCGGCTGGCTGGTTCAGGCCGGTTCCTCCGCTCGACAAGTCTGGACGAGCTACCGGAGCTGTTCAATGTGCTCCGTGGTGACATGAGCATCGTCGGACCGCGCCCGCTGCTCGTCGAGTACTTGCCGTTGTACTCGCCGCGCCAGGCGAGGCGCCACGACGTCCGCCCCGGTCTCACGGGTCTGGCCCAAGTCTCGGGCCGGAACGACACGACCTGGCCCGACCGGCTGGACCTCGATGTCCAATATGTCGAAACGCGGTCGATGCTGCTTGACCTGCGAATCATCGCAATCACGATCAGCAAGGTGCTGAGACGTGAAGGCGTCGCCGCTCCAGGTGAGGCCACCATGGCCCGGTTCACCGGATCATGAGCGACCCTGATTTCGTCCTACTCGGTGCGGGCGGGCACGCGAGCGACGTGTTGGCCGCCCTTGAGTCGGCGCTTCCCAATGCGACGGTCGCCGTCGCCTCCGACGGATCGGTACACACCGTGCGGTTCGCTGATCGTGCCGTCGTCATGTCTGGTGACCTCAACGCTGCATTCGGCCGCTCCTCCAAGTTTCTCTCAGCGGTTGGCTATCCGACTTCGCGCCGTCGCGTCGTCGAGCGAGCGACGTCAGCAGGCGTGGTTTGGTCTGAGGCCGTCGTGCACGGTGACGCGACCGTGCATCCTTCGACGTCGTTCGGTTCCGATGTAGTGATACTCGGACAGTCGTGGCTGTCGGCTCATGTCTCTATCGGGGACCATTCGAACGTGGCGTACGGCGTCACGATCGGGCACGACTCTGCACTGGGGTCGTTCGTGGCGGTCATGCCGGGCGCGTGTATCAGTGGCGACGTCACGATCGGCGACGACGTGATGATCGGAGCGAACGCGACCGTGCTTGAGGGCCTGTCCATCGGCAGCGGTGCAGTCGTCGGTGCTGGGGCGGTGGTCACGCGTGATGTCTCTGCCGGTGCCATGGTGGTCGGTGTGCCGGCGAGGGAGCGTTGATCATGTCGAAGCGTCGCGTGCTTGTTCTCAGTCAATGGTCGCAGGGAACTGCCACCATTTCGACCAGCGTCAGGCTCATCGGGCCGGGGTCCTCCGTACTGATCCGGATTTCGCGGACGTGATCACGCCGGCAGACGATCCCACGAGTGCACTAGGAACGCCATGACCGCCTGCATCTGGTTCATCTCGAAGTACGTCATCACCCCAGCAGCCGGGGATCCAGCCGGTCGGGGCTACGGCCTCATGCGGGAGTTCGCCCGGCTGGGCTGCCAGCCGGTGATCGTCACGTCGGATTCCATGGGCAAGTTCGATGCGCCAGTCGCGGAGCATCCCTACGTGATCGACGAGCGTGAGGGGATAACGCTCTGTCGGGTCCGAACGCTGAAGTACGCCAACAGCAAATCCATGCGCCGGATCTTGAGCTGGCTGGACTTCGAACGCCGCCTGCTCCGGCTGCCAAAGAATGCGTTGCCCGAGCCCGACGCCATTGTGGTCTCGAGTCTCTCCCTGCTCACGGTGCTCAACGGGCTGCGTCTTCGTCGGCGTTACAAATGCCGGCTGGTCTTCGAAGTTCGCGACATCTGGCCCCTGACGATCGTGGAGTCGGGCGGCCTCAGCCCCCGCAACCCCTTCGTGCTCGCTTTGGGTGCTGTTGAGAAGTTGGGCTATCGACGCGCCGATGCCATAGTCGGGACCATGCCCAACCTTGGCGCGCACGTCGAGAAGGTGACCGGGCGTTCCATTCCCACCTTCTGCATCCCGCAGGGGGTTGACGTGGATGCGATCCGGACACCGGAGCCGCTTCCAGCGGACTACGTCGAGACCTACATTCCGGCAGACAAATTTCTAGTTGCTTACGCGGGCAGCATTGGAGTCGCCAACGCGATGGACGTTCTGTTCGACTGCGTGGCGTCAATGCGGTCAGACGAGCACATTCACTTCGTCGTCCTGGGCGATGGCGAGCTCCGCCAGTCCTACCTGGACCGGTACGGTTCGTTGCCCAATCTCACGTTCGCCCCGGCGGTCCCGAGGTCTCAAGTGCCCGGCTTTCTCGGCCGCTGTGACCTGCTGTATCTGTCGGTGCGTAACTCGGGGCTCTATGAGTACGGAATATCGCCCAACAAATTGATCGACTACATGGCGGCCGCAAAGCCGATCGTTGCTTCTTATTCAGGCTTCCCCTCGATGATCAACGAGGCCGAGTGCGGGACGTTCGTCCCGGCTGAGGATTCTTCTGCACTCCGCGACGAGATCCGGAGGTTCGGTGGGATGGCTTCCGAGGACCGCGAAGCAATGGGAGAGCGTGGGCGCACCTGGTTGCTCGCGAACAGAGACTTCAGGGTTCTTGCTGAGGACTATTTGGCAATCCTCTTGCCGCATGAAACTCGCTCGGACCCGGAGGCAAGAAGTGGTCACAGTTCTGCACCCTGACCCTGACAAGATCAGCATGCCGCTCACTAACGAGCGGCGCGGTAAAACTTCCTGGATGGGTGATGCAATATGAGCAATCGGGTACTTGGGCTACCAAATCGGGTGCTGTGCGTTTCGCCGCACACCGACGACTGGGAAATCGCAGCGGGCGGCCTCGTCATGGCATTGCGAGATCAAGGCGCCGAGCTACGGGTGATCGCTTGTTCCGCAGCTGAAGAGTCCGTTCCGAGCGGGCTGCCCCCAGAAATTAATAGGATTGACGCCGTGCGCGCTGGCGCTGTTGCTGACATCGACGCAGGGAACATCGAGGTGCTTGATATCTCTGTTCGCCGATTTGATGAACGCCGTCAGGACATTCTTGAGCACCTCGTTGCGGTTCGCAACGAGTACGAACCCGAGTTGATCATTGGTCCCTGTTCGACCGATCGGCATCAGGACCATGCTGTGGTGTTTGAGGAGGTTCGACGAGCTTTCTCTGCGCAGACCGTGCTCGGCTACGAGGTTCCCTGGAACTGTTATGAGTTTCGCGCCGACGTCCACGTCCGCCTGGAACCATCGCAGGTCGAACGTAAGATTGAGGCCATTGAGAGCTACCGGTCGCAAGCGGGCCGGTCGTACACAGATCCCGAATTCATCTGGTCTTGGGCGCGATTTCGCGGGATGCAAGCGAAGCTGCCGTTGGCTGAAGCATTCGAACTCATTCACTGGAGACCATGATGACAAAACTTCGCGCTTCCGATATTGCCACCGAGCTTGGGCAGGCACTCGACGGGGACGACTTCGACGTGGCTGGCCCCGCCCCCCTCGACGATCCACAGCCGCACGCCCTGTGTTTTACGAAAACATCCAAGTTCGATGTCGGCGGTATCCGTCCCCTACTGATTGTCGGGCCCCTCGACCTTGCGGCACCCATGCCAGGGGTCTCGGTTATTCGTGTGGAGTCCCCTCGGCAGGCGTTCGCAACTGCTGCTCGAAAGTTCTTCCCAGTGCTGGATCCCGAACCGGGTATCCACCCCACTGCTCTTGTTGCGGCGTCGGCGCGAATTGAAGCGAGCGCGACGATCGGACCGTTCGTTGTGATTGAAGATGACTGTCGTGTCGGTGCGAAGACCGTCGTCTTGAGCCACGGCCACCTCGCTGCCCGGACGATCGTTGGAGAACGATGCCTCATCGGGTCTCAAACCGTGATCGGTCAGACCGGCTACGGGTTCGAAACTGACGAGAACGGTCTTCCGTTCCGCATCCCGCACCGCGGCAACGTCGTCATTGGCAACGATGTTGAGATCGGTGCCCTCGTCAGCATCGCACGAGGGACGCTTGCCTCGACAGTGATCGATGATCACGTGAAGATCGATGATCACGTTTTCATCGCGCACAACGTGATCGTCGGCAAAGCAGCGATGATCATCGCCGGAGCCGAGGTGTCCGGCAGTGTTGTGATCGGCGAAGGCGCCTGGATTGCACCGCAAGCCACGGTTCGCAACGGCATCCAAATTGGGGCACGGTCGACGGTCGGGCTTGGCGCCGTCGTGGTCAAGGACGTTGAACCAGACACGACCGTTCTCGGCAACCCGGCGCGCCCTCGCTGAATGGCCGCCAACAATCGCTGAGTCGACGGGCCAGATGGAACGGTTGTTACGTCGTACCCGGGCTACATCTCAATGATCGACGAGGCCGAGCGCGGGTTGTTCGCCTGGGCTTTGGATGCTGCGGCACCCTGTGTCGAGATCGGGTTGTTCGGAGGGATGGCCGCCTGGGGTCGTGAAGCTGGGGGCGCGCATGGTTGCTGGCGAATAGCGCATTCAGTTCATTCGCTGAGCACTATCCGAGCTTGCTGCTTCCCGAGGAAGTGGCGGCACCCAGCACCTCGGAATAGAGCCCAAGCAGCCGTTCCTCCGAGACGGTCCACGAGCCCTCTGCGGATGCCCAGTCCCGGCCAGCCGCTGAGGCTGATTCCCAGGCCAGCTTGTCCGAAAGAGCAGTGGCGATCGCCTCCCGCAGCTCTTTGCTGCCGAAGCCCTCGGCCACGAAGCCCGCGCCGTTCCGCATGTAGGCATTCAAGATCATTCGATTCGGGCTCGCAACTATTGGCAGGCCAGCTGCGGCGAACTCGAATCCCTTGGTCGGCAACCCCTCAGCGTAAGCGACAGTGTCCGCGTAGGTCAGCAGCCCGAGTGCCGACGAGTCCATCGCAGCAGCGAGTCCTGCGCGGTCCAGCCAGCCTAGGTGGGTCAGGCGCCTGCCCAGGAGCGTCTGCGCCTCACCCCAGATGGTCGGACTCGGTTGGCGGCCTGCAACTGCAAGGCTTGCGTCGGGGAGGTCGGCGACAGCTTTAACAACGTCGAGGAAGAGGTGACCGGGGCCCGGGCTTCCAGTGAACAAGATCTGTTGCGAGGAAAAGTCGGGCCGACATTGTGAGAAGAGCTCCACGTGGGCTTCGTTGCCGACCAAGACGGTCCGAGGGTTGGAGTAACGCAAAGCAATAGCGGGTGTGGCTGCAATAACGCCGGCGGCATGCTTGTCGATTTGATTCAACAGGGCCTGCGTGCCGGCCCGAACCGCGCTGCGGGCGGGTCTCGGAACCCAACTCTTGCCCCCCGTCGTTGTGAACTGTACGACGTAGTCCTCGTGGGCGTCCCAGATGACACGATGCCCGGAACGTGCCAGCTTTAGCGCGACGGGCAGCAGTTCTGGGTCGTGGAAGTGCCAGAGATCGGCAGCGACCGCCCTAACTAAGGCGAGCGTCTTGAGCGGGCCGGAGGTAAACCTCCCCGCCCGGGTGTTTGGACTGGGCGCCAGCGGGATGAGAGTCACGCCGGCATCATCAGGAATTGTGCCTGCCGCAGCCAGATGCACGTCGTACCGCCCCGTCGCGGCGAGACTCCTGCATTCCCGCTCAAAGATGCGCACATCGTTCGCTCTGTGCGCGGTTGTCACGTGGATGACCCGCGGGCGCGCGTCTACAGGAGAGGCGAGGTCAGGACCCATGAAACCCTCCCCCAAACGGATTGAATTCGCCATGGGGAATTGGCAGATAGCTAGCATCGTTTCGGATAATATCTGCGAGTGCTCGCAATCGAGGGTGTCGGCCGCTGTAACGGCGTCCATCAGCGTGTGCCAGTCGCAGCCGAGATCGGCAGCGACCTCTGACGCTGCTCGGCCGTGACGGCCGACTTGGAACGTTGCCCACCGGCCTGCCCTGTCGGTGATCTCAGCGCTCGTGAGGGCGATCCGTCATCGTCCTCGATGAAGGTGACGACGTCGTAGTTTGGGTTCGGGTATCGCCATCTCGATGTCGACCAGACAAGGCGGGTTCTCCGTTCGAAGCACGCAGGTCAACGAGTTCGACATCAAGGTCGTCGTGACGCGACACCCCGCCAGCGCAGCTCGGACAGGTGGGTCGTTCAGCGCAGGTGGTGATCTCGATTCGCAGCCGTCTTGGCCAGTTGAGAGGGCCCCGTTTGGTGGTCCGGTCGCTAGGTGTACTCGGCCGGGACGTTGGTGACGGTTTGACGCGATGAGGTTGTAGTCGATGCGGTGGTCCTCGATGATGACGCGTGCTTCGAGGAGTGAATCGAATCGCCACGAGTTGAGGAGTTCGTCGCGGAGCTGACCGTTGAATCTGCACCAGTCGTCGATGGCGTGCGCAACAAACTCGGGGCCATTGTCAAAACGCACGAACACCGGCGTGGCCCCCTCGTTGCAGCATGATCCGGTCGAGGACGTTGGTGACGTGGTCGGCGTTGATGGAACGGTCAACTTCGATCGCCAAGCATTCACGGGTGAATTCGTCGATGACATTGAGCAGTTTGATCTGGCGTCCATCGGCGGTGGTGTCGAACCGGAAGTCCATTGCCCAAATAACGTTCGGCCGGATTGGCGAGAACGCGCCGACCTGGACCCCGATGCCGACGAGGCGCTTCTTGCGTCGCCGTTGCGGCACCCGGAGTCCCTCGTCGCGCCACAGACGCCGGACACCTTTGTTGTTCACTGTCCAGCCTGCACGTCGAGCGATCTTCGCGGCGCGCCGCCATCCCATCGGGGCCGGTCGGTCGAGAACTTGCCGAGCCAGGCGCGCAGCTCAGCCTCGGCGGACGTGATCGGCGGCGGGTTGAGTCGCATTGTGGATCGGTGGATGCCGACCACGGTGCAGGCTCGTCGTTGGGAAACCCTGAAACGGTCGCGTAACACCTTGACAGCGTCACGCTTGCGGTTCGGGGTCAGAAGTTTCCCGACGCGATCTCCCGCAACATGTCCTTGTCCAACTCGGCATCAGCAAGGAGTTTTTTGAGACGGGCGTTTTCGCCCTCGAGTTCCTTGAGTCGTTTCGCGTCGTTGGCTTTCATCCCGCCGTACTGAGCAACCCAGCGATGCCAGGTCGACTCAGCAATCTCGAGGTGGCGGCATACCTCGTCGAGTTGTTGGCCGGACCCGAAATGCTTGTTGCCCTCGGCGAGCTTGCCGATGATCTGTTCCGGCGTATGCCACCGGCGCTTGTTTGTACTCATGTTGATGTGGATTCTTCCTGCCCGAGACTCGGGCATCAAGAGTCGCACAACAACTGGACCACTACACAGCGATCGACTCAGCCGGGCCGCAACAACTTTGACGACCGCTGAATCATGTCGCTCGTGATTTGCTTGTCCATCGTCATGCTCGAAATCGGTCCACTTAGCATCCCGGGTCAGGCCCTCCACTTGATGCTAGCATGAGCCGCGATGTCGGTATCTGTGGCAAGGAGAGGTGACTAGATATGGAAATCCTTCTGGTCACGTCAGGTTGGCCCGCGAGGGACCAGGGTGAATTCCTAGAAGACGAGATTGAGAGTCTTGCGCAGGTCTTCGAGAAAGTGACTATTGCGCCAATGCGTCCGGCGGGTCCCGTGAAGGTAGATTTGCCTCGGCGGGTTTCCGTTGATCTGTCCCTCTCGCAACACCTCGCCAGTTTGAGACACGCGCCGACGCGCTATGCGCGTAAGCTGACGGCGGCAAGGCGTGTAGCCCTGCCAAATCGAAGTGGCTTTGGGTTCACCCGCTCTGAACTCATTCAGGATGGCAAGGACTTGCGCTGGCTGAGGCAGTCTTTGCTCGGCAGGGCAGACTCGGCATCCGTCGCCGGATGGGCCCGTCGGCGAGGTGCGCCGGCGCTCGCGTACACCTTCTGGCTCGGCCCCGCAACAGCCGGCCTCCGAACTGCCTGGCCTCGGACTCCACTCGTGAGTCGAGTCCACGGTGGCGATCTATATCCCTCGGCACATGGTTGGGAAAGCATCCCATTTCAGCGGGCGGCCGTGCAAGCCGTTGACTATCTAGCCACTGTGTCTGCCCACGGTCGCGAGTCGCTGATCGAAAGGTATCCGTCCGCAATCGACAAGACGAAGGTTCACAGGCTTGGAATCATGGACATCGGTCCGATGTTCGGACAGCCTGATCGAGCCGCGCTGAGAATACTTAGCGCTTCGAGTGTCGACGACAACAAACGAGTTGAGCTCATCGCCCAGGTTGCTTTGCACCTCGCGCACACACGTGGGCCGGTCGAATGGACGCACCTCGGCGCCGGGCCGGGTTGGGATCACCTGCAGAGGCTGTCGAGGCTTGGAAATCCCCGGCTCGTGACGAATTTCCCAGGCCAGGTGGCCCTCGAGAGGGTCCACCAGGAACTGAAGTCGGGTAAGCACAACGTCTTTATTAACCTCTCTATGTCCGAAGGCGCCCCGGTCTCGCTCATGGAAGCCCAGAGCGTTGGCCTACCTGTTGTGGCCACAGCCGTCGGGGGCACCCCAGAAGTTGTACCGCACGATTTGAACGAACTGATTGCTCCCGCCGCCACGGTTTCCGACATCGCTCAAGCGGTCGAACGAGCCGCAACAAGACCGGACCAGGAGCGCGAGGAACGGCGTAGGATTTGGTCGCAGAACTACGACGCAGACATCAACTACCCTTTCTGGAGTGGCGAACTTTGCCGATTGGCGACGGAGCGGCGAAACTCGACATAGAGCCTTTATCCGTGGTTGTGATTCCGTGATCAGCTGGCCGCTCCGATTTAACCCCCTTCCATGAGGTCAAATCGATGCGCCCCTCAACTTGGATTTCTCTGCGCTGCGGCCCCTGCAGCACCAGCACCAATGGCGAGCCCGAACACAACCCAAAGCATGTTGCTGTTCAGCGGCCCCAGCGTGTAGAAGAAGAGGAAGATGGGGATAGCGGCCAGTCCAAAGAAGGTTTTGTCTGTGGCACGCCACGAGCGATGTGCAAGTAGGACCAGCATGGATGCCCACAAGGCGAGCCCGACGGCTCCCAGCTCGATCCAGACCTTCCAAAACGCGCTATGCGCGTTCTTGTATCTGGACGTCGTCGCGAAGAGGTAGTCCGCGTCGGCCGCCGTGCCGATGCCTTTGAAAACCCACTCATCCTGTGTGTTGCGAAAAGCTTCGATGATCTGCCCGCGAGAATCCGTTGTGACGGGATTCTCCAGCCACTCGAGGACCCGAGTCGGGACGAGCCCGCGCGAGGAGAACCACCATATGACGAGCACCACGGCCGTCAGCAGCCGCAGGGCACGCAGGGTGCGTTGCAGGGATCCCATCGAGATGACGGCGGCGGCGAGACCGAGAGCGAGAGCGGATCCAATTCCTGTCCGGGAGCCGACAACCATCAGGGAGGCGGATTGAACTAAGACGATGAGGAGTAAAAAGGACCGTGTCCTCGGCACTCGCGTTCGCAGCAAGATAAACAACGCGGCTGCCAGTCCTAAGACGATGTGGAACGCAAGTGCATTCTGATCGATACCCAGGAAGGTCGCCTGTTCAACACCGGCGGTCCCATCCGGCCCACTCGCTATTGCTGCAAGCCCGGCAACAGCGCTTCCGAGAGCCAGGGCGATCGCCGAAGGCGCAATGGAATCTCTTAACACCCCAGAGATAGCGATTGCAGACAAGACCAGAAGGAGGGTCGAGACAGATTGCGTTATCGACTTGCTCGGGGCGTAGCTCCAGGAAGCCGTGGCGAACGACCAGGTGATGAGTGCGCCAAAAACCGAAAGCAGGAGGCCCCCCCCGGGCACGCTGACCTCCCCGCGAAGCGAAGCGATGGCCCATACGAAAAGGAAAACCAACCCTGCAAGGGTCGTGGCCGAACCGAAGGGGAGCGGGATGAGGTCTAAGGGCGTAGAAAAAACATACAGCAACGCTGTGTCTCTCACCAGGCTCTTTGGATTTCCGCGCTGGGCTGATGCAAACAACTTGGCACGCTGTCGGACCTGAGCCGATTGTGCTCCCGCAAAGGAACCGTAGGAACCTCGCAAGGTGAAAGTGCTTATCACTTCCTCGTTCGAATTGGAGTCACCTGCCATTGGGGCGCAACGCAGTCGGGCGCTCTGGGAGCACTTGAATTCGCGAAGTCATGACGCAACCCTACTCGGCGCTCGGAATTACGGCCGACCAGCATTCCTTGACCGTGTGGGCCTTGAGAGGCTGACGGAGGATGCTCCAGGTCATGCGACCGAATTGACGATGGGCGGGCTCGTGGCCTCGGGGCATAACCCTCGTCGCCGATGAGACACCTTAGAGGTAGGGCGAAGAAAGCACTCTTCGACTGGCCGGACCCGAAGCGTGAACGAGCTTGGTGCGCCGATGCAGTAGAACGTTTTGCGGGGGCTTGGGCGAGCGAGGAATATGAAGCCGTCGTCAGTAGCGGTCCTCCTTGGGTCTGTCACAAGCTCGGCCGGCATATTGCAACAGCGCCACGTGTCCCCTGGTTCGCAGACTACCGCGACCTCTGGACAAACGGCACCTACTATTCGCATCCGGCTCGGCGGCGGCAAATCGAAGGACGCATCGAGCGGCACTGGCTTGATGATGCCACCGCCATCACCGCCATCGCCGTGATGACTCGCCGATGCCCTCCGCGACCTGGCACCCAGGGTGCCCTGCCACACAATTTGGAATGGGTTTGTGGGTGAGGAGCTTTCCTCGTTTGAGGCTCGTGACCTCGGATCTGGCCTCAACATAGTTTACGCCGGACCGTGGTATCAGGGAAGGCGAGATCCCAACGCAGTACTCGATGCACTCGCTAGGGACAGCTGCCTGCGGGAGTGGCGACTCCATCTCGTTGGAAGTGTCCCACCTGAGGTCAGACAGGAGATCGCTCAGCGGAACCTAGGTGAACGCATAGTTCTGCATGGCTCAGTAGGCAGATCTGACGCCATATCGATCGTAAAGGGCGATGAAGTTGCCCTCGTGCTCGGCTGGAATGACCCCAAAGATAGAGACGTTGCCGGGGCAAAAGTGTTTGAGCTCATTGGCTTGAAGAAAGCTATCGTCGCCATGGCATACCCGCATGGTGTCCTGGCCGAGGTTGTCCAGCGATATGGAATGGGACACGTCGCCAACGAAACGACTGAGATCATCGCTGTAGTCGACGACTTGCACAAGCGGGGCGTGGATGGTGAGGTTCCGGACGAGGCCGTAGTGCCGCAGCTTCGACCGGCGCATCCAGCTGGAGAGATGGGAGGAGGTGCTCCGCAACGCCTGCGCAGTAGGGTACGGCCGTGCGTGAAGCGGCCGGGCTTCACCGGCTCAAGCGCAGATGGGGAATCAGAATTGATCCGTCGATGGCTTGCGTCACCTCACCTGCGTCCAATCGCTTCGATTGCGTCCGGGGCGGCGCTAGCGCAGTTGCTTGGCGTCCTCGTGGCGCCCATTGTCACTCGCTTATACCAGCCCTCTGACTATGGCGGGTTGGCCGTTTATGCTTCCTTCGTCGCGATCGGGGCCGCCGTCGCAGCGGGCCGTTATGAGAGCGCTATCAGTCTGCCCCCGGACGACGAATCTGGGGAACTAGATGCCATTAACCTTGTACGCCTAGCGCTTACGCTCGCTGTCGGATGCTCCAGTCTGATCCTCCTAGCCGTAGTCTCAGCGCTCCTTTTCACTAGTGTTTCCGCCCTGGAAGATTTGGGTTTCTGGGCCCTCGCCATTCCAATCGGTGTCCTGATGTCGTCGTCGTCTCTGACGCTCAGGGCGTACGCCACGCGGCGCCGGGACTACGGCGCAATCGCTCGGGTCGCCCCGACGCAGAAGGTAGTTACCGCGAGCGTCCAGGTAGGTAGTGGTTTGCTCGCGTTGGGGCTCTCGGGCCTCATGTTCGGTGCGTTGGCCACACCTCTCGGTGGGATCGGAATCCTCGTGAGAGGTTTTCGCAAAGGCAAGGAACGGGTATCGAACCCAGCCTGGAACTGGGAAAACATTCGCGGTTTGGCGCGTCGCTATTCTGACTTCCCCCGTGTGGGCACTTGGCTAGCGCTAATGAACGCTCTCCAATGGAATGTTCATGCCATTGCGCTGACGCGGTATTATTCGATAGGGGACGTCGGACAATATGCTTTCGCATTGGCAGTTGTTGGCCTTCCCACGCGCATGGTTTTGCAGGGTGTTTCGCAGGTTTACCTCCGCGAATGCGCAGCGCGAGTGAATGATCGGATCGGAGCGATGAGACTGCTGAGAAAAACTCTCAAATCGCTATTCGTAGTGTCAATCCCACTCTTTGGAGCGATCTTCGTGGCGAGTGAGAACCTCTTTCAGCTCGTTTTTGGACCAGGTTGGAACGAGGTCGGCGCGATCACCATCGCAATGATCCCGCTCCTGTGGGCGAGATTCCTGGTGACATCGCTCACGTCAACCTTTTATGTTTATCGTAGACAAGGGATACTGCTGGTTTGGCAGGCTGTCGCGCTCGCGACGACGTTGGCTTGCATTGCCCTAGGGGGGGTGCAAGGACTCTCGGTGGTCGGAACTACACTTTTAGTGAGTTTGGCGATCGCCCCTCTCTACCTCGTCCTGATTCCGATATCGATTTATGTCACACGCCGTGAGCCCCGAATTCAGAGCAGCAGTGCCTAGCCGCGGTCCGTCAGGCACTAAGACTGTCCGTTCTTCTGTGGAATTCGTCTGAGTGAAGCATGAAGCGACTTTCTCGACAGGAAGGACGGGCAACTGTGAACAACCATGATTTGCGGGTGGTCGTATCGCCGGACTGGGTGGCCGCTGATCGGTCTATGTTGGAGCAACTAATGGATCAGGCTCGGCGCTGACAGCAAAAATCTGGCTCTTCTCATTTGAGTGGCGTGTTCGGATTCTTGGTGGTGAGGGTCGTTCGGGCCGGGTGACGCCGCCGGTGTGGAGCAGCACGCGAAGCCGGTGGTTGTCGAACCGACGAAAGCCATGGCCGCAGCGTTTGACCTTCTTCACGCAAAGATTCCGGCCCTCGGTGGGACCGTTTGAAGCGCCGATCGTGTGCCGGTTCAGGATCTCGATTCGCCATGATGCGAGGGTGTTGCCGAGCGATTGGATCTCGGCGACGTCGTCGGCCCGGCAACCCGCAATGGCCTTGCCCAACACGATCGCAGCGTCGTCGTAGTTGCCAGCCAAATACACGTCACGAACACTCTCCTTCCCGAGCCATGCGCCGACGACTTCGTTGTTCGGATCGCCGGTGCGCAGCGACAACGGGATCCGATCGCGACCGCGTTCGTTGAGACGTTCGAACCCGGTGAGTAACAGTTTGCGAATCTTGTAGAGCGGATCGTCTTTGCGTCCCCGATGGCCGAGCGTCTGGTTCTGGACCCGCCGGCGGACTGCGTCGAGGCAACGGTGTGAGCGATCACTGAAATGTGACTTTGGCGATCATTTAAATGTGACATGCGTGTCGGGGTCTTCTGGCCGGCATCCACCACCCAATGGGGTGGCTCCTCCAGCGTGTCAAGCGACCAAGCACGACACGACTGAAGGAGCCACTCGCCATGATGACCCAGGAGACGTACGTGAATATCAACGACTTACACAAGCAGGAATGGACGATCGCCGAGATCGCCGAAGAGACCGGCTTCCATCGGACCACGATCAACAGGCGCCTCAAGGCTGGGCCGCCGGCAGCGCGGCCGACCGAGGCCACGGTGATGACCGATCGGTGGCGGACCAAGATTGATGTGTTGCTCGAAGCGCATCTGAGGTTGTTGTCGATCTCGGTCCACAACAAGTTGAACGCGGAGGGTTTTGACGGCTCGTATCCAACGGTCGTGCGAGCTGTTCGCGACAACCGCGATCCTCGGTTCAAGCCGGCGAATTCGGTGTCGGTTCCGATCCACACGGCGCCGGGCGACGAGGCCCAGTTCGACTTCTGCGATCTACATGGTTGGGCAGCGCGGTTCGGGTGGAACATCCGCTCGTCGCGTTCGGGATGATCTTGTCGTGGTCGCGTTTCCGGATCTGGTGGTTCATCACCTCGGAGGATCGCCGACACACCTTCGAGGGCGCGGTCCGGTTCTTCGACGAGATCGGCGGCGTCCCGCGGCGTGTCGCACCGACCGGATGGGCGCGCTCGGCCGGTCCCAAGGCAAACGCTTCGAACTGCACGCACCAACGGCCGGTTTCGGGGCGCACCACGGCACCAAGATCACGTCATGCCAAGCCCGCGACGCGAAACGCAAAGGCAAGGTCGAGCGTCCGTTCCGTCAACTCCAAGAGACGTTCCTGCCCGAGGTCGAAGCCGACGGCGCCCCGGTCGACCTCGCGGACCTGCACGGACGATCGCAGGTGTGGCTCGCGGAGCGGGTGCATGCGGCTTCGTATGGAGGTCGAACGCGACTTCCTCAGTCCGTTGCCGAGGGCAAGGTTCGACACCGATTACGTGGGCCACGGCGGGTCCACAACGCGTTGCCGTTCGTTGCGATCGACGCGAACCGCTACTCGGTTTCCCCAGAAGCGTTGGGGAACATGGTCGAGATCCGCCGGCCAGTCGATTCCGACTCGGTCGAGATCCGGTTGGCTGGCCGCCTGATAGCGACGCATCGCCTCGTCGCCGGAAGGCGCTCCGACGTGTGGGATCCTGCCCACAAGTTGGCAGCCGAGGCACTCGCGTTGGGTTGGGACCCGAACGCCCCGGACCTGCGCGTGGTCGAAAACCAGCCCGAACCCGCCGGGGTCGAGCGTCTCGAACTCGGCGGCGACTACGACGTTGCATCGCCCGATCTCGACGGCCGATACACCGTCACCATCGACGACGGCGAGGTGTCGGTGTGAGCGTCTATGAACAGATCAAAGCCGACCTCGGCTACCTCAAGCTCGACGCCGCCGCGGGCGCATTCGCAATGCTCGCCGAGCAAGCCAAGTTGGAGGACTGGTCCCACATCGAGTTCCTCGCCCGCCCCGTGGCCGATCAAGCAACCGCCGACCGCGACCGGCGACTCGCCGCCCGACTCCGCTACGCGAAGTTTCCTTACCGGCGCACCATCGACGACTTCGACTACGAGTTCCAACCATCGGTCGACCGCAAACTAATGGACGACTTGGCGACGCTCCGCTTCATTGACGAGAACCGGCCGATCTTTTTCCTCGGACAGCCCGGCTGCGGCAAAACACACCTCGCCGTCGCGCTCGCCACCTTGGCCGTTGAAGCCGGCTATTGCGGCTACTTCACCACCGCCGACAACCTCTGTCGCACACTCGTGTGCGCATCGATCGAGGGCAACCTGGCATCGAAGATGAAGTCGTTCACCGCGCCCACAGTGTTGGTGATTGACGACGTCGGCCTGTGAGCCGGTCACCTTCGCAAGGAGGTAGTCATGGCAACCATGGAAAAGAAGGACACGTCGAGAATCCGGCGGTCGTTCCCTGGCGAGTTCAAGTCTGACGCTGTAGCAATGGTGCTTGACGACGGTCGCAGGATCGTCGACGTCGCCGAAGCAATCGGTGTCGGCGAGGGCACGCTTGGCAACTGGGCCCGGCTGGAAAGGGTTGAGCGCGGCGAGCGCTCTGGTCTGACCCGCGACGACCGCGCCGAGTTGGTCGAGCTGCGCAAGGACAACGCCCGTCTGCGGATGGAACGAGATCTACTCAAACGAGCGACGGCCTTCTGGGTGAAGGAGTCGGGACAGTGACCCGCTACGAGTGGATTGCTGCCCGGAAGGCCGAGGGATTCCCGATCAAGGCGGCGTGCAAGATCGCCGAAGTCTCACGCCAGGCGTTCTGCGACTGGCGCAAGAAGCGGGCTGGCGGCCCGACCGACGCCGAGACAGCCGACACCGTTCTGGTGGCGGAGATGCGCGACATCGACGCCGAGTTCGACAGCACCTACGGGCAACCGCGGATGACACCGGAGTTGCGTGCCCGCGGGTTCTGCGTGAACCACAAACGCGTCGAGCGCCTGATGCGCAACAACGGGATCGTGGGCGTGCACAAGGCGCCCAAGGCGCGCACGACGATCCCAGCCGACAGCAACCCGCCGATGCCGGACCTGATCAGCCGCCGGTTCGCACCCGGCAAACCTGACGTGGCGTGGGTCGGCAACATCACCTACAGGTGGATTCAACTGGTCGTCGCAACACTTTGATGAGGAGGTTGTTGATGGGCAGGCCAGCTGGATGGATGAAGGAGTTGACGGGGCGGTCGCCGATGAAGTCGCCGGGCGCTACGTCGAGAGATCGAGCGGGAGTTCTGGAAACACGTCGCGACAGGGATCACGAGCGAGGCCGCAGCAGCTGCAGTCGATGTGTCCCAAGCGGTCGGGGGCCGCTGGGTCCGGCATGGTGGAGGGATGCCACCAATGGACCTGAAACCTGGATCGGGCCGCTATCTGTCGTTCGCTGAACGCGAAGAGATCGCGCTGTTGCGAGCCAAGAACTATGGAGTGAGATCGATCGCCCGCGAGATCGGCCGGTCGCCGTCAACGGTGTCACGCGAGTTGCGTCGAAACGCTGCGACTCGCGCCGGCAAGCTCGAGTATCGGGCGTCGGTTGCGCAATGGAAGTCGGACCTGGTTGCCCAGCGGCCCAAGCCGTGCAAGCTGATCGAGAATCCAAGGGTACGCGAGTACGTGCGGGACCGACTGTCCGGTGTGGTCCGCGATGGCAACGGTGACATTGCGGGGCCGGCCGGCTCGGCGTTCATTGGTCGCAACCGACCGCACCGCAGTGACCGGCGCTGGGTGCGCGGTTGGAGCCCCGAGCAGATCTCGAAGCGGCTCCGGGCCGATTTCCCCGATGATGAGTCCATGCGGCTCAGCCACGAAGCGATCTACCAGGCCCTCTACATCGAAAGCCGAGGAGCGCTGAAACGAGAACTCGTTCTGTGCTTGCGAACCGGCCGGGCACTACGCGTTCCCCGGGCCCGGGCCAAGAGCGCGACGTGGCATCACGTCACGCCCGACGTGGTGCTGTCCGAACGGCCCGACGAAGCCGACGACCGCTCGGTCCCGGGACATTGGGAAGGAGACTTGATCATCGGGTTGAAGCGCTCCGCGATCGGGACCGTTGTTGATCGCACGACCCGTTTCACTGTGCTCGTTCACCTACCTCGCGAGCCGGGATACGGAACGATTCCTCGCATCAAGAACGGTCCTGCACTCGGCGGGCTACGGGGCGATCTCGATGAAGAATGCGCTGATCAGGTCGATGTCGTCGCTGCCCAGCCAGCTCGCCCGATCGCTGACCTGGGACCGGGGAAAGGAACTGTCCGCTCACGCCGCTTTCACCGTCGAGACCGGCATCGCGGTGTTCTTCACCGAGCCGCGCAGTCCCTGGCAACGCGGCACCAATGAGAACACGAACGGACTCTTACGTCAGTACTTCCCGAAGGGCACGGACCTGTCGAGATGGAGCAACGACGACCTCAATGCCGTCGCAGCTGAGATCAACTCACGACCACGAAAGATCCTCGGCTGGCGAACACCCGCTGAGGCCCTCGACGAGCACCTACGCTCCCTCCAACAAGCCGGTGTTGCTTCCACCGATTGAATCCACCCGATACATGTCGGGCGATTACCGCAAACAGGACATTGGCTACGGCATGGTCCAATCCGTCGGAAGAACCGGGGTTTGCGGGGACAACAGCGTGGCGGAATCGGCGTGGTCATCGCTGAAACGAGAACTCGTGCACCGCTACCGGTTCGCCACCCGAGCCGAAGCACGAAGGGCGATCTTCGCCTGGATCAACCGCTACAACTCACGCCAACGGCACTCGACGCTCGGCTACATCGCCCCCATCACCTGGGAGCAGCAATATCATCAACCCCAGGCCACCCCGGCCGCGTAACCAACGTGACCGGCAAACGGGGGAAGCTCACACCCGCATTGTCAACGCCCGGACTCTTCGCGATCAACAACCTATCGCGCCGCCGGTGCTGAGCAGCCCTTCCCAACTCTCCAACTGGATGCGCCGGTCGAAGCTCCGCACCACGGCCTCGTTCGGAGCCTCTCCGAGCGCCACGCGCTTGTGCAAGTCACGAATTGCAGCAACGATCTCCGTGGTTCCGTTGGCGACGTGTCCCATTCCATAGCGCCTGACGACATCGGCCTGGACCCCATGGGGGTAGCCCGTCGCGATGACAGCCTTGTTCATGCCGATCAGCTCAAACACTTTGCCCCCGATGACATCCTTGTCCTTGGGATCATTCCAGCCAAGCGCTATAGCAATGTCAGCGCTCTTGACGATCGATAAGGCGTCAGATCTCCCTACGGGGCCATGCAGAACGATGCGTTGACCTAGGTTGCGCTTAGCGATCTCTTGCGTAACCTCGGCTGGGATTTTTCCAACTAGATGGAACCGGCACTCATCCAGGCCGCCCCCGCTGACGAGTGCATCGAGTACTGGGCGGGGATCTCGCTTACCGATGTACCAAGACCCTGCGTAGACGATATTGAGGCCAGGCCCGAGGTCACGAGCCTCAACCGAGGAAAGCTCCTCGCCGGCGAACCCATTCCAGATCGTGTGACAGGGCACCCTGGGCGACAGGCCTCGGAGGGCCTCGGTGAATCCGGGCGTCGCGGCGGTGATGGCGGTGGCCTCATCAAGCCAGTGCCGCTCAATACGTCCTTCGATTCGCCGCCGCCAAGCCGGGTGCGGGTAATAGGTGCTGTTTGTCCAAAGGTCACGATAGTCCGCGAACCAGGGGACACGCTGCGCTTTTGCGATGTGCCGGCCGAGCTTGTGACCGACCCAAGGTGGACCACTACTCACGACGGCTTCATACTCTTTGCCCGCCCAGGCCCCGGTGAAGCAGTCTACTGCGTCGGCGTACCAGGCTCGTTCGCGCTTCGGGCCCGGCCAGTCGAAGAGTGCCCGCTTCGCCGTGCCTCCCAGGTGTCTCACATGCGACCACGGCTTACGCCTCCGGGCCGTCAGTTCGCCCATCGCGGTTCTGCCTGCATGGCCCGGGGCATCCTCCGTCAGCGCCTCAATGGCCCCGCGGTCAAACAGCGCCGGTCGGCCGTCGTATCGAGCGCCCAGCAGAGTCGCATCATGCCCCCGCGAATTCAAGTGCTCCCAGAGCGCCCGGCTACGTTGCGCCCCGATGGCGGATGAGTTCAATTCGAACATAGATACAATAAGAATCTTCACTCAGCAAGGTTTCCACAGTTCCTTTGCGGCAACGAAATCGATTCACGTCCGGCACCGCGCCAGGTCATCTGGGTCAGACTGGCCCAGAAGCCCATCAGGATTGGTGAGAAACGCTGCGCTGCTATACGTCGCCTTGACCCCCTTGACCTCATCCCACTTCCCTTCGGTTCGCCTACGACCCTTGCTGGGTGCTCTTCCTGTCCCTATGGGCCAGCGGTTCACTTCTGGGAAAGGTCCGCATCCCTGCGGAGGCCTTCTGTTCTCGGTGCTCGGCGCCCTAATCCTGAAGACACCGTGCGAACTTCTGGGCGTTGGAAGTGGCTGAAGCGCCGACTTGTATGGAACTCACCGGACGATGCGTGCTGCGGTTCGTAGTGTCCGGTAGGTCGTTGGTCGGGTTGGCTCGTGAAGCGCATGCCACCTTCGGGTTGGCTCTCCCGGGGTTTGCCTCCCGATCATCGACCGGTGGTGGTCTGGCTCAACAGAGGTAAGACCTGCTCCGGCGGGTCTGAAAGTCGGCATGCCGGCCGCTGCTCTTCCATCCATGAGTGCGAGAGAAGCGAGCAAGCAGATGATCATTGGGATCGATCCCCACAAGATGTCGCATACGGCCAACGCCGTGGACCCGGCAACGAACACCACGACAGCGTCGGTGCGTATCGACGCAACGCTGGCGGGCTATCGCGAGTTGATGCGTTGGTCCAAGCAGTTCCCTGAACGACGGTGGGCCGTCGAGAACGCTAGCGGCCTTGGCCGTCATCTGGCGCAGTGGCTCGTTGCCCGTGGTGAGATTGTGCTCGATGTGCCGTGCACAGCGACGGCACGGGTGCGGGAGTTGTCGCGTGGTAGCCGACGCAAGACCGATGTCATCGATGCCGCAGCGGCAGCGAGCGTCGCCGCGCTTCATGGCGACGCAACCGTGGTTGTCGCTGAGGACCACACGACCGTGTTCGCGATGCTCGAGGAACGACGCGCGAACCTTGCTACGCAAAGGGTTCGGATCACGAACCAGCTCCATGCAGTGCTGCGCGATCTCGTGGCCGGCGGTGCTGCGGTTGCGATCACAGCGAAATCTGCCGCGTCATTGCTGCGCACGGTTCGTCCCGAGTCGCCGGCCGAACGGACTCGCAAGCAACTCGCACACGACCTGGTGCGAGACGTGCGTGCGGTCGACGCGAGTTTGGCCGACATCGAGAAGCGGATGACCGCAGCGCTCGACGATCACGGAACACGACTTCGCGAAATCGACGGCATCGGCGCCATTACCGCCGTCCGGTTGATCGGGCGGACCGGACCCGCAGCGCGCTTCGGATCGCCGCACGCGTTCGCCACGTACGCGGGCACTGCGCCGATCGAGATCTCCAGCGGCGAGCACAGTCGGCATCGTCTCTCACGCGCCGGCGACCGACGGCTCAACTCTGCAATCCATCTCGTTGCGGTCACCCAGGTCCGGATGCGCGACAGTATCGGCCGCGCCTACTTCGACAAGAAGATCGCTGAGGGTAAGACCCGCAACGAAGCGATGCGCTGTCTCAAACGCCGGCTCGCAAACCACATCTGGCGCATGATGATCTCTGACGAGCAATGCGCCATCAAAGACCAACACGGCCTCGAAACTGCTGCTTGACAAACACAGAGGAACCCCGGGTTTGATGACTGCTCGTGTTATTGGGTGACAGCCTCTTCGGCTGGTTGTGTTTGACGGTAGTAGTTGGTTTCGGCTTCTGCCGGGATTGTGTAGGTGGCGTCGCTGGTGATTTCGCCGTGGAGTCTGCGCTGGTTGAACCAGTCGACGTAGGTCATCGTGGCGAACTCGATGTCGTCGAGATTGCGCCATGGACTTTGCGGGTAGATCGGTTTCCATTTGTAGAGCCCGTTGAACGACTCGGCCATTGCGTTGTCGTAACTGTCGCCCTTGGATCCGACCGACGCGATGATGTCGTTGTCAGCGAGTCGCTCGGAGTAGCGGATCGACCTTGAACGCTGCGGTCGCTGTGATGAATCAGCTGATCAAGGTCCCGGCCGGCTCGCCGTCGGTTCCACACGGCCATCTCCAACGCGTCGATCGCCAAGTCGCTGCGCAACGATCGGCTGGCTTGCCAGCCGACGATCATCCGGGAGTAGACATCAATGATGAACGCGACATACACCCACCCGGAATGTGTTTTGACGTAGGTCAGGTCCGCGACCCAAAGCCGATCAGGTGCCGGCGCCCGAAACTTGCGGGCAACCAGATCGGCCGGGCGATGCAGCCGGTCGTCGCCCTGGGTGGTGATCGTGAATGCCTTGCCCCGTCGGGCTCCGCAGAGCCCTTCGGCGCGCATCAACCATTCAACGGTGCAGCGCGCCACGCGGATCTCTTCGTGGTTCAGTTGGGTCCAGATCTTGTCGGCGCCAGAGACGAACAAGTTTTCCTCGAACACCCGGTGTACTTCGGCAACGAGTTCGACGTCGCGTAACGCTCGTGCTGACGGGGGTCGTTTCTTGGCGACCCAATAGGTATTCGGGGCAATCCCGCAGTCGTGCTCACGGAGCACTCTGCAGATCGGCTCGACCCCGAACCTTGACCGATGTTCGTCGATGAACGCGATCACTTCTTGGACTGGCGGTCGAGCTCCGCCCCGAAGAAAGCCGACGCCGCCTTCAAAATCTCGTTCGCCCGGCGCAGCTCTTTGTTCTCGCGCTCGAGGGCCTTCAATGGGCCCGCTCATCGGTCGTGATTCCCGGCCGATCACCGGTGTCGGTTTTGACCCGGCGAACCCACTGACGCAACGTCTCGTGATTCACCTGGAGCTTCTTGGCAATCGATTCGATTGCTTTCCACTGCGACGGATATTCGTGCTGATGCTCCAACACCATACGCACAGCGCGTTCACGGAACTCGTCCGGGTACCTGCCCGGTCGACGCTTCTTCTCTGACATTGACTCATCCTCTCAAGAGAACAAGCAGTCACCGATCCCGGGGCGCTTCAGGGCGCCTCAGCGGCCCATCTGGGCTCACGTGTGCAAAGCTAGGCACATGACTCAAACCTCCCCCTGGACAACCCCACCGCACGTCATGTTCGTGGCGGGGGCACGGCCGAATTTTCCCAAACTCAAGCCGGTTCTCGACGCGTTCGAGGCTCGTGGCTGCCCGACCACGTTTGTGCACACCGGCCAGCACTACGACCCGGCGTTGAGTGAAGTCTTCCTCGATGAACTTGGCATCCGCAGGCCGGACCGCCTCCTAAAGGTGGGGTCCGGCAAGCACGGGGAACAAACCGCCCGCCTCATGGCATCGTTCGAGCCCGTCGTCGAGGAGCTTCGTCCCGACGTGATCGTCGTTGCCGGCGATGTGAACTCGACCGTCGCCTGTGCCCTGGTCGGGGCCAAACTCGGCTGCCTGATCGCGCACGTCGAGGCCGGGCTCCGCAGCCGAGACTGGGCAATGCCCGAAGAAGTCAACCGCGTCGTCACCGACCGACTCAGTGACTATCTACTCGCGCCATCCCCAGACGCGGTCACCAACCTCGAAGCTGAGGGCTATCGAGAAGACCAGATCCACTTGGTCGGCAATGTGATGATCGACACGTTGAAGACGAACCTGGACCGAGCGGCCACACGGCTTCCTGGGCTCCTTCAACAATTCGATCTCGACAAGTACGGGCTAGTCACCCTCCATCGTCCCTCCAACGTCGACGACCGGGAGCGATTGGCATCGCTCATAGATGCACTTGGCACCGTGTCGCTCAACCTCCCCCTGCTGCTCCCCGTTCATCCACGCACCAAGCGCACGCTCGCTGAACTCGGCGCGGACCTACCACCGACGCTGCGCCTGATCGAGCCGCAGGGCTACCTCGACTTCATCGCGCTCCAATCAGGCGCGCGGCTAGTGATGACCGACTCGGGTGGCATCCAGGAAGAAACCACGGCTCTCGGAGTGCCATGTCTCACCCTGAGGGAATCAACGGAGCGGCCTATCACCATCACCGAGGGCACCAACGAACTCGTCGGCGTCGAACCGAGCCGAATAATCGAGTCGGCACTGCGTGTACTGCGCGACGGAGTTGAGCCACAATGCCCTGCTCTCTGGGATGGAAAGGCATCAGAACGAATTGCGGACGTGATCATTGAAGGCGGCCCGGCAAGAAGCCGCAAACGGCCGACTGACCTGTGACGAGTTCCATGCCCCAGCAGTGGCTTGTAAGGCCAACGCGTCCAAACGGCGATTTCGTCATCAACATGAACAGCTACGTCCTGTTCGGGGCCAACCCTGTTCACACCGAAACGTCCAACACGACCCAGCGTTGTTCGTACTGCTGGCGGGTGCGGACTCGTGTTGCGGCTCCCTCGGTTCCTTATCCTTGAAGTCCAGAACGTCTCCCTGATCGTTGTTGGCGCCCGCACAGCAATCGGGTCCGGTATCGCCCTGTCAGTCCTCGTCCTCATCATCTTGTTGAGGTCGGTGGTACGGACCGAAAGCATCATTTGCCTCTCCAAGTTGCGATCGGACTGGCGGGCACGGCGGACGCGTTTGAGCGAGACGCTCCTCTGGTGCCCGCGACCGTGAATCAGTCGAAGCTCGTGCCCGTCTTGAGACATCGTCTGCCCTGCATCAAACACGTGGTGGCGAGTCTGGTCGCTGAAAGTGGAAGCCCAAAATGTGGGTCGTCGATCTCGACGACCCAAAGTCGCTTGTTGGTCTCAGAGCCGATCGACATTTTGGCCCGTAATGCGGTTGCGGGTGTCGAGGATGTACTGGCTGTGCTCAACGATGAGATCAAAGTCCAGGTCATCATGGTCCGTGACGAGCACGACGGCGTCGGCCCGCCGAAGCTCATCGGGCGTGAGTTCTACGCGACTTGCAACGACGTCGATGTTGTGTTTGGCGGCCCATGAATCGTGAACCCGTACTTCGGCTCCCAGCTCAAGCAGTCCAGCGATGACTCCAGTGGCGGGTGTCTCTCTCGCGTCATTGGAGTTCTTCTTGTAGGACAATCCGACTACGAGAATCTTCGATCCGTTGACGGCCTTGCGTTGGCGATTGAGCCCCATCTGCACTCTCGTCACCACGTACGCGGGCATCTTGTTGTTGATGTCGTTGGCAATCTCGATGAACCGAGACGTGGCGCCGAGCTGCTGCTCGAACTTCCACGAGAGGTAGCTCGGGTCGATCGGGAGGCAATGACCGCCCACTCCAGGGCCGGGAAAGAACGGCGTGAAACCGAACGGCTTGGTGCTGGCTGCCTCGATCACTTCCCAGATGTCTATGCCGATCGCTCGAGCGTGAATTGCGATCTCGTTGATCAGTGCAATGTTCACATGGCGGAACGTGTTCTCCAACAGCTTGGTCAGCTCTGCGGCACCGGTCGTGCTGACCGGCACCGTGGTGTCGACCACGGCGTCGTAGAAGGCCTTGACCCGTTCGAGGCATGCCGGAGTGAGGCCTGCGACCACCTTGGGCGTCCGCTTGAGGTCCCAGGTTTCGTTCCCCGGATCGATCCGCTCGGGCGAAAAGCCGACGTGAAAGTCCACACCGGCCTTGAGCCCACTCAGCTCTTCAAGCCGAGGAGCGACCACCTCTTCCGTCGTGCCGGGATAGGTGGTCGATTCGAGAACCACTGTGCAGCCGCGTGACACGTGGGGGCCGATCAGGTCGAGCGCCCCCTCGATGTACGAGATGTCGGGAGCGCCGTCACGAAGCGGGGTCGGGACCGTGATGAGCGCGTAGTCGAAGCCTGCGATAGAGCTGGGATCATCGGATGCTCGAAAGCGGCCGGACTTGACGAGTCGTGCAACTTCGCCGTCAGGGACGTCGTCGATGTAGGTGCGGCCCTCGTTCAGCGCAGCGACCTTCTCGACGTCGAGCTCGAAACCGGTGACGTCGAAGCCTTCCTCCACGGCTCGTACTGACAGTGGAAGGCCAACGTAGCCCTGGCCGACAACGACTACCTGTGTCGTCACGAGTTCAACTCGCGCAACGTGTCGGACTGGGCAGACGCGATCACTTGCTCGGGCGTCAGACGAGTGAGTGTACGCATGGTGTCTGTCGGCTTCAAGGGCGACACAGTAACGTAGGTAATTAGCGGGTGCGATTTAGCCACCCTCCGCTCGCTCGCCGCAATCAGGTCTTCGTGCATTTTCTCGTTCTTTCTCAGACCGGCAAACGCGATCTCGATCGGAGGCTGGTGTGGACAATGACGTGGTCGATCCCGGCGTCGGCGAACGCATCGGCGATTGGGGCCAGTTTCACGAACTGCGGTCGGGCGCCGACGATGCTGACGATCCTCACGTGCGGCCTTGCCCGATCTGCACGGTCATAGCGCAGCCCCACTCGCCCCGGTCCAGGCTCCTGCGGCCATCTAGGACACACTTAGCGCTGGGCAGGTCGGACGGAAGCAACGTCTCGTACGCCGCGTGGTCGGCCTGAATGATGACGGCGTCGACGTGCTCGCCGAGGTGGTAGGGATCCCAGCCGAACCCGGCCAGTTCGTCATCGCTGAACATGGGATCGTGGACGCGCACCTTGACTCCGCGTTCTCGCAGTTCTGCGACAACGTCGAAGACCCCCGAGAACGCTGTCTCCTTGACCCCGCCGCGGTAGGCCGCGCCGAGGACGGCAACCGTCGCTCCGCTCAAGTCTCCGAACTCTGCCTCGAGCCGCCGCACCGCGTACTCAGGCATACTGGCGTTTGCTTCTCGCGCTGCGCGCACGATCGTTGCGTCCGGATCGTTGTGCAGGTACAGCCGTGGATAGACCGGAATGCAGTGTCCGCCGACAGCGATGCCAGGCTGATGGATGTGGCTGTATGGCTGCGAGTTGCAGGCCTCAATCACCGCGTACACGTCGATATTGGCCTTGTCGGAGAACTTGGCGAATTGGTTGGCAAGCCCGATGTTCACATCCCGATACGTGGTCTCCGCCAATTTTGTCATCTCCGCCGCCTCGGCGGAGCCCATCGGCCACACGCCGTTCGGGCGTGGCAGATCGTCACGTTCGTCGAAGTCCAACACCGATTCGTAAAAGTCGATACCGCGTGCTTCGCTGGCCTCGTCGATACCGCCGACGAGTTTCGGGTACTTGCGAAGGTCCGCGAACACCCGCCCGGTGAGGACCCGCTCGGGGGAGAAGATCAGGTGGAAGTCTTGGCCCGGCACGAGGCCCGACAGCTCAGCCAGCATGGGGCCGAATCGGTCGCGGGTAGTTCCCACCGGCAACGTCGTCTCGTAAGACACAAGCGTCCCCGCGGTCAGCCCAGCTCCGATGGACGTGGTCGCGGCATCCATCCAGCCAAAGTCAGGCCGTGCGTCGTCGTCCACGAACAGTGGGACCACAACTACGACCGCATCGGACTCTGCAACCGCAGACGAAGTGTCCAAAGTCGAGCGCAGGTTGCCTGCATCAACGGCCTGCCGAAGCAACCCCGCCAGGTGCGCTTCGCCCGGGAATGGTTCAACGCCATCGTTGACGAGGTCGACGGTCTGAGGGTTGATGTCAGCACCGATGACTTGGTGACCCTTCGTCGCATACTGCACGGCAAGTGGCAGCCCGATCTTGCCGAGGCCAACTACGCAGATCTTCATCAACGCTCTCCCTGCTGTAGCGCGACCACACGGCCGTTGGCTGCAGATTCTGCCACGGCGTTCGCTACCGCGACGGTCGCCGCTGCATGCCGCATCGTCACGATGCCGTTCTCTTTGCCAAACACTGCATCTCGGAATGTCTCATGTTCAACCCGCAGCGGCTCTGGTTTCGGATAGGCGAATCGGACGACGTCGCCCTCTGTCACGCCCCGAAAGTTGGCGATATCGCTCCACTCGGTCGGCACGATGCCGTTCTTGTGGAGCGTCAGATCGGCCGTCAATGTGTCTGCAACCAGCATGCCGGTTTCGCCTGTGATGACGGTGACTCGTTCCTTCATCGGCGACAACCAGTTCACGAGATGGTCGGTGACGATGCCGTCGTCGAGCTGACCCGTGATGGAGACTAAGTCTTCATGGGGCCGACCCGAACGGTGGGCGGTGCGGGCGCTGACCGTGGCGTATGGCCGCTGCGCGACCCACGCCGTGAGGTCAATGTCGTGGGTAGCCAGATCCAGGATCACGCCGACGTCAGCGATACGGCCCGGGAACGGACCTTGTCGGCGGGTGGCGATCTGATAGATCTCGCCGAGGTCGCCGTTGGCGATGCGGGTTCTCGCCTGCTGTAGCGCCGGGTTGTAGCGCTCGATGTGGCCGACAGCGCCGACGAGGCCGGCGTCTTCGAAGGCATCAGCGATGCGGCGGGACGAGGCAACGTCAGTGGTCAAGGGTTTCTCGATCAGGGCGTGGACCCCGGCAGCTGCGAGTTGCAACCCGGCGTCGAGATGCAACTGCGTGGGAATGGCAACCACGGCGTAGTCGATTCCGAGGGCGAGCAGATCTTCGATGGTCGCGACGACCGGCACGTTGTGCGGGGCAGCGCCAGGCAGCCCGCCAGTTTCATCAGCGATACCAATAAGCGTCACCCCATCGAGAGAGGCGAGCACGCGAGCGTGGTTGCGGCCCATCATGCCCAGGCCGATGAGGCCAGCGCGGAGATTTACCATTTTTAGGCACCTGCTTTCGCGACGGCGTTCACGGCTTCGACAATGGTGTCGAGGTCGCCTTGATCGAGACTTGGATGAACGGGTAGAGAGATAACTTCTCGGGCGGCGCGGGCGGTCTCGGGCAAGTCGAGGCTCATGCCGAAACTCGGTAAGGCGTGGACCGGTATCGGGTAGTACACACCCGAGCCAACTCCGCGTGCCGCCAAAGCTGCGACGAAGGCGTCCTGGTCATGCCCGGGAACTCGGATTGTGTACTGGTGGTACACGTGCGTCGCCCCCGGCGCAGTGTTCGGGATGACAACGTTCTCCAGATTTTCGCTCAGAAATGCGGCGTTCTGCTGCCGCTGCAGCGTCCATCCGGGCAGTTTGCCCACCTGGACCCGACCAATGGCCGCGTGGATGTCGGTCATGCGGGTGTTGAAGCCGACAATTTCGTTGCGATACCGTTGTTCCATGCCCTGGTTGCGTAACAGGCGCACTGTTCGGGCGGTGCCGGGGCTCGCTGTTGTGACCATGCCGCCCTCGCCGGACGTCATATTCTTGGTGGGGTAGAAGGAGAAACAGCCAGCGTCGCCGAGGGCGCCGACTGGGACGCCGTTCAGGGCAGCGGAGTGCGCCTGAGCTGCGTCCTCAACGAGGAACAGTTCGTGCCGGGTTGCGAGTGCGCTGAACCGGTCCATTGCGGCTGGGTGGCCGTAAAGATGTACCGGCATGATCGCTCGGGTCCGAGCCGTAATAGCGGCTTCGGCTGCTGCGGGATCGAGGCAAAACGACGCTGGGTCGATGTCTGCGAACACCGGTGTGGCCCCGGCGAGCGCAACGGCGTTGGCTGTGGCGGCGAAAGTAAACGACGGAACGATGACCTCATCGCCCCGCGTGATGCCCAGCGCAAGGAGAGCCATGTGGAGTGCGGACGTGCCAGAGTTCACCGCAACGCACTCGCGGCCAGCAACCACGGTGTCGCCGAACTCCCGCTCGAAGGCCGCTACTTCTGGGCCTTGGGCGACGCCGCCGGAGGCGAGGACACGGTCGACAGCGGAGCGTTCTACCTCGCCGATGATCGGTTTGGCTGCGGGTATCATTCAGGGTTCTCCTCGAGGTGTTCAGGTGCGGTTTGCCGGTACCGGGTGCCGGTGACCGGGCAGGTCCATCCGTCAGGCTCGTCCGGTGTAGGTCGTAGAGGTTGGCCAGCGCGGCCGACCCAGCCGACGCGCTTCGCGGGGATGCCGGCGACCAGAGCAAAGTCGGGCACATCTCTGATGACGGTGGAGCCTGCTGCGACGAGCGACCATCGACCGATAGTCACAGGAGCGACGCATACCGCTCGGGCGCCGATGGACGCCCCTCCGAGGACGGTGACCCCCACCGGGGTCCAGGCGTCCGCAGACTTCAGTGTCTGATCGGGGTTCACGGCGCGCGGGAACTGATCGTTAGTGAGGACCGCAGCTGGGCCGATGAAGACGCCGTCGGCGAGGTGGGCGGGTTCGTAGACCAGCGCGTAGTTCTGGATTTTGCAGTTGTCGCCAACGTGGACGCCCGTGCCGACGTACGCGCCACGGCCCACGATGCAATTCGCGCCGATCTGGGCGCGCTCGCGAACCTGCGCCAAGTGCCAGATCGAGACGTTTGGACCAATGTTGGCGTCCGGGGAGACGTCGGCAGTCGGCGCGAACGGCTGGGGAGGAAGCGGTGGCTGTTCTTGAGGCGGCGAAGTGGTCGGCGGTGCCGATGCCCTTGGCTGCGATGGGGTGCTGTGGACGGCCTTCACGACGACAGCGGCGACCTCAGCAACCTGGTCAACGGTCATCGACGAGCCGCTTGGCAAACAGAGCCCGTGTTCGAACAGCATGTCGGAAAAGCCATTCAGCCGGCGGCGGGCCGCGGCGAAGTACGGCTGGCGGTGCATTGGCTTCCACAGCGGCCGGGCCTCGATATTGCTCTCCTCGAGGGCAGAGCGCACCCTGTCGGGTGCGTCGGGAGTATCAAACACGACACAGGCGAGCCAAGCGTTCGATTCACCGCGTGCGTCTGTGGGCATGAACTCGATGCCGTGCGCCTCGAGCTCGCTTCGGTAGTGGTCGCGAATCGCTCGGCGCCGCTCGATCATCGTCGGCAACCGCGACAGCTGGGCCCGGCCCAACGCTGCGAGCAGGTTGCTCAGGCGGTAGTTGAAGCCGAGATCTGTGTGCTCGTAGTGCACGACGGGCTGTCGGGCCTGGGTGGCCAGGTAACGCGCCCGTGTGGCGATCTGCTTATCGTCAGTCACGAGCATTCCGCCACCGCTCGTGGTCATGATCTTGTTGCCGTTGAACGAGAAGACACCGGCCTGCCCGAATGATCCGGCGGGTCGGCCACCCCAGGTCGCACCGATGGCCTCGGCAGCGTCCTCAATAAGCGGCACCCCAAAGCGTGAACAGATTGGAACGATTGCGTCGTAGTCAGCGCACTGACCGTAGAGATCCACCACCACGACAGCGGCGGGCAGGCGGTTTTGTCCGGCCCGCGTTGTCAATTCGGCTTCCAGCAGCTCAGGGCTCATGTTCCACGTGTCAGGTTCGCTGTCGATGAAGACCGGGTTGGCGCCGGCGTAGACGACAGCGTTGGCTGTTGCTGCGAAGGTGAAGGTAGAGACGAGTACGTCGTCGCCAGGCTGCACGCCGAATGTGAGCAGTGCGAGGTGCAGCGCGGCTGTCCCGCTCGAAAGCCCCACTGCCTCGGTGGTGCCCGCGACCACAGCGATCTCCTCCTCGAACCGGTCGAGGTCCGGGCCGATCGGAGCGATCCAACCGGAATCGAAGGCGGCGAGGAGGGCCGCGCGTTCGGCGTCACCGACATCGGGAGGCGAGAGGTAGATGCGATCCCGGCTCATAGATATTTCCGCGGATGGAACGGGAACGTGGTGCTATCGCAAGGTCGCTTGGCCCAAGACCGGGAGAAACTTAAGATCTTCGGAGTGCAATTACGTGGCACGTTCAACCAACAACGCAGGCGCTCTCTCGATAATGCAGATGCCGACGGCGCCGTCACGACGTGGCGCGTGAATCGTGATGGTCGCGTTGTCAATGTTTCGGTCATCGTCCGACCTGTATGGAGTGATTATCGGACTCACTTTGGGCGATGTCCGCCATCTGGTCGACTGATGGCGACGTCAGTGCGTGCATCGCGTCAGTGGGGCGAAGCGGCGGAACCTGAACGTGGGTAATGAGCGGATGTGACCGGACGTGGCCGTCTTCATCGCCGGAGATGAGATCCTCGTGCATCTTTTCGTTCTTTCTCAGACCTGTGAAAACGATGTCGAGTGGTGGCGTGTGACTGTTCGCAAACCGTTTGGCAACATCCAAAATCTTGACGGGTTCGCCCATGTCGAGAATCATTATTTCGCCGGGTTCGCTGATGGCGCCTGCATGGATGGTGAGGCGCGACGCCTCCTCAATGGTCATGAAGAACCGGGTGATGTCTGGGTGTGTCACGGTGATCGGTCCACCGTTTGCAGACTGGGCCTCAAATGACTTCAATACTGAACCGTTCGATCCAAGCACGTTGCCGAATCGAACCGACACGGACTTCGTCTCGCCCTGGGTGTTCGCCCATGCGGTCAAGCGCTCGGTGATTCGCTTCGTCCAACCAAGCACGCTCGTCGGCGCTGCAGCCTTGTCGGTGCTGACGTTGACGAAACGGTCAACGCCGTGCCTCACGGCAGCGTCAAGCAGGTTCAGCGTGCCGCACACGTTGGTTTTCCAGCCCTCGCCCGGATGCATTTCGAGCAGTGGCAAATGCTTCAAAGCCGCCGTATGGAAGACGACTTCGGGTCGATACTCGGCGAACACCTCCTCCATTCGAGATGCATCACGGATGTCAGCGAGGATGATGTTGCGATCTTCCAACAGAGCGCGACCGGTTAGTGATAGCTGCGTTCGGTGCAAACCCGTTTCGTCGCGATCGAGCATCTGCAATTCTCCCGGCTCGAATTTGGCGAGCTGCCTGCAGATCTCGCTGCCGATCGACCCGCCGGCGCCCGTGACCATGATCCGCCGGCCGGTGATGTACTCCGAAACAAGCGCTGTGTCGATCTGGGCGGACTGTCGCCCCAACAGATCTGCGTGATCGACGGGGCGGATGTCGCTGAGGCTCACTGAGCCGAACAACTCGTCGACCGACGGCATGACGAACACCTCGAGGCCAGCTGCCTCCGCATGGCCGGTCACTTCGCGGATAAAAGGGCGCCCGGCGCTCGGCACGGCAATTAATACTGCGTCGGCTTGGTGATGCGTTGCGACCTGCACAAGAGCTTCGATGCGGCCGGCAACACGGACGCCCAAGATCTCAAGATTGCGTTTCGTCGGATCGTCGTCAACGAGTGCAACGGGGCTGAACGGTACGTTCGGCGTCTCTTGCAAGATGCGGAGAATTTGTACGGCGCCATCACCGGCACCAACGATCACGAGCTTGCGTGCGTTTTTTCGCCCAACTGCTGCTTCACGCTCTCTATAGAGGCGCCAGACGGAACGCACCGTCACGTGGCCCAAAAGGCTCAGCCCCGTTGCCATGATCGGTACCGAACGAGGAATCGACTGTTCCAACCAGAGGAGCGCGGCCAGAGCCAGCCCGGTGGTCGCTGCGGTGAACGCCAGGCTTCGAATTTCGTCAAAACTGCCGTAGCGCCAGCGTCCGCGATACTGACCGTAAAAGAGTCCAAAGCCGCCCTGGAAACCGATGGCGCCGAAGATTGCGAAGAAGACTGACCATCCCATAAGTGAAAGGTCGTAGTCGTATTGCAGCCACACCGACAGCGGGAATGCGACAGACCAGACGACACCATCCACGACAAAATGGACCAGAGGAAGTCGACGACGCAGCCAACCCAATTCCGGTCCGCGATCATTCATCGGAATCGCCGCTCGTTCCGCCGATTTTCATACTCTGTCCGCCGATTTTCATACTTTTCCGCCGATATTGATACTTGTTCCGCCGATATTCATACCTAAATCCCGGTTGACCGTATTGAAGGTCGAGGACTGCTGGGTCATTGCTCGGAAAGTCCGGACGACTCCGGACGGCAGGTGACGTTGACCTGCGAGTGAAGCAGCGGAACTGCGACCAGTCTCTGCGCTAAGATTTGTTCCGATATGGGAGGAACGCAGGCCGAAACGACTCTGCCCATCCAGGGCAATGTTGTCCTTACAACCCGATCGCTGTCAGCGAGCCCGGTCACTTCTCGGCACCGGCTACTGGACTCGCCATGGACCAGGCTGCCAAGACTGCCCGGATCGAATTCCGCTCTGGCAGTCACTCGATGATCGGCCCCTTGTCAGCCGACGAGGACACGGTCGGCCGGAGACCAGACGCTTCGGCGCTGGCTGCATGACCCAACGGCTCATACGGCAGAGCCGTGTCGACGAGCGTCTGGCGCTGTCGATCGCATGCGGTTCAGGGCTGGCGGCAACGCTCGGTGGAGCTCGCCCGACGGAATCATTCGTGACCGACTCGCTATTGGTATTCGTTGCCGCAGCTGCTGTTGTCTGGGCATCTGCATCGGCGCCGTGGTGGGCCCTGGCTTCGGCGTCAGGACTTGCTGGTCTGCTCGCGTTCGAACCGTTAGCCGCAGGTTTTGGAGCGCTGGGGTTTCTCGCTGGCCTAAATGTCGGGATGGGGCGGCGGGATCAGGCGGCGATCCGAGCAGGCGTTGGCGGTCTTGCTGTCAACGTCTTCATCCGATCCGAATTTGAGCCGTTCTTCGGATTTTCAGCGCTCGTTGGGTTCGGTTTTTGTGTCTTCGTATTTGTGCTCGGTGTGCGCCGTCGGCTTTCGCGAGTCAGCCATGGGGTCTGGCTCGGTGTCGGCGCTGCTGCGGGTGCCCTGGCGGTGATTTTGTTGTGCGTCGGCCTCGCTGCGGTCAGCGCCCGACCTGAATTGATCAACGCTTCGAAATCGGCGCGACAGGGCGTGACGGCGCTCAACGCCGGTGAGTATCAGCAGGCCGCCGACCTGTTCGAGCAGTCAGTACAGGCGTTCGAATCGGCCGGCGACCACCTCGGGAGCTTGATCGCAGCACCTGGTCGACTCGTTCCCGGCGTCGCGCAAAACGTTGCCGCTGGTCGCGATCTCTCAGCTGCCGCAGCTGAGGCAATGGCCCAGGCTGCAGGTGCGCTACATCAGGTCGATCCATCGAAGCTCAGAGTCGATGACGGTCGCATCGACCTCGCCGGGATTCAGGCTCTTGGGGCGCCGCTCGGGCGTCTTCGCGTTGCTTTGAACGGTCTTCGTGCGGTGGTTGAGGATGTTGATTCGCCCTGGTTGGTCGGCCCGCTACAAGCTGAGCTGGTCGAGATCGACGACAAGCTTGCATCGAATGAGTCGCAACTCGACATTGCAATCGAGGCAGTTCGCTTGGCCCCGCAGATGTTGGGTAGTGAACGGCTGCGGCGCTATTTGCTGATGTTCACCTCGCCCGCTGAAGCGCGCGGGCTCGGTGGCTTCGTCGGCAGCTTCGTAGTGCTCGAGATCGACGAGGGGGCGCTTTCTGTCACAGACTTCGGGCGCACCAGCGAACTGAGTACGCCGACCTCCGGTGCTGTTTGCTCCGTGTGCGACGTTGAATTGCTGCAGCGGTACGGTCGATTCGGCTTCTCGACCGGCGAAGGCGGCGCCACCGGCAAGGGGCTGTTCTCGAACGTGACGATGCCAGCGCACTTTCCGTACGTCGCCGAGGCAGTTCAGGCGATCTACCCACAAGGCCGTGACGAGCAGATCGACGGTGTTCTGGTCCTTGACCCGTATGTCGTTCAAGCGTTGATGCGGTACTCCGGCCCGATCGAAGTGCCGGCGCTCGACACTGTGGTGCAGCCGAACAACGCTGCAGAATTCCTGCTCCGGGACCAGTACATCCTGAGCGACGACAAGGCTGCCCGTGTCGAGGCGCTTGACACGCTCGGCAGGGGTGCTATCGCGGCCGTCTTGTCGGGTGCGTTTCCTGAGCTGCCAGATATGGCCCGCGATTTTGGCCAGCTCGTCAGTGAGCGACGCCTGTTGATGTGGACCGACAACCCGGACGAGCAACTCCTCCTCGATCGTGTCGGCATGCTCGGCTCGATTCCTGCGCTTGACAAGCGCGATGGCGGGTTCTCCGTGTCGGTAACCAACAGCAGCGCGAACAAAATCGATGTGTTCCTCGATCGAACGTCGTCGGTTGAGTTGGTCGAGGACGAGGCCGGCCGTCGCCTCGTCGCTGACGTGACGCTCACCAACAATGCGCCAGTCGCGGGTCTCCCTCGGTATGTGATCGGCAACGCGATCGATGCCCCTGACGGCAGTAGCCGGCTGTTCGTTTCGTTCTACGGAGTTCCGGAGTTGATGGAGATCACGTCGAACGGTGAGCCAATCGGAGTCGAGGCACTTCCTGAAGCGGGATGGATGGCTTTTTCCACCTACATTATGCTCCATTCGGGAGAAACTCGGACGTTCCAGCTGACGTTCCAGCTGCCCCAGCGCTCCCCGGGGGACACAAGACCTTCGTCTCCCACACTGTGGACGCAGCCGTTGGCAGACCGTTGAGGCGAACGGTCTTTCACTTAATTACTATCTCGTCGGTTTCTAAGCGGGGGCTCCGTGCAGCTCAACGACTTCGAACGTTGCTGAAACTCCAGAGCCTCGGTGGTGCACCATTGACCAACCCAATCGGACACTCAAATGCGGAGCATCAGATATGATCCCGTCTTATATGGATCCGCAGCCAGAAATGACGCTTCGCGACTATGCCCGCGTGATCGTGCGGCGGAAGTGGGTTGTCCTCGCTGCAGTCGTGTTGACCACGACAATCTCGGTCGTCTCCTCGTCTGCCCAGACGCCGCTGTACTCCTCATCCTCCGAGGTGCTCGTGCAGCCACGGGGCCAAGACGGGCTTTTCGACGACCGTGTCGTGAACCTCAACGATCGTGCTATTCAAACCGAAATTCAGGTGATCGAAGGTCAAGCGGTACGTCAACGGGTGCAAAGCAACCTACAACTCGCAGTTGAGGCCCCAGAAGTAGACGCCAGCGCCGTCGGGTTGACCGATGTCATCTCCCTGACGCTGCGAAGTACGAACGCAACGAACGTCGCCACGCTGGCCAACGCTTATGCGAACGCCTACATCGAGGTGCGGCGCGAACAGTCGGTCGGCGAATTGCTGGCTGCGAGCACCGAAGTCCAGACCGCTATCGACGGCGTGCAGTTCGACCTCGACGTCCTGGCCGACGACGACCCCCGCCGGAACTCGCTGCTCGCGCAGCTCGGCAACTTCAACACAACACTCGATCAACTGCGTGTCGACGCGGCGCTCCGCACAGGCGGTGCAACCATTATCAGGGAAGCGCAAGTCTCTGTCAGCCCCGTTGAGCCGACGCCGGCCCGTACGGGGGCCCTCGCCTTCGTCGTCGGCCTGCTGCTGGGCCTCGGCGCAGCTTTTTTGCTCGACTACCTCGACGACAAAATTCACACTGAGGACGATTTGGAGCGGGCCACGAATCGTCCGGTGTTAGCAGTCGTTCCCGTTGACACACCACCGAACAACTTGCCGATTGCCGTGTCCGAGCCAGACCACGAAGCCGTTGAGGCGTATCGCGGGCTGCGCACCAACCTCCAGTTCCTCGGGCTCGACTCGCCGATCAAAGTGGTGCAACTCACCAGTTCGCTATATGGCGAAGGCAAGACGACCACTTCGGTCAACCTCGCTGTGGTGCTTGCCCAGGCGGGACATCGCGTTGCGCTGATCGACGCCGACCTTCGGCGGCCCCGCGTGCACGAGGTGTTCGCCGTGCCGCAAACGCCTGGGTTTACCGACCTGCTCCTTGGCGCCGAAGTCAAAGAAACAGTCAACTATGTACAGATCGACGGCGGCGCCATGCTCAATGTGTTCACCTCAGGCCCGGTTCCGTCGAACCCGAGTGAGCTACTCAGCGGGGGACGTATGCGCAAGCTGCTCGCTCAAATGGCCGCCTCCTACGACTACGTAATTGTCGACTCGGCCCCGGTGCTGCCGGTGTCTGACTCAGTGGCCCTTGCCGGAGCGGTCGACGGACTCCTCGTTGTAGCTCACGCCGGGCGTGTTGCTGACGGAGAGGTCGTCGAAACGATCGCGCGGCTCGATCGCATCTCGGCCCCGCTACTCGGCCTCGTGCTCAACCAAGCCACAGTCAACAACGGCGGCTACTACTCGTACGGCGGATAAGGTGCGAAACCCATGAGCACTTCGACGCTGCCAGCCCCGCCTCGGGGTGGTCAAGTCGTGTCAGGACACTCCGACAACACCGATCCCTCGATGCAGCGCACCGTCACCGAAGAATGAGCAAACCGACGCGTTCTATGCGTCGCAACCGAGCCGACGAGCGGATCGCCCTCGATCCGATCTTCGCAGCGGTCGGCGCAGTCGGTTTCGCAGGCGGCCTGTCTGTCTTTGTTCGCTCCGACCGCACCCTGAGGGCGCGCTCGCGCTGTTTGGGCGGCTGCTGCTCGGAATTGCACAGAACCTCACCATGCAGGCACATTCCCCTACATCGGCGAAGCGGCCGAGAACGTGTATCCGTAGAACGGCGGCGCACCAGTCGATGGGGTGATCGTGATGGACTCCTACGTCATCCAAGCGCTCATGAAATACGCAGACCCGATCGATGTCGTCGAGTCCGACACCCGAGTACAGCCCCACGACGCGGCACCGTTCATTCTTGAAGACGAGTACCTCCTCGCAGGGCAAGTAGACGGCTCGTCTGGATCGACAACGACGACGAACAAGACCTGCTCGACCGCGTTGACCTTGTCGGTGCCATCGCCGCCCTCGACCTGGCGTTCACCAACAATGCGCCCGTCAGCGGGCTCCACCGGCACGTCATTACAAAGGCATCTGAGTTCCATCGCGATCATCGAATTTGTTCGTCATGTTCTCCGACCCATCGTCGCTGGCAGAGATTCAACCGAACGTCGAAACCATCGGCGTGTCACCACTGTCGGAGGCCGGCCCGACGGGTATGCCCAGTACCTCGAGTAAACGTCGGAGGAATCGGCGAACTGCCACCTTGAATTCGGACTTGACCCCGTCGTAGCACCGGCAAATAAAGATTGCGGTGCTCTATTCATTGTCATCTTCAGGGCCAGCGGTCTGGAAGCAACCGATGACGTAACCCAGCGACTGATTCTGGTATTTCGGTGTAGGGTCTGCTTCATATTGGATTTTCTCGTAGGCATCCGATACGGCTCTCTAGAGCAGCTACGGAAGGGTTTCTCATGAAAAAATTCGTCATCGCACTAGTTGCATCTGTCACCGCAGTGTTCGGCTTTGGCATGGTCGCCAACGCCTACCCGCCAGGCGCTCCGTCTCCCGAAGTGAGTGACCCGACGCCGGCAGTAGGCGCCAGATTCACTGTCGAGGTTGGTTGCTCACCGATCGGCGCCTCGGTCGAATTCACGCTGAACTCGACTCCTGTCCAAATCGCCACGGTGACGTGTGTCGCCAGAGGCTCCGCCCGCACCACTGATCCTGTTTTTGGAGTTGCTCGTACGACCTTCACAGCCCCGAAAGTCGCGGGCGCCTACGAGATCAACTTCACCGGCGCAGCCGTTGGCGCCACCTCGATCACCGTTCAGGCCGCCCCGGCAATTCCCAACGGCGATCTTCCGGGAACGGGCTCCAACGGAGTCGGGCCAATGACCCTTGTTGCACTCGGACTGCTCGGCATCGGCGCCGGACTCTTCGCCGTGTCGCAGGTACGTCGCCGTCAAACCGTTTAATCCTTCGCTCACCCAAACTTCGGCCCACAGACTTCCGTCTACGGAGGAGCGTTGCCTGCGGGTGACGCTTCTCCGTCGTTTTCAGCCGGCTGTATTAAATGACACTCGCTGGACACGAAATGTGGAGGAGCCCCTCAACCAGCAAGTTTGGTTCTGTATCCTTTGGCGGGCATGAGAAATCAATGGTTTATATACGTCTTCGTTGCGGCCATCAGTGCACTGGCTGGCGTGGTCATCGCCGGACTGCCGAACTCCATAGACACTGAACCCACCATCGCCATTCCGGTGGTCAGCGTTGCACCAACATTATCGATCGCTCCGGCTGACGTCGCCACCACCGTCGTTGCGACCACCGAGCCAGTCGCAGAAGTGGCCCAAACATTGCCAACTGCTCCGGCCACCACCACCACCACCACCACCACCACGATTGCCATCGAACCCGACTTGGCACGAGCCGACGTCGCGGTCGCCGCAGTCAACGGTGCTGGTCTCGATGGGCTGGCAACGCGAGTGCGGAACCAACTTGTCGACCTCGGCTACACCAAGGCGAGTGCCACAGACGGCACCACCATCGTCGAGGAGACCACCGTCTATTTCTTCGACGGATTCGAGAGCGAGGCCGAGCAGGTCCTGACTGCGCTGGATCTCGATCCTTTTCGTATCGCGCCGGTGGTCCTTGCACCGAGCTTCAATTCAATCGACGGGGTCCAGGTGATCGTGTACCTGGGTCGCGATAGTTCCTGATTCGCGAGCGTCGTGCGTCGCTGGCTCAGCGTTCATCGAAGGAAGCAAGGTGTGCCTGTCCTTCGGTGCACGACTCAGCCAGCGGGCACCATCGGCAGCTGCTGCCGGGGCGTTTGACCGGCTCACGTTCATGGGCGGCCAGCGCCACCATGGCGTCAATGCCGTCAAGGGTGCGCCGAACCGCCGTTCGCAGTAGTCGCTCGCTCACGTCGTCGGCCTGGGCCTCGGCCGCATCAAGGTAGAAGGTAGCGACCTTGCGTGGTGGGACACTTCTGACGAGCGTTTCGACCAGTGCATAAAACCCAAGGTCCTCGCGGTGTCGAGGACTGACTCTGCCCGTCTTCAAGTCGATAATCACCTTGCGGCTTTCGGCTCCAGCGGGTTTGCCGATCATCATGTCGACCCGGGCCCGCAGCAGGATTGGACCGGAGACCGGCCACTGTGCGGCAGCCTCCGTCACCGGGTTGGCTCGGCGATCGAGCGGCGGGAAGCTTTCGACGAACTTTGTGACGCGTTCTGACGACAGGCCTCTGATGTCAGCCAGGTCGGCTTCACCCAATTCGGCAATCCACATCCCGATCCCACGGTCTTCGTTGGCAAGTCGCGACATTGCTTCGTCGACGAGTTCCGTCGGAGACGGCTCGCCTCGCCACCCGAGGTACAACTGGATTGCCCGGTGGGCGACCTGGCCTTTTGCAGTTGCTGGTGTCCATTCGAACTCGTCGGGCGCCAGGAAGTGGGCTTCGCAGTCGAGGGCCGAGCCAATTCGATGCTTGGTGACAAAGAGCTCCTGCCCTTCGTCGAGCCGCGTGGCGAAGTGATCGAGTGCGGCGCGGACCTCGTTGCGGATATCGGTGACGAGGTCGCGATCAAAGATGATCGGCTCACCAGTTCGTCGAAGCGCATCGAGCGTCCGTTGCTGGGTTGGATTGAGAGAAAGAGTGGTCGCTGCTGGGGCCTCACCTGCGTCCGTCGCGCTCACAACTTCGGACTGTATCGAACATGGCCGACCGGTCAGTACCTTCAATCCTCCGACATCTCCTGCTCATCGTTGGTCGCGCGACAGCGGCCTTTCTGTGTGACACCCCATCGTCATGATGGAGTCATGGAATTCGCTTCGATCGTCGACTTCGCACAGGCAGCCCGTCTGCTCTCGCGGGCCACTCGCCGTCTGAGCTTCACGGCCCCTGGGTTTCGCTGCCCACCGCGTTTGGTCGGAGTCGATCGGACCATCCGTCGGCGTGAAACTGGCTCCGTTGTCTCCGTTCGGGTCAAGGGCCGCCCGCAGGCGGCAGTGCTCGCCGACATGATCGAAGGCATCGTCGTGTCGAACGGACTTGTGGCACCGGATGCCGATCGGTTGCGAAGCGAACTGTGGAGTGTGGTCGATGCCAGCGTGTCGGCAGCACTGAGTGGGGGAGCGGTGCGCGGCGCGGCATGAGTCGACCCGTAACCTAGGCAGCACACACCCGCCCGGGTGGCGAAACTGGCAGACGCGGGGGGCTTAAACCCCCCTTCCATTCACGTGGAGTACGGGTTCAAATCCCGTCCCGGGCACTCATACGCTGGTCTTATGTGAGTTGGACTCTTTGCTCGACTGAGAGGAAAACCTGAAAAGGTCCCGAAAGGGTCCCGGATGGTTTACGATCGCGTCTATGGCACGAGGAACGGTGTTCAAGCGCCAGGGGAGTTGGGGGTTCAAGGCTGAGGCCGGCCTGCATCCCGAAACCGGGAAGCGTCGCCAGGTCAAGCGGCAGGGCTTCCGTACGAAGCGCGAGGCCGAGCAGGCGCTCGCCGAGGTGCAGAAGACCGTCTTCGACGGCACTGTCGTGGCCAATTCGAACATGCGGCTCGACGACTTTCTGGACGAGTGGCTTGCCGGCCAGAAAGCTCGGTTGCGCTCCTCGACTCATCACTCCTATGCGATTGCGAGCAAACGGCTGAAGCAGCATCTCGGTCGTTGCAAGTTGCAGGCGCTCACGCCGTTGCAGATCGAGAAGTTCTACGCCGACCTGCTCGACCACGGTGGACGCACCGGGGAAGGCCTCGCGCCGAAGACGGTCAAGAACACGCACGTCGTCCTCCGCAAAGCGCTGGCCGACGCCGAACGGCTTGGGTTGGTACAGCGCAACGCAGCCGCCGCAGCTCGGGGTCCGTCGGTGACGCGGCGGGAGATGACGACGTGGTCGTCGGATCAGCTCAAAGAGTTCACCGCAGTTGCCCAGGAGTCGCGGATGCGCAACGCGTTCACGATCCTGGCCAGCACGGGGGTCCGGCGTGGAGAGGCACTCGGGCTTCGTTGGGGTGACATCGACTTCGACTCGTCCCAGATTGCAATCGTTCAGACGGTGTCGACGGTGGGCAGCAAGATCGTCGTCGGCCAGCCCAAGACCGCCGGGAGCCGACGAACCGTCTACGTCCACGACACCACGATCAAGGCACTGCGCCAGCAGCGCCAGTTGCAGGCCGAAGAGCGACTCGCCGCCGGGCCGGTGTGGGAGAGCGGCAACGACCTCGTCTTCCGGAACGTCACCGGCGGACCGGTGAACCCGGATCAGTTCTCGAAGCACTTCAACGAACTGGTCGAGCAAGCCGAGGTTCCACGCATCCGACTCCACGATCTCCGCCACACGAACGCGACGCTGTCGTTGAAAGCCGGCGTGCATCCGAAGGTCGTGTCGGAGCGACTCGGTCACTCGTCGATCGCGATCACGCTCGACCTGTACTCGCATGTCACGCCGGGTATCTCGCGTGACGCAGCGGCCACGGTCGAGTCGATGATGTTCGACTGAGCATCGGCGGCCAGTCAGGGGTTGGGAATCGTCGAGGCCCGTTCGAGGAGGTTGTCGATGGCCTGTGTCGGCACGACGATCCGTCCGCCGAGCCGCAGCGCCGGCAGGTCACCAGTGCGGACGCACTCGTACGCCGTCGTGCGCGAGATGCCGAGCATTGCTGCGGCCTCGGTGACAGTCATGGTGCGGGGGTTGGGTGTGGCGACTTCGTGCATGGTGCGACCTCGTGTACGGTTCGGGTGGAGCGTCTGCCTTCGTAAAGGCGCACAACGACACGCAAGGGGACAGACGCTCCCCGGTCAGCCCTGCAGCAGTCCGCCCCCGACGGGTCTCTCATCGCGTCGCCTTGTGCTCGGTCCGGTCGTGGCGCGTCGGCGGCTGTGTGGCTCCGGTGCCGCCTCCATAGCTCGTGGTCCTTGGTGTCGGAGTGCCGTCGCGTGCGTTCCTGGCCCGGGTTTCGTTCCGCGAGGTCGATCTCGCCAGATCGTGTGTCATCGGAGGCCGGCTTTCGATGTCGTGTGACTGGTTGGTGGGAGGGCATACACCTTTGCGGGTTTCCCGAAACGGGAAACCTGGCGACACGACCAACCTCGGCGACCTGGCGTGGGGGAGTGTCCGGTGAGACGTGTCAGGTTCTGCGAGAGCGGAACCTGCAAGGGTGTATGCCCTCCCTCCGCCTGCGCGCACGACCCGCCTGCCGCCATCTGTGATGGGGCACGATGCTCACCTTTGGCCTCGCAACGAGAACGGGGAGCACCTCGACGCTGGTTCATTTTGCTCCCCCGTTCACCGATGCTTCATCGGTGCCCGACTCGATTCGCGTCTTACCGGAAACCCGCGGGTACGACGGCCAGTTCTATTACCGCCTCGCCGAATCGCCGCTTTCCACCGCGCAGCAGGCCGCTGGGGTGCAGTTCGACCATCCAGCACTTCGAACGACGAGGATCGGATACCCGATGCTGGCAGCGGCAATTTCCTCGACGCCGGTGTCGACCGTGAACGCAATGCTGCTGGTTAACCTGATCTCCTACGGCGCTATCGGAGTGGCTGGGCTCAGTATCGCTGACTCCGCGGGAAGGCGGCCGCAGTTCGGGCTGGCTCTGCTCTTCGTGCCCGCCTTCGTGTACGGCACGACCATGTCGGTCACCGACACGCTGGCGGGTGCGCTCGTGCTCGTCGGCATCTCGTTGCTCCTCCGCACGAGTTGCGTTCCGGCCGCCATTGCCTTCAGCGCGGCCGCTCTGACGCGTGAGACTGCATTGCTGATCCCCGCGGTCATCCTCACCGGTCTGCTGTATCGGCGGATACGGGATCGTCTGAGACCGGAGGATCGGCAGTTGGTGGTCGTCGGACTCCTGCCCATCATCTGCTTCGTCGGATGGCAATCAGTGGTCGTCGCGCTCTGGGGTGAAGTCGGACCCTTGAGTTCAGGCGGCAAGAACCTCACGTTTCCGTTCCTCGGACCCATCATCACCGACGGCTATCTCGACCCCGCCACGACAGAGCAGTGGATGAACATCCTGGTTCCAGCCGCCGTGATCTCGATCATCGCAATGGCCGTGCTGGCATTGGTCCGTGGCGAAGTGGACCGCCTCGACACCAATCTTGCAATCGGTTTCAGCGTGGCCACCGCCATCGCGGTATCGATCGGCCCAGCACTGCTCGAGACGTATCGCAGCTCGGTTCGAGGCATGGGCGACGCTGCGCTGCTCACCAATGTGGCGGTCCTCTTCGGAACAGGGACGTGGTCGCGACTGGCGTTGCTAAGCGTCGTGGCAGTCGGTGGTGGATTGATGATGTGGGAGCTACGGATTGCACCAGACCTCTCCTAACAAGAACGAGTTGCGAGCAATTACGCCCGGCATCTTCGAAATCGGCGGGTAAGACTTCGACGTCAAGGAGCCCACCCCACGCGATGCGCTCAGAAAATCGTCGCCTCAGCCGCCCCCAACCCGCTCCTGATCCTCACTTGCGATCGGCGGCCCCTGCTCCAGACTGCGCTCGCGCTGTTCGTCGTTCGCGGGTCTTCGTCGAGATCAGGCGGTCTTGTTGTCGTGTTCGAGTTCGTGGTCGACCGCACGGCGAATCCACGCTGAAACCGATCGATCGTCCGCGTCGGCTGCGTCGCGGATTTTGGCGAGCGTGTCGGGTGGAAACCTGACTGGGACCAGTTCGGTCAACTTGGAGTTGCGTCGCCGAGCGGGACCCTGCGGCATCTGGTTCTCTGGGTCGGCATAGAAGTCGTGCTCCTCTTGGCGGGTCATCTTCTTGTTGGTCATCGGTCCTCCTTGTATTTGTCAGCGAGATGCTTTGCAGCGACATAGCAACCGATCGGGCGACACTTCGATGGGTCGCCGTGATCGGACGGAGCGAGGGGCACCATTACGACCTCTCCGGCAATGTCGGCGAGCATCAGCCAGTGTGCTGGAGGAGTCGCTGGGTAGAACAGTGGATCCGAGTTCCAGATCTCGTAGATGTCGTCGATGCCGAACGGTTCATGTTTGAAGAGATGGGAAGCTTGTCGGTCGATTTCGAATGGATTGGCGTCGTCCAGCTGATCGATGTCGAACCGGTCGTCCACATCTCAAGTGTATGACAAACGAATACGAAAGTCGAGAGTCCGCAGGGCTTGATCCAGCGAGTCCCAGACGGGCGTCGCGGCATTGGCAAGCAGCGGTCGAAAAGGTCCCGAAAAGGTCCCGTGATTTGCCGACACGGACCGGATTCGTCGACATCGGCCGGATGGGACGGACGGGAGACCCTGACGGAACAAGGCTTTGCGGATGAAAGCGGATCAGACGGACGTCAAAGCCCAGGCTTAAACCCCCCCTTCCATTCACGTGGAGTACGGGTTCAAATCCCGTCCCGGGCACCACCACTGAGCAGGTGGAACGTTCGAAATCGGGGCTCTGTGTTCGTCGGGATATGAGGCGCCCGATCACGAAAAGATCACGAACGTGTTTTGTGAGGGCGGGTTATCGGTGTCGAAACTCGATAGAGGGTCATCACGGGCAAGCAGAGAAGTGGCGCTTCGCAATCCGTTGTGCTAGCATTGCTGTCGACGCAAGCAGCTTGGAGGTGGCGGCGTGGCAACACTGACGATCAGAGGGATCGATGACGAACTACGCAATCGACTGAAGGTTCGTGCTGCGCAACATTCCCGATCCATGGAAGCCGAAGTGAGAGAGATCTTGGCCGGTGCGCTGGCGGGCGGCTCGAACGACGTCGGTCTTGGGAGTCGAATTCATCAGCGGTTCGCGGCCATCGGTGGTGTCGTACTCGATGGGGCTGATCGGGCGGAACGGCCTCGGTCAGGCCTCGAATGATGGTGTGGGACACGAATGTCGTGTCCGAACTGATGCGCCCGGAACCGTCTGAGCAGGTCGTGGAGTGGACCGATCGACAGCCCATCGATGAGGTGTTCATCACGGCGATCACGGTGGGGGAGTTGCTGTACGGGATCGGTCGGCTGCCGACGGGTCGACGGCGCAACGAGTTGTCCGAGCTGTTCGACGAGATGGTCACGGAGGACTTCGAGCGCCGCGTCTTGGCCTTCGATGGAGTGGCGGCTGCTCACTACGCCGACATCGTCGTGGAGCGGGAGCGGGTCGGGCGCCCGATCAGCATGGCCGATGCGCAGATCGCCGCGATCTGTCGGAGTCACGGTGCGACGGTTGCGACCAGAAACGTCGACGACTTCGCCGACGTCGGAGTCGACATCGTGAACCCGTGGACCACTTCTTGACCCATTCAGCCCTCCGTCAGGATTTCGGCTCCGGGCGAACTACGACGCACTGTCCCAGAATCAGATCAACCGGGACTGGCGGAAACCCGTCGTGGCAGCGTTCTCGCGCAATCGTCGCAACGGCTTGCTCGAGACGGCCCGTGACGCCGGACACCTCAACGTCGTTCGGGAGATGATCGGCGGCCAAGCTGGTCGCTTCGCCGATGACGCCAGCATGCCTGGTGACGACGAGATCGACTGGCCTGCTTACGTCGCCAAGGTCGAAGCCGCTGCCCGCTCCGCCCATGGGAGTCGCCCGAGCGACCAGATGCCATCTTGAAGCGAACCGACGCAGTTGTTCGTGGCGATCGGTTGTGCATGGCCAGCAGATGCCCAGCCCCGCTCGATCGGCCCGTGATCACCCGAGCCGAACCTCTCGGACGCCTGCGCAAGAACGGCATGCGAATCGAGTCGGAGGTGAGCATTTATCGCGTACCTAACGGTCGAGAAACCAACATCACCAGCCCTCGCATAATGCCGGTTCGCGAGCGGGTGATTGGTCGAGCGACGAGTGAGATTATCGCTCGGGTTGCTGAGCTGTTTCGGGTTCGCTCAGCGGAGTGCGTCGGGCTCTCGATCACCGATACTCGCTGGATGTGAGCATCGGTGCCGAGCGACACTGGACCGATGGAACACGCCGAGATCTGGGATGCTGACGCCGCTGGCCGATACGACACGCCCGGCGTCGGCATGTTCGCACCGGAAGTACTTGGCCCTGCCGTCGAACGCCTTCGCGAGCTCGCTGGCGGGGGTCGAGCACTGGAGATGGCCATCGGTACTGGCCGCGTTGCCGTCCCGCTCGCTGCGACTGGTGTCGCAGTTGCAGGGATCGAACTCTGCCAGCCCATGATCGACCAACTCCGCGCCAAAGCGAGCGCTCACGACATCCCAGTCGTGCTTGGCGACATGACCACTGCCAGAGTCGACGGCGAATTCAACCTCGTGTTCCTCGTCTTCAACGGCATCAGCAACGTGCTCACCCAAGACGCGCAGATCGCCGTGTTCAAGAACGCTGCGCGCCACCTCGCCCCACGGGGCCGGTTCGTCATCGAGTTGTGGGTCCCCGACCTGCGGACCCTGCCACCCGGACGCACGGGATCGGTGTTCGCCGCCCGGCCCGGCTATCTCGGCGCCGATGTCTTCGACACCGTCGATCAGCAGGTCGTATCCCACCACGTCACGTTCGGTCGAGACTCCGGCACCAATGCCCAGGTCTTTCGGAGCCCTCACCGCTACATCTGGCCAGCAGAACTCGACCTCATGGCCCGCATCTGTGGGTTCAGCCTCGAGAGCCGCCACGGAGGCTGGTCGGGCGAACCGTTCACAGCAGAATCACGAGACCACGTCTCGGTCTATCGCCTCTCGTAGGTTCCAGATCGGAACGCCTGTGGTCGGCGCGACCTGAGCGCGATACTGCGCTCCTTGCCGGCGCTGCGGTGGCATCGCCCGTCCACGCACCGTGCCGGATCTGGGACTACCCGACGTGCGTTTCTGGGTCGCGATTATCGCGCAGGGTCGCCGGTAGGTGGGGCGAAAGGAAGTTGGAGTGCCATGCGGTGCTGGGCAACGACGAAGGAGAAGGAGATGAAGGGTCGTGGCGACTGGTTCGGTGGCGGTGTGCTGCAGTCAGGTTGGCGGGTCACATCCGATCCCGGCGAGGTTGTCACGACTAATCGGCTCTGGTGAGCTCCCATCGGTAATGAGGCTCCCGGTGGCGACCGCATCAGTGCGTTGCAGCAGCGAGTCGAACCATGGCCCTTCGCTCATCTCCTCCACGATCGCCCACCCGCGGGCACCGCCGAGGATCTCCTCGGCTCGCTCGGCGGTTTGCTGATCTCCTGCGTCCTTGGCCGCAAACCAGGCATCGATCCATCCGCACACGAGGGGCCCGAGCACGGCAATCGCCACCTGTGTGCGATTGCCAACGATGTCAGCTTGGGTGAGGTCCGACCGTGCGAGTCCGGGCGGGAAGGCGATGTCGGCGGTCATCTGTTCTACGACGGCAGCTTGGCTGTCGGGTTGAACGATCGACGCAGGAAGTGCGCTCAGCCAGGTATCAACGTCCACGATCTCGAGGTCGTTCAACACATCGATGAACTCGCTGTCGATGGTCGAGGGCGCGACGACTTCCACAGAGTGGCCCTCGATGAGCGCCACGGCGCGGTACTCGCCTCTGCCATAGTCGAAGACCGTCCAGTCAATGCCGTCTGCGGTCGTCGAGACTGTCGCCGACGATGACTGGCTGCGGTCATCAGCCAGCCCAGCGAACCCGGAGCCGGGCGTCCAGAACACGTCGACGCTTCGCTCACCGTTCTCGAATGTCACCTCGCCCGTATCGGCAGAGAACGCTCCGACTCCCTCAACAGTCCATCCGTCGATGAGCACACGAGGAGCGCTCTCCGCAACGACGATCGCCTCGGCCGCCCACACGGGCTCGTCAGAGTCACCGGTCCAAACAACTGCAGCAGCAACAAGCAATGCGACCAGGCAAGCAGCCGCCAACAGCCAGCGCCGACTGTGTTGCGCCCGCTCAGGTTCACGGTGCTGGCGCTCATCAACGATCCCGCTCTCGGGCGGACGCATTGCCTGACCCGTGGAGTCTTCCAGCCAGGCGAAGTAGTCCGACAGTCTCGTTTCCACGTCAAACCCGGTCACGGTCAACCTCCAGTGCTTGCTTGAGAGCGGCGAGTGCTCGCTCGACGTGGGTTCGAACAGACGACACGCTGACGTCGAGCACAACGGCTGCTTCGGTAGCGGGCCACCCGTGCCCGTGGACCATCACGACGCAGATTCGTTGCATCTCTGACAACGCCGAGAGCGCCGGCAACAACTCCGGTGTGAACGAATCAACCAGTTCCGGCTCAGGAGCCGGGAAGAGCGGGCCGCTACGTCGCATACGGCGGGCGGCGGTCTGTCCGACCCGATAGAGATAGCCGACTGGGTTCGCCATCTCAGAGACCGACGACCAATTCTCCCAGCCGAACGCGATCGCCTCGGCAGCCGCGTCCGCTCCCGCGTCGGCGCCGTACGCGCCGACGAGCGCAGATCGCAGTTTCGGTGCCGCTTGCTCGGCGAACTCTTCGAACCTCACAACCTGTAGAGCATCTCACCACCCGAAAACACGACACACACCTCCCTCGAACAGGACGCGCCCGGCCGGACAACTGATCCAACCGCCAGCACCGATCGACAGACACCGCACGCCAAATCGACATCCGCAGGTCCCCGCTACAGGTCAAACGGTACGGGCCTGAGCAATATCGGACACCTCCCCGTCAGGACACCGACCTCAACAGAACGTGCTTCATGCCGGTGATGAGCTGCCTGACTTGCCGCCTGCTTGAACATTCTGATTGCCAACGATCCGGCCAATCACGCACGCACGTCCATGGAAGAGCTTCCCGACTACTACCGAGTGTGCCCGGGCGGGCCGATAGCGCACTGTCTCATCAGCGCAGCTATCTGGCTTCGGTCACGAGGAGCACGGTGCAGACGTCAGCGGATTGGCTGAGCCCGGCCTCCACGACGGTGGTGCCAACGAGTTCTGGAGCGATGAACGTTTGGCCGGGTTCGCTGAGATAGCTGGGGTCGGGCGGAGTCTCGCCGCTGTTGGTTGGCGGTCGTGGGCTGACATAGAGGTGGGAGATCTCCGTGCCATCGGTGAGGGCGATGGAGAGCACCTCGCCTTGTTGGACTTCGAGGTCGGGTCGATCGCGTCGACAAGCACCGTTCGGATGGAACCTTGCGACTCCTTTGGCACCAATCATCGTGATCCCATCGGCAATCGGTTGGGGTGGTCCGGACGCTAGGGCGTCATTGACTGCGGTCGCCCACGAGTCCCCGACGCGACGATCGGCGAGTTGGTCTTCGTCGATCCAGTACGGCACGACGGTACGAAGTCCGTCCGAACGCACCAGTTCGACAGTGACCTGTTCATCGTCCAGATCTGTCTCATCGTTGGCACGCGGAGCGGTAGGGGCGACGCGAAGATCATTAACGAGTTGGCGCACCAGTGTTGGATCGTCGATGGTGGCGAGCCCGGTGCTGCCGTCGAAGCCGCTGTTGATCCTGATCTCGAAGACGTCAGCGCTGAATGCGAACCGATCGCCCGTCGGGCTCACATAGACCCGCACTTCGTCGCCGTTGACCGCCGCGACCCTGACGTCGGAGGGTTCGCTGCCGATCGCTCGGAGTTCGGTGCCGGGTGGTAGCGCCGAGGCGACGACGCCATCGGTGGGAACTTCCTGATCATCGCCTGTGTCGTTGCACGGCCATGCCTGGTCGACACGATCGATCACTGCGCCGAGATCGGAGGCATCGACGGCGTCTGTGTTGTAGCCGTCGCGGAAGTAGATGCGTCCGTCGATCGCCACAGCTTCACCGCATGTGGCATCGGATTCGCCGTCGCTTCGGCCTCCGGGCTGGAGAAGCAGGAGCCCACCGAAGCTGACTGAAAGGACCACGAGCGCTGCGGCAATGAACATCAGCGCGTGAGACTTGCGCGGGCGCTCTGCGTTGAGGAGCGCTTCCATCGGCGGGGCTGGGACAGCGGACGCTGTCAGCTGGTCAAGAGTCTGACGAATGCGGGCTGCGTCGTCGTTGTCACTCATTGGCGAGGGCCTCCTTGAGTTTCGCATGTGCACGCGTGCGATGCCGTTTGACCGTTCCGACGGACACGCCAAGTCGTTCGGCGATCGTCGCGGTGGTCAAGTCCTCCCAGTAAGAGAGATGGACGACAGCTCGCTGCCGGGGGCTCATCGCGCCCAGGGCGTCAACAATTCGAGGGTCGACTGTGTGGTCGTCGGCGGGCGTTGGTTCCCAGACCACGCGCTCGCGTCGACCTCGTCGTCGAGTCGCCCTCCAGTGATGCAGCGCGGCACGATGAACGCTTCTGTACAGGTAGGCGGGCACGTTGTCGATCTCCGAACCGGTCCGCAGAACGTTGAGCACCGCAACGCTCAACACGTCCTGTGCGTCGTTGCTGCCCACCAGAGCAGCTGCGAACCGCGACAGCGCGTCGGCGTGTTCTTCGTAGCACGCCTCGACCTGTTCTTTCCGCCTCACACCCTCATGATCCCACCGGGACGACAAACGGATGACACATTCGCTCAGAAACGAAAGCCAGGGTCCTGCCGCGGCGCTTCGCAGCCGATCGGCTCGTTCGCTCATCGTGGGAGAGCATCCCGCCCAGCGCGGTACATGAATCGAGTCGGATGCAAGCGTCGAGCTCCGCGGGTTGGGGGTAAGTGTCTACGCTTCCCGGGTGGCTGCGGTTGGTGTGATCGATGAGAGCTCGCCCGAGATCGGCGTAGATCGGGTCGTGTACACGATGGCGTTGGTGATCGTCGACGACGTAGACGAGGACCGCGTCCGTGATGCGCTCACTGCAGTGTTGAACCGTCGGCGACCGCTGCATTGGGAAAGTGAAGGCACCGTCGTGAAGCAGCGCATCGTTGACCTGCTCTGCACGCTCCCGGTCACTGCCCACGTGTGCGCTGCGACCGTGCACCGCAGCACCCAGCAGTCAACGCGTGTGCGGCTATTGCGAGAGCACCTGCTCGAGTACGCGGGTGCAGCCGGGGCAGGGCAGTTGTTGATCGAGCAGCGCTCCAAGGCTGAGGATGATTTGGATCGTCGCGAGGTGCGCGACTGGTTTCGTACCTCGCCGCACCGGTTTCGGGGCATCGAACACGCCACGAAGTCCGAACCGTTGGCGTGGATGCCCGACACCCTTGCCGGCGTGTGGGCCGACGTCGTACGTGATCAGGGCGACGGCTTCATCGAGCAGCTCGTCGGGTCCGGACGGCTGCTTTCGCTCAGTAGAGAATGAACGCGCAGCGCTGGTCTGAAAAGTGCGTCGGCCCCACGCCCTCTCCCTAGACGAACCGTGGTTCCTCGGGAGCGAGCTATGGGGCCTTCGACTTCCGCTGGGATCTGCCCAGTCGGCGTTACCCACAATTGAACACGAAAGATGACGTGTCGTCAACGCCGCGATGCGCAAACGGCGATCGCACCTGGCGCTGGACGCGAGCAGGAAGTCCGCCCGGCATGTTGCTTGGTCGGTAGCTCATCTGGCAGGTCTTGTCGAAGGTGGCTGGTGGTGCTCGCGTGGTTCTCCCATCAATCCGACAGGAGAACACCATGTCCAACACCAACACCAACGTCCCCGCACTCGTCCCGATCCCCGGCCAACTCGTCTTGATCGAACTGATCGAGCCAGGTGATCCGGGTGATGATCGTGTCGATCGGGCGTTGGCCGGCTATCTCGCCGGCTACTCCGGCACCACCCTGGTCGGCTACCGCCTTGATCTCCGCCAATGGGTGACCTGGGCCACCAATCTGCACCTCGATATCCTCGCCGCCGAACGAGCCCACATCGAGCTGTACGCCCGGTGTTGCGAGTCCGACGGCAAAGCCCGCTCGACGATCGGGCGGAGGTTGTCGACGATCTGCGGGTTCTACAAGTATTGCGAACAAGAACGCATCATCGACCGCAACCCCGCCGCCCACGTCCGCCGCCCCAAACAAGACTACGAATCATCAACCCTCGGCCTGGACCGCAACGAACTCGGCGCGTTCCTCGTCCAAGCCGGCCTGTCCGGCGGACGCGACCATGCGTTGGCGTCACTGCTCGCGTTGAACGGGCTACGCGTCTCTGAGGCGTTGAACGCCGACATCGACAACATGGACGTCAACCGTGGACATCGCACCTTGTTCATCCACCGCAAAGGCCACAAGACCGCCACCATCCCCCTCGCACCCAGAACCGCACGAGCACTCGGTCTCTACATCGGCGAACGCACCACCGGGCCGATCTTCTTGAACCTCGACGGCACCCGACGACTCGACCGGCACGGCGCCGCACGCATCGTCCGCCGCCTCACCAAGCGCGCCGGGATCGACAAGAACATCAGCCCCCACTCACTCCGACACAGTTTCATCACCGCCGCCCTCGACGCCGGCGTCCCACTCCGAGACGTCCAAGAAGCCGCATCACACTCCGACCCCAGAACCACCATGCGCTACGACCGCGGACGCGGATCCCTCGACCGGCACCCCACCTACATCGTGGCCACCTTCGTCGCCGGAGCTAGCCGCTGACACCCAACGATCCGCCCATATCAGCACGGCCCGATGCCCCGCAGTCGTGTGTTATCGGACTGCCGAGCGAGCGTCCTCCCAGCTCAACGCCATCACCAGCGGCTTCAGCCGCGCGCGTTTATGGACAAGTCGACCCCCGAGGTGGCCGTGAATATCGGACGACTCCGCTGACGAGGGGGCCCGAGATCCGTATCGAGTCCGAACCTCGGTGACGCTCATCGCCATTCGCCCATGACCGGCATGGAGATTCTCGCCAAACGCTCACCTCGTCGGCTTCCGTCCGGCCGCTCCCGATCGACGCTGACCCACTCGATAACGCGCGTTCCCTATAGTGCATACCGGTAGCGCTCAACGGCACATATGTGTGTGATCGGTGGGCACCCGCGAGCCGCCTCGTTGGCCGCCCATATTGTCGCCCGAACGGCTCGCGAGAGGCTCTTGGGCGACCGGGCCGCTCGCGCTTCTGTACGCTGAAGCAGCAAAGAACACCGGCGGCGGACGGTCGCCGTTTGACGACAAGCGTCCGTCGAGGTTGCGTGGCGCAACCGAAGTTGATCTCCAAAGATCACGAAAAGATCACAGGATTCGCCGCACCGTGCAGGATTCGGCGGTACGACCCGGACGGTGCTGGACGATCCGGACAGCAAACCCGTACAGAACAGGCCTTCCTGGACTCGGCTGGACGCATCGGACGGTTTCCAACCGGCTTAAACCCCCCTTCCATTCACGTGGAGTACGGGTTCAAATCCCGTCCGGGCACTCTGACCAGGTGTTTTGCAAACTCGTATTGTCGAAGTCGTCGATGAAGGTCGGTGCGTTCCTCGACCAGTGGCTCGCGAGCCGGCAGGGGCAGGTCAAGGCGTCGACACATCACAGCTATGTGGTCACGTCGAAGCGAATCCGTTCGGGCCTCGGCCACGTGCAGATCCAAGCGCTTACTCCAATACAGATCGAGACCTTCTACTCCGACCTGCTCGATCATGGTCGCGCCGACGGCACAGGCCTGTCGCCCAAGACAGTCCGCAACACGCACACGGTGCTGCGTAAAGCGCTGTCCGATGCGGAGCGACTCGGGATCGTCTACCGCAACGCCGCGGCTGCGGCGCGAGGGCCGTCGGTCGAGCGACCCGAGTTCACGGTCTGGTCGTCAGACGAGTTGCGGCAGTTCTTCGCGGCTGCCGAGTCGAACCACATCTATGGAGCCTTCGTTCTGTTGGCGACGACCGGAATGCGGCGCGGCGAGGTGCTTGGGGTGCGGTGGAAAGACATCGACCTCGACTCCGGTGAGCTGGCGATCATCCAGACCATCACGAACGTCAACGGCAAGCTGACGGTCGGCTCACCGAAGACGACGAAGAGCCGTCGAGTGATCTATCTCGACGAGACGACCGTGACGATGCTGCGCCAGCACCGTGGTCGTCAACGTGAAGACCAGATCGCGATGGGCCCCGACTGGGCCAACGACGGCGGCCTGGCCTTCACCGACGAGGCCGGTCAGCCGGTTCGGCCGGAGTGGTTCTCGAAGGAGTTCGGTCGGGTGGTCGCAGCGGCAGGCGTACCACGTATCCGCCTGCATGATGTTCGCCATACCTACGCGACGCTGGCGCTGAAGGCAGGTGTCCACCCGAAGATCGTGTCCGAGCGCCTCGGCCACTCGACCATCGCCATCACCCTCGACCTGTACTCGCACGTCACCCCCGGCATGGCCCGCGGCGCAGCCGACTTGGTCGCGGCGAAGATCTTCGGCGACTGACTGGCCAACACGGCATGCCGGTCTCCGGCTGTGGGGCTATCGGAGTACCCTTGTTGCCATGAGTGATGCATCCAGCGCCACGCCGGCTGCCGTCGTCGACATGATCGACGACGGTATGACTGACGAGGAGATCGCTGCGCACACCGACCGTTGGCGCGCTGATCTCGACGAATCACCTGTGGTGGCTTCGCCCGTGAACGCGGCCGAACTACTCGAAGCGATTCGGGCCGAAGAAGCTCTGTGAACGCGGTCGTTCTCGACGCGTCGGCAGCGGTTGAGATGGTCACTCGTACGGAAGCGGGTGCGCAGCTCAACCGAATCGTCCCTGCCAACACCTCGTGGTGGGTGCCCAACGGTCTCTTCGACGCCGAAGTCAACTCTGTCCTCCGTCGCCTCAGCCTTGCGGGAACCTTCGATGACCAACACATCGACAGTGCCCGACGCCGCCTCAGCGCCTTGCGATGTCGCCGAGTTTCTGTCGCAGCGCTTGCCGATCGGGCGTGGGCGCTGCGTCACAACCTCTCGTTCTACGACGCTTGCTACGTAGCTCTCGCCGATGTGCTCCGAGCGCCGCTCGTCACGGTCGACATGAAGCTCGTGAACGCGCCCGGTCTCCCAGTTGAAACGATCCACCCGTAACGGATTCGAAGGCACTGGCATCCGTCCACCGTCAGGAAACCTCTGGGCACTTAACGGCGGGCGACGCGGCTGTCGAACCAGTGTCGCTCAGACCGTGCCTGGCTGATCGAGCCGAGCGGATGCGAGGAGTTCGTCGAGTGAACGCCGAGGAATGACGATGCGTCGCCCGAGTCGAATCGATGGGATCGTGCCGAGCCGAACGCACTCGTAGGCGCTCGACCGCGAGATGCCGAGCACCGTCGCCGCCTGGGTGACCGTCATCGTGGCGGGGCTGATCATGGTCATGTGGATCTCCATTGGTTGAGAGCACTCAAGCGCTCGCCTGTACGTGGGTAAAGGCGTGACATGCCGATGAGCGGGACAGCCCATGTCGGCAAACCCGAGTGTCCGGTAGAAGCCTGGATGAACCGTGTCGCTGTTCTGACCCCGGTGTCTCAGGAGTCCCGGATGGCTTGACGTCGAGCACGACAACTCGGTCCGGTGATGCAGGAGCATCACGGCGGCCCGTAGCCACTCTGACTCGCAGTGAATCGACAGCAGAAATGCCGCACGTTATGGAGCGCTTCCCCGTGCGAATATTGCTACATATGCCTGTAACCCACCTGGGGTTTCGCTACCTGAAGTGGCCAGCTTTCCGTCGATATCGAGCGGGCTGCGGGAACCTGGACGAGTGAGTGAACGTCCAAGCTGCATGACAAGCCGGAGACCAGCGTCAACGGTGGGTCTTTTGTTGCGATCCTCGCGCTCACGGTCGCAGCTTGCGGTGACGATGGGGCGGCCGCTCCGCCCGCCCATCCGCGCCTCGAATGTGTCGGCGACGAAAAGGACTTCAGTCCGCCCGTGGACATAGATATCTCCGGGCCAGGTGCTGCCACAGCGGACTCCGCTTTGCGAGCAGCCCTCGAACGTTCAATCGAAGATCTGGGTACGGGGGATGTCGTGGTGTTGTCGGACACCGAGTACGGCATTGCCGTTGATGGGCGCGTCGTGATGGTCAGTCGGGCCATCACAAATCCTGACGGTGACTGGCATGTGGTTGACTTCTACAACTGCTCGACCGATGAATCGGGGGCAAGGCTCGTCCTTGCCGAATCGGACTGATCTGGGATCCCGGTTGTGTCCGAGTGCCGCACTCGGGCACGCATACCGAGCGTGCTGCATTTGCGCTGCTGGCGAGCGAGATCAGGCACTTCCGATTGGGTGTAGCCGCTCACGAATGGCGTCGTGCGATCGGCTTCGTGAAGACGGGCGCTTCGCCGTCTCGCAGCAGTTGCGCAAATCGTCGCAGCTTGCTTCCCGAGGCGTCAGTCCAGTTCGAGCACGAGGCGCAGCGCGTCGTCAATCGCTTCGAGGTCATCGTGCCGGACCCGTCCTACGAACTCGCCGAGTCGCTCGTGAGCTACGGCCGATGTCTGTTCAATGAGGACCTGGGTGTCGTCACCGTCGATGGTGATCGTGGGGCGGAAGATCCTCGGCGCAGATGAACGCGAGGTGGGAGCGACGAGCACCGTGGACAGCATCAGGTCGCCGGATTGCAGAAGAACGGCGTACCGGGCGCCCTGCTGCTCGTGACCTCTCGTTGACTTGGGGGCGCGCAGGCGGTGGATGTCACCACGCACGAAGCGTGTCCATCTCGGCGAGAACACGGCGGCTTTCGTCCCGGTCGTTCTCGTCGTTGAGAACGTCAAGTGACTCAGCTCTCATCTGCTCCCTTCGTCGAAGGCGCACAGCATCGACCAGCGCTTGGCGGATCGCATCCGATGTCGTCGACCCATCGGCCATGAGCTCGGCAAGCGCTCGTTCGGAGCGTTCGTCGGTTCGAAAGTTCAGAACTGCCATCCCTGCAGCGTACTACAGATGGTAAGACACATCAACGACATCGGTGAGGGCACTGTTGCGTTGGCAGGTTGGGTGCGGGTCGTAGCGTGCTTGAGTGATTCGTCGTCGCTGTCGCCGCTCTACTTCTCCGTCGTTTGCGGGCTTCCGGTTCCCGCCCGACGTGGTGTTGCTGGCG
>Ga0208414_1000245_pt1 | contig 62697 bp, 49 predicted proteins | sample AntAceMetag02UKE_FD_184770 | JGI IMG/M metagenome (GOLD analysis project Ga0208414, IMG submission 184770) | Saline lake microbial communities from Ace Lake, Antarctica - Antarctic Ace Lake Metagenome 02UKE (SPAdes) (version 2) | ecosystem: Environmental > Aquatic > Non-marine Saline and... | reverse complement strand
GGTTCACCGGGGGAAGAAAATCCACCGGATTGAAGAAGAGCTTTTTTAATGGAAAGTTGAAGAAAACCCTCCGAAGAACAGGTGAGTTTCAAACCGCCCGAAGAAGATGAGTTTCATCCCGCCCCTGACACCCCACCGCGCCCCCCATCACGCTACCCCATACTGAGGTCATGGAAACGACGCTGAAGCGCATGCTCGACGAGATGAAACACGGCCCCGACGCCGATACCGTCATCTTGCAGAATCCGTTCGAAATCTGGGGACGAAGTATCCGGCGCCAGATCCAGCCCACCGACGCCAGCAAAGCCATCCCTTCCGCACTAGTGCGGGTTCGTCGCCAGCTTGATGCGGACTATCGATCCATTCCACCATTGGACGAATTAGCTAATCTCGCCGCGATGTCCCGCAGCCACCTTTGTCACCAATTCCGCGAGCACTACCAGTCTACGATCAGCGAATACGTGATCCGCAAACGCATGGCCGCCGCGCAACGCCTCCTTTTTGAGGTGCATCTTCGCCCCGGCGAGATCGCGGAAGCCGTGGGCTATGCCGACATCTTTCAGTTCTCCAAGCAGTTTAAGAAAAGTTTTGGGGTCAGTCCCTCCGAATACCGCCGCCGGCAAAACCGGAATTAAGCGCTCGAGGCGACTTCAGGCGGGGTTTACTCCTTCCACCTATCTAGGCGCTGCCCACGTATTTTGATTAACACCCGCCACGACCGCCGCCTAGCTGTCGAACATGGACGCTTTTAATGGCCTTGGCCTTAACCTTGGTAACCTCAGTCGACTCTCCTCTGCTCAGACCCGCTCGATCAGCCCGGAGAACTTTTCCGGCGAAAAGGGAGCCGGCGGCATGGCCACTAAGGGACTCGGGGCCCAACCCGCTACCGACCTCGGCCAGGGCTGGAAGGTGTCCCCATGCGTTCGCGTCAAAGCCGGCGAGACCTTCACCATCGCCGACATTGAGGGCAGTGGTGCGATCCAGCAGATGTGGATGACCCCCACCGGCACGTGGCGGCACAGCATCCTGCGTATCTATTGGGACGATCAGGAACACCCGTCGGTCGAATGCCCCGTGGGCGATTTCTTCGGCATGCACTGGGGCAAGTTCGCGCCCCTCGTTTCCCAACCGGTCTGCGTGAATCCCGGTAGTGCCTTCAACTGCTACTGGGAAATGCCCTTCCGCCGCCGTTGCCGCATGACCCTGAGCAACCTCGACCATGAGGATATGATTCTGTATTATCAGATCAACTACACCCTCACCGACGTGCCCGCGGACTGCGCCTACTTCCATGCTCAGTTTCGCCGCACCAATCCCCTCCCGTATAAAGCTGTCTTCACCATCATCGATGGTATCGCCGGCCGCGGTCACTACGTGGGCACCGCGATGGGTTGGGGCGTGAACAACGCCAACTGGTGGGGCGAAGGCGAAATCAAGTTCTACTTCGACGGCGACAAAGCATGGCCGACCATCTGTGGCACCGGCACCGAGGACTACTTCTGCGGTTCCTACAATTTTGAGCACAAGTCGACTAACCAGTATCAGGAATACTGCACCCCTTACGCCGGGCTCCACCAAGTCCTGCGGCCCGACGGGCTCTACGCATCGCAAACCCGGTTCGGCATGTATCGCTGGCACGTCATGGACCCCGTGCGCTTCGAGACCGATCTACGCATCACGATGCAGGCCCTCGGCTGGCGCAAAAACCACCGCCGCTACCTGCCCTTGCAGGACGACATCTGCTCCGTCGCCTACTGGTATCAAACCTTGCCGACCGCGCCCTTCCCAACGCTGCCCGACCACGACTACCTCGAGGTAATCTAAGTGACTTCAGCCCGTTTCGCGCGTGGTGCCGAGCCCCGCTCGCTGGCCAGTATTTCAGATACGGTTCGACGTGCACTTGGCGAGAGCGTGACGCGGTCTCGACCATCAAGGGACCCTAGGGGTCGGTCTGCCCAAAATCGCAGCCGTGCGTATCGCCGTAGCACATCAAATCATTAAGCTCCGTCTGCGTCCGTGCCCAGCCACTCAAGTTGAACCTAAACATCCGTCGCGCTTGACTACCGCTGAACGAGGCGTGCCTCAGCCGGTGATTGAACCCCCATACATCACCTGGCTCGCTCCCGAGCGCCACCACCGGCAGTTCACTCTGCGGTGATCCCCATTGGTCGTCCGAATCGCGGAATGCCTCTGCGCGCCAATCCGGCAGACTGCCCTCAAAATGCGGGCGCGGCATGAGCCGTAGCGCGCCGGTGTCGCGCTTCACGGGATCGAGATAAAACGCCATTTTAACGAACGCATTTCCCGGCATCTCCGAATCGCGGTGCCCGGTGGTTTCGCCGGTGAAATAACTCCCGTCACTCCCTCTCTAGTTGAAATCATCCCCCCGAGTAAATTACGGCTGGAAGCCAAGACTCCTGGATGATCGAGCAACGCGGCCAACTCCGGCCGGGGATCCCCGCAGTGAAAAATTGAGGTGCGATCACTGCCATCATGCGCCCGCCCCAACTGCGGCAACACCGCCTCAAATTCCGTCGTGATCTTTTCGATCTTCGGCAGAGTCAAACCGGGTAGTTTCAGATAACCAAAGGTCTCAAAAAACGCCCGCCCCTGCGCCGGGTCGGGGTAGCCATCACGTGTTTCTCACCAGCTCGGCTCGGCTCCAAGTCCATAACAAATTGACCCGTTCAATCCGAGGTCTCCGACGGGCCCTCAGACCCACCCATAAAAACGCGGACCGGTCTGCACCGATCCGCGCGTTAAAACTCGGATTACAGTTCCGAAAAAGACTAGTTTGGAGGCAGAATCACCGAATCGATGATATGGATAACTCCGTTTGAGCTCTGCCAATCAACCCCGGTCACGTTGGCGTCGTTGATCTTCACTCCGCCGTCGGTTGAAAGCGTCGCGCTATCGCCATTGGCCATCACCACTGGACCCGCCATTACCATGGAGGACTCCACTTTCAAACCCGAGACGACATGATAGAGTAAGATGTCGGTGAGCGTAGGAATATCATTCAGCAGACCCGCTACCGTTCCTTCAGGAAGCTTTGCAAAGGCGGCATCGGTTGGCGCGAAGAGCGTGAACGGTCCGGCTCCATTGAGCGTATCGACAAGTCCAGCGGCAGTCACTGCCGCAACCAAGGTCGTAAAGTTACCCTGCGCTGCAAGATTCCCCACGATCGTCTGACCGCTAGGCGCGGCCGCCGGCAAGATGACCTCGTCGATCACGTGAATCGTTCCGTTGGTGCCCATCCAATCAACCTCTATGATGTTGGCATTGTCGATCATCGCGCCGCTGTCGACGGAAAGACTCGCTACGTTGCCGTTAGCCATCACCAGCGGATTTTTTGAGACATCGGCCGCCATGATCTCACGGCCCATTACGACGTGATAGAGCAGAATGTTGGTAAGCGCCGGAATGTCGTTCAGTAGCCCTTCAACTGTGCCCGCCGGCAACTTGCCAAAGGCTTCGTCGGTCGGAGCGAAGAGCGTGTAGGGGCCTGGGTCCAGTAGGGTATCGAGTAAACCTGCAGCTTGAACCGCGGCAACGAGGGTGGTGAAACCTTCGGAGGCGATCAAGTTGGCGGGGACCGACTTCTCTTCGATGAAGTAGGCTTCGGACAATCCGATTCCAGCGGCCGCACTACCCAAATGCACCGTATACAATCCCGGTATCAGGTTGGCCATCAACGCGCCCTCAGCCGCTGCCGTGGGCGCGAAGCCGGAAGCACGAATTGCATATGACTGCCCCCCCGTGGCCCAATCGTCGTTGGAAGCTATCAGGTCAGATCCCTTAAAGAGGCTAAGCCGCGTGTCATCGGCTGGGTTGGATACGCCAAAGTCGGCCAGGGAAGGTCCCACGCCCCGGAGGAGAACGGAAACGTAGTCGACCGGTTCTCCGCTCACGACGATCCCGGTGATCATGGTGGCGTCGCCAGATCCAGTCATGCCGCGGGTAGAAAGATTTGTGACCTCAACGGGCTTAGAAGCCAAGTGACCGTCAGCGAAAACGGGAGCGGCCAAAAGAGAGGCGGCGAGAAGATAAGTGGACAGGTTTTTCATTTTTTTGAATTTGAGTTGGGTGAGTTCTACCAGAGGGAAAATCACCTAGTGTCTAAGTTTCTTTAATTCGCAAGTAGCCTGACTTATTTTTGTCTAATTTTTTAAGAAAACCTCTAATCATTTGCTTTAATTATACTTATGTTTTTTTCTCTCTATTGATCTCGACGGCGACTTCTTCTACCTGCTTCCTGTCTCACTTTAAACGTGGAAAAAATTCGCTACTCCGTAAAAATGGCATCGAAACAGAGCGGCGTTTCCACGCACTTGATGCGCATGTGGGAAAAACGCTATGGAGCGATCTCGCCCGAGCGCACGGACACCAACCGTCGGCTCTACTCCGACGAGCAAGTTGAACGGCTTCGCCTGCTCTTCCTCTGCACTCAGGCAGGACACCGGATCAGCCAAGTTGCCTCGCTGTCGACGCCGACGCTGCGCGAACTCTCCCCGGAATCGGCGGCCCAAAATGAATCGGTGCCGTCGGCCCGCGAGGCGTCCGATAACGCGGCTCCAACTGACGCGGGACAACCCGTGGAAGTCGACGATGCCTTAGCGGCAATCAAAGCGCTGGACGCCGCGATGCTGGCGCGAGTTCTGGATCAAGCCACGGTGACTCGGGGCCACCAAGGAATGTTGATCAAAATCGTCGTGCCGTTGGTGCAACTCCTCGGGCAACTATGGCGTGAGGGCGAGCTCTCCGCATCCTACGAGCACTTCGCGTCCTCCGTCCTGAAAACCTACCTCCTCGGACAACTCAATTCCTACGCCGCTTCTCCGCGAGCTCCCGTCATCATTACCGTGACTCCAGCGGGCCAGCTTCACGAAATCGGGGCAGTCATCACTGCGGCAGCGGCCAACTCAGCCGGCTGGCAAGTGATTCATCTTGGAGCCAGTCTGCCCGCCGCCGAAATCGCCGGAGCGGCCTTTCACTCCGGAGCCAAAATTGTTGCATTGAGCGTCGTTCATCCACCCGACGATGCCGAGCTACCCGGCCAACTTCAGATGTTGCGGCGCCTGCTCCCGAGCAACGTCGGTATCGTGGTCGGAGGTCAAGCGTCTAGCAGCTACCATGAGACCTTGGAACAGATTAAGGCTCACATTACACCGGGACTGGGCGACTTCTACGAGGTGCTCGAGAGCGTCCGCCGGAATAGCGCCAACGGCTAGCGCGTTAGACGCATCGGATTCAGAAGCAGGTCTTTGCCGCGACGCGTTTTTGTTGCGTGAAGCCGAAGCGATTACTCCTCCCCATCGGTCGACTACTCGAAGACCAACTCCACGCTCTCCATCACCACATTAACCGCTTGATCCACGACCTCGTGGGTGCGGTATTCAAATGCAAATCCGTGACCGGCGGGTAACGAACTCACGTCCAGTCTCGCTGGTGCCGTATCCGCGATACGCGCGAATCCCGGCTTCTTGGTGTAGCTCTCCTTGACGTCACGCCACTCCGTCCACTGATCGATCTCGCCATTGCCTACAGTGTCCACGTCGACGCGCGCCTGCACCCCACCCACCCACGGTCCGGGACTGACGAAGTCGATGTCTCCGCGTTGTTGGATGAGATAAAACTGCCCCTCCGCAAAGCCCACACTGGGGTCGGGATGCCCGTCGCCAAATTCACCCACGAACTCAAATCGATCATCCAAACTACCGCTGGTGAATCGCCCAACTTTGATGTGCCCACCGACCGGATCGTAGTCGCAGAAGAGGTAATACTGCCCACCCACTTTGATCGCCGTCCAATCGCCGTAGGCATTTTGCTCTGGCGTGTGAATAGCATACTCCACCGGCCCATCAATGTTCGGGTGATCATAGGTGCCTACCTGCCCCGTTGGCGTCGTGCGCTCATCCACCACAAAATGGTCTTGGATCACAAACGGTTGAATTCCATCCGGGCTCTTCGCCAGTCCTGCCACGGGAGCGTCCCACGCGTGCGTCTGCGCGTTGTTGTAGTCCCAGTTCTCGAAGATGATGTTGAAGCCACCATCTTCGTCCCGGAACACCGCCGCATCCGAACCCTCCGTCGGATCGTCCAGCACCCGACCGTAACAAGTGCCCAGTTTCCCGTCGGTGAGATCATCATCCACCCACAGGTGCGGATCCTGATCGTTGGGCCGATCATAGTAGAGGTAGAACTTCCCGTCGGCATACTCCGCGGTCGTCATCCACGCTCCATCCTGAAAGGTCGAAACTGGACCACCATGCGTCCACGTTTTCATGTCGGTGCTATGCCAAGCGTGGTAACCGCCCAGCGCTTCCAAATCCTCGGCAGAATAGGCCGAATTGACGACGGGACCACGGCTACCATCCGGGTTTCGCTGCCGCTTCCGTTGATATTCGCTGTGCCGTCCGAGCATGTAATACTCACCGTCCTTGACCGGTAGAAAAACCAGCGCATTGCTCATCTCCTTGGTCCCGACGTTCGGCACCTCCCGCCAATTATCCCATGCCGTAGTTTGCTTGAAAGTGATAGAACTCACCGCGCGCTTTTCGGCGAACGATTTCACGGTGCTGGTGAAACGACTCTGCGCTTCCTGCGAACGCGCTTGATCATCCACAATCAATACATCTCCCACCGCGGCGCAACTTTCGATCCAATCGAACCGACTCTCGATCGTCCAGGATTCCGGGGCCGCAGCCGCTCCGCCGGCGACGCTTATGCCCAATGCGATCAGCCATCCTTCAAAATTCCAGTCATTCATTCCACATACTCTGACGGGTTATCCGCCGACGTAAATTGTCTACTTCGGACTTTATCCCGCCGAGCTGCCCTTCAGCCAACGGTCTCGGTCTCTGCGTTCCGACATCCGATCTTCAAAAGCTGCGGGTAATTCCCAGAGCTTGATTCTCGCTAAGGAACAACCCGCCGCCCCCCCCAACCGTCGACCAACGGAGGCTTCAGCGCCGGGCGGAGCGTGATCGAAACGCGTCCCCCCGATCCAATCGTGCCGGTCGTCAATATGAGCAAATCATCCACTTCAACGGGACACTCAAACGGGAACTCAATGTGTCCCCACGAGCCACTCCGTGAAGTAGGAAAACCGAATTCGTTGCGCTCAATTCCCCGCTGTTGAATGAGAGGGTCGTCCGGCATGTCACCGAAATTAATCACACTGGTCTTAGTGATAATCGCTTGGTTCTCGGCACAACTACCACGTGAATTATCCGTTTCGAATTCCGAAACATTCCCACTCAACCAAGACAGTCGCTCCCAGGAGTGAAGAGTGATCGAAAAGACTTCATCATCGACCCGGTCCAGCACCGTACGATTACCATGATTGTGGGTCACTGCGACCTGCAGCATGGTATCGATTAACCCGGGCGTGCGATACTCACCACGCACTTCCCCGGGCACGTAATGCGGGGTATTGCGTAGCCGGGATTCCAGTCCTCCCGCCCAAGCGAGGGCATGCACGGCGTTGGCATATTGAGCACACCGCCCGCCCCCCTCGCGATGCCGACGCCCCAATGAAGGATAATCTGCCATGCAAAAGAGCTGGGGCACCCCGTCCCTCCATGATCAAGCCAACATCCTCTTCTACCGCCAACGCCTAGGTGCGCGCACCCTCCGATTTCGGGCTATCGGAGGTCACCTGCTCTTTCAACGAACTCGCCGTCTCGCCCAAGGTTCGGGGATCGGGCTGGAACGAATTGAACCGTCCTAGCCGCTTCACCGGCCCCGAAATCTCCCACTTCATCGCGGGAGCCAATCGGCAGCGGATATTGAGTGCCGTCACCTCTTCGGCGTCTGCCGCGGCGAGAAACATTTCAGGCTCCTGCCGGGCATCGAACGAGTCATCGCTGACCGCGAGCTCAATCTACCGTCGCGTAGAATCCGATCGAAAGAAAGCGGCAGCAGGCGCATCCGCCTCCTCGAGTAAAACTTCAAAAACTTCGTCCGTTTCAACCCGCGACTCTCCCTCCCAGCGGTCGACCCCAATTTCGTCGACTCTTGGCTCCAGCGACGTGAGATAAAACTCACGCGTCGTTTGAAATTTTTCCCCATTCGAGATGGCCTTGGCATCAGCTTTTAGACTTTAACCACCCAGTAACCCGCCCCGCAGTGAACGAAGTGACCGGTTACGTGTGCCTATCAGGCGGCAAGGGAGCAAGTGAGCACCCAGGATGGGCAATTGCAGAGCAAATTTTCACGGATTCGATCTGGATAAATGGCCGTGGCATGGCGATCGGTATCCGGTATTTATCCGGGTAATCTGTGGCGAAAAATTACCCTATCGGTAGATTTCCAAAATAATAAACCCTCGTCGCAATTGGGAGCATTCACTTCTCATGCTGAAAGCCACTGAGTTGGATTCAGGCATTAAGGGCATGGCCGCTATTTCAGCGTTTGGGGCTAAGGTTGTTTAGGATGCTTGAGACCACCCGATTTGCCGGTCTCGTAATCAAACGGCCTGCCTTCGTGAATATAGCGATCAAAGACATCACCCTGTCCTAGCATACGAGGATCTCCCTGCGCTGTCAGTTCGGCCACCATTTGATCGCGCAGGAGCGATTTGGTGGCCGCATAGACCGGGTTCTTCGCAAGATTATTGAGACAATCCGGATCGTCCTGAATGCGGTAGAGCTCTTCGTCTGGTCGCTTGCCAAAGTTCATGGCATAGTAGCGATAATCCGACGTGTCGGGATCGAGCGTCGTCAGAAATTCCTTGGTCGGAGAATCATCGGTATTTTTCCAGCCATACTCCGGGTTTCCCACCGGCCAACGCTCGGATTTGAAATTGGAGACGTAGAGAAACTCGTCCGTCCGAATCGCCCGGACCGGATAGCCTAAGTCCGTCCCGTCTTCACCTGCTCGCCCAGTGTCATGACGCTCCTTGCCCAGCAACACATGGTCGCGGGCGGAATCAATGCGGCCGGATGCTTTCGATCTGATCAACGAAAGGAAACTGTTACCTGTCATTTGAGCATGCGGTTCAAAACCCACTGCTTCCATGAGGGTTGGTGCGACGTCCGGGAAACTCACAAAATCAGTAATCACCCGGCCCGGTTCGACCACGCCTTGCCAATAGACAATAAACGGGACTCGAAACCCTTCCTCATAAATTTGCCCCTTTACCCGGGGAAAAGGCATACCGTGATCCGAAGTCACGATGATCAGCGTGTTCGCCAATAGTCCTCGCCGTTCGAGCTCTTCGACCGCGAGTCCCACATGCCGGTCATACCATTCTACTTCCAAACCATAATCAATCAGGTCTCCGCGGACGATGGCGTTGTCGGGATAGAATCCAGGAACGGTGACCTCGCCGAGATCGCGCTGGGCCTTCTTCCAAGAATCCTCCTCATAACCCCGGTGCGGCTCCTTTACCCCCAGCCAAAAGCAGAACGGCTGATCGGCTTCTTTCCGCTCCAAAAAAGCGGCGAAGTTTCCAGCGTAATCGATCTTGTTGATCCCTCCGTAGGGCGGCTTCGTGGTAAGATCGTTGTAAACCGGACCGGCGGGGTTGTGCTCAGTCTGATAAACCCCCGGCCCCCAGCCTTTGCCCGTAAAGCCAACGTGGTATCCCTCGGCCATCAGGAGGTGCGGATAAAAGACGAACTCCTGCGGAAACTTCGGCCAGTGATTGGCGGCTTCCTTGAGCTGCCAACTGAACATACCCGTGACCAAACTGGCCCGAGCCGGGGCGCATTTCGGGTTTCCGTTATACGCATTTGCAAACACCGCTCCTTCGCGCGAAAGCTGGTCGATGGCGGGCGTCCGGATAAAGGTGTCACCATACGCCCCAAAGCTTTTCATCGAGGCATCGTCGGCAATGCACAAAAGAATGTTGGGACGCACGGGCTCGGCGGCGTCAACGAGGCCGCACAGGCCTATTAACAGAAGGGTGAAGAATGGGGTAACTTTCATGGTTAGTTTTCCTTTAAACTGGAAGGGCAGAACCGATCGCACTCACTTGGCTCCAACGGCTTCAATCTATCGATTTAATTTTTGACGACTCCAGCGTTGCCAAGGCCAGTGCATTCACACCACCAAACATGCCACGCCGCTATCAACACGCCATCATTTCCGGTTGATTCCCCCGCGACGTTGGTCGTTTAATCCCGATTAAAGGCGCTTCACCGGCTCAAACCATTTTTGCAGCCAAGCCAACTGCTCCTCCACCGTGGTCTCTTTAATGCCCCTCAATTTGCACTCCAGTCCCTGGCTCTCGTAGTGGTCCTGGAAGTGCTTTCCGAAGGCAATATGATGCGCGTATTTTGACTGCGCAGTGCCAACCGGCAGCGGCTGACCATCCCATTCACTCAGGCTTTCCGGGTGAATGAGAAAGACGGGCGGATCATCTTTTGAAATGTGATTTAAGGCCGTGGCCTCATAAGCCACTTTCCGCAGCCGAGGCGTGAGGAGCTCTGCCTTCAAATCGTCGATCGGCATCATATCCACGCCGTAGAATTGATAGGTAGAGCTATGCGCATCATTACCCAGATAAATGTTTTCCCAGATAAAAAAGGGATCGTTACTGGTTTGAGAGTTAAACCCGATGATCGTCGTGAGACGCGTTGACTCGCGCAATATCGGGTCGTCGCTGTCGGGGTCCGCCAAGTCATCCCGAACCGCCAGCCACACGGACATATTTCCACCCGCACTCGCTCCCGACATCGCCACCCGTTCCGGGTCAATTCCCCATGCGGTCGCGTGGTGACGCACGTATTGAATCACTCGGGCCGCGTCATGGTGAGAAGCCGGAAAAGGCGCCTGCGTCACATAGCGATAATTGGCTAACACGACGGATATTCCATTCTCCAAACAGGCCATGACCAAGGGGTCGCCGTAGTATCGAGATTTGTCTCCACCCACAAATCCACCGGGATGAAAAATGAGTAGCACTGGCGTCGGTTGATCAGATTCAGCCGGCCAAAAATCTAGGGTGTTTCTCCAGTTAGGACCGTAGGAATGATCGGCGAGTTTACGTTCAGGCATCCCGTCCAAGTGAACTGCCTGCTTCGAAATAGAGGTCGCCATCTTGCGGTATTTCGCCGCTTCCGGTTTGGTCAAAACGCCATCCATATTATAGTCGGCGTGGGGATTAGCGGCCTGAAACTCCTCCAGGAGCCGATCCAACTCCGGACCACTCTGCCCACTTGCCATGATTACGATACAGAGGGAAATTATACGAATTAGCCATTTCATGAACTCAATGGTTTCGCATTCGGTCGAAGGGGTCAATTTTGATTCGCTCAACCAGCGTTTCTAGGGCCTTGCAAATACCCTGATTGGGCAGACGAGAAGACGGAAACAAGCGCCTCATCTCCTTCCGTAAAATCCGGCCACCCTCGATCCCGTTTCTAGCCGATCGAACGAGAATGGTTCGTGTTGACGGCAACGCCTCCGAGATCGGCGCACCCTATGAAATCTAGACCATGGGTCCCCTTTAGTTCGTTTTACTAAAGGCATTTTTCTTTTATGTGGACATCCCACATGAGAACCTCACTCCTGTGGCCTGACCACATATCACTATGTCCCCCGATAAACTCGATCTTCTTCAAGGCACTCTCGACATCATGGTGCTGCAAACCCTCCTCGCCATGGGCCCTCTCCACGGCTACGGTATCGCTCGCCGCATCGAACAAATCGGCTCCGGCGACATCCTACTCAATCAGGGCACGATCTACGCCGCCCTCGTTCGTCTCCAACAGGGCAAATGGATCACCGCCGACTGGGGCACGTCCGACAACAACCGCCGCGCCAAGTTCTACGATCTCACCGCCCGCGGTCGTAAACGCCTCGAGGCCGACGTGCTTAACTGGCGCCGTGTCTCCGACGTGATGAACCGCTTCCTCACCACGCCTACCTCACCGAAAGGCACCCGATGATTCCCTCCCTCGATCGCCTCTTCTCCCGTATCCGCGCCGCCTTCTCCAAGCCCGATCTCGACGCCGATTTCGACGAAGAGCTCGCGCACCATCTCGATATGCTTACCGACGAATACGTCACCAAGGGCATGTCCGAATCCCAAGCGCGTCGCCAAGCCCGCCTCGAACTCGGCGGCGTCGAACAGACCCGCGAACTCCACCGCGAGACGCGCGGCTTCCCCTGGCTTGAACAACTCGGGCTCGATCTGCGTTACACGGCTCGACTGCTTTCCCGCGAACGCAGCTTCAGCCTTATCGCGCTCACCATCATCGCCATCGGCGTCGGCCTCAACACGTCCGTGTTCAGTCTGGTCAACACGGTCCTGCTTCGTCCCCTTCCGTTCGCCGAAGCCGACCAACTTATTTGGATCACCAATGGTCCACCCGAGACTGCCAGCGATAACCTCTCTGGCATCACCCACCGGATCGACGCTTGGGAAGGCCTGCAGGAGTCCAACCGCGCCCTCGATCAAATCGAGGCCTACAACCCATTCTCCCTACGCCAATCCTATCGCCTCACCCGTGACGACGGAACCCGCGAGACGATCAACGAAATCGAAGTCTCCTCGGGCCTGTTTCCGATGCTCGGAATCCGACCTCTCCACGGGCGATTCTTCACCGCAGATGACGCCCTCCCCAACGGCCCACCCACCGTGGTGCTGAGCCACCAGTTTTGGCAAAACCGCTTCGGCGGCGACACGTCCGTCGTCGGCGAAACCGTGCGCATCAACGACACCCCCACCTTGATCCTTGGCATCGCACCCCGACTCGATGCATTTGCCTCCTCGTTCTATCCGGCCGTCCGCATCGATTGCTACGCGGTGATCGTCAACGAAAACCGGCGCACCTGGGGTAATACCATCGCTCTCGTTGGCCGCATGAAGCCGGGCATCACCACCGCGCAAGCGACCACCGACCTCGCCCTCGCGATGGAGACCACCCGCACCAATCGCCCCGACCTTGGCGACTATCCGCAAGCCAACGTGCTCCGGTTGCACGACCACATCGCCGGCAGCCTGCGCCAACCCCTTCTGTTTCTCTCCGTCGCCGCGGGCCTGCTCCTCGCCATCGTTGCCTTCAATCTCGGCGGTCTCCTTCTCGCTCGCGGCGCCGCCCGCGGCAAGGAACTCGCCCTGCGCACCGCCCTCGGCGCGGGCAATAATCGCATCCTCCGCCAACTCTTCACCGAGAGCGCCACCCTCGTGTTTGTCGGCTCACTCATTGGCACCGGACTCGCGGCCGGCATCATCCACTACCTCGCCACTAACACTGCCGTCGCCATCCCTCTGCTGCAAAGCGTGCGACTCGATACGGCTAGCCTAGCCTTCACCCTCCTGATCAGTGCCGGCACCGCCATCTTCTGCGGACTCGCCCCCGCCTGGCGCCTCAGCTTCGGCCGCAGCCCCGGCTTCTCCGCCCTCAAGGACGAAGGCCGCAGCTCCACCGCCACGCGTGGCATGGTGCGCATCCGCTCCTTCCTCGTGATCAGCGAAATCGCCCTCGCCTGCGGACTCGTCATCACCGCCGGCCTGGTCATGCGCAGCCTGCACAACGTGCTCGATCTCGATCTCGGTTATGAACCCGAAAACCTCACCGCCGTGCGCATCGATCTCACCGGCGATTATGATGAACACACCGCGGACCACCTCTACACCATGATCGATCGCGTCGAGGCCCTCCCCGGTGTGACCGGCGCAGGACTCACCGATTGTATTCCTATCGAACGCGATCGCGGCTGGGGTATCTCCGCCTTGGACAATCCCGAAGACCCCGAAAGCCGCCGGGCCGGCACCGGCGCTCACGTGCGCATCGTTTCCGCTGGACTGCTCGAGTCCATGGGCACCCGCATCATCGCCGGCCGCACTTTCAACCGCACCGACGGCGCCGACCGCGAAGCGATTATCATCAATCAAACCCTCGCCGAAAGCTTCTGGCCCGACCGTAGTGCGATCGATCAATTCGTCATGCAAAACGGCAATGCGATGCGGGTGATCGGCGTCGCGGCCGACGTGCGCCACCGCGGCCCCGAGATCGCCGCTGGCCGCGAGATGTATATGACCAACCGCTCCTGGGGCGGGAGCTCCTGGGACCTCATGATCCGCAGCACCCTCCCCCACGAAACCCTCATGGCGAGCGTGCGCACCGCCCTGCACGAGATCGATCCGACTCTCCCCCTCACTCAGTCCCGCCCAATGACCACCCTCGTCAACCGAGCCAATTCCGCGCGCCGCCTAATGGCCTCCCTCGTCACCGGATTCGCCGCCATGGCGCTCGGCCTCGCCGCCCTTGGGCTCTACGGCGTGATCTCCTACACCGTCACCCAACGTCGGAAAGAAATCGGGATCCGCATGGCCCTCGGCGCCACCGGCGGTAGGGTCAGTCGCGAGATCGTCGGTCGCACCTTGAAGCTCGCCATCTGGGGTGTTGCCGCGGGCCTGCTCGGCGCCCTCGCCGCGGGTCGCCTCATGGATTCAATTCTCTTCGGCGTGAATTCGTTCGACCCCACGACCTACCTCGTCACGACCCTCGCCGTCGTCACCTGCGCCCTGCTCGCCGGCTACCTCCCCGCCCGCCAAGCCTCCCGCTTCGACCCCATGCACGCCCTGCGTTCGGACTGAGCACACCGCTCAATCTCATCAGCGCACAGTATCCGAACAGTGCAACGGGACTCCCGTTTCACTTCCAAGGTAGGGACGGACCGCTGGGCCGTCCGCAACTGCTTCACCGCCTCCTCCGCAGATCCCGAACTCCACCGGAACCACCTCCATTGCTACCGCAACCCGCGCCAACACCACCAAACCATCCCTCGCTGCCCCCCTTCCCTCCCTTTTTTGACCACGACAACACCGATCCGTAGAACCTTGTGAACCGTCCGCTTCCGGATCACAAACGAGTCCCGCATATCCACGCGCTCTAGTCGTTGATCGGTCGCGAACCGCGCCGTGAAATGCGGCGCGTAAAACAATGTGCGATACACCGTTGAGCGCCCCCAGACCCCGGCGACCAGAGTGCTGCCAAACAACAGCAGAATCATTAGCCCCATTCCGCTGAAGTCGAACCCCACCAACTGCAGGACACAGAGCGACGTCACCAGCACGCCCATCGCGATGACGTGCATCCGCCGCAGCGAACCGGCGCCGGACAAATCTCGGGTCAGCAGTAAGGCCGCCACCAGACTGCCGATGATCGCCACCGGGATACCCATCATGAAAAACAACGTGTTGCCGAGATACTGCCAAAACGCGGGATGGCTCAGCAGCCGCTCAAAGTTTTCCCAGCCGACAAACTCAATAGTCTCCCCCTTGAACATGTTGTGCTGGCGCACGTCCCAGTTGGTGAAGGCCAACACGAAGCTCAGCCCCAGCGGCACGATCGTGAAGTAAAGGAAACCAATGATACTCGGTCCGAGAAACAACAGGCCGGTGGCGAGACGGCCGCGGGTTTTAGTCGACGCACTCATGGCAGCTTTGCCCAACCTTGGACGACGTAGTAGCGGCGGTGAAACGGATTGGTGATCAGCTCGATGGGCACCAACTCACCCGCCGCCCGCAACCGATTGATCTCCGCCTGGTCAGCCAACAGGCGGGCATGCTTGGCCGCCAATTGCGGGTTCTTGCTGATATTGAGCTCGATTTCGCGATTGATGAATTTATCCGCGAGCGCCACGCCTTCCTCCGACGTGTAAACGTCCGCTAAGACGCCGAGCCGAAACTCCGCTTCGATGCGGTTCGCCGCACTGGGCAGCACAAACGGACTCGCGCAGACCGGGATTGCCATCTCCATCATGTCGGCCATCACCCCATGCACGCCCCACTCGTTCGGGTAGTCCGCCGGACGCAGGTATTCCTCGATTTGCGTATACTTCGGCACCGGTGGCATCGAGTCGGAACTGCGCACCACACTCATGTTGTAAGTCTCACTGGCAAAAAACTTGAGCAAATAGGCCGCCAGTTCCTGATGCGGGGACTTCGTGTAAATGCCCACACTACCGGTCCCGAGTAGGCCATTGGGAAATCCACCGTGCGGCAGCGGACGGGCCACCAATTCCATCGCCGGACCTTCGCGCAACTGCACCACGGAATACCGCGCGGCCGTGAGCAAGGCATAGCGCCCTTGGCGAAACAACTGGATGCGCGATGTGTTCGTATCCGAACCGGCAAAAAAATCGAGGTCGGCCTGCGTCGGGATGATCCGATCCTCGTAAATCCACTTGTGCACCAGGTGCAGGACGCGCGCCGACTCGGGATTGTCCCTCGTCGCACGAGTCATCGTCTCGTTGAACATCGATCGACCCAAGCCACGCCGCAGGGGCAGCACGTTGATGTTGTCACAGAAGAAATACTTCTGTCGTTCCTCGTCCGCATTCGCGGCGGCGACAAACGCCAGCCCCGCCGCCTCAAACTCCTCCAAAGTCCAATCCAGAGACGGGATCGGTTGCCCATGCTGTTTGAGCAAATCGACGTTCAGGAAATACGCCTGCACCGGCGTCCCGCGTGGGAATCCCACCTGTTGCCCGTCGATCATGAATGCCTCTGCCGCCGCCGGCCACGCTTGATCCACCGTGAAACCATGTTTTTCCGCTAACGGCAGCACATCCGCCATCATGCCGGTGGACTGCAACAACCACGCTTCGTCACGCACCAGCGAAAGGATGTCCGCCTCCACCCCCGACACCCCTTGAATTAGTTTTTTGGATACGTCGCTATTAGAACTGTCCAACCGGATTTCGAACGACGGATAGTCGTTCTCCGCCATCCACGATTGAAACAGCTCCATCTCCGCGACCCGAGCCGCATTCACATCCGTCACCCAATACAACACCGGTCGATCCGCGACCTCCGCGCGCCGCGAAAATTGGTCAGCGATCGTGGCGAGAATCAACAAACCGAGAGCACTGAGTAGAATGTATTTTATGTCAGGTTCGGTTTCAAGAAGGTGAGATATCGGACCCAAAAACCAGACCCACCGCTTTGCCGTGGGTCGGGCTTTATGCCCGACATCCCTTGCATCCCTGTTCGCGTTCCAAAATCCATCTCAGACCCCGCGTTCAAACGCATCCAATGTGACCTAGCAGTCGAGGGCTCAGCTGCTGAGTCTGATGTCGGGCGTAAAGCCCGACCCACCCCCGAACCGAAAGCATGGGGCAGATCATAACCCCGTGGGTCGGGCTTTATGCCCGACATCCCCTGCATCACTATTCGCGTTCCCAAATCCATCTCAGACCCCGCGTTCAAACGCATCCAATGTGACCTAGCAGTCGAGGGCTCAGCTGCTGAGTCCGATGTCGGGCGTAAAGCCCGACCCACCCCCGAACCGAAAGCATGGGGCAGATCATGCCCCCGTGGGTCGGGCTTTATGCCCGACATCCCTTGCATCCCTGTTCGCGTTCCAAAATCCATCTCAGACCCCGCGTTCAAACGCCTCCACTGTGACCTAGTAGTCGAGGGCTCAGCTGCTGAGTCTGATGTCGGGCGTAAAGCCCGACCCACCCCCGAACCGAAAGCATGGGGCAGATCATGCCCCCGTGGGTCGGGCTTTATGCCCGACATCCCTTGCATCATTGTTCGCGTTCCTAAATCCATCTCGGGTTCCGCGTTCAAACGCCTCCACTGTGACTTGATTTTCGATGGATTCACCCGCCACAAATCGCACCACATTACGTAGCGACAACTCCCCGCACTCGATCCCTCGTTCGATGGTCGCTCCGCCCATGTGCGGCAGCATGAATACATTGGGCAGTGATCGCAGCGGCGACTCCAGCGGCAATGGCTCCTGTTCATAGACGTCCAAGCCGATCTCGATTTCCCCTTCCCGCGCAACCTCGACCAAATCAGTTTCATTCACCACCGGACCTCGGCCAATATTGATGAAACAGGCTCCCGGCTGGAGCAGCCGCAATAGCCTACCACCCACGCTACCACCCACGCTACCGCGGGTCTTATCCGTCAGCGGCTTCAGTTCTATCAACACCTCGGACTCCGCAAACAACGCCTCCGTCGAAGCCGCCCGTTTTACGTCATATTTTTCCAGTAGGCTATCGGGCACACCGGTATCCGCCGTGACCACCGCCCCAAACGGGCGCATGAGCTCCACCAACGATTGGGCGATCGCCCCGAACCCGTGCAATCCGACGCGCTTACGGAAGAGACTCCGGTTCTGCGTAAGGCGATCCCGCCAGACGCCTTCCGCTTTCAGCGGATACCCCCAGCGTGTCACCCGCCTCAGCGCACTGAGCGTCAGGAGCAACGCGCACTCGGCAACGTAAGGACCGATGGAGGTCCCCCAATTACTGAACACCAAACCCGCGCGCAGATGCTCGGCGGTGATCTGTTTCTTCGCCGAACCTGGCACAAAACTGAAATATTCTACGCTACCACCTTGCCCTTTAACCGCGGACAACGGCGACGCCGGCATACCCCACGCCCCGACGACGATCTCGGGCGCATACTCCGCCAGCACCTGCCCAAAGTCAGCGGCATCCGCGGAATCGTGAAAGCGACATTCACCCGCATAACTTGCCATCCACTCATCGAACCCGCCGGGGAAAAAATGAGCCCGCTCAAATTCGCTGGTGACAATTAAAACCCGCTTCATGCCGCGCCTCCGGGAAGTTCGACCAAAACTCCCTGCTGCTCCCGACTGCGCATCGCAGATTCCATGAATGCGATCGTCTCCACCGTTTCTGCCAAAGCCACCGGGGCCTCCCCGCCACGATAGAATGCCAATGCCCCGCGCAGGAATGCTGCGTAGCGATCATGCATCGTATCGCACACCGTAATCGGCTGCGTTTGCGCCGCATCCGCGATCCAGCCACCATACTTGAGGTCTTCGTCGTGATTAGTCGCGATCGTGCCAATGCGTCCGTCACTCCAAAAACCAGTAATCACTTCCGCCGCCCCATCCCGGACACAAGAGACCCGCCGACACCCAGAACCCAACGCGGCATACAGCATCTCGACTTGGTGGATACCATACCAGGACCAACCATGCAGCCCCGGATGCTCCGGCCACTGACCGTGCAACGACATGTGACGCGCCGACCCGTCCAACGCGACCAAGGCTTCGCGCAACCCCACCGCATAGCGCCAAACCGATGAGGAGAAAACTCGCGTCGAGTGCTGCTCAGCCAATTCCGCCAGTCGCTGAGCATCGGCCACCGTGGCAGTGAGCGGCTTGTCGATGTAGACCGGTTTACCCGCCGCGACGATCGCTTCGAATTGCGCTAGGTGAACGCGGCCATCAATCGACAAAACCATGATCGCATCGGACGCCGCGACCACTTCCTCAATCGTCTCATAGATCGGCACCGCAAACCCGCCCTCCATCTGCTCGCGAAAACCGGGCACGCGACCGTGACTCAGCTCCCAATCGTCAGAACCACCCGCGTAAGCCGCCACGATACGCCCACCGGGAACGTGATGCGAATGCGTTTCATCATGAAGCAACATCGCATACTGCACCGCGTGACTCGAATCTAAGCCAACGATACCAATCTTAATTTCGGGAGAATTTTCGCTCATTATTAGTTCGGGTAAAAATCAGCTGTTCGGCAGATACAGAATCGCATCGACGGTCGGAATGAGCAGACCACTGGCTGTTACAGCCACGCGATCCCAACGAGCCCCTGCCTCCCAACGCGCTTGGCTCTGCAGCGCACCATCCGCATCGCGGGTCAGCCAGTGGGCCGCCCCGTCGGCAAGCCCCACCACATAACCTTCGCCCAACCGGAAAATCGATTGCACTTCCGCGGACAACGCCAGCCGACCCACCGACTCGCCGGAAAAATCAAACGCCAACACTAACCCAAGGGAGTTCCCCGCTAGCACCATTTCGATGGACGGATCAATCGTGATAGCCTTCACCGCCCCCGGCATTCGCCGCATCCATTTTTCTTGGAGTGGCGCTGCTTTGGTCGGATCCACCTCAAGGAAATACACGTTGCGGCCGCGCGTGACACCAAAACCCAAATAAGTCATCTCCCCTTCCGCCACGGCCAATGCCGTCATCCGACTGGTCCAGCCTTCAACTTCCAGTTCCTGCAGTTGGCGACCATCGGCATCCACCACCCGGCAATGGGAGCAATTGCTCATCACTTCGCCCCCGACCACGATCTCGTCGATGCCATCGTTGTTCACATCCAGCAGCCGGATGGTGCCAGGGATTCCGTTCTGATAACGGAAGGTCCACTGGCACTCGCCCGCCAAACTAAAGCGCCGCATCTGGATATCGCCGCAGCCCACCATGACCCCGGTAAAGCCCGAATCGGCTCGAGCCGCCACCACACAAAACGCCGCCGGCGTCGGCCACTCCCACCACGAGCATGATGATCGAATCCGCTCGATCTGATGAGTCCAAACGGTCGTGCCATCCGTGAGCCGAAGCGCGGTTAAGTCCGCGTCCCCGTGCCCCACAAAGACCTGCTCCGGTCCTGCATCCATATCGTGAATCGGCCCCGAAACCGTCGCCTCCCATTGCATTTCGCCGGCGGCATCAAGCAGCCGAATATCACCTGCTTCCATGCCCACCAACCAACGCCCGTCGGGTAACGGCACGATCTTCTTCACTTCCCCGTCCTCCCCATGGGCCAAGACTTTCGATGATCGCGGAAATGCTTCATCCGTCCCCCGGACAACCAGCGACTCAGGGTTTAACTCAATGGGTCGATGGGTCTTGAGTTCCACCGGCTCCGACCACCCTTGCAAACTGATCGCTCCGGCCTCGTTCACCGTCATCACCGGATCAGGGTCCGAAGAATGACGGGCGTGAGCGTAGTGCAGAAATGACACGCCTTCGCCGGCCTGCAGATGGGAGTGCACGCGCATGCGGGTGATGTTGATCACCGTCTCGGTGATGCCGTAGCGACGCTCCCAAGAGGCGACGTTGTCGTCCTCCATCGGTGGGTTCTCCTGATCAAGGCGATCTCGGATGTGCACGGAATGATCCATCTCCACCACTTGCGGCGGAGCGACGGCCGGCCCCATCGGTTGCAGACCAAACACCACCTCGGTGCCATCCGGTTTCTGGCGGTGGCTGAGAACCCGACCGGCCTCGAATCGGACGTGTCCCGGGATACGGAGATTCGATTGGATCGTATAGTCACCCTCCGACTCAGCCCGCACGTGATCATGAACCACCAGCCCCCGCTCGTTGAGGAAAAACAATTCGCGAGTCCAGGTGGCTCCGCTGTATTCGCGCAACACGAGTCGGGCATAACCGGTGCGGCTCGCCTCGTCCCACGTTGCTTCCTCCCGCTCGGCGAAACAAGGCACAGACCCGCTCACCCCATTTCGCGCCACGGTGACGACCGCATGGTTATCGGTCTCGGGAAACTTCGGACCCGTCTCGGAAACCAGGAAGGTGAAACCGAGGCGACTATACTCGATCACATCCAACGCATCCGCATAGGCGTGCGAGCCGCCACCGATCCCTTCGATGAGAAGAAACGCGTCATCGGGAGTCCAACCACTGCGGAACGCGACCTTGTCGAAACAGCGCTCCACCGGCGCGGTGGGAGCGTTTTCAAACATCCACGGGGCAATGCCGCGGGAATACGTGGCTCCGTCGTGCACAATCGGGTCGAGCGCCACTACCGTGAGTCCGGTCTCGGGCTCCTGCCCCGCCATGCCCACGTCAAAGGTGCGGGATAAAAACTGGTGCATGCGCAGACCGTGAAAGTCCGGCGCCAGTTGATGCACAAAAGTGTATCGTGGATCTCGATACCAAGCGGCTGCCGTGCGCAGTGACACGCCCGGAAAGGAGCGCAGCAGGTTCACGTCACCCGACGAAGGCAACCAACCGAAGTTGTTCACCACCGCGACGGCACAGTCCGCCGCGCGTCGCGCCCCATCGTGCGCAAAATAACGGTGCGCCGGATCCAGTAGCCCGTATTCGAGTAGAACCGGTTGCTCCAACCACCAGCCGTGACAAATCCCTTCCGAAGCGGGTTTCCAGCTGCCGTCGGCGTAGGGCGCAAAAATACGATCAATCAACGGATCCCACTCATCGGGTTCGGTGCGTTCCGGATAATAGTCGCGCAGGTAGGACCCCAGGTAAGCGAGAGCCAGCGCCGGAATGGTGCCATGGTTCTGCCGCTGCACGTTCGGCGCGGTGTTCTCGATAATATCCATCTTCACGATGCCCTGATCGCCATAAACCCACTCGATAAAAAAGTTCAGAATCGGCCCACGCAGTTTCTCCGGGATCATGCCCGCGGCTTCTTGCAGTCGAAAGCCACTGATCAACATAGAAGTCCGTAGGTGCAGATCCTTGATATTATGATCCCCGGCCGGGACGCCGTAATCGACGATCTTCTGCCACACCTCCTCGGACTGACTCAGCAGGCCCTCCTCACCGGTCAGAAACCCGAGGTAACCCTTGTGGGTAAGGTGAGGCTCCGCCGTGATCATCCAATCTAGCGGTGGAAACGGCGTGGTGCGGATGAGCTCCACCTGAAAGTCGGCGATCGGTAGAGCGGTCGCGGGGATAGCGTTGAGCCGCGGGGTTTCGGCCGCGAGTTGCGCCAGTAGCAGGTCACCGCCGGTTTTTAGTCCCGCCTCATCTGAGTAGCCGAAGTAGAGAAAATTTGCCCCAGTGCCGTAAGGGTTGAGCAACGTGCGCAACTCGTAACCACCCGCCCCTGGGTAACGACAGTCGGTCATGACCAAGCACTTGAAGTAGAGCTCACGGACTGCATCGCTGTTCGCGAGGTTACCCCATATCACGACTGGGTCACTGAAGTCGCGCAACGACTGCCCGGCCTCCAGCACCACTGTCCGAGGCGAAGCGCCCACCGCGATCAACTGTTCGATCACCGCCAGCGCAAACGCACCGTTCTCCGCCCCACGCGGCGCGATCACTACCACGGGTTCACCCACCAACCAAGTCGTGGGACTCAGCGGACGAGGGCTCAGGGAAAAGGGCGCAAACATTATAGGGTAGAAACGGACACCAACATCGAACCTCAGACGATGCCAGCCCCCTCTCCGGTCGCGAATAAATAGCACACAAATTTCTCAACGGCTCATGAATTTTCATAAAGAGTCCACCTGATTAAACGACTCCCCGCCAAGGCAGACCGCCGGTCACGGCCATTTCGTTTTGGTGTGTTTGTGCCGCCCGGTGATTCAATCTCCGAGTCGCTTTCGCCCCGCTACGGCGCAAGTAACGTCAGCGCAAAACGCGCGAGCACAATAGATTCATACGGACTCTCCGCGCCTCGTTCATAGAGGCAGCCAATTGAATTATCCGGGAACACCGCAAGGTCCGAGTAGGCACTAGGGCTCGCGTGCAGAGTGTGCTGAACCGGCCAACTCCGCCCTTCGTCAAAACTCGCCCGCACCGTCAGGTTGGTCCGGGAGTCCGTACTCGCCGGATTGGAAAAGAGCAGGACACTGCCCACCTCGGAATCAGCCCATGCATAACGCTGCAAACTCGCCTGACCAATCGGCTCAATGAGCGTCGGGTCGAACTGTTGGTCAGTCCAGGTTTGCCCGCCGTCGTCGCTGTAGGCGACTTGGCGCTGGTGTTTCATGCGATCGTAATTGCGCATATTGAGTAGCAGTCGCCCACCGGGAAGCTCCACGACTTCGCCCTCATTGACCTGATGCTCCGGCGTTGATCCTCCAATTTCCCAAGTCACACCGTGATCGTCGCTGAAAATAACGTGAGAGTAATAGTGCTTGGTTCCCGCCTCAATGTGATCGCACGCAATCATCAAGCGCCCCGCGTGCGGTCCTTGGGTCAACTGTAGCCCACTGCCCGGGCCCGTGGCATACCAGGTCCAATCAGGCGATTTCACCGTCGCTGTAAGATCCCGCGGAGCCGACCAACTGACACCATCGTCGGTCGAAGAAAGGACAAATACGCGGCGAGTATCCTGACTGGTTTGATCGATAATCTGCCGCTCGTGGTCATCCCCACGATTCCAGGTCGAGAACAACCAAATTACTCCGGTCCGCTGATCGATCACGGGGCTCGGGTTCCCACAGGTGTTGCCCTCATCATTCCACACCACTTGTTGCTCCGACCAACTCGCGCCGTTATCAGTTGATCGCCGCATCAAAAGATCAATGTCCCCCGCGTCCCCTCGCCCCGTTTTGCGTCCTTCACAAAACGCCAGCAGCGTCCCCTCATTCGTCACCACCAAAGCCGGAATTCGGTAAGTGTCATAACCCCCGGAGCCACTTTTCCAAAGCGGCGCTTGCGTGAGCTGATTCACTCCGGCTTGCGCCGCGTTTAATCCCCCGAAAGCAAGCCCGATCAGGGCGACCTTCATGATAAAGCTGAATCGAGTTTTCATGAGACGAAACATCGATGAGGAACTTATCCGTAATAGGCTATTCAAACCGCTCATCCACCGCCCGCAGATGGGCGATCAACAGATCCGCGATCAACCGCTGGCCCGCATTTCCCGGATGCATCCCATCTGGGGTGAGTGAACCGACCGCTAGCCCCGAATTCGCGTCATATTCCTCAAACGCCGCGAACACATCGACCAGTCCAATTTCTTCGATCATGGCAACCTCCCGCGCGGCCGCCACGTAGTTGCGCAACAGCCCATTAAATCCATCCACCGCCTCAGGATCATACGGTGGCCGTCCATACATTTCCTTCGTCTTCTCGATCCAGTGAATCGGATTCGAAGTCATCAGAACCACCCGAGCTCCCCGCTCCTTCACCATGCGAATCATCACCACCAGGTTCACCCGGTATTTGGCGAGACTGACTCGTGGCTCAACCGCCGGCGGAGTTTTCCAAACATCCACCGCCGCATCATTAATTCCAAACATGATCACCACCACATCCGGGTTAGCTGCGATCACGTCTTCCTCAAACCGCGCCAGCCCCATCGCCGTAGTGTGCCCCCCCATCCCTTTGTTGCTCACGCGAACCTGTCGTCCCTCGAACTTCAACTCATCGCCCAACAACTCCGCATAGACCACAATCCCCTCCCTCGGTGCCGTTACCGAATCGCCGAACGCCACCACCAACGGTTCCGCTGCCGCGACTATTCCAGAAAGGAGCAATAGAACGAACCGCAGCACCGCACTGTTACCCCGTCGTGCCCGACTCAAACCGTGCCTTCTTAAATCGGTTTCTTTTGCCCCATCAAAGACTGACGTTTCGTTGGCTCCGTGATTGCTGCGCATTCTCGATGAAGTCTGTGACCTAAATCGATCTCTGCGCCAATCCCCAATCATCGCCTATCAAACACGAAACTCATTTCGATGGAGCATCACGGTGCTTTCGTAGCAACTATCCTAATACAGCTATTAAGTGACGGTTTTGCCTTGAGAAAATTTAACAAAAAATGTGCGGCGCCACGGGAATTAAGTTCCGGCGAATGACTCAAATCGGAAAGCGGTTCCGCCGCGTTCTGGGTCCAGCTCCCCCCGTTCCCCCCACCCCCTCCCAACCTATTAACTTTAGACCCGTTGGCCCCGGCCTACGAGGGCACCCTTGTGCCTATCTCCCCCCTCTCCTTCGTCACCATTTCCCTAACCCTCTTCAGTGGTGGCTGCAGCAATGTCCCCGTTTGGGAGCAAGGATTGGCGTCCAAGTCGAATATGACTTTTGAGGATTCCGCCGTCTTTGACTACGGCGCCCAACGCCTTCACGACCGGCACACCACCGGAGTTCACATCGTTCCCTTAAATGAAACCAAGCGGAAGCCGACTCTGTTTTTCGTGCACGGCTGGGGCGGCCACCTGTTCCATTTCGTGCAATTGGTCCGTCGGCTCAATGATCACTTCTCCGTTTTCGGAATTCAAAACTACCTGCGCGACGACGCCGAACCCGACTCGTTCGATGCCCTAATCTCCTTCTACGTCGATCACCTCCAAAAACACCATCCCACCGGCCCCTATCGCATCGGCGGTTTTTCTATGGGTGGATTATTTGCCTTCGCCATTGCCGCCGAACTTCGCCGCCGCGGCGCCACCGTGGGGTCGGTTCTGATCATCGATTCCGAACCGAGCAATCTCCCTTGGATCTACCACGTGAGAATGAAAACCCACCTAATGATCCGCCTACTCCCGTTGTATCTACGCCATCAAGCTAAGTGGACCGACCTCCTCAATCCAGCCCACCTCCGTCGCCAACTCCACCGCCTCGCCTCCGTGTGGTCGGACTCTGCCCCCTCCCCCCACCCCCACGGCTAAACACGTCTCCAACGAGCCCTGCCCCCCACCCTGCGTCGCCTGCATCACTTGCACCCGACCGCTTTGCGGCCCTCTCCGAGCTGGCTCGGCTGCGACCCTGCAAACTGCCCGTCACCTTGATCACCACCAATGAAACCCTGCCGCCGTTAATCAGCATCTGGAACTATCTAAGTCAGCACCGCGTGCCCGTCCAGCATCTGGCCTCCTCCCACCTCGATGCCATGACGTCGGAGCACTCCGATTTTCTGGTCAACGTAATCCTCCACCACCCCCGCCCGCCCGACCCTTCGACGCCCTAATCGACGCACTGCCTCTCGAGGCCCGAATCCAATTGAGCGTTGGTTCACCGCCCGCCTGCCTCCCACCGTGGCGCCGCGCTTCAGCCGGCGATCTCTGCCTCTCCGCCCCAACGCAGGCGAACACCGTAGACCCTAGCGAACCGAGAGCCGACCACCTAGGTATCAACCGGCGGATGATAGGCCTGTAACTGATCCTCAATCCAATCCGGCACCACGAGCGTGCGATCCAACTGCGGCTCCCAGCGATTCCAGAAATTTGTCCGCTCCTCGGCCGTGTAGAAGTGCTGCATGTAAGCGGACTGATACATGGCTTCGGCGTAGCGATAGGGAATCCGCACGCGCCGTTTAAATTCACCGTAAACTTTTGCGTAGCCTTCCGACTCCGCGGTGTTCCATCGGGCAATGTCGATGGATCGCCCCATCCAATTGGCCAGTGCATTGGCTTTTCGCTCATCTGAAATCTCAAGTTTCATGGTCAGCAGAGAAATGTTTTTCTCCTCAATGACGCTGACGCCGTTTTCGTGAGAGAATGGCTCCTGGTAGACATCGATCCCCATATTTTTGTTCAGCTCCACCGCCATGAAATAACCGGGCACTAAAGGGTGTTCAAATTCCTGCTCAAAGAGCCGCATGAAATTGTCGAGTAGCGCCTGCAATGGGACATCTTCAATCTTTACGCCAAAACGCATGGTGTAGGAAAAAAGGTAGATGGACACGAGCCTGCCAATGGGCTCGCGCACCATCGTGATCACCCGGACTAGTGGTCGTTTAAAAAGCCAGGGGTAGAGCAATCTGTGCTCCCACCGACCTGCATTATTCAATTGAATGATAGTTCGCTCATGAAAGGGGTAACACCTCGGTGCGCGGTGAAGGTAATGGGTTGTCTTTATGTAATAGACCCCCGCATTGAGTAAGGATCTCCAGATGGACATCGTGCCCACTTTCCCCATGGTAAAAATAACCACCGGAGCATCTTGGTGTTGCGGAATACGCCCGAAGTAGAGGTAGGAGCCCCACAGCGCCGCCGTCCAAGGCGTCGCTCGATAAGCGAGGTAAAACGGGAGTTTCCGGTAGTAGTGGGTGAGACGCTTAAACATGGGGAATTAGTCAAGCGAGGGATGATAGGTTTGGAGCTGCTGCTCAACCCATTCCGGCAGAACGAGCGAGCGATCCAACTGGGGTTCCCAGCGCTGCCAGAACTTGGCCCGCTCTTCCGGCGTATAGAAATGTTTCATGTAGGCCGACTGATAAATCGCCTCGGCGTAACGGTAGGGAATGCGCACCCGCCGCTTAAACTCACCGTAGATACCGTCATAACCAACATCACGGGCCGTGTTTTGACGGTTGATCTCGACCTTGCGCCCGATCCACGTGCTCAAGGCAGCAGATTTCTGATCATCTGTAATCTCCAGCTTCATAATGAGCAGCGAAACTCGCCTCCGCTCGATGATCGCGGCCCCTCGGTTTTGCGAAAAGTCATGCTGGTAAATATCAATACCCAAGCCCGCCTTGATCTCTGTAGTCAGAAAACATCCCGGAACCAACGCGTGAGTGTAATCATTTTCAAAAACCCGCGGAAAGTCATCGAGCAAAACCTGTAGAGAGAGAGTCTCAATCTCGACTCCAAAACGTTTGGCATAGGAATAGAGGTAAAGAGAAATGAGCCGACTAATCGGTTCTCGAACGGCCGTGACGATACGCACTCGAGCAAACCGCAGCAACCACGGTAAATACGTCCTTCGCCTAAATTCCGCTGCACTCCTGATATTTCGTTCCACGTCGGGATAGCGAGCGGGTGAACGACGCAGATGATGGATCTGGATCTGGAAAAACACCCCCGCGTCCAACAGCGACCGCCACAGCGTCATCGAGCCGACCTTACCCATGGTGAAAACAATCACCGGGGCATCCTGCTGGTGAGGCACACAGCGAAAGTAAAGATAGGGTGCCGCCAAAACCTTCAGCCACGGAGATGCCCGACACGCGAGATAAAGCGGCAGTTTTTGATGGTAGTGATAGAGACGTTTTAACATAGAAAATCCAACTATGGAGCAATAGTGACGAAAGGACTGATCTGCCGATTAATGCAGAATGAAAACGAAACGACTTCCGTAAAACTTCCATCGGCACCAGCACTCAAGGTACCCTCTTAATTTGGCAAGTAATGTTTTCAATCGCATTGTCCCACCGAGCTATTGGGGTTGCCGTGTTGAGTAGCCCTGCATAAATCGCCCCGTGAGCGCCCTATCCCCCCGAAAAAAAGCCGTGCTCTACCATCCTCTATTCACCGATTTCGGTGGGGCAGAAATGGTCGCAGCTTGGACGCTGCAAGTCCTTCAGGAAGATTATGACCCGATCCTGTGGTGCGACAAACAGCCTGATTTTCAGCGCGTCGATGCTCGCTACGGCACCAACCTTTCAGCCCATCCTCCCGCGGTGATTCCAGGGCTTTCGCGGCGAGCGAAATTCATCCAATCGATTTGGCCAGGACGTGTCCAGTTGCTGCGAAACGCCACGACCATGGGAGATCTTCAGCGGCTGGAAAAACGATGTAACCCCACGATTTGGGTGAGCACATTCAACGAAGTATTTCTACCCAAAGCAGGCATCCAATATATCCACTGGCCAGGGGTGCTTCGCGTCACTCAATCTCCCCCGGAGTGGTCGTGGATCCGAAGGAAAATATGGGAGGCGAGCCAACAGTTGTCATGGTGGGTGGGCTCAGGATCGACCCTCCCCAGGACTCCACTCCACCATCGTTTCCTCACCAACTCCCAGTGGACCGCGAACAGTCTTCGTGATGCCACCGGTCAAAGCTCCACCGTGGTGCATCCCCCCGTGCCCCCGTTTAACCCCGGTCTACCGTGGGCCGAGCGAGAAAATCGCGTCGTCTGCTTGGGACGCTGGAACCTGCTCAAACGCCTGACTATCGCTGCCGACATTGTCAAAAAAGCCCGCGCCAACGGTGCGAAAAATCTACGGTTGGCATTTGTTGGGTTTTGGGATGCCGAAGCCGACGAACGGCAACAAATTCTCGCCCATTGTGCCGGGCAGGAATGGATCGAGTGGCACGAAAATCTCGAACGCGATAAGCTACAAGATCTAGTGGGCCGCAGTCGATATGGCCTTCACGCGATGCTCGACGAACACTTCGGCATCGCCATCGCTGAAATGATGACCGCCGGCTGCATCGTCTTTTCTCACAATTCCGGCGGCCCGCCCGACATCCTAGGCGACAATCGCCAAATCTACGACGACGTCGCAGCCGGAGCCCAAAAGATGAGTGATCTCGTCGCGTCTCCCGACCTTCAATTGGAGCTCCATCAACAAGCGCGACCGCGCGGGCTCCAATACTCACCCACCGCCTTCTGCGACCATATCCGTTCAGAAATTCAGGCATTCGTAAACGCCACGCCCACCGCATAAATCATCTCGAGCAGTGACCATCAGCGGCGGGCCTCACTGCGAAATCTATCTCGCTCGATAACGCAACGAGTCCCCTTGAGCGGGACGGACCGCCGAGCCGTCTTCCCCTGAGAAATCGATCGCCCTAAATCAACGGGGATGCGTAAACTGGAGCGCCCCACGAACCGATAGCCTAGTGAGCAACCGGCGGATGGTAGGCCCGCAACTGATCCTCCACCCAATCAGGCAGAACCAGCGTGCGATCCAACTGCGACTCCCAGCGCTGCCAGCATACGGTGCGCTCTTCGGGCGTGTAAAAAAGATCCGTGTAAGCGGACTGATACATGGCTTCAGCGTAGCGATGAGGAATACGCACCCGCCGCTTAAATTCGCGGTAGATTTTACCGTAACCTTTCTGCTCCGCGGTGTTCCATCGAACAATATCGATGGCAAGCCCCCTCACCATATCGGCTTTTCTCTCATCCAAGATCTCAAGTTTCACTATCAGTAGAGAAATGTCTTTTTCTCGATAACGTCAGCTCCGATCTCATGTAAAAATGGGGGTTGATAGCCATCGATCCCCATATTTTTGGGCCGCCTCACCAACCTGAAATAACCGGGCACCAAAGGGTGTGTATAGTCCTGCTCAAACAGCCGCATGAAATTGTCGAGCAGCGTCTGCAAAGGGAGATCCTCCACCTCAACGCCAAAGCGCATGGTATCGAAAAAAAGATAGAGAGACACTAGCCTACTGATGGGTTCGCGCACCATCGTGATCACCCGGACGAGAGGCCGACGAAACAGCCATGGGTAATACAGCTTATGCACCCACGCACTCCAACGATTCACCCGAGCAAACTGCGGTTCGCGAAAAGGATAATACCCCCGTCACTCGGTAACTCGCCCTAAAGGGGTCATGTCGTGAATTGTGAATTTTTGGCACGCCCGATACAAATACCCCCACGTCGATGCCGGTTACCCAAGTCAGGTAATCACCCGACCAATTATCCCCGTTCCCACTGCAGGGACATCGCTATCCCCACTCTTTAATTCCCCTCGCCTCTCGCGCCGCTTAGATGGGGTCATGTCGTGAATTGTGAATTTATTCCGACGCGCCCGATACAAATAGACCCGTGCGGATGCAGGTTTTCCTAGGCTCAGCGTCTCAGCTAACCAAACAACCGATGCCCCCAACTCCTGCTGCAGGCGCAAAGCGATCTCCACCTTCCAATCCGCCCCCTTCCCCGCGCTTTCAATCTCAGTCTGAGTTCGTTCGGCATCCCGCAGAAGCTCCTCCAACTTAGCCTGCCAGCGCAGTCGCATGGCATCTTTGGGTTCTACATACTCCGCCCTGAGCCCACTCGGTTCCCTCGAAGGCAGATTCTGGATCAAGGCGATTTTCCAATCATCCGATCCGATCGCCCAGCCTGAAGATAACACGCTTCGCTCCTCATCGACGCGTGCGCTGTCGTCTTCCAATTTTTCCCGCAACTGGGTAGCATAATCCCGCCACCCCGTTTCGCCATCTTCCAAGCCCAACGTAGCCAACCACGGCTGCGGGTCTAACCCCTTAAAGCGTCGATTATTAGCGAATCTCGACCAGCTACTCCAGCGAAAATCCATGACCTGATCCAGCGTCACGATTCCCGCCCGCACCGGATTTAAATGGATGTAATTCGCCACCCTCGCCCAAACCCCTTCATTCTGCAAAAGAAGCGCCTTATAACGCCCTTGGAACAGGTGACCCGTCTCTGCGCGTAGTCGATTGAATCTCGCCGCGAAGGTCACCTGCAGCCACTGCATACCAGCTGCTAAATTCGGTTCCGGTGTCTGCACCGCCAGATGGAAATGATTCCGCATCACTGCGTAAGCGCCCAGTGTCCAACCAAACATCCCCACCGCTTCCTCCAGCACTTTGACAAACGCCTCGGCTGCACCGGCTGAGCCAAATACGTCCGATCGATAGTTGCCCCGGTTTATCACATGATAAATCGCTCCAGGGTATTCAATTCGTGCACGACGAGCCATAACTCATAATCCATCGTAATCACTGTTCCCAAGCAATAATTAACAATTCACGACATGACCCCCTTGATCGGAATCCGGCTGAGCCAAATACGTCCGATCGATAGTTGCCCCGGTTTATCACATGATAAATCACTCCTGGGTGTTCAATTTGTGCACAACGGGCCATAATCCGTAATCCATCGTAATCACCGTTCCCAAGCAATAATTAACAATTCACGACATGACCCCCTACAGAGAATTCATCTTGGCTCGAATACTACGCAGACCGCGTGGGGCACCGCGGTCGATTTACCGGTGGGGATGAGCGCGCCGGTTTCTGCATCGACCTTGAACGTGGTGAGCGTGTCCGAGTTTTGGTTGGCCGCGATGAGCCACGCGCCATCCGGACTAAGTGCAAAATTGCGCGGAGTCTTACCGCCCGTCGGCACGGCGCCTTGGCGGGTCAATTGGCCGGAGCTCGGATCGCGGGAGAAGATCACGATGGTGCTGTCCCCCCGATGAGCGGCGTAGACAAACCGACCGTTGGGGTGAGTGCGAATCTCCGAAGCCGAAACCGCACCGTCATAATCCGACGGCAACATCGAGAGATGTTGCCCTTCCTCCATCGTGCCTGCCGCCGCATTGTAGCGAAACAGGGTGACCGATGCATCCAATTCGTTGAGCACGTAAAACGACTTCCCATCCGGCGAAAATTTAGTGTGGCGGGGACCGGCTCCCGGGTGGGTCACCGCGTCGCCGCGCCCAGACCGACGCGGACTTGGAGCCTCCCCGCTGAGGTCGTAAGCAAAAACGCGATCAAGTCCAAGATCGGCTACCCAAGCGAAACGCCCATCGGGCGACACCGTTACGGAGTGCGGATGCGGCCCATCCTGTCGTTTCGCATTTGGACCCAATGCCCCTGTCTGCTTCAGTAACTCACCGCCTGCACCAAGCCGACCATCCTCATCGAGTAACCACGCGGTGATATGACCGCCACCGTAACTTGCCGCGATCACTCGACGACCAGCTGGATCAACGGCCAAATGAGCAAACGCCCCCCCTTTCGTTAGACGTCGATTGAGTTCGGTGAGTTCACCCGTGTTCCAATCAACGGCGTAAGCCACGATTCCGCCGACTTGCGTTCCCGACGCACCTTTTTCGCGCAACACGGCATAGACCACTGGTAACCTGGGATGGCGGACCAGGAAACCTGGATCGGTCAATTCCGCGACCAGTGAAGCTTCGGACAGGTCTCCATTTTCGGTGTCCAATTGCACCGCATAAATTCCTTCGCTGGACCCGCGGCTAAATGTCCCCAATAAAACGGTGAGTTGCTCGGCGTGGAGGGTGGGCAGAGCCAAGACGAGGACCCAAGCCCATGATTTCAGCGATAACATATGCGTCACCCTATGACTTTCGCCCCCAATTACAAACCCCCAAGATTCAGGAAATTTGCTCCGTTTCAAACGAGAGATCCCATGCAGATTGATACCACCCCTCAAATCGAAGTCAGGGCCCACGGCCCCAACCATCGCCACCTCCCGTCGTGGCAGGGCCACACCGCCGCGGCGGAGTTCCAGGTGTTCGCACCGCCGCGAGCCCACGCCGTTTTCCCAAGTGAAACGATACCCGCACTGTCGATATCACCGGCATCGCCTGCTTGCGTCACTCCGTGGCAGCATCAACGATCTTAGATAGCATGCGCTCACTCAATATTGAGCCCCATATTCTGTCGAAGACATCGGATCTCTATGTCCTCAACAAGCCACCCGGATGGCCCACCACGGGGCGAAATTTAGCCGACGACGATTGCATCCAGTTTCACCTGATGCGCCATCATGGCGGCATGGTGTGGGCACTTCATCAACTCGACGCCGACACCTCTGGACTGTGCTTCTTCACCCCCCACCATGCCTGGGTGCAACCGATCAAAGTCCTTTGGAGTCAACCTGACACCTACAAGGATTACATGGCTATCGTTCACGGCGCACCCGCGTGGGAATCGATCGAAGTTGATCAGCCCATCGGTAAAAATGAGCGCGGAAGCCTGCGGGTGCATTCGCTAGGTAAGAACGCCCGCACCGAATTCCAGGTGCTTGATCGAAGCGATGGCTACAGCCTCCTCCGCGCCCGCCTGTTTACCGGACGCACCCACCAAATCCGTATCCACTTGGCGCATCTCGGTCATTCTCTGGTGGGTGAAGAATGGTATCGGTCGCCGCCTTGCACGCGACACCCCCGCCAAGCCCTGCATGCTTATCGTCTCAGCCTTCCTGAGAATCCACTGCTCCCGCAAAACGTCTACGAGGCTCCCGGGCCAGAAGATCTTAGAGCACTGGCAAAGCAACTCGGCCTCCGCTACGAATCGTAACGGTCCGCGCGACCACCCCATCAGGTCACGACGACTGGCTGAGTTAAGTGCCCCAGGGAGGGACCGGCTCGACTGAGCCGGGAAAGAGTGGACGATCAAGTCTGATGCCTGCAATGCCGCCACCCCGCAGCTGTTGCGTTTCAGGATCGCGGGGAAGGTCGGGTCGAGTCCTATATTTCGGACCGCAAACAGCCGCTGCAGCCAACGTGACGCACCGGTGGGTGGAGGGTTCTCGCCGAGACCTGCAAGTGCTCAATTTGGGCCGCACATCTCGGGCATGCCCCCCCCAATCGGTGGGTTTATGCTTCCCGCAGTAAAGGCCAAATGATTAGAAATCTCTGATCGGGTCACCGTGCTGCGCTTAGAGGACCCATCCCAATCGCTTGGCCCTAAATAGACCTATTTAACGCAACGGCGCAACGAGGCAAAGCTCGCTATGGTTTGAAACAAGAACTCTCATTCTTGGTATTAGCGGAGTGGAAACTCATGCATTTGGGCCCCAAGGCTAATGATCTAAAGAAATCTGGGGCTGGGCTCTGCCTACTTTGGACGACATGCCCCCATGGGACTAACCCTCTCGGGCCTTGAGCATGCGAGACCTAGTCACAAAAGCTAGGATCGATTAGCCGACCAGTGTATCCCTCGTTCTAGGACGGTCTTAAAGTTCGGATTTCGCCAAGTTTGGGCGTCGTGACCAGACTGAAGGTTGAAGATACGTTTTTCGTCTTTCTGTTTCGTCCACGCCAGATAAGGCATGCTGAGAGGATGGTCGGTGGCGAGGAGGAGGTCGACGGTTTCATCGGGCGCGCCAAGGGAATAGGTTTCGTCGATCATTACCCAGTTGGAAAGGCCCGCCGTAATAGGATGGTCGCGATTGAGAACAGAGACGTTGAGGGTCTGGCCGAATTTTACTTCGAAAGAATCGCGATGCTTCATGCCGATGAGTTCGTCCCACCGGGGATTGTCGGGCCAACAGAGGAGTCCGTGGTGGAGGAAAACGAGCCCTTGTTCGGTATTCGCGATATGCTCAAGCGCGGCGCGTTTTCTCCCCTCATGCCAAGGAGCTTGCTCGTCGTCAGGCAACGGGTCGCGATGGTAATTGAAGAAGACGAAGGCGTCATATTGTCCGAGATTTTCTTTCGTGAACTCGACGGCAAATTCCTCGAGGGACTGGGTGTAAGCGTCTATTCCCTCGAGCGAACGAAGGAGCTGACTAAAGTTTACAATGTCGTAGGGATGGCGACCGGTTATAACGGCCACCCGGAGATCAGAATTCGTCGGCATGTCAGATGATAGGTCAGGCTTTGTCGTTGGGAGTTAAGGCAATTGATCGCTCGAATTTTCGAGCCGGTTTCCGCTGCCACGCGTTAACTCGGCGACTCACTTCGTGAAGTCCACTCCTATTCAACTGCTCGGCCGACCAACGGTTGGTCACCGTTGTTTTCGAAGTCGATTGAAGTGGGGGCAAAGGTTCCCGGCCGGAGCTTCATCCCTTCGACCAAATCCCCCTGAGGCGTTTCGAGTGCCAACTAGAAGTGGGTTGGCCATGATAACCGAAGCATGGATCTTCCCGTCTAGCTTCTCCGCCGTTTCACCCCGAGCCTTCAAAAGAGCCTGCTTCGCCCCGTCACTTTTGAAAACATTGGCACGATAATTACCCCAATTGATCACGTGAGAACACGCACCTGCAAATTCGATTCTGGGCTGACAGGACATGCCCAGATACAAACCGGGGAATCTGACTCCGCTCAACTATAATGCCTGCCCCCTTCGGGTCGCCGAGAACCTTGAATTCCAGAACCCGGACGCCAGAGTCGACCCATGCAAGCGAACCACGACTTAGAGATTGCCCGCAAAGCCACGCTGAAACCTATCACTGAAATAGGCCAAGGCCTCGGGATACCTGAGGACAGTCTTGAATGCTATGGTCGCCACAAAGCGAAAATCTCCTCCCGTTTCATCGCTGGGCTTAAGGACAAACCAGACGGCAAACTCATCCTCGTGACCGCCATGAGCCCTCCTCCCGCCGGCGGCGGCAAAACCACCACCAGCGTCGGACTCAACGACGCCTTGTGCAAAATCGGCAAGCGATCGATCGTCTGCCTGCGCGAACCCTCGCTCGGCCCCTGCTTTGGCATGAAAGGCGGAGCCGCCGGCGGCGGGCGCTCCCAAGTCATCCCCATGGAGGACATCAACCTCCACTTCACCGGAGACTTTCACGCCATCGGCGCGGCCAACAACCTACTGGCCGCGATCATCGACAACCACATCCATCACGGCAATGAGAAGCGCATCGACCTGCGCCGCGTCTCATGGCGAAGAGTCGTCGATATGAACGACCGCGCCCTGCGCTCGATCACCCTCTCCCTCGGTGGCCCAGCCAACGGCTTCCCCCGGGAGTCCGGCTTCGATATCGTTCCCGCCAGCGAAGTCATGGCGATTTTCTGTCTGGCCGAATCCATGGCCGATCTCAAGGCACGCTTCAACCGCATCGTCATCGGTGAAACCCGCTCCCGCGATCTCGTCCGGGCTGAGGAATTGGGAGTAGCCGGAGCCATGGCGGTGCTCCTCAAAGACGCGTTTTTGCCCAACCTCGTGCAAACAGTTGAGAACAATCCCGCCATCATTCACGGCGGCCCCTTCGCCAACATCGCCCATGGTTGCAACTCCGTGGTCGCGACCAAAACCGCGTTGAAACTCGCCGACTACGTTGTCACCGAAGCTGGCTTCGGCGCCGACTTGGGGGCGGAAAAATTCTGTGATATCAAGTGTCGCCAGGCCGGGCTCACCCCGTCCGCCGCCGTGGTAGTCGCGACCATGCCCGCCCTGCGCTATCACGGAGGCGCCGCCCCCACAGCCCTCGCGGAACCCAACCTGGACGCCGTCCGCCGCGGCTTGGAAAACCTCCGCCGCCACGTCGACAATCTGCGCACCCATTTCGGACTCCCCTGCGTCGTCGCCCTCAACCGTTTCAACAGCGATACCACTGAGGAACTCGCTCTGGTGGCCGCAGCGGCCGAAAAATACGGTATCCAAATCGTGCCCGCCACCCATTGGGCCGATGGCGGTCAAGGGGCCGTCCCGCTAGCTGAAGCCGTCGTTGATGCCATCGACAACTCCCCGTCCGACTTCCGCTACCTCTATCCGGACAAGATGCCGCTTTGGGAAAAAATCAGAACCATCGCGACCAAAATCTATGGTGCCGGTTCCGTCACCGGAGACGTCACGATTGAGCGCCAAATCGCAAAGCTGGAAACCCAGGGCTTTGGCCACCTGCCGGTCTGTATCGCCAAAACTCAGTTCTCATTCTCGACCGACGCCTCCGCCGTGGGCCTTGCCGACGGCCACACGCTCCACGTTCGTGAAGTCCGCCTCAGTGCGGGTGCCGGCTTCGTGGTGGTGATCTGCGGTGACATCATGACCATGCCTGGCCTGCCGAAGACCCCTTCCGCCAGCAGCATTGATCTCGATGAAAATGGCCTGATCACCGGACTTTCCTGATCACCGCCCGCCCCCCAAACCGCGGAGGGGAGCCTGATAGCGGGCCAAACCGCTTCAGTCCCAGGGCTGAAACATTGGCCGCCCCCCCTTTTTTCAAACTCCTCAAAATCAGGTCGCCACCAACGACCTCGATTTAGGTAGCGCCAAAGATTCTGGAGAAATTCTGTCACCTCAACCTTTCGTTCGGGCACTCCTTTATCAAATCAACCCGGTGCTTCCATCCCTTCAAACGAGAGCAATCACCGGGCTCATCCGCCAACCTCTTAACGAAATTCTCCCATGAAAACTTCCCTCATTCTTATCGCCGCCGCCGCTCTCACTCCTGCGCTAATGCTCGTCGGTCTCGGCGGCACGGTCGCCTTCGGCATCTTCAGCTTCATCGGCGTCTCCGCCATGTTCACCAGCGATTACGGCCCTAAACCCTCCTACCACCGCGTGCCCACCCAGGTTCGCGTTGCCCGCAACCAGCGACACCCGCTCGCCGCCTGATCGGCCGGAACAACTCACGACTACTGGCAATTTCCGTCGTTCCAACGCCCAGTCGATTTCTCTCCCCGGATTGACCGGGTTTTTCGGGTCCAGATTGTAGGGCGGTCAGAGGCCGCCCAATTACAAACCACCAAGTCTGATCCGTTTTTAGCCCCTCGTTTTTTGCGCCTGATCAGCGGTAGGGGGCTTGATTCTAAATCGAGCCCTGTCTTGGCCCATCCCCTTTCGGGCCTGCTTTTTGACTAAAGGAGGTTTTCCCTTCCTTAGTTTCCCGTGGACTCCATTACCCAAGCCGCCCTCGGTGCCGCGGTCGGCTATGCCTACTGGTCAAAGCCTTTGGGTCGCAGGGCGCTGCCTCTCGGGCTCGCTTTGGGCACATTGCCCGATCTGGACATCGTGGCCTATCCCCTGCTCGACGAAGTGCAGCGGCTCTACTGGCATCGCGGAGAATCGCATTCGGTTTGGTTCTTAATCCTCGGCTCCTGGATCACAGCGTGGCTTTTGCGGCGACTGCCATATACCCGGGAGCTCTCCCACCGCCAGGCTTGGTGGGGCGTTTTCGGGATTTACACGACGCACGTGTTCATCGACGTCTTCACCGTTTATGGCACCCAACTTTTGGCGCCGTTCTCGCGACACGGTTTTGGCACGAACAACCTGTTCATCATCGACCCGCTCTTCACCGTCCCGCTGCTGTTGGGCATTCTCGGCGCCATTTTCCTTCGATCTGAGCGACACAGGATTTTGCTCAACACCCTTGGACTCGCCCTCGCGACGGCCTACGTGGGGTGGTCTTTCTTTTCGCAGGCGGTGGCCGGCAGGGCGTTTGAACAGGCGTTGCAGGAGCAGGGCATCGCGGCCAAGCGGGAACTCACCTCGGCCGCGGCGTTTAACACCATTCTCTGGCGTCATCTGGTCGAAACCGATGAGGGTTTTTTGATTGGTTATTGGTCGTGGTTCGATGCCGAGGATACGCCTATCTCCTTTCGACTGGTGCCTCGAAACGCGGCAGCGGTGCAGGCGGTGGCGGATGCGCGGTCCTTTGCCGTGGTGGACTGGTTCTCCCAAGGCTGGTGGGCCGTGGTAAAAACGGGGCCCGGCAAGGCCACCGTGGTCGACCTGCGGTTCGGCGAGATTCCGACAGCGCCGGGTCAATTACCGCAAGATCTAGCGTGGCCTTTTGCGTGGGAGTTCGACCTCGCGGCCGGCGAAAATGCCCCCCTCCTCCAGAGTCCACCCGGGATCGACAGCTTCAAACCGACCCTGAACCTACTCTGGCAACGAATCCGGGGCGAGTCCACCGGTTGGTAGTCGCCCAACGGGGGAGTCCGAAGGGGAGATTGCTTGAATCTTGACTGCTCTGCCCCATCCGATCCCCCTCCCCCGGCCAGCCACCTCAGGCTTCTAAAATGAGGGCATTCAGGTCGTGATAGGCGAATAGATGGAATTCCCATTACCCATTTCCCGGTAAATCGCTCTTTCATGGCAAATAGTTCACCTAGCACAACCTCCCCTCAGGTTGGGGCGGCGGCTTGCGAGCGGTAGAGTTTGGCGTTTGGTGCTCGGGTGAATTCTCCGTGCCGTAACTTTAATGTAGTCTGGTTCAAACGTGATCTGCGGGTGGCCGATCATGAGCCATTGCGAGCGGCCCTCGACGCGGGCGGGCCGGTGTTGGGGCTGTATGTAATCGAGCCGCGGTTGATCGCCGCGGAGGATTTCGCCCCGCGGCATTGGGAGTGTATCGCGGAGGCACTGACCGACTTGAAGGTGGCGTTGGCAGAAATCGGCGTGCCCTTGCTGATCACCCAAGGAGACGTCATCCCCGCGCTGCAAGAACTGCGTAATCGCGTGAGCCCTCAAGAGCGAACCCTGCGGATTTGGTCTCATCAGGAAACCGGCAACCACATCACGTTTGAGCGAGACCGGGCCGTGACGAGTTGGGTGCAGACGGTGGGGGCGGAGTGGTCCGAAGTTTTGCAACATGGCGTGTTTCGCCGGCTGCCGCGGCGTGAGGGGTGGGCGCAGCGGTGGCAGGAGTTGATGCATCGCCCAATCGCATCTCCGCGCCGATCACAGTCGGACGAACTGCGGGAGGAAGCAGAACAAGTCCTCCCGGCGGCAGAGAGCGATGATCTGCCGACCGCTGAAGTCCTCGGAATCGTCGGAGAACCCTGCCCCCGCCGGCAGTCGGCTAGGCGACGGCAAGCGTTGGCTACGTTGCAATCGTTTCTCGAATACCGAGGGGCCAACTATCAGTCCGAAATGTCGAGTCCGGTGTCCGCCGCGACCGCTTGTTCGCGTCTGAGTGTGCCACTGGCGTATGGCACGATCTCGATGCGTGAAGTCGTCCAAATGACCGAGGCGCGGGTTGAGGCGCTGCGCGAAGCTCGTCGGGTCAAGACCCCGATCGCTTTCAAACTCCGTTCACTGCGGGCCTTCCTCGCCCGCCTGCACTGGCACTGCCACTTCATGCAAAAACTGGAGTCGGAACCAGCGGTGGAGTTTCGGGCGTTCATTCCCGAGTTGGACCAGTTGCGCACTGCGACGGAATCGGCATTACCCGCCACTGAGAAAACCAAACACCTGCAAGCGTGGGCGAATGGTTTGACCGGCTATCCGTTTATCGATGCGTGCATGCGTAGTCTGCGCGAGACGGGTTGGATAAACTTCCGAATGCGGGCGATGTTGATGTCGTTTGCCAGCTACGATCTTTGGCTGCCGTGGCGAGAAAGCGGGATGGTGCTGGCGCGGCGCTTCACCGACTACGAGCCGGGAATCCACTGGCCTCAGGTCCAGATGCAAAGCGGCACCACCGGCATCAATACCCTCCGAATGTATTCACCGGTGAAACAATCGCAGGACCAAGATCCCGCCGGAATCTTCATTCGCGAATGGGTGCCGGAGCTCGCCGAGGTGACGATCTATTTTATTCATGAGCCGTGGTTGATGCCGACCGCCGCGCAGCAGGCTTCAAAGTGCCAGATTGGCCGTGATTACCCGCGGCCGGTCCTCGATCACCAAGAGGCGGTGAGAAGCGCGCGCGGACACTTCAGCGAGTTGCGTAAGCGCCACAACCTGCGGGACAAAGCCAAACAAGTCTTCGTGCGTCACGGTAGCCGTAAGCGTCCCGGCACCCAAATCGTCGATCCTCGTTGGTTCGAGCAGCAGCAAAAACCCGATATCCAACTCAACCTCGACGGAGTGGATTAGGGTCGTTCTCGGGTCGCGCGACTATCGGCCGACAACCATTCGAGATCGTCGCGGTAGAGGCGGTGACCACTTGTGCTATCGCCGCTCCCCCGCGCACCTTCAACTTCGATTCGGGGTTGGCGGAGTCCGCTCAGAAAATAAGAGAGGCATCTGATTCCACTAAACGACCGACGACAAGCCGCCCCCCCCGCTTGGGGTTGCCTTCCGTAACTAAATTAAGAACTAAATAAGCTTTAGGACCCATAACTCGACTCGCTCATCTTCACGCCAGTTTTGATTCCTACGTGTTTTGAGTGAAGCCGCTTTAACGTTTGATTTAAGAAGACTATCTTTCCGAAAGCGGCCACCATGCTCGACTTCTGCTTCAATCGGATTGGTTTTTGTGAGTTGAGTCACCTGCGCTAAGTTTGAAAACAATAGCACCAGCCGACCGTCAGCCTTTAAATACTTAGCCGCTTCAGCAAAAAAACGGGGGAACAATTCCTTATCATAATATATTGCTTTATCAATGCCTTCATTATCATTGGCTAGAGGCAACCAGGGAGGATTAAATACTATTAAATCAGTCTGAAGATTATAGCCGGCAAACAAATCACCCAGCCACAACTCAACCTGCGATGTGACGTTTTTCTTAGCTAAGGCTTCTTTCATGCCGTAGATGGCATTTGGATTTGAATCGGTCGCATCGACTTTAGCAAAGCCATGATTAAGTAACTGATAGGTAATCACCCCACTACCCACTCCGACATCTATGGCAGAGGCTTTACTTCCGTCATATTTTTTGAGCCATTTCTCGAAAACTTCTAAATGCTCAAACCGAGTAGGGAAATACGTTCCGTAAAATGGAAATACTTTATCTTTTAAAACGGGTATCGAAATCCCTTTTTGAAACCATTGCCATGCACTATTTAGGCCTTGGACTTGGGAAAAAGGAATTAGGAATTCATCAATATCAGTATATAACAGTTTAAGCCAACCAATCTCTGGTGCTTTTCTGACCATCAGCTTATTACCTTTTACCTCCAGTAAAAGCCTATTTGAAAGTTCACGAAATGCTGCTCGGCTTTTTCTCTGCCCCTGGTAGGATTCATCAGAGTGGAGATTCCTGACATACTGCTTAAGTTCACTCAGCACCAGCAGTCCACTGCTGTAAAAGTCTTTTATCAAAACGTGATGCCCCTCAACTAGGTCATCAATTACAGCTTGCAGCACCATTTTTTTGGTGAATGGAATAACTTCAATTTCAGAGACTATCGGCTCTGGACGATTTAATACCAAATTATGGTCCATATAAATTATACTGAGTTAGAATAGAAAATTAATTTGATCTGAAGTGGCCAGCGTAGGTCAATCCTACTATTTGATATTAACATGCCACCGCTCCCTCCCTCGGCCTGCCCAATCCTTCCGCAAAAACATCAACCCGTATGGATTCACTCGGTTTCAGCCCTGATCCAAGAGTGACTTCGCCAATCACAGATTCCACTGCGGGAACTTTAAAAAATAATTCAGCAGACGTAGGTGAGAACGCCACCTCAGCAGATTACCTCAACCCTTTCTACCGTCCACAAAACCTAGCCTCTTTTTAGTGCCCCGCCATGATGGGTTGCACTCATTGTCCTCCAACCCGGCTCAATCATTATGCAAACAGACATCTTAATCGTTGGTGGCGGAATAAGTGGGCTCACCGCGGCCTGGCAGTTGCAGAAAGCGGGGCTAAAGGTCTGCCTGATCGAGGCTCGAGATCGCCTGGGCGGACGGATTTTGACCCAAGGGAAAGCGGCTTGTGATATGGGTCCTTCTTGGTTTTGGCCCGGACAACCCTTGATCGCGAGTTTGCTCGATAAATTCGAGATCCCATCGTTTGAGCAGTATTCGACCGGCAAGGTGCTTTGGCAGGATGCGCAGGGTCACGTGCAGGAATACCCCCTGGCTTCCCCCATGGCGGGGGCCTTGCGCATTCAGGGAGGCATGGGGGCACTGATCCAAAGCCTAGCGACTGAAATTTCCGCCAAAAACCTCCTGCTGGGGCATGTTTTGCAGGGTTTGCAGATCCAAGCGGACGGGGTGTGCGCGGAGGTGCAGGGCCCTGAGGGTGATCTGGAGATTTTGGCGCAGCAGGTCGCACTGGCGATTCCTCCGCGCTTGGCGGACGCCTTGGCCTATCGCCCCGAACTCCCTCCCGTAACCCAACAGCTCTTGGAGTCGACCCCGACCTGGATGGCGGGGCATGCCAAATTCTTCGCGCTCTACGCCGAACCGTTCTGGAGGGAGCTGGGCTGGTGCGGCACCACCATGAGTCGGCGGGGGCCGTTGGCCGAGATTCATGATGCTTCGCCTCATACGGGCGACGGCTATAGCTTGTTTGGATTTGTCGGCTTGGATGCGAAGACAAGAGCTCAACTCGGCGAGGCTGAATTGATCGGGATGGCGACCGAGCAACTCGTGTGTATCTATGGAGAGAAGGCCCGTCGCTATCGGGAAGCGTTCATCAGGGATTGGTCGACCGAGTCCTTCACGGCCGGACCGCGGGATCAAGAACCCCCGATGCATCATCCGCAGTATGGACTAAACCCTGACTTAGGTGAGCCATGGGCCGGGCGGTTGAAATTCATTTCGAGCGAAAGTTCGCTGACGAATGGCGGCCTGATTGAAGGCGCGCTGGATGCGGCGCAGCGTTATGCCAAAGAGATTAGTGGTGCCGCGGCATTTCCGGTAGGCGGCGCGCGGGTGCCTCATGTCGCGAGCATGAATTGGGATTGGTTGTAGTGGGATGCGGAGCTCTCTGGGGCAGGGCTGGTCGATGGACGGACCGGGCGGTCGAAAGGGACCACTGTCGCTAGAAGAGAAAGCCTGACCCGAACGGCGCTTAGTCACGGGGGTTTTTCTTTCGGACCCGGCTCCAAAAATCGACGACTGACGTAAGATTGAATCACTCACTCACCGCCATTCCGACCTGATCCGGAGGATCGTCTCGCGGTCAACTTCCAGAGTTTAAACCCGACCCTTTTTTCGATATGGTTCATATCATCTCAACCCTGAAGAACCAACCAGTCTCGGGCCCCACAACCTGCGCCCCATAATTATATAATTTTACCCCAGCATTCCATGGCAGGAGCTACCGCATCGCAAAAGGTTGCGGTGCAAAATATTCCCAGGAAGGGAAGGGATAAGCGTTCCTGAATTTGGTGAAGCTACGGGCTTAACGATGGCGATGAACTCAAGGGTGCTGCCCCCCTGGCGAACGGGGCGATCCCCGGCAGATAGGTCTGCCTGGGTGAGGCACGCATACGCCATCGCGCAGGAACGATTTCTCCCCTCACAGGATTGAGATGGATATAATCAGCCCCCCGTGTCCAACCCCCTTCGTTTTCGAGTAGGATCACCTGATACCGACCTTGGAACAGATGCCCGCGCTCTGCCCGCAGACGGTTAAACCGCGGGGCGAACGCTGCCGACAACCGATGCATGCCCGCTGCCAGATTTGTTGACGGGTCGCGCAGCGCCAGAGGGGAATGATTGCGCATCACGACATCGGCCCCCAATTCCCGACCATACCTCTGCACGGACTCCCCCAACGTTTTTAGAAACAAGTTCGCCGCTCCCTGAGTCGCGAAAACATTCGATTGATAGTGACCACGATTGATTAACTGATAGATCGCTCCTGGGTATTCGATCCGCGCTCGTCGTGCTAGCCACCAAATCTCAATCAATTCATCCAGTGCTTTCCGTGTAACATGTAACGACATGACCCCGTCGGATTAAGGGCGACCGCCCCCCAGACATGGATTGAGCGGGGCTGACAAGCCCCCCCCTCTTGATGATGAAATTTCATAACTTTTTGTTATAATGCGGGATACCAAATATACTCGTCACATTTTCGTCGCCACCATCGACCTAAAATTGAAGATCCCTTTCTATGGCCTCTTCTGCATCCGCCGCTCCTCAGACTCCCTCGAATCCCGATCTTTCCGACGCTGCAATCTCGCGCCGTTTCCAGGAACGCCGCGAATTCATTTTGGGCGAAGCGGTCGCATGCGTCGTGCCCGGCGACCCCACTCAGGGCAGTAAATTCGACATCGCGGCCTGCCTCGAGCGCGGCGAAAACCTCCCCGCCGCGTGCGCCCGCCTGGCTCAGCTCGACGGCGGCCCGCCCTCCGGCGACATGTTTTGGGTCTACCCGACCGTGAGCGTCATGATGGCCGGACGCCACACCCTCGACGAACCCAACCGCGCCCGTATCGCCGAACTCTGGCGCACCTACTGGCCCAGCCGCGGCGACACCGAAAACCATTGGGTGCTCTCCTACGCCAGTCTCTACCTCGCCGCCCAAGCCTACCCCGAGGCTGGCCCCGACCAATGGTTTAATGGTCGAAGCTCCGCCGAGAACCGGGCGGAGGCCCGCGACTACCTGAACCACTGGATCAACGTCTCCACCAGTCATGGCCAAGGCGAGTATGACTCTCCCAACTACATCGAAGAATACGCCATTGGCCTCGCCATGCTCGCCGGCTGGGCCGACGAGTCCGCCTTCCGCGACCGCGCCAAGCGCATGCTCGATTATATCCTCTACGACTACGCCGTCGAAACCCTCGACGGTCTCTACGGCGGGGCTCACAGCCGCGTCTACCCACGCCACATTATGGCCCCGGGTCGCACCGCGGCTGCCGCCCTTGGCTGGTCACTCTTTGGCCTCGGGGCCTACGAACCCAGCGAGCGCCAAGTCACCCGCCACCAGCTCCGCGAAGAGCTTCCCGAACGCGGGGCCAAACTCATCGCGCTCTCCGGTTACACACCGCCGCCCATCCTCGAACGCATTGCCCGCGCCCGCGCCGTGCCTTACGTCGGACTCGAGCGTAAACGCACCCGCTGGCGCATGCGCCACGCCGGTCCCGAGTCCTTTGTCATCGGCGATCGACGCACCGTTCCGGTCACCAAAACCACCTATGTCGATCCAGACTTCGTTCTCGGTTCTTCCCAAGGCGGACTGCTTCAACCGATCCAGCAACAAACCTGGGGCCTCATCTGGCGCACCGAAAACACCATCATGCGCTGCCCGTCCTTTTTCGGCTCTCAGCCCTACGCCTCCGCGATCGAGGGCAGTATGTATTTCCCGGTCGATCCCGACGTCGTCACCGACCTCATCACTCGCTCCAAGGCCGACTACGATTCACCCGATAAACTCCCCGGCGGCTCGCCTTATGAGCAGGTGATGCAAAGCGGCACCGCCCTCATCGCGCTCCAGAACATCCCCGCCGACGCGCTCTTCCGGCACATCACCCTCTTCTTTTCTCGCGACCTGGAGCACACCGTAGAGGACGAGTCCGGCTGGATCTTCGCCCAAGGCGGCCCCGTCTATATCGCGGTCCGCCCTTTCGTCGCCGGAGAGTGGCGCGCCAACGACTGGACCGGCTTCCTCGCCGGCGGCGCCGGCGGCATCCTTGTCAGCGGCGACTTCGACGAATGGGGCGTGGGTCATCGCTGCGTAGTGAGCGAGGCCGATCGCAACGGTTACGTTGTGCAGGTCGCCCCGGTGCGCGACTTTACCACGTATTCCGTATTTAAGGACGCCGTGCGGGCCCTGCCGCTGGAATTCACCCTCGACCCAAATCCCACCGCCACCTTTACCGCGCTCGACGGCACCCGCCTCGAAGCCCGCTACGGTGCCAGCCCGGTCATCAACGGCACTCCCGTCGACACCTCCCGCTGGCCGCTCTTTGACAGCCCCTTCGGGCAGTCCGACGTAGGTAGCCGGCAACTCACCCTGCGCCACGGCGACGAAACCCTACACCTCGATTTTACCGACGTGCCTTGGGGCCACACGACCCAACCGCCCGCGCCGGAAATACCCGTCGCCCTCGTCCCGCACCACCACGCCACCCCGACGCTTTACGCGGCGGCCACCATGACCGGGAATCAGCGCAACACCGCCACCCCCTCCGACGCCGGCCTCTTTCAACGCCTGCCCTCCGGGGCATGGAGCCACACCGGCCCGCGTATTCTCGGGGTGGCCAGTATGGCGATCCATCCGACCAACCCGGCGGTGAAGCTCATTGCTTCGGCCGACGGCATCGTGCGCACGGCCGACGATGGACGCACTTGGCGCAAGACGACCGGCTGGCAAGTCGCCGATGTGCGAGCGATCACCTTCGATATCGGCAACTCGGATCGGGTCTACGCCGCGAGCATGTGGGGGCCCTTGCGCTCAGAAAATGGCGGGCAAACCTGGGCTCCTACCCACCAAGGTCTCGACCGGCTCTATTGCCAAACCCTCGTCGCTGATCGCGCCCAATCTGGCCGCGTGCTGCTCGGCCTGGAGCACGGTCTTTACGTCTCCACCGACGCCGCGCTCACGTGGGAGCCACTCAACTTCCCCAAGACCACCGTCACGCAGATCGTGCAAAGCCCCGCCAAACCCAGCCTGCTACTCGCCACCACGCTCGGCCACGGGGCCTGGCGCTCAGCCGACCGCGGCGAGACCTGGACCCTCGTCGACCCCACCCACGCCCATCTCTACGCCGCCGCCCTTGCGCCCCACGACCCCGCCCTCATGGTCACCGGGGGGTGGGACACCGGCGTGCGGGTCTCGACCGACGGCGGCCAGATCTGGGTTGATCGCAGCGCCGGACTACCCAACCGCCGCATCTTCGTGCTCGCCTTCGATCCGTATCAACTGGGCCGCCTCTGGGTTTCGACCTTTGAACAAGGCACCTTCAGCAGCGACGACCTCGGCCAGACCTGGCGGGACGCCGGCCTCCACGGGGCCTACGGTGCCGACTTCGTTTTCGCGCCGGCGCCCCGGCCCGATTGATCCGCCGGTTCCTATAAACGGGTCAGGCTTTGTCATTTGTGGTCTATCAGAAGTCTGGATTCGAGCCAGACGGGACAGCATATATTTAGAACGAAATGACTTTTCTAACGTCTGATGCCAACTCATCCCCCCAAGCATCCTCTCGGGCTTCACTCCCTTAAATTGGAATTTTTTCCGCCTGGGTTTTTTGCGCTCCGCCCTCGGCATCTCTGGGGAGGATGACTTACGCCGTGAGCCGGCCACGAATGAGATCGGTATTTGCATGGCATTGGGCGCACCACGCGGTGACAATCTCCGGCTCGTATTAGTTCAATCAGCGCAGTTCGTAGTGATCGGCTTGGTCATTGGCATCGCCGGCGCGCTGGCGGGCACGCGTCTGCTGGGAAGTTTGCTTTAAGACATCCGCCCGGGGGATCCGATGACCTACGTAATTGTTCTCGCTGTGCTCACGTTGGTCGCGGCCTTCGCTTGCGGATTCCCACTCATCGCGCCGCCAAGGGCGATCCCATGGTCGCACTATGAACAGACTGCTGGGCATACACCACCTCATGGCGGCACTTCGCGCTCCGTCGGTTTCGCAGCTTTAGCGTGCGTGAACGTGGCTCGGGCCCCCTGCGTTCCGTCGTCAAAAAACACCTACAACACGACGTGACCCGCGTGGATTTCCTCCGGTCGGATTTCTACCGCGAGGAGTTGCCTCGTCTGATGGGATCCTCCTTCGTCATTCTATGACTGCCCCACAACTGCAGATCCTAGGTATTCTGTTGGTGACCATCACGCTCTTTTTCTGGGGTCGATGGCGGCACGATTTGGTCGCCGGAGCTGCGCTCTTGGCCTGCGTTTTATTCGGCCTCGTTTCGGCCCAAGGAGCCTTTTACGGGTTCGCCCATCCTGCCGTGATCACCGTGGCGTGTGTCTTGATTCTGAGCCGGGGGCTACAGGAAACCGGGGCGGTAGATCGGTTGGCGCAAGCGGTCATGCCCCGCGGAGCCGGGCCCGTGGTCGGCGTCGCTGCGTTAGCCGGCATCGGGGCCGCACTCTCGGCATTTATGAACAATGTCGGCGCCATGGCCTTGTTGATGCCGGTGGCCATCCAGTTGGCCCGGCGCTGGGAAGTCCCGCCCAGTCATGTGCTCATGCCCTTGGCTTTCGCCACGATTCTTGGCGGCATGACCACCTTGATCGGCACCCCGTCCAATCTGATCGTATCCGGATTTCGAGAACAGGTGGGATCAGGTGCATTCGCCATGTTCGACTTCACCCCCGTCGGGCTAGTGGTGGCGGTGGCGGGGCTCATTTTTATCGCTCTCGTCGGCCGTCATTTGGTGCCTTCCCGCCAGCAGGGAGGCCTTAAGGAATTCGATACCGGCGCCTATCTCGCGGAGGCGACGGCCAAGGATAAAAGCAAAGCAATTGGGAAAACTCTCCGCGAAGCGGAAACTCTCGTGGAGGAACAGGGAGCACAAATCGTGGGTTTGGTGAGGAACCAAATCAGGCTCCATGCCCCAAACTCTCATCGGCGCATTAGAGCCGGTGACATTTTGATCATTGAGGCGGAACCCGAGGATCTGACCTCCGCACTCTCGAGTCTCGAACTTTCTTTGGCTAAAGGAAAAGACGCGAAAGTGACTGCAACTCCCGACTCCTCCGTCGCAGAGGACGACGGGGAAAAAACCGCCCCAGTGGAATTACAGGAGCTCGTGCTCATGCCCGGTTCCGGCCTCGTGGGTCGATCCGCCCGCAGTATGCAGATAAGCACTCGCCACGGTATCAACCTGCTCGCCGTGTCGCGACAAGGACAACGCTCCATTCGACGGCTGAGTGCCATGAATTTCAAAGCCGGCGACCTCCTTCTCTTGCAAGGCCCGCCCGAGATATTGCGAGAATTTGCGAGTGAACACAGCCTTGTGCCCTTGGCCGATCGAAACATCCGATTGCCCCAACCCAGCCAGGCCCTAATCGCCGGTGGAATCATGGCTGCAGCCATCATCGTGGCCGCCGTCGGGTTGCTCCCGGCATCCATTTCATTCGCCCTCGGCGTTTTGGCCATGGGATTTACGGGCATCATCCGGCCCCGTGATCTCTACTTGGCGGTGGACTGGCCCGTCATCGTGCTCTTGGCCGCTTTAATTCCCGTTGCCGGTGCCACGGCGAGCACCGGCTTGGCGGATCTGATGGCTGACGGAATGTTACACTCTGTCGCACAGGGCTCACCCGTGATCGCCCTCGGATTGATCATGGTTGTCACGATGGTCATGTCAGACTTCATGAACAACGCCGCCACGGCCGCGGTCATGTGCCCCATCGCGCTCAGCACGGCCCATCAACTCAGCGTCAATTCCGATCCCTTTCTCATGTCCGTAGCCATCGGTGCTTCCTGCGCGTTCCTAACGCCTGTCGGTCATCAAAACAATACCCTCATCCTCGGTCCGGCAGGATTGCGTTTCGGAGATTATTGGCGACTCGGTCTCCCCCTCGAACTGGTGGTGCTCGGGGTCGGTCTCCCCCTGCTGTTAGTCGCTTGGCCCCTGTAATCTCGAAGATCCACTGCTCAAATGGCTCCCCCAGAGGAAGCCAGAGAGCGACCGTAGTGACGGGACTGTTGTCCAAATAGGTCTGACCTTTCTTAGGGCCCTCATTCGAAGAAGAGCGTGCCGGAGCCGGGAATGTTTTCGGCGGTGCGCCAGTCGGGTTGCCACCAGAGTTGGCTCTGCTGGGTGCCGTCACGATCATTGACGGCGACGTTGATGCGCAGACCGTCCTGCTTCCACTGATCACCATAAAGAGTGATCAAACTCGCGAGCGGGATGGCGACTTCGAGGGTGTAGCCAGCCGCCGTGCGACGGTTGCACACGATAGTGCCCGTGGGCAGCGATAGCGGCTCAAAGAGGTAGCCGGGATCGCGACCGTCACCGGGTGCCGGGGACGTGGCGATGAACACACCGCCAGCTACGCTGGCCCGCGGAGCCCGTTGGATTTCCGGGGCCCGAAAATCCAGACGCAGTTCGACGCCGTCTTGGACCCACGGAGGAGAGTCCGCCGCGGAGATGACCTCGTCGTCGCGGACGTCGACAACGATCTGGAGGTGGGTGTTATCGTGGGCGAAACCGATCTGAAATTTGGCGTCCTCGGGGCCCGTCCAGCCATCGTGGCGGGGATGGACCCAAGGGGTGTCGGTGACGCTATACAAATGACCCGCGGACCAGTCAGAACTGTCGCCGTCAACCTGCGGGGGGGCCGTGAGTTCGGGGAGATTGAGGACCGGCAAGAGCGGGACGATGATAGACTCGCGCAGATGCATTGCGGCCATGTCGGCGGGCTGCAACCGGGCTTCCCAGGTCAGTTTAGCGGCAGCCCGAGCCTGATGGGCCCGGGTCGGCAGCTCACCGGAGAGATGAAGATCGAGTGCGCGACTCGACTTGGGTTGCAGGGTGAAAGTTTGGCGGTTGTCGGGGGTCGAGGCAAAGCCCTGGGTAAACGCGGCGTTCAGGCCTGAGCGGGAGGATAACTGGAAGGTGACTTCGACCGGGACATCGGTGGGATTGGACGATCGGATCTCGACCTGATGGTGGGTCGAGGCGGTATCCGACATCCACAGGATCTCGGGCACAAAGGTGGTGATTGAGAGGGTATCGACGAGGGACTTGGATTCGGGGGTCCGGATGTCATCGCGGAGGATACCATCGAGCATCAGGTTGGCGATCACCGGCCCGGAGGAGGTCATCGTCACCCACGCGACTTGATCAAACTCACCGTAGGAGGGGCCACGCAGGCGACTTATCCCGCCAGTGGATGCGAGGATGTAGTAACGGGCATCGTTACGCTCGGTTCGCAGATATGAGTGATAGTGGCCGGCGAACACGGTGTGGTCGCGCCCCAGCAAGGAGGCCTCGATCCCGGGCCAGCCGTAATCCTCCGCATAGTTCCACATCGGAGTATGGAGGAAGACAAACGTCCAGCGCACGTCGGAATGGGCGGCAAGCGTGTCCCGGACCCATTGCGACTGGGTGGGGCCGATATGGTGGAGGGCCGAGTCCTCCGAATTGAGGCAGAGGAACAAGACATCGCGGTAAACGAAGCTGTAATAGGAGCGACCGAAACGTTTCTGCCAAAGCTCGGCCATGGTCGGGTTGGAATAGTCGTGGTTCCCGGCCAAATAAAAGAACGGCATCTCCAGCTCGCTGATAAATCCCTCAAACTCATCCCATTGGGCGTTCACCTCCTGTGCGTCGTGAGTGAAGCCCTCGATCTGGTCACCCACGCTCATGACGAACTCCGGTTGCAGCAGATTAAGTTTGCTGACGGCATCTTCGAAAACGCCCGGCCGGGCGCTACCGGTTCGATCGGAAACGATCGCGAACTGAAACGCATTGGGATCGTTGTGGAAATCGAGATGACTCCACGGATTCAAAACCCCCGTTTCGTCGGTGGTCACCCGAATGGAGCGCAGGGCCTCGGAGTGAGAGGCATGATCCCCCGGGTCGGGATCAGTTTCGTGGGCGATCGCAACGCCTAAGCCACTCAGGCTGGCGACGATCGAGAGCAAAGCACGAGGGGAGGGCATGCCGACCACCGTTGGCGAAGCGCCGAGTTACTGTCAATCCGGAGGGGGAGTCCTCAACGGAGTCCGGGGAAATAGTCAGAGGTATGAATCGAGCCGTTGTTTAAAGAGTAGATAAGCCTCCTCCCAAGGGAGTTTCTGGCGAACGGTGCGAATGAATTAGCAGGTCAGAGGGAAGGCGTGACGGATCATTTCGTGAGTCGGCACCCGCTTTTGCTGCGGGGTCTCTGTGATGCGCGTGGCTGCTCGCACCTCGATCGCATTTTGCTTGAGCCCTGTTTTTTCCAATCGGGCTAATAGCAGGATGAGCAGATTGTGGAGCAGGGCGACAAAGTGGGCCTGTATCATCGCGCAGGTTTCGCCGGAGTCCCAGGCTTTGCGGACCTTGAGTTTGTTTTTGAAGACATCGTAAGACTTCTCAATTTTCCAGCGCATGAAGTGGAGCAGGGCAATGAGTCCAGGCCGCAGGCTGTTGCATGTGGTCAACGGTGTCCGGGGATTTGATGAGGTCCGTTGCTGAGCAATAGACCTTACCCTCTTCACGGACACCGTTCACGGACAACGTTGGGGGCAGGTCGTTACTTATTACATTTTCGATCGGAATGAGGTGGTCGATGGGGATCGAGGTGTCTTGTGACTGTCTCAGTGTTTTCGATGTAATATATAACGACATGACTCCATTGAGTTGCCTCGTCGAATTACCCCTGACAATCTGACCTCTTCGATCTTTTATCAAGAGGCGATCAGGCCGTCTCGCCCGCGGGACGTATTCGGTTAAAAAACACCCGCGAGCTACACCTTGATACCGCGAGACCAGCCCCTCAATCTACCCCTGAACTAAATCGGAAAATTGAATTTCCCCTCAACTTGATAATGAAACGCTTCATCCTCCTCGCCGCTGCGCTCCATCTCTGCGCGATCTGCTCCTCATCTGCCGCCACCGATGACAGCCGATCCGTAAAACAGAACATTCTACTCATCTGCGTCGACGACCTTCGTCCCGAGCTGAAGTCCTTTGGCGTCGACTACATTCATTCGCCGAACATCGACCGACTCGCGGCCTCCGGCAGAGCCTTTCACCACCACTATGTGAACGCCCCCACCTGCGGCGCCTCTCGCTACACGATGCTCACCGGGCAATACGGTTCCTATGGCAACCAAGCCCTCTTCGCCCGGGCCGAAAAATTGAAATCTTCCGATGCGTCCATTCCCCCCAGCATGCCGGAGTGGTTTCGTAAAAATGGCTACAAGACCGTATCCGTCGGCAAAGTCTCGCACCATCCCGGCGGTTGGGGCGGCGAAGATTGGTATGACCTCAACACGCTCGAAATCCCCGGTGCCTGGGACCGTCAACTCATGCCCACCGGTCCATGGAAGCACCCGCGGGGCGCCATGCATTCCTTGGCTCACGGGGAGATCAAACCCATCGGATCCTTCTCCGAAAACAAAATAGATGCCTTTCAGAGCGGCGGAGGCAAAGACACCGATCAACATGATGGTTTGATTGCCGACGCTGGGCTCGAACAACTCGAAGATTTGGCCGGCTCGGACCAACCCTTCTTCCTCGCCATCGGTCTCATCAAACCTCACCTCCCTTTCGGTTCGCCTAAGCGATATATGGAACCCTACGAGGGGATCGACCTGCCCCCAATCCCCCATCCCGCAAAGCCCGGCGGCCAAACCACCTGGCATGGCTCAGGCGAATTCATGACCCAATATTTCCACTACGGGCAAGACCCGCGCGAAGATAGCGCCTACGCAGACAAAGTGCGTCGTCACTACGCCGCCTGCGTCAGTTACGTTGACCATCACGTCGGCGAAATCCTCGCCAAACTCAAGGAAACCGGCCGCGACAAAGACACTATCGTCGTGCTCTGGGGCGATCACGGCTGGCACCTCGGAGAACACTCCATCTGGGGCAAGCACAGCCTCTTCGAAGAATCCCTCCGCTCCCCCCTCATCATCTCCGTTCCCGGCATGAAAAATCCGGGCCAGAAGTCGAACGCGGTTGTCGAAACCGTCGATCTCTTTCCCACCCTGTGCGACCTTACCGGCTTGGATCAACCGAGCTTCGCCCACGGGGCTTCGTTGCTTCCTCAGCTTGAAAAGCCCACGGCCCAAGGCCACACCGCCTTCGCCTACAACGCCAAGGCTCAAACGCTCCGCACCGAACGCTATCGGTTCACCCTTCACGAAGACGGTTATACCGAACTCTACGACCATGCTTCTCCCCAAAAAGAATCTCAGAATGTCGCTCCCCAATTCCCCCGCAAAGTCGCGGAGCTGAAGCAATTGCTCCTTCAGAGAGCGGCAAGTAGCCAGCAGCGGGACTGAGTTCCAATTGCCACCCAACCACGTTGGGTCATTCCCCTACTGAGAGGAACTCATCCATGCGCAACGGGGGCAGGTCGTTACTGATTACATTTTCGGTATCGCCAAAGCGCAACTCACACGGTCGAAGGACGCCCCAGCTGCAATCGTTCCGCTATCCACACCACCCACCGGGCCCCCAGCTCTTGTTGAAGCTGGGCACCAATCGCCACCTTCCAGCCGACCCTCGGCTTACTCGTATCCAGATCTGATTCATTCCGATCCAATCGGGAAAACAGCTCCAACCGCCGCCGCTCCCAAACCGATTGCATCGCCTCCTTAGGTTCTTGGTATTCGCTCTTCGTAAGTTGAGACACGGAATCCCTCAGCTTCGCAGCCGTCTTCGCGACCCATTCGGGAGTTCCCAGCGCATCCCCTCTCTAAAGAAGCCCGCGGGGACTCCTGTCCACTCATCGACAATCGCTTCAGCCAGGCCTTCCTCCCTCTCAGGGAATTCGTCAGGCCCTTGGTTCGTAACCATGCCTCGCCATTCAACCCACTGCTAGGAACCCGCTCACAGAATGCGACTAAAATGCTCCCTCGAAATAGATGGGCTTGGTCGACGGGAACGCCCGCCACCCCTCACAGGAGTGAGATGGATATAATCAGCTACCCGGGCCCACACCCTTTCGTTTTCAATGTGACATGTAACGACATGACCCCTGCTATGGGGATATTCGTCAAGATTGATGTAAATTTTTGTTTTTGGTTACATTCAAGGAGATTGAGTTGAGGGTAAATTAATTAGATTTTTGCGTCTTCTGAGCCGCCACGGTCTCTGATTTGAGGCCCGGATTTCCTGCTATCCGCGTCCCAGTTAGGGTTGCACACTATGACATATCCATTCGATCACTACAGGCTGCAGAAGCGAAGCTGCCCAATCTTTGGAACGTCGCATCAAAAGCGACAGGGGGCAGACCGGGCACGCTCCGCTAAAATCGGTATTAGATCTGCGCTTCGATGCCCTCAGGCACTCGTCGCAGGTAAAGCTTTCATGGTTAATCCGAGTTGATCTGGGGTGATTTTTCCAGTTCTGATTCGCCACCAATCCACGGCAAACTGCCGGGCGATCGCGACGACGATCTTCTTCTTACTCGCCTTAGTCAGCTTGGCTTCGAGCAGCTTGTCTCGCCACTTCACGATGCCCCGGTAGTCCGGGTTCCATTGGATCAGCAACCAGACACATTCGATGAGCATGTGTCGAAGCCGTGGGTGACCGTGTTTGGTGATCGAGCCTTGGAAGCGGCGTTTGTCGCTGGTGTCCTCGCTCGGACACAGCCCGGTGTAACCTCCCACTTGCTTACGAGTCTCGAAGCGACTCCAGTCGCACACTTCGCGTTCCATTTGCTGGAAGATCACCGACCCCATTCTTTTGGGCAACGCCACCTCGGTCATCTCCTTTAGGCACATCTCTTAGCGCACGATCTGTTCTTCGACCACCAAGATTATGGTTCGCAGGGCACTGAGTAGCTCGAGCAGATGCGGCTCAAGCTGTTCGCTCAGATCGCGCCAGCGTCGCGGTTTCCACCATTCACCCTGAATGGCGGCCACCGTAATACATCACGTGCCCGCGCGCCTTCGCCGCGAGGCGCTTGCGCTCTTTGATCAGACTTTGGCGTTGGCGGGTAATGCTTCGGCTCTGTTCTTCGCTTTCACTGGGGATGCGCACCGTGCTGAAGCAGCGGTGATTGCCCCGCAGGTAACCATCCAAGCACAGCCCCATTTGCGTCGCATCGCGCGCATCGGTTTTGACGTTTTTACCGTGCTCGTCCCCATTGATCGGACGGATCACGTGATTGGTGACGCCCATCTTCGCGAGACGCCGGTGCAGGCTGTATCCGAACGGGCCGGCTTCGTAGCAACTATGGAGCTGCTCGCACCGCTTCTTGAGCTGCTTCGCCCAGTCCAGGAACGCTTCCGGGGTAAACCGTTTCGCTCGCTCTGGCGCACTACCGTCGATCTTCATTACCACGACGTATTTTTCGATGTGAACGTCGATGCCGGCTGTGGACACGATTCCCGTCGGACTCATCCCGAATTTGATAAGAGCGTCTCCGATGCGCTTCACGTTCCCATGGTCGCACTTTGGATATCAGACGAAAATATCGAAGACCTCTCAAGCGAAGATACCAATCGGCTCGCGCAGCTCTTTCATGAACGAGCCATCGTGAAATTCGCCAGGCACGGCTGCCAAATTGTTGAAACTCCGGGTGACCGCCCCCTCACCCTCCGGCTCGCCCTCACTGAACTCCAAGCGGCCAATCCCTGCGGCGGTTTTGTCACCACCACCGCCCCCTACCTATCCACTGCCGTCAGCGCCTAGCTCTCACCGCCGACCTTCATTTCTTTGTCGGCCGAGCCTGGACCGAACAGCAAATAGTCGATTCGACTGATCACACTATTCTCGTCAAAGCCATCGATCGGCGAGTAAGCGCCTAGTCACAAATAAACATCGGCTCAATCTGGGGCGACGTCGAAGACATGACCCAGTTTTCGGCGATCAGTTTGAGCAGGTGGATGATCGCACGGTAATCGGCGGGGGGCTCATCCACGAATGGGCCGACGGCCGCACCCGCGAGACCCTCCACACCGTGGGACTGCAAACGCAGCTGGATTTGATCGATGAAGTGGGCCTCCATCGCACCGACGATCGCGTGCGACTCGGCACGGTGCGCAGCGATAAGATCCAGGAAGCCAGTGCGGGAGCCTACTGGCTGGCCGAGACTGCTTGGACCGAACGGTTTCGCACCACGGCCGGCATTCGAGCCGACGCCTATTGGTTCGACGTGACCAGTGATCTAGCCGCGAACTCCGGAACCGCCGATGACCACATTGTGAGCCCCAAATTCGCCGCCGTTTTCGCGCCCAACGCTCAACACGAGTTCTATGCTGGCGCTGGACTTGGCTTCCATAGCAACGACGCCCGCGGGACCACGATCACGGTTGATCCGACCGACGGCAGTCCCGCCGACCTCGTGGACCCCTTGGCCCGATCCCAAGGGCTAGAGCTCGGCTGGCGCAGCAATGCCGTGCGCGGTTGGATTAGCACCTTCGCTCTGTTTCTTCTCGAAAACGATTCCGAACTCGTGTTCGTCGGCGACGCGGGTGGCACGGAGGCCGCCGGTGCCAGCGAACGACAAGGCATCGAATGGACCAATTTTTACCAACCTTACTCCTGGCTCTCCTTCGAAGCTGATCTCGCTTTAACTCAAGCCCGATTCAAGGACGCCCCGGGCGCTGATGCGATACCGGGAGTAGTCGACCAGATGTTTGCCGGCAGCGTCCGAGTGGGCGCCCGCGAGGGCTGGTTTAGTGAAGCGCGGGTGCGCCATTTCGGACCACGAGTGCTAACCGAAGATGGCACGGTCGAAGGCAGCGCGTCGACCTTGACCAATCTCAGAGTAGGCTGGCGCAACGACCATTGGGAGGTCGCCATCGACGCCCTCAACCTGTTCGACCAAGCCGACAACGACATCGAATACTACTACGCCTCCCGGTTGCCGGGCGAACCGGCCGACGGAATTGAAGGCATCCACCTCCACCCCGTCGAACCGCGCGCGCTACGGGTGATGTTAACTTAGAGCCACTGAATAAGAACCCTTGGGGGCAAGCCTCTAGGCTTTTGAAAAAACCAACGCCAACCGGACCGTGCCTCTCCGACCTGGGAACGCCGTGGTCTCCCTCGGCCCCATCCTACCCGCAACGTATAAGCTCATCCCATCAGCCCATAGGTTCCACAAAAGGTAACAGAAGAAAACAGAACCACTTCACCGCGAAAACAGCGCGGATTTTGATACCCAAAAAAAGGCGCAAATCCCCCCCCCCAGATTGACTCGCTTTCCTTCGTTTCGGCCTTCGTTTCCTTAGTGTAAAACGGTATCATCACGATCCCGTTGCGTCACCGCCCCGCGCGACCTTCGTGACCCTTCTGTAAAAAGACTACTTAGCACCGACAGCCTCAACCTCTGTTCCCTCCTGTAAAAACCACCGCCCCCTCAGTATCCATTTCCCAAACACGTCCCAAAGCCACCGGAGGCCCACGACCACAATTTCTCCCTCCCCAACTCTGGGTCACCGCCGTGCCCTCTTTACGCCACCCTGCCCTCAGGGCACCACCAACCGGTGATCAACATTGGGTTCTAGCGGTTGAGTCGTCTGTGGCTTGAAGGACTCGACACGACCATCGCGGGTGACGGTAAAGCTCAGTAGTTTCGGGGTTACTGCGTTGTAGGCATCCGGAGTGATCGTCCAACCGTTGCCCGTGCGATCCAAGCTGCCTTCAAACAAACCCTCAAAGCGGAGCTCGATGGTTTCGTGGTCGGAAGCGATGCTCACCTTGTCACTGTTCATCACAATGATTCGGCTCACCTCGCCGTCGATCCGTCGCAACCACCAGCCCGAGTCGTCCGCGATCTTTTTGTCGTGATCCGGCCAATCCGCGAGCTGCCAGGTGAGTTCATCCACGTGTCCCTCCACCGTGGTGATCTCCAGCACAAATCGACGGTCGTTGTCTTCGATCACCTGCACCTCTGCCCCGCGTGATTGCTGGCCAATGGAGGGCGTAAGAATCGTCGCGGTTTTAAAAGGGAATGTGACCCGACCCGATTTGAGCAGGGCTGGCGCGGGATAGTTTCGCACCGGATCGAGTGGAGTGAAGTTGCCCAAGGGACCGACCCAACCGCGACCACCCAATTCCCAATCAACAAATTTGGGATATTGGCGCAGGAACGTGGTGCCCGGGAATTCCTTGTCGCCGATGAGCACCTCCGGATCCAATCCGTCACCCATCACACTCACGAGATCAAGACTGGCGCCATTGGGTGCCGTCGCCGTGGCTCGATCGTCGTGGACGTTGACCTCAAGGCCGATCCCGAACTGCAGGTTACTCTCCACCTCGTGCTCCCCTTCTCCGTAGATCGCGTCGAGCACGATCCAGTAGTCGCCTTTAATGAATACTACGCTACGCCGCCACATCGCATCCAACAGATTGTTGCGAAACTCATAGGTGCCTTCGAGGAAATCGTAAACGCGATTGGTGACCCAACGATTCTCCAACACATCGAACGCATAGTGCCGATCCCAGCCGGTATTGGGATCAATCCCGTCTATCGTGATGACGTTGTGCAAAAACCCTAAACGCAGGTCATGCCGGGGCCCCGGCTCTTCCGAGAGGTAGAGCGACGTGCCTGGATCAACGATGAACGCCGCCCCATCGGCCGATACCGTGATGCTCAGTTTGTCCGCGTGCTGATGGTTAGTGCCAAAGGGCCCAGCATCCATGGATAGATACTGCGCGTCTTCGCTCCACCCATCGCGCATCGCATAGTATCCACTAAGATAATACGGATTCGATTGATAGGGAAATGACTGATAACCGTCAGCCCGCTCCCGCACGGTGGGATCATCGGCGATCTGCGCCCAGTCCTCCCGGCCAAACAGTTCGTCTCCTTTTCTTAATATGCGGTCAGAAATATCGTAGATCCCGTTATCGCCGTAACGGGGCAGGCCCCGATCGGGTTTCATCATACCGACATGAGCGTCAAAAATGGCCTCGAGCTTGGGCTTGATCCGGTCCTTGGCCGGCGAGGGCGGCAGGGACTCATACATCTTGCGACACATCATGAGGGTGCCCTCGGAATAACCCAGCGTGAGTTCGATCAGGAACTCACGCGGGTAAAAAGCCAGGTCCAGGAATCCGTCCAACAAAGCGGTGGCATCGCTTTGCCAGAAAGCAGCGGACTTTGCCTCGGGGTAGTGCAGCGATACGTAGAGAATCGAGCTGGAGTTACCCAGCGTGCCGTTATGCAGGCCGAGGATTTTGCGGGGAACCACCCAATCCACTTCGTCCCACATATACTGCGTAATTCGCAGGTAATTCTCGTCGGACAGCGATTCTGATGCCCGGAGATGCGCCAAGGCGTCGGTCCATCGCCGCAGGCGCACCTGCAGAATCACCCAATTCCACGGATTATAAATAGCCGCCACTTGCACGTGAAAATTCTCCGCCTTGGCCAGCGGCACGTTTTCGACAAAATCCAAAAAATCCCGCACCATCGCCGCTGCGTAGCGCTCATCCTGGGTGGTGTTGTAAGCCCGCATCAGGTAGTCGAAGTGCGGAAACCGGGAGAGCGTGTAGAAGGTCTTCGGCGCATCGAACCAAGGGAGTTTCTCCGGCAAGGTATACACTCCGGATCGCTCGGTAATCACATGATCGATCGCTAAGTCTGCCCGCGCCATATCCTCTGCCGTCGCGACCGCTTCGAGCGGAACTTCCCACATCGGAATCAACGGATCCCGCGAACGAAAGTAGTCCGCCGCGGTGGCAATAACTTCCTCGCGCGACGCATCCGCCCCGAGTTCCGCCACTTGGTGGGCGACCGGGCTCTCCGGATCTAATTGGTCTAAAAACCGCGGCAACCAATCTTCTGCTGTGGTTAAGGAGACGAACCCGATCGAGTAGACGATGAGAAGAAGAGCGGTGGAGCGGAGTTGCATAATAAAACAGGGGATCAACTGACCCATCTCCAAATTTTGGCATTTCGCGATTGGGTCACGTTTAACATCTCAAAGGGAATGACCTACATGCGAGGACCGATCATATGAAAATGACTGAAAGTCCGCGAGCGGCCAGCCGCGGAGTCGCCCCTCAAGCATCACGCCAATCTTTCACGGCCAGCGCATTGACTCGCAAGGGCGGCATGGTGCGACCTTCCGAAAGACTGATAGTGTTTCGTTTGGCCACCTTTGCTAATTTCAAACTGGGGCCATTCTTTTTAGGTCAGATCGTTACATATTTCAATTGTGATCAAGATGAGGACGTCGATGGGGCACGAGACCTCCTATGATGGTCTCAGTGTTTTCGATGTAATATGTCACGAAATGACCCCATCGAATTACGCCCAACGGTCGGGGCGTTACTTGACAACTCCACTCCCTACCCTGCCGCCAGCGCCCCTCCCGCCCCTTCCCATTCCGGGAATTCACTTCACCAGTGCGTCGGGTTGCTCGCCGGAATACGGCGACCTTCGCTTGACGCCAGACATGGATGGCGTTCGTCGCGCCTTTTAACCGCTCATACTCGCTCGCGCACTGCAGCTCCCCAAGGCGCTCGTCACGGAAATCCACGCCGTCGCGACCTGAGCCCATCAGGCGTTTTGAAGTGGACCCCGCCTCGGCCGCCCTCCTTCTCAACGCTTGGTGGCGAGCTCCCCGTCGTTTGTATTCCGCGTGATATTCACCGCGACAACGACACGACCATCCAAATACATATCCACAGATCCGTGTAATAGACTGAAGGCTTACCTGAGCCTATTGCCCTATTCGTGAGAATCCGTTTTCGCCTCACCGCCATGGGAACAGCTCGCTGGCCTCAATATCTATTTCGTAAACTCGGCTCGGTGAACTCTGAGCGAATCGCTATGCCCTCCGTGACTCATTCCGACTGCGATATATAGAGCCTGTCCCGTTTACCCGGATTTTGGCGACGACGCAACAGGATGGATTTTAGAAGAGAGATTCCGGAAAGGCGAAAGGCGGATTTCGCCCAATTAATGCAAATATTTGGCGTCAATAGTGTAT
>Ga0208414_1000240_pt1 | contig 63390 bp, 59 predicted proteins | sample AntAceMetag02UKE_FD_184770 | JGI IMG/M metagenome (GOLD analysis project Ga0208414, IMG submission 184770) | Saline lake microbial communities from Ace Lake, Antarctica - Antarctic Ace Lake Metagenome 02UKE (SPAdes) (version 2) | ecosystem: Environmental > Aquatic > Non-marine Saline and... | reverse complement strand
GTGCTTTTTCTTCCGGTGCGCCGTCAATGTCAGCGTACGCCTTGGCGTCGCCGCCAAATTTAGCCGCCAACACCGTTGAGATTGCCGCCGTCAGCGTCGTCTTACCGTGGTCAACGTGGCCAATGGTACCCACGTTAACGTGGGGCTTGGTACGCTCGAATTTACTTTTTGCCATTTTGAAACTCCAAAAAAGAACAGGCCCGTGTACAGGTTTTACGTCTGCACATCATTGCTGGATCACTTTGCACGGGCACAAAGTGGCATGACATCGCAGACAGGGAAAAATACACCCAAGGCCAACGGCCTTGGGTGCAACTATTTTTACTTAGCGCGTGTAGCCATAATGGCTTCGGATACGCTGCGTGGCGCCTCTGAGTAGTGCTTGAACTCCATGGAGTAGGTCGCACGACCCTGCGTGGCTGAACGCAATGACGTTGAATAGCCAAACATTTCGGACAAAGGCACTTCTGCGCGGATGGCTTTGCCACCGCCGACCATGTCTTCCATGCCTTGAACCATGCCGCGTCGTGATGACAAGTCACCCATGACGTTGCCGGCGTAATCTTCAGGTGTTTCGACTTCTACGGCCATCATCGGCTCAAGAATGACTGGGCTTGCTTTGCGGCAGCCTTCCTTAAAGCCCAATATGGCAGCCATTTTAAAGGCCATCTCGCTGGAGTCAACATCGTGGTACGAGCCAAACGTGAGCGTAACCTTCACATCAACAACAGGGTAACCAGCCAACACACCTGCGGTTAAAGCTTCAATCACGCCTTTTTCAACGGCAGGAATATATTCACGCGGAACCACGCCACCTTTAATGGCGTCAACAAACTCAAAACCTTTGCCCATTTCATTAGGCTCGACCTTGAATACAACGTGGCCATACTGACCTTTACCACCAGACTGACGCACAAACTTGCCGTCCACGTCTTCTACAACTTTGCGAATGGTTTCGCGGTAAGCAACTTGAGGCTTACCAACGTTGGCCTCCACGCCAAACTCGCGCTTCATGCGGTCAACCAGAATTTCCAAGTGCAGTTCGCCCATACCAGCAATGATGGTTTGGCCTGATTCTTCGTCAGTGCGTACACGGAAAGAAGGGTCTTCAGCAGCCAAACGCTGCAAAGCTATACCCATTTTTTCTTGATCGACCTTGGTCTTTGGCTCTACAGCCTGGGCAATCACTGGCTCAGGAAATACCATGCGCTCCAAGGTCAAAATGGCATCTTGGTCACACAATGTGTCACCAGTCGTAACGTCTTTCAGACCGACACAGGCGGCAATGTCGCCAGCACGAATCTCTTCCACTTCTTCGCGGTTGTTGGCATGCATCTGAACAATTCGGCCAATACGCTCTTTTTTGCCTTTGATCGGATTGAATACGGAGTCGCCCTTTTTCAGCACACCTGAATACACGCGTACAAATGTCAACTGGCCCACGTAGGGGTCAGTCATCAACTTGAAAGCCAAGCCAGAGAATTTCTCTGTATCGTTGGCATGTCGCACAACAGGCTTTTCATCTTCGTCAAGCCCGGGAACAGGCGGCACCTCTTCTGGCGAAGGCATCAGATCTAGCACGGCATCCAACATACGCTGAACACCTTTATTTTTAAAAGCAGTGCCACACAACATGGGCTGAATTTCAGCCGCCAGCGTACGAATGCGCAAGCCTTCGGTAATTTCAGCTTCAGTCAAGTCACCTTCTTCCAGGTACTTGTTCATGAATGCTTCTGACGCCTCAGCGGCAGCTTCCACCATGTTTTCACGCCATTTTTTGGACTCTTCCAGCAGCTCAGCAGGGATGTCGACGTAATCGAACTTCATACCTTGTGAAGCTTCATCCCAAATGATGGCCTTCATTTTGCCTAAGTCGACCACACCTTTGAAGTTTTCTTCAGCACCGATTGGGATCACGATTGGCACAGGATTGGCTTTTAAGCGCAACTTCATCTGGTCGTAAACCTTGAAGAAGTTTGCACCAGTACGGTCCATCTTGTTCACAAAGGCCAAGCGTGGCACTTTGTACTTGTTGGCTTGACGCCATACCGTTTCAGATTGTGGCTGCACGCCACCAACTGCACAGTAAACCATGCATGCGCCGTCGAGCACACGCATTGAACGCTCAACTTCAATGGTGAAGTCAACGTGCCCCGGGGTGTCAATAATATTGATACGATGCTCTGGACGAGACGAGTCCATGCCTTTCCAGAAGCAAGTTGTTGCAGCTGAAGTAATGGTAATGCCGCGCTCTTGCTCTTGCTCCATCCAGTCCATGGTGGCAGCACCGTCGTGCACCTCACCAATTTTGTGATTGACACCGGTATAAAACAAAATCCGCTCGGTAGTTGTCGTTTTGCCCGCGTCGATGTGGGCAGAAATACCGATATTGCGGTAGCGATTAAGTGGCGTAGTACGTGCCATGAAACAACTCCGAAGAACAGCCAAGCCCGCACACGGCGGGCTTGGCTAATTTAAAAAATAAACGTTTGAAAGCTTAGAAACGGAAGTGGCTGAAGGCCTTGTTGGCTTCGGCCATGCGGTGAACTTCGTCACGCTTCTTCATGGCGCCGCCACGGCCTTCGGTGGCTTCCAGCAACTCGTTGCCCAAGCGCAAAGCCATCGACTTTTCGCTGCGCTTTTTAGCAGCCTCTTTAATCCAGCGCATGGCCAATGCCAATCGACGCACGGGGCGCACCTCAACAGGCACTTGGTAGTTTGCACCACCAACGCGACGGGATTTAACCTCAACCACAGGCTTCACATTGTTGATGGCGACATTGAACATCTCCATCACATCTGGGTTACCCGATTTCTTTTCCATTTGCTCCAAGGCACCATAAATGATGCGCTCGGCAACGGCTTTTTTGCCACCTTGCATGATGACGTTCATGAATTTGGCCAGATCAACATTTCCGAACTTAGGATCTGGCGTGATTTCACGTTTAGGGACTTCGCGACGACGTGGCATTTTTTCACCTCTTATTGCTTCAGTTGGCTCAAGTGTTAACTCGGGCCGCGAGAGTCATTCATAACTCTCACTTACTCGACCCGCCCGCACAATTGCTGGGTTTTGGGTCACTACGCTGTGTCTGCGGGCCACGCAGAACAGCACCTACTGTCATTATCGATTGGGCATAGGCCCAATATTATTTAGCTTTGGGCTTCTTGGCACCGTACTTGGAACGTGACTGCTTGCGGTCTTTAACGCCTTGCAAGTCCAGTGATCCACGAACAATGTGGTAACGCACACCAGGCAAGTCTTTGACACGTCCGCCGCGAACCAACACAACGCTGTGTTCTTGGAGGTTGTGGCCTTCGCCGCCAATGTATGAAATCACCTCAAAACCGTTGGTCAGGCGCACTTTGGCAACCTTACGCAAAGCGGAGTTAGGCTTCTTTGGTGTTGTTGTGTACACACGGGTACACACACCGCGCCTCTGTGGGCAGTTTTCCATCGCTGGGCTTTTGGACTTGATCTTTTCGACCGCCCGCCCGTGACGCACAAGTTGATTAATAGTTGGCATAAACGTCCCTAAACGTCAGAAATATTCAAAAAAACAATTCAACAGCCCCAGCAACTGATTACTGGCTGACTGTCGGTTATCTATAACCGCACGCGATGCAAGCGCGAACGGATACTTCTCGCATCACTGCGAAAAGCCCATGACTATAGCATCAAAGTGGCTGGCATTGCAACTGTTTCAGCGCCTTCAATCAGCCCACAGCAGCAACGTATCCCAAATACGGCCTACAAAGTTGGCTTGCCCGACGGGTTGCAGGACTTCTAGCGGGTAGCTGGCAAGCAGCGTGCCGTCTTTCAAGGTGAGTGACAGCTTGCCTACTGTTTGCCCCAGTTTCAGCGGCGCCATGAGGGGCTCATCAAAACTGGCCACAGTTTGCACGTCGGCGCGCGCCCCGCGTGGCACTGAAACCACAACGCCGCTGGGCACGCCCAACTGCGCGAACTTTTGATCGCCTTTCCACACGGTTGGCTGCACAACAGCCTTGCCAAACTCGCTGATGCGCACGGCCTCAAAGCTCGTGTAGCCCCAATTTAAAAGCTTTTGACTTTCGGTGGCACGTGCCGATTGGCTATCAGCGCCCAACACCACAGACAGCAGGCGGCGTTGACCGTTGGCGCCCAAACCCGGGACTGGCCGGCTGGCGGTGGCCACTAGGCAATAACCAGCAGCGCTTGTGTGACCTGTTTTTAAACCGTCAACGGTGGGGTCACGAAACAACAGCAGGTTGCGGTTGGTGTCGTTGGCTTTGGGCGTGCCTGGGTAACGGTAGTGCTTGATGGCATACAACGGCACATACTCAGGAAAATCTTGCATCAAACGCTGGGCGAGTGTGGCTAAATCGCGTGCGGAGGTGGTGTGTCCCTCAGCGGTTAAGCCCTCTGGGTTGCGGTAGCTGGTGTCGTTCATACCCAGCACTTTGGCCTGGGCATTCATCATGGCAACAAACTGCTCTACCGAACCGCCTACGCCTTCGGCTAAAACAGTTGTCGCATCGTTACCGGACTGCACGATCGTGCCTTTGAGCAAATCCAGCACAGGTATTTGCATACCAGGCTCAATAAACATGCGCGAGCCAGGCATACGCCAAGCGCGCTCGCTGACTTCAAACGTTTGCTCCAGCGTGATATTTTTGTTTTTAAGGGCGTCAAATACCAAGTAAGCAGTCATCAGCTTGGTCAATGAAGCCGGCTCAACAGGCTGGTCACTGGTGCGCTCTGCCAATATTTGCCCGCTTGTGACATCCAGTAACAAATAGGCTTTTGCCTCAATAGACGGTGCAGGAACGGTCAATACTTGAGCGCCAGCACCCGCTGGCAAGACCAGCCCCATAGCGCATACGCAAGCAACGCCGTGGCGACGAAAAAAACTAAAAAAAGCCAAATGGTTCATCAATGCCTAAAAGTAAAAGGGAAATTCGGTTCAATTAACAAGCAACCGGACTGGTTGAAGCGTCAAAGTCAGGCGCTCGCACATGACGCACCACCAATGACTTTAACAATGGCAGCTGGCCATGGAAAAAATGCCCCACTTCGGGCACAACGGTTACCGGTAAGCGTTGTGGCCTGGCCCAGTCCATGGCCGCGCTAAGCGGCACGGTGTCATCGGCCTCTCCGTGCACCACTAGCACCCGCTCAAACCAATCGGTCGGCACGACGGGTACGTCAAACCGGCTTGCCGCTACGCCAACCAGCACAGCATGTTGGACATCTCGACCCTGCGCATGGCATGTGGCTAACGCGGCAGCGGCAACAAAACCACCAAAAGAGAACCCAGCCAAACACAGTGGTCCTGTGCAGGCCAAGGCTTGAATCACAGCCAACATATCGCCTTGCTCGCCAACGCCATTGTCATGCACACCATCGCTTTTTTCTACGCCACGAAAGTTAAACCGCACCGTCTCCCAGCCTTGCTGCAAAAAGGCCCGGGCCAAGGTTTGCACCACTTTGTTGTGCATGGTGCCGCCAAATAAAGGGTGCGGATGGGCAATCACCACTTGGCCTACGGCTTGCCCAGTTCGAACAACTGGCCGGTCGCGCGCCACCTCCAGCAAGCCGGTGGGCCCTGCGATGTGCACATACTCAGTTTGAGCGTTCATCGGCCAACGTCGTCAGGCAACTGCAACCGCCCTACCACCTGCCCACCGATCAAGTGGGATTCAACAATTTCATCAATGTCACCGTCATCGACGAAGGTGTACCAAACGCCCTCTGGGTAGACCACAGCCACCGGACCACCAGCGCAACGGTCTAGACAACCCGACTTGTTGACACGGACTTGACCTTTGCCGTTTAAACCCTTGTCTTTAACCAGCGCTTTGCAACGGTCAAAGCCTTGCTGTGCAGGCAACGCGGCGCAGCAGGCATCGCCACTTGAGCGGTGATTCAGACAAAAGAAAATGTGCCGCTTGTAATAGGGCTCGTCCGCTGGCGCAGATGACGTGTCGGGGGGTGTAGGTTCACTCATAGGTTTGATTGTAAAGAGGGAGTCGTTGAGCCAACAAAGTGGGTGCGGCGAAGTTGTGGTGTGACGCGACAGTTAGGTCTTGCGAAACATGCGCATGCTGGCATAGCTCAACACAGCGAACGGCCACAACCAGCCAAGCCACTGCGATGCGCCATGAAAGCGAATAAATTGTCCGGCTTCCCAAATTTGTAACGACTGGTCTAGATAAGCACTTGGCCCGCTGGTGTTGAGCAACCACAGCGTGATGATCAGAACCACAACCACCAAGCGCATCAGAACCACACGCGCCAAGCGGCGAGCAAACCAAGACACACCAAGCACCAGCATCAAGGCCAGCCACATGTTGGGCCGCCACCAGTCCAGTGCATGCCCGGGTCCATACGTCAAGGCAGCAGACACTATGCCTACCGTTGCGGCAGTCAGCCACACCGTGAACAATCCCCACAAACGCACATGAGCACCTCGCCCAGCGGCGCAAGCCAACAAACTAGGCGCCAACACCGACATACCCATTACCAAAGATTCTTGTAGACCCGTCATGGCCACCAGATCTGCGCTTGACCATGCATGAATGGCTGCCATCGGCTCGAACAGCCAAGCTGGGGCTTGCCAATCGTCCACATTGACCAAACCAAAGCGCACACGCACATGCCCCAAGCCAAAAGGAACCGAGCTCGGGTACAGCGCCGCAACTGGCCACAAAGCGAGCAACACTATGTCTAGCTTTGCGCCAGGCGCCAACCACGTGCGCCGCCACCTGTCCCAGCGCGCTATCCACTCGGCTTGCACGGCGAGTGCGGCCACGGCGCTGCCCACCAAACCACCCAACGAGTTCAGCGCCCAATCCACGTTGGAAGGAATGCGCCTGGGCAAGTAAGACTGCCCCCACTCCAGCGCCAGCGACAAGCAACTGCACAACAAAAGGCTTAACAACAAGGCACTGGTGCGTGATCTCGTGCGCCTGGCTGCCACCACAATTAAAAAACCCAACGGGGCGTAACCAACCGCGTTGGTTGATACGTCAAACCAAGTCCAATAGGTCGGCCATGGCGACGTGATAATTTCAGCCAGATTAAGCCCAGCGCCAGACCAACCTACAAATGGGTACAACGAGGCATAGGCGATCAGTGCGGCAAACGCCCAGGCCAGCACGACAGCCATCGACTGCGTCTGCGTCTGCGTCTGCGTAACAGTTGTAACGGTGGACTTGCTCATAGAACTTTTCGCAACCAAGCACATTGTCTAGGCGACATGGGGGTTACGCACAGCACAGGCTCAAACCCACCATCAATTAGACAGGTTTAACGACCACCAACACCACTGCGACCAGCAGTAGCACAACCGGCACCTCATTAAACCAGCGGAACCACACGTGGCCGCGGGTAACCGTTCCAGCGACAAACTTGCGCAGCAACCTGCCGCAAGCATGGTGGTAGCCCAGTACCAGCAGCACAATGAGCAGTTTTGCGTGCATCCAGCCGCTGCCTGGACCCAAGCCAATTCCGTAATATAGCCACAACACAAGGCCAAACGCCACAGCTGGAATCGCCAGCACAGTGGTGAAACGCATTAATTTATGCGCCATGAGCAACAAACGGTCGCGCTCGGCGTCGCTGCCAGCAGGAACCATGGCGAGATTGACAAAAATTCGCGGCAGGTAAAACAAACCCGCAAACCAACTGGTCACGAAGACGATGTGAAGTGATTTAATCCAAAGCATGCAGCAAGTGTATGGCTTGATGCAAATAGTATGTCAGCCGCTTGATGAATAAACAGGCAAAAAAAAGCCCAGGCATTGCCGGGCTAGAAAGCCTATTAGCTGTCACACATCAAGGCTCCCGCTCAGGGAGGAAAAGCGGGGAGCGCCGTCTCTCAACAACGCACCTGTGCATACTACCGCTCAGACCCAACGGATCCGTCCTTGGCGCGGGCAAAGCCTCCAAAAAAGGGGAAATACCTAGGTGGCGCTGTTGTCTACAGCCAACAACACATTGCCCGCATGTGTGTCGCGTACAACTAAAGAAAACACATTAAAGTTTGTCAAAATAGCGTTCATGAACACACACACCACCAGCGCTTACCCTGCCAACCGCCCACGGCGCTTACGCCGCGATGCATTCACCCGCCGCTTGGTGCGCGAGCACAGTTTGAGTGTGGACGATTTAATTTATCCCGTGTTTGTTTTAGAGGGCTCGGGCAGGCGTGAGGCCGTGCTATCCATGCCTGGCGTAGAGCGCTTAAGCCTAGACTTGCTGCTGGAAGTTGCACAAGATTGTGTTGACCTAGGCATACCGCTCATGGCTTTGTTCCCGGTCGTGGACCCCTCTCGCAAAACGCCCAACGGGGATGAGGCGTTCAATCCCGATGGCCTGATTCCTCATGTGCTGCGCACTCTCAAAGCCACGTTCCCTCAACTCGGCCTTATGACCGATGTGGCCTTGGACCCCTACACCAGCCACGGCCAAGACGGGTTGCTGGACGAGCACAACTACATCATCAACGATGCCACCGTTGAGATATTGGTCCAGCAAGCTTTAGCCCAAGCTGATGCGGGCGTCGATATCGTCGCCCCCAGCGACATGATGGACGGGCGCATTGCGGCCATACGCGCAGCCTTCGAAGACAAGGGCCACATTCACACCCGCATCATGGCTTACAGCGCCAAATACGCATCAGCGTTTTACGGCCCATTTAGAGATGCTGTTGGCTCGGCTGCCAACCTAGGGAAGGCTGACAAAAAATCCTACCAAATGGACCCCGGCAACACCGACGAAGCGCTCAGGGAAGTGGCCTTGGACATCAATGAGGGTGCCGATATGGTGATGGTCAAACCCGGCATGCCATACCTTGATGTGGTGCGCCGCGTCAAAGATGAGTTTGCAGTGCCCACCTTTGCCTATCAGGTGAGTGGTGAATACGCCATGATCAAGGCTGCCGCATCAAACGGATGGCTTGAGCATGACGCCGTCATGATGGAGGCGCTGCTGGCTTTTAAACGCGCTGGCGCCGACGGCATACTGACCTATTTCGCACGCGATGCCGCGCGCTTGCTGCGCGATTCACGCGCTTAACATGGGCCTTCACATGCACACCAACCCCACAACCACTTCAACAGCCTCCCCCAAAGTGATGCTCATAACAGGCGGCGGGCGGGGCATTGGCGCCGCCACGGCCAAACTTGCAGCGGTTCACGGCTACGCAGTTGTCATCAACTACCACAGCCAACACGCGCCTGCCCAACAGGTTGTCCAAGGCATCAAACAAGCAGGCGGACAAGCCTTGTGCGTCCAGGCGGATGTGAGCACCGACGTTGGCGTTTTGGCTTTGTTTGCCGCTGTTGACCAGCATTTTGGCCGCCTTGATGTGTTGGTCAATAACGCCGGCGTGGTGGACAAGACAGCGCGCGTGCAAGACATGAGCGAGGCGCGCTTGTTGCGCATGTTTGCCACCAACACCATCAGCGCGTTTTTATGCTGCCGCGAGGCTGTTAAACGCATGAGCACCGGCTTGGGGAAAGAAGGCGGCGCGATTGTGAACGTTTCAAGCGCAGCCTCCAGACTGGGCAGCGCCAACCAATATGTCGACTATGCCGCCAGCAAAGGCGCCATGGATGTGCTGACCCATGGGTTGGCGCAAGAGGTTGCACCGTTTGGTATACGCGTTAATGCCGTCCGTCCCGGCTTGATAGACACAGACATTCACGCTTCGGGCGGCGTGCCCAACCGGGTCAACGACCTGGCTGCTGGCGTGCCTATGGGGCGGGGCGGCAGCGCAGAAGAAGTGGCCCAAGCGATCGTATGGCTGGCTTCTGACCAGGCCAGCTACACGACCATGTCACTGGTTGATGTGTCAGGCGGGCGGTAGGCCCTTACAAGACGCATGCGTGGCCGCTGGCTGGCGAGTAGCGCCATTTGTCGTTGACAATGAGCGCATGGACTTCAAGCCGCTCATCACCCTCATCGCCATCGTTAACCCCTTGGCCATCGTGCCATTTTTCATGCATTACACGCAGGGGTTTAACCGCACGCAAATTAGGCGAACCATACAAGTTGCCGCGCTCAGCTCGTTTGCTGTCATAGCCATTTGCGCTTTGTTCGGCTTGGCCATACTGGCATTTTTTGGCATCTCGCTGGCCAGCTTTCAGGTTGGCGGTGGTTTGCTCATGCTGACGTCTGCGCTCTCCATGATCAATGCGCGCGCAGCCGAAGCCGCTGCCCACGATGAAGACGTCGACAGCATTGATGGCAGCGCTGTTGCCCCTGTAGACCACAGCCAGCACTCCGTTGCGGTTGTGCCTCTCACCATTCCGCTGCTCACAGGCCCCGCCACGATGTCTACCGTGGTGATTTATGCTGATCAAGCCCAGACCTTTTGGCAGCATGCCGCGCTGTTGGGCTACGGCGTTGTCATTGCTGTTTTAACCTTTGCCTGTTTTTCTACTGCCCCGGCGATTTCGCGTGTGCTTGGCAAGACAGGCATCAACGTCATGACCCGTTTGATGGGTTTGATACTGGCGGCCCTGTCGGTTGAGGTCATTGCCAAAGGTCTACAGCAACTCTTTCCTGTGCTGGCGGGCTGAACGTTTAATTGAACATACGGGGCATTTACACCATGGCTAAAGACAAGAGTGTGTACGTTTGCAACGAGTGCGGCGCCACCAGCAGCAAATGGCTGGGCAAGTGCCCAGATTGCAACGCTTGGAACAGCTTGCAAGAATCCGTTGTAGAGACTGGCAACAGCGCCGGCAACAAGAACCGCTTTCAAGGCCTTGCTGCTCCCCAGCCTGTGGCCAACCTGGCCGACATCAAGGCCAGCGACTTTGCCCGCCTACCCACGCAAGTTGATGAGTTAGACCGCGTATTGGGTGGAGGCTTGGTGGACGGGGGCGTCGTGCTGATTGGCGGCGACCCGGGCATTGGCAAGTCCACATTGCTGTTGCAAGCCCTGCACACACTGAGTTTGCAAGCGCCGACGCTGTATGTCAGTGGCGAAGAGTCAGGCGCGCAAGTTGCCATGCGTGCGCGCCGTCTTGGACTGGACAACACGCAAGTGAGGGTACTGGCTGAAATATCGCTGGAACGCATCATCGCCACCATCGCTGCTGAAAAGCCGCGCGTGTGCGTCATTGACTCCATTCAAACCGTCTACTCAGAAGCGCTTACCTCAGCGCCTGGCTCTGTGGCTCAGGTACGCGAGTGCGCCGCGCACCTCACGCGCTTGGCCAAGGCCACAGGCGTGGCTATTATTTTGGTTGGGCACGTTACCAAGGAAGGCACCTTGGCTGGCCCTCGCGTGCTTGAGCACATGGTGGACACCGTGTTGTACTTTGAAGGTGACACGCACTCTAGCTTTCGCCTGATTCGCGCCATCAAAAATCGCTTTGGCGCAGTCAACGAAATTGGCGTATTTGCCATGACGGAGCGAGGCCTAAAAGGTGTGGCCAACCCCAGTGCCATCTTTTTAAACCAACACCCCCAACCAGTGCCAGGCTCTTGCGTGCTGGTGACCTTAGAAGGCAGCCGTCCCATGCTGGTAGAAATTCAGGCCTTGGTCGACAGCGGCGGGCCAAGCCCCAGGCGCTTGAGCGTGGGCCTTGACCGCGACAGATTGGCCATGTTGCTGGCTGTGTCGCATCGCCACGCAGGCGTGTCCTGCGCTGATCAAGACGTGTTTGTGAATGCCGTAGGCGGTGTCCGCATCAGTGAGCCCGCCGCCGACTTGGCCGTGCTGCTGGCCATTCAGAGCAGCTTGCGAGCCAAGCCCCTGCCCAAGGGGTTCGTAGCTTTTGGCGAAGTGGGTTTAGCAGGTGAAATCCGCCCCGCTCCACGCGGCCAAGAACGCTTGCGCGAGGCTGCTAAACTCGGCTTTGAGCTGGCTATTGTGCCCAAATCAAACGCCCCTAAAAAAGACGACCCAGCTTTTAAAGGCCTCACCATTCATGCCGTGGACCGAGTCGAAGAGGCGCTGAGTTGGGTTCGAGGCTTGTAAAAGCTCCGCCCCATCACAAACGACGCCGCCCTGCACCGTCGGCGCTTGTTGCAACTGCCACTGCAAGACCGCTACACTTGGCTGAATCATGACTACCAAAGATATTGCCCCGCCTCAACACATAGCTTTCATCATGGATGGCAATGGGCGCTGGGCAAAAGACCGCTTGCTGCCACGTGTTGCAGGACACGCCAAAGGTGCCGCGCAGGTGCGCCAGCTCATTAAAAACTGCGCCAGACGCGGGATTGGCTACGTCACCCTGTATGCTTTCAGCACAGAAAACTGGGCCAGGCCCAGCGACGAGGTCAGCGCCTTGATGAGCCTGTTTCTCAAATACTTGAGCAGCGAAGTGGATGAAATGCGTGACAACGGCGTGCGCTTGAGGGTACTTGGCGACACCAGCGGTTTCTCGCAAGCGATTCAAGACGCCATTGCCCGAGCTGAAAGCATTACAGCGCACAACGACCGCTTGCACATAAACGTAGCCGCCAACTACGGTGGGCGCGCAGAATTGGTCCATGCCGTGCGCAAATGGATGGTGGCAAACCCAAACGCAGACCCCGCCCTCTTTGACGAGGCGTCGATTTCAAACCACTTGCAAACTGGCAATATGCCTGCGCCAGACCTGCTGGTGCGCACGGGTGGAGAATGCCGTATAAGCAACTTTTTACTCTGGCAAACCGCCTATACAGAGCTGTACTTTACCGACACGCTGTGGCCGGCATTTGACGCCAGCGCGCTAGACAAAGCCATTCTGTGGTACCACACACGCGAGCGGCGGTTTGGCAAAACCTCAGAACAGGTTCAAGTTTCAACCTAAATGCATGGGCAAACATCCGGGCAAATCCATTTGCGATTTGCCCAGTTAAAATCTGGCATCATTTACCGGTGGTCAAGCTGTCGTCTTGGCCCTTACTTTTTTCCACTTTTGCGCCGTGTGTGCGCCTAGGACTGTCATGACTGCAATGCCCGATTCAATGGACGACCGCGACGGAAAAATTTGGATGGACGGCGCCATGGTCGAATGGCGCGATGCCAAGATTCATGTGCTCACACATACCCTGCACTACGGCTGTGGTGCCTTTGAAGGCGTGCGCGCTTATAAAACAGACAAAGGCCCTGCCATTTTTCGCTTGCAAGAGCACACCGAGCGCTTGTTCAACAGTGCCAAAATTTTGCGCATGGCCATTCCGTTTACGCAAGCCCAGCTCAATCAAGCCCAGATCGATGTGGTGCGCGAAAACAAACTTGAGAGCGCCTACATCAGACCGCTGACTTGGATTGGCTCCAAGAGACTTGGCGTCTCGCCAAAAGGCAACACCATTCATTTAATGGTGGCGGCTTGGCTCTGGGGGGCTTACCTAGGCGAAGAAGGCCTGCAACGCGGCATACGCGTTAAAACCAGCAGCTTCACGCGCCATCACGTCAACATCACCATGACACAAGCCAAGGCTGTGAGCAACTACACGAACAGCATTTTGGCCAATATGGAAGCCACTGAAGACGGTTACGACGAAGCGCTGCTGCTAGATGTCAGTGGCTTCGTGTCCGAGGGAGCAGGTGAGAACTTGTTCGTTGTCAAACACGGCGTGATTTACACGCCAGATTTGTCGGCTGGTGCCTTGAACGGCATCACACGCAACACCATCCTTCACATTGCCAAAGACTTGGGTTTAGAAGTTGTGCAAAAGCGCATCACACGCGATGAGGTCTACATCTCAGATGAAGCCTTCTTTACTGGCACAGCTGCCGAGGTCACACCAGTACGTGAGCTTGACCGCATTGCCATTGGCACAGGTAGCCGCGGCCCCATTACTGAAAAGATTCAAGCAGCATTTTTTGACATTGTGAACGGACGCAACCCCAAATACGCTCACTGGCTGACATTGGTTTGATACGGCCCACTTATTATTTACGTCTTACAACCACAACTGCACCATGTCCAATCAAACTGTAGCGCTTAGCGCTGCCGACCTCAACCAACACGGCGGCGTCTATTGCCCCAGCCCTGCAGCTCAGATGGAGGTGTGGAACACCCATCCAAAGGTCTTCCTAGACGTGGCAACAACAGGCCATGCCAAGTGCCCTTACTGCGGCACAAACTACGCGCTGCGCGCAGGCGAGCAGGTTGCTGGCGGACACTGACGCGCTGGACCAAGTCACGGTCATTACCGTGACGTACAACAGCGCGCACTGCATTGCGGGTCTGGCCGCCACCTTGTCTAGGTTGCAACATGTTGTGGTCGTTGACAATGCCAGCAACGACGGCACGGTCAAAGCCGTTGCCAACGCCATGCCAAAGGCTGTCGTTTTATCAAGTGACCGCAATCTGGGGTTTGGTCGGGCCAACAATTGGGGCTTAGAGACGACAACCACGCCTTACGCCTTGCTGCTCAACCCTGATTGCGAGATCACAGCAGAGGCTATTGCAGCTTTGGTCGATGCCGCTCGTCGCTGGCCCGAAGCCGCCATGCTTGCGCCGCAAATTCAAAACGCTGCAGGCAAACCTGAAATCAATTACCGCTGGCCTAGCACGCTCTGGGCCAGTACTGGCCCGGGCGCACAGGCAGATTGCTGCGTAGGCTTCTTGTGCGGTGCAGCCATACTCATCAACCAAAGCAACATGCGCGAGATTGGCGGTTTTGACCCGGAATTTTTCCTGTACTACGAAGATGATGACCTGTGTTGCCGCACCTTTAATGCTGGCAAGTCCATGATGCTGATTCCAAGCGTCACAGTCACGCACCGCTCGCGCGGCTCGGTCGGTGGCAACGCGCCCTTGTCAGCCGAATACACCCGCGGCTACTTTCACGCGCAATCTAAAATACGCTTTGCCGCCAAACACATGGGTGCTGCGCACAGCAAACAGTTGCTGCGCAAAACCTTGGGACTGGCCTATCTGTCTCTTGTCGCGCGCCTGTTGTGGCCAAGCCCTAAATACTTGGCTAGGAACTGGGGCAGGGTAAGAGGTTTGCAACAATGGCAACCCACATGAACCAAGCTACTGAGCCCAGACTCACCATTGCCGTCATCACACTCAACGAGGCCAAGCGCATTGAGCAGTGTTTACGCAGTGCAGCGTTTGCCGACGAGCTCATAGTGGTTGACAGCGGGAGCACAGACAACACGCAAGTCCTGGCCAAACGCATGGGTGCACACGTGTTTGAGTACACAGACTGGCAAGGTTTTGGCGAACAACGCAACCGCCTGCTTGCGCACAGCACTGGTGAATACATTTTCTTTTTAGACGCCGATGAAGAAATAACGCCCGCACTGCAATCAGAAATTGAAACGGCGATCGCCACCGCCACCACTGATAAATGGGAGGTGTTGTGGAACCAAGTCGCCTACGGCAAACCTTTGTCGCGCATGCGCAGCACAAGTGGTGTGACCCGTATGTTCAAGCGCAGCTCCCTTGTTCGCTGGACTGGTGTGGTTCACGAACACGCCATCACCAACGAGCAGGTCACAGGGACGCAACGCTTCAACGCTAGGCTGCTACACCACTCTAGGCCCAGCGTGCACAGCAGCTTGGTTAAGCTCGCTCAATACGCTCAACTGGGCGCAGCTAAACGTGCGGCGGCTGGAAAACGCGGCGGCATATTGCGCGGCTTAGCCTCTGGGTTGGCTAATTTCCTGCGGTTGTATATCTTTCAAGGTGGGTTCCTGTGCGGACCTCAAGGCTTTCTGTTTTGTTTTTTCATCGCCTTGGAATGCTTCTTTAGGTATGTCGCTTTGAAGTATGACAAAGACTTGTTGCAGCAACTGCACAAGCGCTAACAAAGCTACACGAGGCGCAAGCAATGCACATCATGCTGGTCAACGTTGCCCCCATTCCAGTGTTTGCCTACGGCGGAACAGAGCGGGTAGTATGGGACTTAGGCTTGGCGCTCACCGAGCTAGGGCACGAGGTTAGCTTTTTAGTGCCCGCAGGTTCAAGCTGCCCTTTTGCTCATATCCAATTTATTGACCCCACTAAGTCTTGGGCGGCGCAAATTCCAGCCGATGTCGATGTGGTGCACTTCCAATTCCATCCGGGTTCAGAACCTGACAGACCTTATGTGGTAACCGAGCATGGTAACGGGCAAATTGGCAAACCACTGCTGCGTAATACTGTTTTTGTTTCTGGTAGCCATGCTGCGCGCCATGGGTCAGACCAGTTCGTATTAAACGGCCTAGATTGGCGTAACTATCAAGCACCAAACTGGGAAACTAAGCGCATCCACACGCATTTCTTAGGTAAAGCTGCTTGGCGCGTTAAAAACGTCCGCGGTGCCATCGATGTAGCAGCACTTGCCCACACACCCATCGCAGTGTTGGGAGGCAGTCGTTTCAACTTTAAACGCGGTCTGCGTTTCACCTTCAGCATGCATGCCCGTTTTTACGGCATGGTTGGTGGATCCACTAAATTTAACTTACTCAACCAATCCAACGGCTTAATCTTTCCTGTCACTTGGCACGAGCCATTTGGTTTGGCAGTCATTGAAAGCTTGTTTTATGGGTGCCCTGTATTTGCAACGCCATACGGCGCCCTTCCTGAACTAGTAGATAGCTCTGTGGGCGTTCTCAGCTCAAGCCTGCATCAGCTAAGCGAAGCTGTTAAGGAGCATCTAGATAACAACACATTTACAGCGGCTGCTTGCCATGAACGCGCTGTCAATTGTTTCAGCGCCGTCCAAATGGCTGAAAACTACGTGGTCAAATATAATTTAGTTGCAGACGGCCACATGTTGCACGCGCTACCACCGTGCGGCCTCCAACATACTGCCAGCGGACTAACATGGGGTTAGGCAAAGACCTCAGCCAGACTCAGCGATAACGCGACCTCATCTTTTTTAGCCAACACCGGCTCCTGACCCTGTGCTATTGGCCACTCTATTCCCAACGCTGGGTCACTCCACAACAAACTACGCTCAAATTCTGGATACCAGTAATCGGTAGTTTTGTATAAAAACTCTGCCGACTCACTGGTGACCAAAAAGCCATGCGCAAAACCCGGTGGTATCCACAGTTGCTTCTTATTGTCTGCAGACAGCGTGATGCCATAGCTGCGCCCAAATGTTGCTGAGCTGCCGCGCAGGTCAACCACAACGTCGAACACCTCGCCGGCTGTCACCCGCACCAGTTTGCCTTGCGGGTGCTGTATTTGGTAATGCAGGCCACGCAATACGCCCTGGCTTGATTTGGAATGGTTGTCTTGAACGAACTGGACGCTTAAGCCTGTGGCTTGGTCAAAGTCCCGCTGGTTAAAGCTCTCAAAAAAGAAACCTCGCTCATCCCCAAACACCTTGGGCTCTAGCAGCAGTACGCCGTCAAACGGTGTGGTTGTTACGGTATAGGGCATGCGCTTATTGCACCAAACTGTTCAAGTATTGGCCATAGCCGCTTTTGGCCAAAGGCGCGGCTAATCTGAGCACATCCTGTGCGCTTATCCAACCAGCCCGCCACGCAATTTCTTCCGGGCAGGCAACCATCAAGCCTTGTCGCTTTTGTAATGTCGCAATAAATTGGCTGGCCTCTAACAGCGAGTCGTGGGTGCCAGTGTCTAGCCATGCATAGCCACGACCCATGTTTTCAACCGTAAGTTGTTCACGCGCTAAATACAACTTGTTGATGTCGGTAATTTCTAGCTCGCCGCGTGGGCTAGGCTTTAAGTCGCGCGCCATATCAAGCACTTGGTTGTCATAAAAGTACAAGCCAGTAACTGCAAAATTAGATGTGGGCTGGGCTGGTTTTTCTTCTATAGACAAGGCTTTGCGGTTGGCGTCAAACGCCACCACGCCGTATCGCTGTGGATCTTGCACGTGATAAGCAAACACCGTTGCGCCGGTTTGGCTTGCGTTGGCGCGTTTGAGTTGAGGCTCCAGATCGTGGCCATAAAAAATATTGTCGCCCAACACCAATGCGCTTGGCCCATTGCCTACAAAGTCACGTCCAATAACAAAGGCCTGTGCCAAACCATCCGGGCTTGGCTGAACAGCATATTGAATGGTCATGCCCCACTGCGAGCCGTCGCCAAGTAGCTGCTCAAATGTAGGCGTGTCTTGCGGTGTTGAAATCAGCAACACATCTCTTATACCTGTGAGCATCAGCGTGGTGAGTGGGTAATACACCATGGGCTTGTCGTAAATAGGCATCAACTGTTTGGAGACAGCGTGCGTGACTGGGTACAACCGCGTGCCTGAGCCCCCAGCCAAAATAATGCCTTTGCGCGGCGCCAATTGTGATGTCATAGATGTCTCCAGCCGCTGGCGGCCAATTCTTGAATAGTGTCTTGTACGCCATTGTGCCAATCTGCCAATGGATGGCCCAACACTGTTGCCAGTTTGTCGGTATTCAAGCATGAGTTGGCAGGGCGACTGGCCGGCGTTGGGTAGTCGCTGGCAGGTATAGCCTGTATACCTTCAGCGTCAAGCCTTGTAACCAGGCCTAAGCGTTTGGCCTGTGCGATGGCTTCGCAAGCGTAGGCGTGCCAGTTGGTGCGCCCGCTTGCGCTGACGTGGTACGTACCCCACGGGGGGTGCTCGCTGCTATCGCACACATGCATCATGCCCAGCGTGGTGCGAGCAATCAGATCGGCGCTGGTGGGTGCGCCCCACTGGTCAGCCACGACCCGCAAGCTGTCTTTGTGTTGTGCCAAGCGCAGCATGGTTTTTAAAAAGTTGCCGCCATGCGCACCATACACCCAGCATGTGCGCAGGACCAAGTGCTTCTCGCAATGGGCTGTGACTGCTTGCTCACCCGCCCATTTGCTACGCCCGTAAGCCGATTGTGGGTTGGGCTGGTCAGCTTCTGTGTAAGGGCTGTGGGCTTGACCATCAAACACATAGTCGGTTGAGTAGTGCACAACAGCCGCACCCAAGGCTTGCGCCTCTACAGCCAGTGTGTGTGGCAAATCGGCATTGATGCGTTGGGCCAGTTGTGCCTCTGACTCAGCTTTGTCGACCGCGGTGTAGGCGGCCGCATTGACTATCCAATTGGGCTTGAGCGTGCGCACCAGGTCTTTAACGGCGCTGAAGTTGCTCACGTCAAGATCTGCACGCGTCGTAGCATGCCATTCAAACGGTGTGTTTATGTCTGTGCCAGCAGATTTCAACGCATGGCCAACTTGCCCATTGGCACCAATCAATAATACTGTTTGAACCCCCTGTTGAAAGCTCATGCTTGTGCGGTGACGTATTGCTGGCTCACCCAGTCGCGGTAAGCGCCAGACGTGACGTTGAGCACCCAGTCCTGGTTGTTCAGGTACCAGTCAATGGTTTTAGCGATGCCCGTCTCGAATGTCTCTGCCGGCTTCCAACCCAGCTCATTGGCGAGCTTGCTGGCGTCTATGGCGTATCGCCTGTCATGGCCAGGCCTGTCGGTCACAAAACTTATTTGGTCTGCATAGCTGCCCTTGGGCAATGGCCTAGCAAGGTCTAAGTGCGCGCATATGGCGTGCACAACTTCGAGGTTTGTTTTTTCGTTCCAGCCGCCCACGTTATATGTCTCGCCCAAACGTCCAGCCTGTAGTACGGCGCAAATAGCGCTGCAATGGTCGCTGACATACAGCCAGTCGCGCACTTGCTGGCCATCGCCATAAATGGGCAGGGTTTTACCGGCCAACGCATTGTGAATGACCAACGGAATTAGCTTCTCTGGGAAATGATAAGGCCCATAGTTGTTGCTGCAATTGGTGGTCAGGACGGGCAGGCCATACGTGTGATGCCATGCCCGCACCAAATGATCGCTGGCCGCCTTGCTGGCTGAGTAAGGGCTATTGGGCTGGTACGCATGCTGCTCGGTGAACGGTGCGTCAGCGTCTTGCAAGCTGCCATAGACCTCATCGGTAGACACATGCAGCATGCGAAAAGCGCCTGCTTGATGCGCACTCAAGCCCCCCCAGTAATGGCGTACAGCTTCTAGCAAGTGAAAGGTACCTACTATGTTGGTTTGCACAAAGTCCGCTGGACCATGAATGGAGCGGTCAACATGGCTTTCCGCAGCAAAATGGACCACCGCGCGAGGCTGGTGCTGCTGTAACAGGGCCTCTAGCAACACCTTATCGCCGATATCACCCTGTACAAAATGGTAGTTGCTGTTCTTCGCCACCGACTGCAGTGACTGCAAGTTGCCGGCATACGTCAGACTATCGAGGTTGACCAGAGGCTCATCGCACTGGGCCAACCAATTCAACACGAAGTTCGCACCTATAAAGCCGGCGCCGCCTGTTACTAAAATCATGTCTTAAATATACCGCGGGTTCACCCTTTGGCTGTAAGCATTCACTCTCTTCGAATAAATGAAGAAATAAATTCTTCCGTATTAAAAAATAAAAATGACAGACGTAAAAATAGCTATTTTTTAGGACTTGGCCACCTTAATAATAGAAGATCAATACTATTTATTTACACGCCTGTCCAAAATGCCGCTACAATTGCTAATCACATGTAAAACTTATATTTTTTAAACTATCTCTTTTAAAAAGGACAGCGACTATGTCCCAGTCTTCATCACCACTTGCTACAAGTTACCTTCGCTTTTTACAACTGGTTAAAGCCGTGGAAGGGTCCCCCACGCAGCCATCGCTAGATGCCAATGAAAGCGCCTTGCTTGATGCATTGGCCGTTCAGTGGTTGGCGGACAGCCCACTGACCGTGATGCAAGCCATGGGTTTGTCGGACTTGGGCTCGCCGGCCACCATGCACAGGCGCATTGCCCGCCTGCGAAAAATGGGCCTGATTGCCACAGACGAAGACGCCAATGACACACGCATCAAACGTTTGGTATTGACGCCAGTCGCTGTTACGCACTTTGAGCAACTTGGTCAATCATTGCACACTGCTGTAGCCACCACTTAATTGCCTCAACTACTGATTGTGAAAGCCCACAAATCTTAGGTATGTGGGCTTTTTTATGCACTGCACGGCACAGTGCTGAGGACATTTAGACTCAGAGAGGGCATTACCTTACTGAGGACAGCACAGCAGGTAGTTGCAAACCCACCCTACAACAACCATGCACCACCAACGGACTTACACACGCCGGTTGTTACAAGCTGGTGCTGCCGCTGCCGTCCAAGCAGCCATGCATTGCTGTCCATATCTGGCTGTCTTGAACAGCACCATGTACTGCTGGTTTAATTGCTTGCCTCTCAGGCGAGATGTGCGCACTTTGTGCTGCAAGTCACCAAACAACACGCCGATAGCTTTTGGCAAAGCCTGATCAATACCATCGCCATGGGCCCGTTGCTGATCATGGCGTTGTATGCGGGCGCTACGTCCTCCCGTCACCGAGCTTGTCCTGCAATGTACCGAGTAAGCGAGCGGTTTTGGCCTAGCGAATGGCTTTTGTTTATGGCTGCTGTTGGGCTCTTTGTGCTGCGCGCTGCTTGCGCGATGACCCGACTGGTGCCTAGATGGAATGCGGTTGAAAAAAAACCACCCGAAGGTGGTTTGTAAATAGGCTGTTACGCCTTGTTTCCCCCTGAAATCTCATTGCTCACGCGCCACGGATGGTGCGTGAACGATGGGACGTTGCCAAACATAAAATGTGACAGCAACAAACATATAGTAACTCTTTTTAACTATAAAATGGTTTTCATCAATTTTTTATACGACTAATAGTGAATTTTAACAACACGGCTGCGCTGACGAGTCCGTCACTTACCGTATTGGGGTCAACGCACATCAACGGATGTCCCAAGGCCATGCCGCACACAGCCCATGTGGGCGCAGGCATTGGTTATTCTCGATAACAACCTGCGGTGGGTGGTACAGCTGCCATGAAACGAGCGTAGAAACCGTGTCCTGTAAAGACAAGAGGGCGCTAAGTCGTTACAGCCAAGCGCTTGCCAGCCATGTGCACCAACCACAGCACTGGCAACCCAATGATGGTCGTCAATACAAAGAAATACGGATAACCCCAGACCTCAACCATACCGCCTGAGTAACCACCCAAAGTCTTAGGAAGCAATGTCATGAGTGAGCTGAAAATGGCGTACTGTACCGCCGTGAACGACACGTTGGTCAAACTTGACAAAAACGCTACGAACGCCGCGCTTGCGAATCCCGCCGCCAAGTTGTCGGCGCTCACCACGGCGTACATCATCGCCACATCGTGGCCAGCCATAGCCAACGCAACAAAGGCCAAATTCGTCAATGCTGACAACAGCGCACCCCACATCAAGGTGCGCATAACGCCCACACGCGTGGCCACAATGCCCCCTAGTATGCTGCCAGCGATGCCAATCAGCACGCCATACGTTTTGACAGCCGCGGCAATTTCTGGCTTGCTAAAACCCATATCTTGGTAAAACACATTGGAGATGACACCCAGCACAATATCTGAAATGCGGTACAGGCCGATCAAGGCCAGCACCAACCATGCGGTGGAGTGGCCATAGCGTTGAAAAAAATCATTGACTGGCGCCAACCACGTACGTTTGGCCAATGACACAGGTGCAACACCCAATTGAACCAAGGTACTGCCCACCAGCACCGCGCCCCCAAGAGACAGCAACAGACGCAGACTTTCCAGCACAAAGCTTGACAACGGGCCCACAGACCACTGCGCTCTCAAGCCGTCTGCGACACCGCCAACCATGCCAAACAGCGCAATAAAACTGGCCACGCCCACCACGAACACACCCAAAATACGCACGTTTTCTGTACCACTTAAAGCGGTACTTGCGGTGCGTTCGGCATCTTGCGTGACCGCAACCTGCGGCTCGCTTATAACAAAAGTTGTAACGACCCCCACCAGCATGGTTGCTGCCATGATCAGGTAGGTGGTTTGCCACGCAGCGTAGTTGTAAGTCGCCTTGGTCGAACCAAAGTAGTCAGCCAGGTACAAGGCACCGGCACCGGCAATCACCATACCAATGCGGTAACCAGCGATGTAGGTCGACGACATCATGGCCTGTAAATTCATCGGTGCCGACTCAATGCGGTAAGCGTCAATCACTATGTCTTGCGTGGCAGAAGAAAACCCCAACATCACGGCGCCAACGGCCATCATGGTGAGCGCGTCTGAGGCTGAAGCGGGGTCCACGCTGGCCATGATGGCAATAGACACCATGACCAACAATTGCGACACCAACAACCACGCACGTCTGCGCCCTAACAGCTTGGTTAAAAGTGGCACGGGCAACTGGTCAATCAGCGGGGCCCAAATAAACTTAAACGAGTAACCCAATGCGGCCCAGCTGAAAAACGTAACCGCAGCACGCTCTACCCCGGCCTCACGCAGCCACAACGACAGCGAGGAAAAAATAAGCAAAATGGGCACGCCAGCCGAGAAGCCCAAGAACAACATGGTGGCCACCCGTGGGTGCAACAGCGTGGACAAGCCTTGCTGCCACGTTGTGGCAACTGGGTCGGTGCTGCTGCTGCTGGCGTTGTTATTTGTCATATTAGATTGCACCTACAAAGGGTTGCTTCGGCATGCCGTCCACATGCACGGCAACGCTATGACCAGGACTGCGCACGGTATCGACACCCTGTAGTCCCAGGCGCTGGGTAGTGCTGCGGTTTTAAAATCAGTGGCCGCCGAGCGGGTAAATTCGTGCGGCTAATGCTACCAGCAAACAACACATGGGCCATCAAGACAAGCTTCTGTCAGGCGGGTACAACGCCACATGGTCAGCCGTGTTGCCTAGACGGTCAATATACACGCGGGTTACGCCAATAGGAGCGCTCGGGCGCATACAACGCCCACAGATCATCGCAACTCGAACCGCACTGGCACCTCAAACCACGCTGTTAGCAATTGGCCATCGGCCATCGCCGGAACAAAACGCCACTTGCCAACGGCTTGCAGCGCAGCACGGTCTAAACGATCGAAACCGCTGGGCTTGGCCAGCTCAACAGCCAAAGCATGACCGCCAGCGCTGACCTGAACGCGGAGCACTACCTCGCCCTGCTCTCCTAGGCGACGGCTGAGTGCCGGGTAGTCTGGTGGCGGACTTGAGGCTTGAACAGCATGTGGTGCGCGGTTGTGGGTAGCGCTTGCAGTGGGCGCATCAACACCAGCGGCAATGGCATCTGCACCCGCGCGGGCATCGGCAATGGTTGCACCAACTGAAGCGGCAGCGCTTAATACTGGTGAGACTTGGTCTGAGGGCTCAGAATCGGTATTGGCATTGGCCACAGACGTCGCTTCGCTCTGCACCACATGGGCTTGTAAAGGCTGTACCACTTCTTGCGCGCCTGCCGCTTGTCCGCTGATAGCCACCGCAACAGGGGCAAGCCGTTCAGCACGGGGTTGTACAACACGTGCTGGTTTGGTGATGGGTTGTGTGGCGAGTGGTTCAGCCAGCGCTTGCAAGCGCACCTTGCCCAGCGAATCGCTTGCTTGTTCACCCGGATGTGTCACGTCTGCACGGCTCACCCACAGCAAGCGCTGCTCGTTTGCGTTGGCGGATGCGCTGGCTTCATTCTTGGCGTCCACCACACCGCCCACGCTTGCTGCGTTCTGCGCCAACCACCACAACGACAAAGCCACCGCCACATGAATGGCCACAGCCAAGCCAGCCCAGCCCCACCAATGTGTGGGTTGCATTGGCTGTGTGGGCGCTTGGGCGACCTCCCAGTTCATAACGAGAAGTCGTAGCCAATTGTCAATGGGGCATGGTCAGAAAAGCGCTGCGCTTTAAACACATGGCTGGTTGTGGCCGTGGCGGCAGTAATTGGTGTGGCCAAGTGGTAATCCAAGCGCCAACCCACGTTATTGGCCCACGCCTGGCCTCGGTTGCTCCACCAGGTGTAGGCCTCGTCTGTGGCTGTAGGCTCCAGTTGGCGGTACACATCCACCATGCCTGTTGCTAAAAACCGTGTCATCCACTCGCGCTCTTCGGGTGTAAAGCCACTGTTTTTTTGATTGCTGCGCCAGTTCTTGAGGTCGATATTGTGGTGGGCTATGTTTAAGTCACCGCACAAGATGTACTCGCGACTGGTCCGTAAGCTTTCTAAATAAGGACCCATGGCATCCAGAAAACGAAACTTTGCGCCTTGGCGTATGTCGCCTGAGGAACCGCTGGGGAAGTAGCTGCTAATGATGCTGCGCTTGGACTTGGGCGTGTCAAAGCGCAGCTCTATGTAGCGCCCTTCTGCATCAAACTCGGCGCTGCCAAAGCCCCGCACCACGTCGCTAGGTTCATGTTTGGTGTAAATGCCAACACCTGAATAGCCTTTTTTCTCAGCGCAATGAAAGCGCCCCGGCAAGCTGGCAATCACATCCAGTGTGCCGGCTATATCGGGCTCTTGGGCTTTGAGCTCTTGTACGCACATACAATCGGGGGCAAGTTGCTCCACCCAATCAGCCAAGCCTTTGCGTGCGGCTGACCTAACGCCGTTGAGGTTGAGCGAAGTGAGTTTGAACAAGGATTGGGTCATGGGCTCTACACAACAATCAACCAACACCAGTAAAAATGACTTGGCGTTGGCCTTTGTAGCTTTTTCGGTTGACGCAGGCGTACTGCGCTTGGGTGAGTTTAAAACAAAGGCGGGGCGACTGAGCCCCTACTTTTTCAACGCAGGCCTGTTTGACGATGGCGCCAAACTGTCGCGCTTGGCTCAATTTTATGCACAGCGCATTCTGGCCAGCGGCATTGAGTTTGACATGCTATTTGGCCCGGCTTACAAAGGCATCCCTTTGGCCACAGCTGTGGCCATTGAATTGGCGCGCATGGGCCACAATTTTCCTGTAGCTTACAACCGCAAAGAAGCCAAAAACCATGGCGAAGGCGGCAGCTTGGTGGGCGCCCCCCTGGCAGGCCGTGTGCTGATCATTGACGACGTGATGAGCGCTGGCACTGCCGCGCGCGAGTCGATTGCCCTGATCAACGCCGCCGGCGCAACGGCTTGCGGCGTGGCCATTGCCCTAGACCGCCAAGAAATGGCGACACAGGTAATCAATGGCCAGGTGGTCGATACACCACACAGCGCGGTGCAGTACGTGCGCGAAACACTCAAGCTGCAGGTGTGCGCCATTGCTGCGCTGACAGACTTGCTGAGCTACTTGGCGCCAGACCAAGCCAGCAACACCGATATGCAAGCGCACTTTGAGCGTGTGCAGGCCTACCGCACACGCTATGGCGTTGCCGACTAGCGGCGCCTGCGCTCAAGCCAACCCGACGTTGCCCGGCGCAACTTGTTAGCTTTGTAGACTCAAGCCTCTAGGGCCGCACGCAACAAGTCATTGACCTGCTGCGGGTTGGCTTTGCCTTTGCTGGCTTTCATGACTTGACCAACCAACGCGTTAAACGCCTTGTCTTTGCCCGCCTTGAATTGCACTACATTGTCGGGGTTGGCAGCGACCACGTCGGCAATGATCGCCTCTAAGGCCGTAGTGTCGTTCATTTGCTTGAGGCCTTTGGACTCAATCAAGGCGTCGACATCAGCGCTTTCTCCGTTCCACAAGGCGTCAAACACTTGGCGCGCGGCGTTGTTGGAGATGGTTTGGTCTTGAATACGGGCAACCAGTGCCGCCAACAACACCGCTTGCACGGGCGCATGCGCAATCTCCAAACCGTCTGCATTCAAACGCTTGGACAACTCGCCCATCATCCAATTGGCTACCAGTTTGGGCTGGCCACAACCTGAGGTGGCCGCTTCAAAGTAGGCCGCCGTGTGTTGGCTCGCAGTGAGCATATCGGCGTCATAAACGGACAGCCCGTGCGTTTCAATCAACCGCTTGGCCATCACACGGGGCAGCTCAGGCATGGCGGCTTGCACGCGCGCGACCCACTCGCGAGAAATGACCAATGGCGGCAGATCAGGGTCGGGAAAATAGCGGTAATCGGCCGCATCTTCTTTGGTGCGCATGGCACGGGTTTCGCCAGTGTCTGGGTCAAACAAAACAGTTGCTTGTTGAATCGCATAGCCGTCTTCAATCTGCTCAATTTGCCACAAGATCTCAAAGTCAATGGCTTGTTGCATGAAGCGAAAGCTGTTCAGGTTTTTGATCTCACGCCGGGTACCCAGCTCAGCGCCTGGCTTGCGCACCGAGACGTTGGCGTCGCACCTAAAGCTCCCCTCCTGCATGTTGCCGTCGCAAATACCAATCCACGTTACCAATTTGTGAAGCTCTTTGGCATAGGCAACAGCCTCGGCGCTGGACCGCATATCGGGCTCAGTCACAATTTCAAGCAGCGGCGTGCCGGCGCGGTTTAAATCAATGCCACTTTGGCCTACAAAGTCGTCGTGCAATGACTTGCCCGCATCTTCCTCAAGATGGGCGCGTACCAACCTTACACTTGTGGGCTCGCCGTCCAGTAAAAAACTAACGGCGCCACCTTGTACCACTGGGATTTCAAACTGGCTGATTTGGTAGCCTTTAGGCAAGTCTGGGTAAAAATAATTTTTACGCGCAAACACGCTTTTGTCTGACACATAGCCACCGACAGCCAACCCCAACTTAATGGCACGCTCAACCGCACCTTTGTTCATCACGGGCAAGGTGCCTGGCAAGGCCATGTCCACCACGCTGGCTTGCGTGTTGGGCTCGGCACCAAAAGCCACACTAGAGCGGCTGAAAATTTTAGAGTGTGTCGACAGTTGGGTGTGCGTCTCAAAGCCAATAACGACCTCGTAGCCGTTCACTAGCAGGGATTTTTGAGGTGCTACGGCGCTCATGCTGCTGCTCCTGGGGTGAGCAAGCTGGGGCTGCGTCGATGCCAGTCGGTGGCTTGCTGAAAGCTATGAGCGGTGTGCAACAAAGCGGACTCATTCAAATAGTTGCCCACCAACTGCAAACCCACGGGCATTGCGCCAGCACCAAACCCGGCTGGCACGCTCATGCCTGGCAGCCCCGCCAAACTGGTTGACAAGGTAAAAATATCGGCCAAGTAGTTGGCCACAGGGTCATTGCTTTTTTCGCCAATGCCCCACGCCACAGTCGGTGCCACAGGGCCAGCAATCACATCGCACTGCTGGAACGCAGCTTGAAAGTCTTGTGCAATGAGGCGGCGAATTTTTTGAGCTTTCACATAATAGGCATCGTAATAACCGTGGCTCAACACGTAGGCCCCAATCAAGATGCGACGCTGTACTTCTGGGCCAAAACCCTCGCTGCGTGACTTTTGATACATATCACCCAAGTCGTCATAGTCCTTTGCGCGGTGACCGTAACGCACACCATCAAAGCGGCTTAAGTTGCTAGAAGCCTCAGCGGGCGCAATGATGTAGTACACGGGAATAGACAACTCTGTGCGCGGCAAGCTGATATCCACCAACGTGGCGCCCATGTCTGTGAGCTGCTTGAGCGCGACTTGCACGGCCGCATTCACGTCGACGCTGAGCCCCGCACCAAAAAACTCACTTGGCAGGCCCACGCGCAGCCCCAACAAGGGCTTATCGGCTGTCGCGCCAAGGCGTGGTTGGTGCAACGCAGCCACGTAATCGACCTTGGCCACGTCAAGCGAGGTGGAGTCGTGGTCTAGATCAGGTCCTGTCATGTGTGACAGCATCACAGCGCAGTCTTCTGCGCTTTTGGCCATGGGGCCGGCTTGGTCTAGGCTTGAGGCAAATGCCACCATGCCAAAGCGCGAGCACAAACCGTATGTGGGCTTGATGCCTGTGATGCCGCAAAAGCTGGCGGGCTGGCGAATTGAACCACCAGTGTCAGTGCCTGTTGCGCCTGCCACCAGCCCCGCCGCCACGGCTGCGGCCGAGCCACCGCTGGATCCGCCTGGCACTCGGCTGGTGTCCCATGGGTTTTTAACAAGGCTGTAGGCCGAATTCTCGTTACCAGACCCCATCGCAAATTCATCACAATTGAGTTTGCCCAAGCTGATCGCGCCGGCGTCCATCAAGCGCTGCACAACTGTGGCGTTGAATGGGCTTTTGTAGCCAGCGAGCATGCGTGAGCCTGCGGTGGTGGGCATGGTCTTGGTCACAAATACATCTTTATGTGCCAGCGGCACGCCCAACAGTGCTGCGCGTTCACCAGCACCAAGACGCACATCGGCTTCTTTGGCGCTTTGAAGCGCCAGCTCTGGGGCAAAGTGCACAAACGCACCCATACCTTGGTAGGCCTCGCAGCGCTGGATCAGCGCCTGCGTGACTTCCGTACTGGAAACCTGTTTGGAAGCGAGTTGGCGGGCTGTTTCAGCCACGCCCCATTCATGGATAGCAGACATCGGCAACTTCCTCACTCAATCACTTTAGGAACTAAGAACAAGCCACGCTCTACCGCAGGTGCGCTGGCTTGGTTGGCCGTACGGGCCTGCTCGGTGGCAGGCTCGCTGACAACGTCATCGCGCAAGCGCAACTCGGCAACCGTACCCATGGCATCTGTAGGGTGTGCCAACGGCTCCACGCCATCGGTGTCAACCGCATTCATTTGCTCCACCAGCTTGAAAAAGCCATTGAGCGTGTCCAGCGTCTGTTGTTGGGTCTGAGGGTTGACCTCTAATCTGGCCAATCGGCTTAGCCGGGCCATGTCGTCACTAGTGAGTGCCATAGAAATTGTTTGGTTGGTGCTTATAAGTTATCATCAAATCAGTGCCTTACAGCGGTAAAGTCCGCTTCTAAGCCATGGCAATGGGGTATTATCCAGTCTTTGTTTATGCATGCTCACTGGTGCGCTTGTGCTTCATGCAAACAACCAGCGTTGTATGGCATGTGCGCCTAGTGCACACTGCCATATCGCTACTTTTTATTCTATGACGTACAGAGCTAACGCCGTTTTCTCTGACAAATGATACCGCCGCGCACCAGGACAGGACGCCCACATGTTTGAAGCTTTTCGCCGCCAGTTTTCCTCAGATTTAGCCATCGATCTTGGCACAGCTAACACCGTTATTTACATGCGCGACCAGGGCATTATCTTAAATGAACCCTCGGTTGTTGCCATTCGTCACGAGGGCGGCCCCCAGGGTAAAAAAACACTGCAAGCCGTTGGCAGGGAAGCCAAGGCCATGCTGGGTAAAGTGCCTGGCAACATTGAAGCTATTCGCCCCATGAAGGACGGCGTCATAGCCGACTTTACTGTGACAGAGCAAATGCTCAAGCAATTTATCAAGATGGTGCACCCACGCTCTATCTTTAGGCCCAGCCCGCGCATCATCATTTGTGTGCCTTGTGGCTCCACCCAAGTTGAGCGCCGCGCTATTCGCGAATCGGCCTTGGGTGCTGGCGCTTCTGAGGTGTACCTAATTGAAGAACCAATGGCCGCGGCCATTGGCGCTGGCTTGCCAGTGTCTGAGCCGTCTGGATCCATGGTGATTGATATTGGAGGTGGCACCACTGAAGTAGGCGTTATCTCCCTAGGCGGCATGGTTTACAAGGGCAGTGTTCGCGTTGGTGGCGACCGCTTTGACGAAGCCATCATCAACTACATTCGGCGCAATTACGGGATGCTGATTGGCGAGCCCACCGCTGAGGCCATCAAGAAAAAAATTGGCTCTGCATTTCCTGGCGGCGAAGTGAAGGAAATGGAAGTCAAAGGCCGCAACCTGTCTGAAGGTGTGCCACGCTCGTTCATTATTTCTAGCAATGAAATTCTAGAAGCCCTGACAGAGCCGCTCAACAACGTGGTTTCAGCTGTTAAAAACGCCCTTGAGCAAACCCCGCCAGAACTGGGCGCAGACATTGCCGAGCGCGGCATGATGCTCACTGGCGGTGGTGCGTTGCTGCATGACTTGGACCGCTTGCTGGCGGAAGAGACGGGCTTGCCCGTGTTGGTTGCTGAAGACCCACTGACCTGCGTGGTGCGTGGCTGCGGCATGGCACTTGAGCGCATGGACAGCCTAGGCAGCGTGTTTTCACACGAATAAGCTGACGTCAAACAACCAGAGCCCCTCTTCGCCTTGTGTTAGACCGCTCGCCTCCCGCATTCTTCAAACAAGGCACAACCGCCTTCACCAAGCTACTGGTCTACACCGCACTGTCGTTGACATTGATGACCATAGACTTGCGTTGGACCATAGGTCAGCCTGTTAGGAATGTGCTGGCGACCAGCTTATTTCCAGTCCAGTGGGTGCTGCGCCAACCTGTGATGGGTGCGCAGTGGCTGGCTGAGCATGCGCAAACACTGGGTAAAGCCATTGAGTCCAACGGCTTGCTCAGTGCACGCCTGTTAGACCAAGCTTTGTCTGTTCAGCAAGTTGGGTTTCTAAAGCTGGAGAACCAGCGCTTGCAGCGCCTGCTCGACTTGCAACTCTCTCAAGACAGCGAGGGCATTGCCGCGCGTGTGGTTGCCCAAACCCCTACCCCCTATTCCAAGCGCGTGATCCTCGATAAAGGCAGCCGCGACGGCGTGCGCGCAGGCTCCGCCGTCATTGATATCTACGGTGTATATGGCCAGGTAACGCGCGCCTACTTGTTGACCTCTGAGGTGACCTTGCTGACAGACCGCAACCTGTCAACGCCCGTTCTCAACGCCCGCACTGGTGAACGCAACGTGTTGTTTGGAGAGGTCGGCGGCGACGGCACGCATTTGGAACTGCGCTTCATCAGCAGCAACGCTGACATTGAGCTGGGCGACGTCTTGATGACCAGTGGCATTGACGGCGTGTACCCACCAGGCCTGCCCGTTGCCACGATTGTGGATATTCCACAGTTGATGGATACCAACTACGCCAGTATCAGATGCAAACCACAATCTCACGTCAATGCCACCCGCCACGTGTTGGTCATGCCTGTACAAGAGATTCCTAACAAAGTCCCGAGCGCCAGCGCAGGCTCGGGTGCACGTGACGCTGAGGGGGTTACACCATGATCATGCGTCCAGGCCAGCAACTGCTGTTACCAGCCTCATTTTGGTTTATTTGGGGCTCGTTGATTGCCGCCTTGCTGCTCAACATGCTGCTGAGTACAATTTTTGGCAGCTCCAGCTTGTGGCTGCCGGATTTTTTGTCCGTCGTGTTGGTGTTTTGGAACGTCAATCAAACCAGGCGTGTCAATATTGGTGTTGCTTTTGTATTTGGCCTGCTCATGGATGTACACAGCAGCTCATTGTTGGGCGAACACGCCCTAGCCTACAGCTTGCTGGCTTATTTTGCAGTCAGCATGCACAGACGCCTTAGTTGGTTCTCGCTGGATGGCCAAGCCATTCAACTGTGCACCTTGTTTTTTGCCGCGCATGCGGTTCAATGGGGCGTGCGCTGGCTGCTAGGCAGCGGCCTACCTGGCTGGCCCGCACTTGGCGCCCCTATCCTAGAGGCCGTTATTTGGCCTATTGTGGCCACCTTGTTGTTGGCCCCACAGCGTCGCGCTCACAACCCCGACGACACACGACCATTGTGATAAGGCAGCTGTGGCCATAAATGAAATACGCAACATCAAGGCGGACTTAGACCGCTTTCGCACGCGCATCTTGGTTGCCAGCGCTGTGGTGCTACTTGCCTTTGGCTTGCTCATAGCACGCGCTTACTACCTGCAAGTCATACGCTACCAAGCGCTGAACGCGCAGGCTGAAAGCAACCGAACAGGTGTCGTACCCGTGGTACCCATGCGCGGCGAAGTCACCGACAGAAATGGCGCTGTTCTGGCCTCCAATTACTCGGCCTACACGCTTGAGATCAAGCCCTCCCTGGTCGACAACTTAGAAACAACGCTGGCAGAATTGGCCCAAGTGGTGCGCGTGAGCAAACACGACGAACGCCGCTTTTACAAGCTGATGGGCGAGACAAAGTCGTTTGAACCGATCCCGCTGCGCACGCTGCTAAGCGACGACGAAGTGGCGCGCTTTGCTGCACAGCGCTGGCGTTTTAAAGGTGTGGACATTCGCGCTCGCTTTTTTAGAAACTACCCCTTGGGCTCCACCGCTAGCCACCTCATTGGCTACATAGGGCGTATCAACCAGCGCGAAAAAGAGACCATTGCCGAATGGAGTGATGACAAAAAAGGCAACTACCGCGGCACCGATTACATTGGCAAGTTAGGCATTGAGCAAGGTTACGAGCGCGAGCTGCATGGGCAGACTGGTATCGACCGCGTAGAGACCTCCGCCAGCGGCCATGCCGTTCGCACTTTAGACAGCCGCCCGGCCAGACCAGGGAAAACCATAGTCTTAACGGTGGATGCCAAGTTGCAACAAATGGTCGAGTCGCTGTTTGGCACGCGCCGAGGCGCGCTGGTTGCCATAGACCCGCGCAACGGCGAGGTGCTAGCTTTTGTGAGCATGCCACACTTTGATCCCAACTTGTTTGTAGAAGGCATCGACGTTGAAAGCTGGCGCGCCTTGAGTGACTCGACCGATAAGCCGCTGCTCAACCGAGCCATGCGCGGACGCTACCCCCCAGGCTCAACCTACAAACCTTTCATGGGCTTGGCCGGACTAGAGCTTGGTAAACGCACACCAGAAGCCACCACATATGACCCAGGTTACTGGATTTTTGGTGGTAACCGCTTTCGCAGCCATGGCGACGAAGGCTTAGGGCGAGTAGATTTGCGCACCAGCATCGTAAAGTCCAGCAACACCTACTACTACGCGCTGGCCAACGACTTGGGCGTTGATGCCATTCATGATTTCATGGCGCCATTTGGCTTCGGTCAGTTGACAGGCATCGACCTGCAGGGTGAAGTCTCTGGCGTGTTGCCCAGCCAACAATGGAAACGAAACGCCTACAAACGCAGTGACCAACAACGCTGGTATGCAGGCGAAACCATCTCGCTGGGCATTGGCCAAGGCTACAACACCTTCACCATGCTACAGCTTGCCTCGGCCACAGCCACCTTGGCCAATGATGGCGTCAAGTACACGCCGCGTGTCGTAGGCGCTATGCGCGAGTCCCACGGTGGAAACACCAAAGACACCATACAAAACGAGGGCGTTGACCTTGGCTTTGCCCAGTCGCATGTCGACTTGATCAAAGAGGCCATGGTTGGCGTGACGGTTGAAGGCACCTCGCGCTTTGTGTTTGCGGGCGCGCCATACAGCAGTGGCGGCAAGACCGGCACCGCGCAAGCTGTCACCATTGGTCAGCAGGACAAGTACGACGCAGCCAAACTGGCAGAGGCGCAACGCGATCACTCGCTGTACATTGCATTCGCGCCAGCTGAAGCACCGCAGGTGGCCTTGGCAGTGATTGTTGAAAACGCTGGTTTTGGCAGCGCCCATGCCGCACCCATTGCCAGACGGGTGTTCGACTACCTGCTGCTGGGTTTGTACCCCAGCGAAGAAGACATTGCGGCTGCGCGCAAGGGACTGGCATCCACCCCTATTGGTCAACAACGCTTGGCCAGCGACGTGCCGCTGCTGCGTGTGGCAGACCCCACCAACAACCCGCCAGAACCAACCGCTTCTGTTGCAGCCACATCAAAAGCCAGCGTAGCCACAGCAACGGCTGCAGAGTAAGCCCCCAACCCTCACGCAGCGCAGGCTACAAGCGTGGGCTCACAGCACGTAGGCGTCCCACGCCGTTTTCAGAATCAGCAACGCAACGACCACAATAAAGGCCGCACGCACGAAGCCAGCGCCATGGCGCAGCGCCAAGCGTGTCCCAATGAGGCTGCCGGCCACATTGGCCACAGCAATAAAAGCAACCAGATGCCACCAAATGTGCCCAGTGCTGATGAACAGCGTCAATGCGGCCATGTTTGAGGCAAGGTTCAGCACCTTGGCGTTGGCGCTGGCGTGCAAAAAGTCAAACCCGAGCCATCGCACCATCGCAAACACAAAGAAACTGCCCGTGCCGGGGCCAAAAAACCCGTCATAAAAACCGATCACCAAACCCAAAGCGCACATGATGCGGCGTTCTGTTGTGGCGTTGTGTAGTGGACTGTGCGTGCGGCCCATGTCCTTTTTGGCCACGGTATAGGTCAATACCGCCAACAACACCACAGGCAAGGCTTTGCGAAGAAAATCAGGCGACACCTCAGTGACCAGCCATGCGCCTATAAATGACCCCAACAAAGCAAGCACAACACTTGGAAATAAAGACGCCCAAGGCAGTTGTACGCGCCTAGAAAACTGCCATGCTGCGGCTGCCGTACCCCACATAGATGCACTTTTATTCACGCCAAACAAGGTAGCAGGATGTGCATTGGGGAACGTTGCAAACATGGCCGGCACCAGCACCAAGCCGCCGCCGCCAACAATGGCGTCCACAAAACCAGCTACAAAAGAAGCAGCCGTAACAATGAATAATTCCATGGGGATGTGTAGATCAGGCGAAGCAAACAAGGCGACAGCGCTTTAGCCAAAACAGGGTTGGCAAACTACCGGCGAAAAAAAACGCCGGCTTGCACCGGCGCTTCATCGTTTGAACGTCTCTATGGACAGATTAGCGACATGTCTCCTCGACCCTCGCGAGCAGAAAGGGCACTGGATGCCTTCCCTGCTAGTGGAATCAATATAACAAAGCAAATGCGTTGAATGTATCAGGACTTTCCCTAGGCCTTGAGTAACCAGCGCGCTGCTTTTTCGGCAATCATCAGCGTTGGACTGTTGGTGTTGCCGCTGGTAATCGTGGGCATGATGCTCGCATCCACAACGTGCAAGCCCGCCAGCAAGCCACCAGACCCGTCCCTAACCCGCAATCTGGAGTCAACCACCGCCATTTTGTCGCTATCAGTGCCCATTTTCGCCGTTCCAACGGGATGGAAAATAGTGGTGGCAATATCACCAGCCAGTGTGGCCAGGTCGGCATCACTTTGGTATTGCACGCCAGGCTTGACCTCCTCGGGCTTGAACGGGGCTAAGGCAGACTGCGACACAATGCGCCTGGTCAGCTTGAGCGAGTCGGCTGCGATTTGGCGGTCGTCGTCCGTAGACAGGTAGTTCGGAGCAATGGCAGGCGCATCCACGCTGTGTGGCGTTTTGATATGGACTGTGCCGCGGCTGCTGGGGTTTAAGTTGCACACACTGGCCGTAAAGGCATCAAAGTTGTGCAGTGGTTCGCCAAATGCATCCAAACTTAGGGGCTGCACGTGGAACTCCAAATTGGCGTGCGCCAATTCTGGACTAGAGCGCGTAAAAGCGCCTAACTGGCTGGGCGCCATGCTCATTGGGCCTGTGCGTTTGAGTGCATATTCCAATCCGATTTTGGCCTTGCCCCACCAGCTGTTGGCCATGGTGTTGAGCGTGGGCACGCCACTGACTTTAAATACGGCACGTATTTGCAAATGGTCTTGCAAGTTGCCACCCACGCCCGGCAACACCACTTTGGGCGTCACGCCTGCAGCTTGCAGTACCTCGGCATGGCCAATACCTGAACATTGCAACAACTGCGCAGAACCAATGCTGCCGGCACTCAGCACGACACTGGTATTGGCTTTAAGCCTGGTGCCGTTGACCAGCGTCACACCAGAGCAATACCACCCCTGCGCGCCTTTGTGCACCAGCAGATTGGCGACTTGCGCTTGGGTGCGCACTTGCAAATTAGCGCGGTGCTTGATGCCGCGCAAAAACGCTTTAGCGGTGTTCCAGCGCCAGCCGTTGCGCTGGTTGACATCAAAATAGCCCACGCCATCGTTGTCACCACGGTTGAAGTCCGTTGTGGCGGCGATACCGCTTTGCTGGGCTGCAGCTGAAAATGCATCCAATACGTCCCACCGCAGGCGCTGCTTTTCTACCCGCCACTCCCCACCGCCGGCGTGCCACTGGTTGCGCGGCTCGGCAGCGCCGTCGAGGCTGTAATGCGACTCGTGGGCTAAAAAATCTGGCAGGCAGTTGCGCCACTGCCACGACTCATCGCCAGTGAGCTGCGCCCATTGGTCATAGTCACGCGCCTGGCCGCGCATGTAAATCATGCCGTTGATGCTGGAGCAACCACCCAATGTTTTGCCGCGTGGGTAGCGCAGCGCACGCCCGTTTAAACCGTCAGTAGGCTCTGTGTTGTACAGCCAGTCGGTGCGCGGGTTGCCAATGCAATACAAGTAGCCCACAGGTATATGTATCCAGTGGTAGTTGTCTGGCTTGCCCGCCTCGAGCAACAGCACGCGCTTGGTACTGTCAGCACTTAGGCGGTTGGCCAACAAACAACCTGCGGTCCCAGCGCCCACAACAATGTAGTCAAAGTCTTGATCGGAGCTGCTGCTCGTATCTGTCGTGGTGCTCATTCGGGTTCTCCCAAATCGTGGTCATCAGGCAAGGCAAAGTCGCCGCGGTCAAATGCTTCCAGCACACGCAGCGCTTGGGCTTGCCAGCTGTGCGGCACTTGTAAACGCGCTGGTATGGCAAAAGCCAGCAGCGAATGCGTTTGCGCCATATGTGCATCGGCCACTTCAGCGGGCACGCCCGCGGCTTGCAAACAGTCTTGCAAAATAAAGGCTTGGTTGACATCGGTGAACCGTGCCACAGTAATCCAGTCTTCATCCATCCGGGGTGCGCACCGCGTGCTTACTTGGCCGTGGGCATGACGAACTCAGCACCCTTGGCAATACTTTGTGGCCAGCGCTGCATGACGCTTTTTTGCTTGGTGTAAAAGCGCACACCCTCTTCACCGTAAGCGTGCATGTCGCCAAACAGGCTGCGCTTCCAACCACCAAAACCGTGCCACGCCATAGGCACTGGAATTGGCACGTTAATGCCCACCATGCCCACTTGAATTTGACGGGCAAACTCACGCGCCACATTGCCATCGCTGGTAAAGCACGACACGCCGTTGCCGAACTCGTGGTCGTTGATGATTTGCACAGCTTGCGCAAAGTCATCGACCCGAACACATGCCAGCACAGGTCCAAAAATTTCTTCTTTGTAAATACGCATGTCGGTGGTGACATGATCAAACAAAGACCCACCCAACCAAAAGCCTGCATCACATCCAGCACCCGCCTCTTTGCCCGCAAACACACGGCCATCTGCCAACAGTGTTGCGCCTTCGGCCACGCCTATGTCGATATAGCCAGTGATGCGGTCTTTGGCTGCCTGGGTCACGATGGGGCCCATTTCGGCGTCCAACTCAACACCGTTTTTGATCTTCAGCGCCTTGGTTCGCTCAGCCAATTTAGGCATGATTTTGTCGCCCACATCGCCCACCAATACAGCAACAGAAATGGCCATGCAACGCTCACCCGCCGAGCCATAAGCAGCACCCATTAAGGCATCTACCACTTGGTCTAAATCGGCATCGGGCATCACAACCATGTGGTTTTTTGCACCACCCAAAGCTTGTACGCGCTTGCCGTGATGCGCACCTGTCTCGTAAATGATGTTGGCAATAGGGGTGGAGCCCACAAAACTCACGGCCTGTACATCCGGGTGAACCAGCAATGCGTCTACCGCGTCTTTGTCGCCTTGGACCACATTGAATACGCCGTCTGGCAAACCGGCTTGCTTGAACAAGTCGGCCATCAACAAGCTGGCGCTGGGGTCAAGGGGGCTTGGCTTCAGAATGAAGGTGTTGCCACAAGCAATTGCCACTGGGTACATCCACATAGGCACCATCACTGGGAAGTTAAACGGCGTAATACCTGCCACCACGCCTAAGCTCTGGCGCATGGTCCAGTTGTCAATGCCAGTGGAGACTTGCTCGGTGTAATCGCCTTTGAGCAACTGCGGAATACCGCAGGCAAACTCCACAATTTCAATGCCACGTGTGACTTCGCCTTGGGCATCGGTAAATACCTTGCCGTGCTCGGCCGTAATAATGCGCGCCAACTCGTCACGGTGGGCATTGAGCAACTCCAAGTACTTGAACATCACCCGCGCGCGGCGCAAAGGTGGGGTGTTGGACCAAGCAGGGAACGCCGCTTTCGCCGCAGCAACGGCGGTACCTACATCGGCGACGTTGGCCAGACAGACTTGTCCGGTGACCTGTCCGGTTGCGGGGTTGGTCACATGTTGACGGCGCGCGCTTGTGCCGGTGGTAGCTTGGCCACTGATGGAATGGCTGATGGTGGGTATGTTGGGCTGGCTCATGACTTGTATGTCCCGTGGTGTTGAATCAAAAATGCAATGCCTAGCTTAACCATTTGCGCACAAAGATGCCGTAACAGACCGGACAAAGACGCCGCGCCGCCCGGTGATTGCGCACCACACACCGCAGACGTATTGGCCACTGCCCCTTTGCCCACCTGCGGCCCAGCCTTCAGCCATGTCAGAGCCGCCAGCCCCATACCGGTGGCACACCAAGCGTGCCAAAAGAACTGCAATGTGATATGCAATGCAGTCGATACATGTCTGTACCCATTTAACTGTCAGCGCGTTCTACCTCTACCGGAACCCGTTGGGCAACCGCGCACATCAGCTCATAGGCAATGGTTTGAGCGCTCAGGGCCACCTCATCGGCGCACAAGACTGCGCCGCGACTGCTGCGCCCCCACAGCACAACCTCGGTACCCATGGCGGGTATTGCGCCGCGCTGCGCAATGACCGGACCTAAATCAACCGTGAGCATGTCCATGCTCACCCGCCCCACCAACCGGGTGCGTATGCCGTCTACCAATACCGGGGTGTCGGCCGCGTTATGCCCAGGCGCATGCCTGGGATAGCCGTCGGCATAGCCGCAGGCCACCACGCCTATATGCATGGCGTGCTCGGCGATAAACGTAGAGCCGTACCCCACAGTGTCGCCTGGCTGTAAGTGTTGCACCGCCAACAATTGACTTTTAAGCGTCATACCGGGAAGCAAACCCCACGACTGCGCACTGCCCTGTGGACAGTCAGGTGCGCTGCCATAGAGCGCAATACCGGCACGCACCCAGTCAGCGCTGAGCTGGCCGTGCTGGCCCTCGCCGGCCAATGGTGCATTGGCATGGCGCAGGGTCGCGGCGCTGTTGCACAAGGCGCGCGCGCCAGCCAAGTCATGCGTGGCACGCTCAAACGCTGCAACTTGGTGGGCAATGCCGCGCTCGCCATCCGCATCGCTGAAATGCGTCATCAACGATATTTCATCTACTTGTGTCAGCGCATTGAGGCGTGTCCAAGCCGCACGGAAAGCGTCTGGCATAAAGCCCAAGCGGTTCATACCGGAGTTCAGTTTTAAAAACACCCGGTGCCCGACTTGCGTTTTATGAGCAGCCAACCAGTCAACCTGCTCGGTGCAGTGCACCGTGTGCCACAGATCTAGGCGCGAACACAGTTCAAGATCACGTGCCTCAAACGCCCCTTCTAGCAACAATATGGGGCCACGCCAGCCTAGGGCACGTATGCGCTGTGCCTCGTCCAAATCTAGCAGGGCAAAGCCATCTGCCGCACGAAATGCGTCAAACGCGTGCGCCACACCGTGGCCGTAGGCGTTGGCTTTGACCACGGCCCATACTCGCGCATGGGGGGCAGCCGCTTTCATACGGGCCAAGTTGTGACGCAGGTTCTCTAGGTGAATAACAGCGCGAATAGGACGGGGCATGGGCAATCACAGATCTGTAGGTGTTGCTTAGGATAACGCCGCTGTAGCAAATGGTGTTGTTGACTCAATCTGAAGCCTTGTTTGACGCCCAACCAAACCGCGTTATCAAGACATGCTATAACCAGCCGCGGGCTGTCTTGTTGAACGCTCATTTTTTGAACCCCACACAAACACCCATGAAGCGCGGCTTTTTCACCATCATGGCAGCGCAATTCTTCAGCTCCTTGGCTGACAACGCCCTGTTTGTCGTCGCTGTTGCTTTGCTGCGCAACACCGGTGCACCCACGTGGCAGGCTGCCGCTTTGGTGCCTATGTTTGCCTTGTTCTATGTGCTCTTGGCGCCTTGGGTAGGCGCCTTCGCAGATGCAAGACCCAAAGGCCACGTCATGTTTGTCAGCAACGCCATCAAGGTGGTGGGCTGCCTCATGATGCTGTGGGGCAGTCACCCAATCATGTCTTATGCCATAGTGGGTTTGGGTGCCGCGGCCTACTCGCCCGCCAAATACGGCATTCTCACCGAGCTGCTACCTGCCTCGCAGCTGGTCAAAGCCAACGGCTGGATTGAAGGCCTCACCATTGCTTCCATTATTTTAGGGGGTGGTGTTGGGCGGTCAATTGGTGGGCCCTGTGATCGGCCCTTGGCTGGCGGCTATTGACGTGCCCATGCTCAACATGCACATTCAAACGCCCGCCCAAGCCGCTATTGCCAGTTTGGTCGTTGTGTATGCCCTGGCCGCTTGCTTCAACACCCGCATCCCGCATACAGGTGTTGCTATGCGCCCCATGCCGCGCAAACCGTGGGTATTGATACCCGATTTTTACAACTGCAACAAACGCTTGTGGGGCGACAGGTTGGGACAGATTTCACTGTCCACCACCACGCTGTTTTGGGGCGTGAGCGGCAACCTGCGCTACATCGTGTTGGCGTGGGCCGCTGTCGCACTCAACTACTCAACCACAGAGGCCTCAAAGTTGGTAGGCGTTGTGGCCATTGGCACGGCCGTGGGTGCGGTCGTTGCTTCTATGCGCATGCGTTTAGACATGGCCTGTAAAGTGATGCCCTTGGGCGTGGCCATGGGCTTGCTGATACTGCTGCTCAATGTCATAGGCAACGTGTGGGTGGCGATTCCGTTCTTAATCTTACTTGGCGGCTTGGGCGGGTTTTTGGTAGTGCCTATGAATGCACTGCTGCAGCACCGCGGCCACAACCTTATGGGCGCTGGGCGCTCCATAGCCGTGCAAAATTTCAATGAACAAGCGTGTATTTTGGCTTTGGGCCTGATTTACAGCTTTGCCACGGGCGCTGGGGTAAGTTCATACATTGCCATTGCGTGTTTTGGCTTGATCGTAGCGGGTGTGATGTACATCATTCAACGCTGGCACGCGAGCAACCTGCGCAACCACCCTGACGAGATGGCCAAGCTGCTGGCCATTGCACGCGACGGTCCACATCGCGTCGAACCCTAAATCTGTATGACTGTTGTAGAACAACGCTGGGCGGTTATTGGCTTGGTGATCAACGCCTTTATTTGGGGTGTATCGTGGTGGCCGCTTCGCGAGCTTCAAACAGCTGGCTTTCACCCCCTGTGGAGTACCTTGTTGGTGTTTGTGCCAGCCCTGCTGTTTGCTGGGATGTGGTACCGAGCGGCTTGGCGCGGCGTGTTGTTTTCTAGCGGCTTGTGGGCACTGGCGCTGGCAGCGGGTGCCACCAACGTAGGCTTTAACTGGGCCGTGACCACGGGCGACGTGATACGCGTGGTATTGCTGTTTTACACCATGCCCGCATGGGCAATACCATTGGCCTGGTGGTTGCTGGGCGAACGTCCCTCCACGGCCGCGCTGCTGCGCTTGGTGCTGGCCTTTATTGGCGTGTGGCTCGTGCTGTGGGAGCCAGGCACTGGCTGGCCAGTGCCCAAAGACTTGGCCGACATATTGGCCTTGGGTTCAGGCTTTTTATTCGCACTGAACAATGTGTTGTTGCGCCGAACCCACCAACACACAGGCGGTGAGCGCGTGTTGGCCATGTTCTTAGGCGGCGTGGTGCTCAATGCATTGGTCGCTGGAGGCGGCTTGGCTTTGGGGCTGCTGGCATTGCCTGAGCCTAACTTCATGGCCTCACCCAACTGGCCACTGGTGGCCGCGGGCTTGTCAGCGTCATTGATTGTGGGCAACTTGGCCTTGCAATTTGGCGCCTCGCGCCTTCGCAGCGCCACCACCTCCATCATCATGCTCAGCGAACTGCTGTTTGCCAGCGTATCGAGCATGGTGCTAGGTGCGGCTGTGTTTCAAACGCGCATTGGCTTGGGCGCAGCCTTTATCGTTGCCGCTGCGGTCATGGCTTCGCTAGAGCGCGCGCCGAATACCGCAGCTAAGCATCACACCAACGCCGCCTGAACAGCATCGTCCAAGACTTCTACCCAGTGACGCACAGGCACATCGGTGCCGCTTTGTAAGTGACTGATGCAGCCCACGTTGGCCGACACAATGGTGGGCGCGCCAAGCTCGCGCAAGTGGCCAAGCTTGCGATCACGCAACTGCGTTGCCAAACCGGGGTTGAGCACCGAGTAAGTGCCGGCCGAGCCGCAGCACAAGTTGGACTCGTTGTTGGCCACCGCGACTTGAAAGCCCAAAGCCCCCAAGTGCTGCTCCACACCGCCGCGCAATTGCTGACCGTGTTGCAGGGTACAAGGCGGGTGGTAGGCCAGCATGTGCTTGGCCGCCACACCAGGTTTTAGCACCTCACGCAGGGGTTCAACCCAGTCCGGCAACAACTCACTGAGGTCTTTGGTGAGCGAACTGATGCGACGCGCTTTGTCGGCGTAGTGGGCGTCATCTTTGAGCACGTGGCCATAGTCTTTCACCATCACGCCGCAGCCTGATGCGTTCATCACAATGGCCTCTACAGGCTTGGCGCCGTTGGCGGGCTCAATGTACGGCCACCACGCGTCTATGTTGGCGCGCATATGGGCTCGTCCGCCGTCGTGGTCGTTCAGGTGGTACTTCACCGCACCGCAACACCCCGCACTTGGGGCTACCACGGTTTGCACGCCGACCGCATCCAAGACTCTGGCGGTGGCCGTGTTGACGTTGGGCATCATGGCCGGCTGCACGCAACCGGCGAGCATCAGCACTTGGCGTGGGTGTGTGCGTGTTGGCCAGACACCGGCGTTTTGCTTGGCGGGCACCTTGGCCTTGAGAGCAGCAGGCAGCAGGCCACGCACCGACTGGCCCAGCTTCATGGCTGGCGCAAATACCTTAGAAGGCAGACCCTCTTTCAGCGCGGTGCGCACAGCGCGCTCTGCCCAAGGACGGGGCACTTGTGCGTCAACCAGTTTGCGGCCAATGTCCACCAAGTGGCCATACTCCACCCCACTGGGGCAGGTGGTTTCGCAGTTGCGGCAAGTGAGGCAACGGTCTAGGTGCAACTGTGTTTTACGCGTAGGCGTGTGACCCTCCAGCACTTGCTTGATGAGGTAAATTCGCCCGCGTGGCCCGTCTAATTCGTCACCCAGCAATTGGTAGGTGGGGCACGTTGCGGTACAGAAACCGCAGTGCACGCACTTGCGCAATATGGCTTCGGCTTCTTGGCCATCAACTGTGTCTTTGTAGTGGGGGGCTAGTGTGGTTTGCATCGTGTCTTTAACGCTTGTGTCGTGGAGAAAGGTGCTGCATAGGCACCCGTAGTTGCGGCTGAAACTGCAACTGTCGGTAGCTTGTTGTGCACTTACATGCGCCCGGTGGCAAACACACCACTGGGGTCTAGCTGCTGCTGCAGGCGCTCTCCTATTTGCGCCACCACCGTTTGTGCAGCATGGAACACGCCTACGCGCTTGTCAGCGTCGCCGCCAGACTCACTCACCCTGAACAAAGTGGCATGCCCGCCGCCGGCTTGTGCCGCCGCGCGTATGGCTGGCGCTTGGCTGGCAGGTGCCCACAACCAACGCTGCGCACCGTGCCACTCGACCAAGCAGTCATAGGGCAAGTCCAACACAGCGGTGGTTTGCGCCACGCTCACCCGCCATAAACACAGGTCTGGCGACGCTGGTTTAAAGAAACTGTGCGCATGGTCGCGCCAGCTGGCCCACACACCGTCGGCCTGCTCAGTGGCCACTTGCTCACAAGCCACGTTGTGCGCTGCGGCTTCGGCTGACAGACGTGTACACGCCGTATCAACTGCAGCTTTTGCGCCCCGCAAACGCACGTAAAAGACGGCTTGGCCTTGCTCTAACAACCAGGTGCTGGCGTTGAGTGGCAAGGGCTGACCACCCCATTGGTTAACCAGGGTGAGCGCTTGCGCTTGAGGACATTGCAGCCTCAGCGTTGCTTGTGCTGTGGCAATCGGCAACACTTTCAGTGACAACTCTGTGAGCACGCCCAATGTGCCCATAGAGCCCACCATCAACCGGCTTAAGTCGTAGCCAGCGACATTTTTCATGACTTGGCCGCCAAAGCGCAGCGCTTCGCCGCCTCCGTCCAGCACCTCTATACCCAATACAAAATCCTTCACCCCGCCCACGCTGGCCCGTGCCGGGCCAGCCAAAGCACTGGCTACCACGCCGCCTACTGTTGTGTCTGGCCCAAATTGCGGCGGGTCGCAGGGCAGGCACTGGTGATTGGCGCTTAACAAATTGTTCAGCTCCCGCAAGCGCATGCCCGCACCAACCGTGATGACCAGCTCGGTAGGCTCGTAAGCCACCACGTGGTCGAGTCCCGCTGTACTTAACACCTCACCCGATAGGCTGTTGCCGTAAAAATCTTTCGTCCCCCCACCGCGCACGCGCACGGCGGTGCCTGCCTTGCGGGCAGCCTGTATGGCCTCGGCCAGCGGAGCAACGCGGCTTCTATGCAGCTGCTCAGGGGTTGGGTCGGTGGCCAATGCCGGCGATGGTGGTGTATGAACTTGCATAGCGTTAATGGTAGCGGTGGGCTTACACCGTTGGGATGAATTTTTAGAACGCTCTGACACCAATTATTTGTTGTCGCCCAGCCCTGCTGACCCTGCATGGACGAAAAAGCGCCGCAACCCAATCAAGAGTTGCGGCGCTTTTGTCCGATGTATCAAGCCCTGCGACCAGGTTGGGCTGGGCCCAAACTGGCCACCACGCATGTTACATGTGGTAAGCCGTCTCGCCGTGAGCCGTCACGTCCAAACCTTCGCGCTCGTCTTCTTCACTGACACGAAGACCAATCACCATGTCGACCAGTTTGAACGCAATGAAGGCAACCACACCCGACCATACGATGGTGATCAGCACGCCTTCGGCCTGGATCATCACCTGGCTGGCGATGTTGAAATCAGCACCAGCGGTACCGCCCAAACTGGGGGCTGCGAACACACCCGTCAGGATGGCACCAACAATGCCGCCTAAGCCGTGAATACCAAACACATCCAACGTGTCATCAGCGCCCATCATGCGCTTGAAGCCCGTCACGCCCCACAAACAAACAAAACCACATGCCAAGCCAATCATGATGGCACCCATAGGGCCAACCGAACCACAAGCGGGCGTGATACCAACCAAGCCTGCAACCAAGCCAGACGCAGCGCCCAACATAGAGGCCTTGCCTTTGGTAATCACTTCACCGATACACCAAGCCAATACAGCGGCAGCTGGGGCCAACAAGGTGTTGATAAAGGCCAAGGTTGCGCCTGAAGTGGCCTCTAAGTTAGAGCCTGCATTGAAACCAAACCAGCCCACCCACAACAACGCGGCACCGACCATGGTCAGTGTCAAGCTGTGAGGCGCCATGGCTTCGCGGCCGTAGCCAATGCGCTTGCCCAGCATATAGGCGCCCACCAAACCAGCGACGCCAGCGTTGATGTGTACCACTGTACCGCCTGCAAAGTCCAATGCACCTTTGTCTAACAAGTAGCCACCAACGCCCCACACCATGTGCGCCACTGGCAGGTAAGCAAATGTGAACCACAGCGCACTGAACAACAACACGGCAGAGAACTTCATGCGCTCAGCAAACGAGCCAACAATCAGCGCGCAAGTGATACCAGCAAACGTTGCTTGGAAAGCCACGAAAATGAATTCGGGGATTTTGACGCCTTCGGTAAACGTGTCTGCCAATGAGTCAGGCGTGATGCCCAGCAAGAACACGCGGCTGAAGTCACCAATAATTAGGCCCTCTGCACCAAACGCCAGTGAGTAGCCGTAAGCGGCCCACAACACCACGATCATGGAAAACACCACCAGCACTTGCATGAGCACTGACAGCATGTTTTTGGTGCGGACCAAGCCGCCATAGAACAATGCCAGACCTGGCACTGTCATCATGATCACCAACAAGGTTGACAGCATCATCCAGCTGACGTCGCCTTTATCAACCGTGGCGGCAACGTCTTGCGCAAAAGCGCTAGCGCTGACGCTCAGTGCAAGCAGCGGCATGGCGAGCCACTTTAGTAACGATGAGGGGAGTGAGAAAGTCATTTGTAATCCTCTTTGAATATCAATGTGTAAAGGTGTGCAACGCTTGCGTTACAGCGCTGATTCGCCTGTTTCGCCAGTGCGAATGCGCACAACTTGCTCGACAGTGGTGACAAAAATCTTGCCATCGCCAATTTTTCCAGTCCGTGCAGCAACTTCAATCGCTTCAATGGCCTGCTCGACCAGCGCGTCTGAAACGGCGGCTTCCAAACGAACTTTGGGGAGAAAGTCCACGACATACTCTGCACCGCGGTACAACTCTGTATGACCTTTTTGACGACCAAAGCCTTTGACCTCAGTCACAGTAATGCCCTGTACGCCAATGGCTGACAAGGCTTCACGCACCTCGTCTAACTTGAAGGGCTTGATAATGGCGGTGATTAACTTCATGGCAAATCCTTTATAAAAAAATTAGATCTGAAATCACCATTGCACGACCCGTGCCAGCCCCCTTAGCCTGTATGTACGGCCTGCGCCATGCACCGCCAGGGTGCACCTTGCACACAAACGTGTCAGCTGTGATGCCCAAAAACAATGCATGCACCGAAAAAGCTCATGACGACAGCACGGGCACTGGGCTCAACTGGCTGTGTCACCGGTGGGCACAACAAGGTGGTCCGCGTGGCCGAAGGACGGGTTGAAGAACAAGACACCCCAGCCCAGATTTTCGGCGCCCCAACAAGTCCACGCCTAACCCAGTTCCTATCCACTTGGCGCGACCGGCGTGCTCTTTTCGGATGCGCCACAGCCCCACAGCGACAGTCCGAACGGCATGCGATACCTATTTTTAGTTAATAAATTTGTAATGTGACTTACAAAGTATTAAATTAATACTGTTGGTGCATACAAGCAGCTGTCATCACAGTCCGCTGACATTCAAACGATGGAATAGGCATGAGCTTGGCACGTGTTCACACCAGGGCCTTGACAGGGCTGTCGGCCAAGCCGGTCACTGTAGAGGTCGACTTGGCCAATGGCCTGCCGACATTCACGCTGGTGGGTTTGGCCGATACCGAGGTGAAAGAGGCACGTGAGCGGGTGCGCGCCGCCATTGTCAACAGCGGCATGGCGTTTCCCAACAACAAACGCATCACGGTCAGCTTGGCACCCGCGGATCTGCCCAAAGATTCTGGACGCTTTGACTTGCCCATTGCCTTAGGCGTGTTGGCCGCCGCTGGTTTTATTGACCACGCCCAACTCGCCCGCTATGAGTTTGCAGGCGAACTGTCGCTCAGCGGTGAGCTGCGTGCCATTCGTGGCGCTTTGGCCGTGGGCTTGGCGATGCAAAGCTGCACCGACCCAGACCAGCGCATGTTGGTACTGCCGCCCACCAGCGCCGAAGAGGCCGCTTGGGTGCCTGGGCTCACAGTCATTCGCGCTCAACACCTCAGCGACGTGGTGGCCCAGCTGCAGCCCGACACCCAGCGCGCGCAGCAAGGCCTCGCGGCAACAGACGCTGGCTGGTGTGTGGTACAAGCCCAAACACCAGCGCCCCCCACCAATGGCCCCAATATGCGTGACGTGTTTGGCCAGCATGGGGTCAAACGGGCGCTTGAAATTGCCGCTGCTGGCAGGCACAGCGTGCTGATGGTCGGGCCGCCCGGGGCTGGCAAGTCCATGCTGGCGCAGCGCTTTGCCGGCTTGCTGCCCGCCATGACCGCCGATGAGGCTTTGGCCAGTGCTGCAGTGGCGTCACTGGTCGGGCGGTTTTATCCTGCGCGTTACGGCATGCGCCCTTTCGCTGCGCCACACCACACGGCGAGTGCCGTGGCCTTGGTGGGTGGCGGCTCACCGCCCAAACCCGGCGAGATATCGCTGGCGCACCACGGCGTTCTGTTTTTAGACGAGTTCCCTGAATTCAGCCGGGCCAGCCTAGAGGCGCTGCGCGAACCACTTGAAACAGGGCTTATTCGCATTGCACGTGCGGCGCACCAAGCCGAGTTTCCAGCGCAGTTTCAACTCATTGCCGCCATGAACCCCTGCCCCTGCGGCTTTTTAGGCCACCCCACCAAAGCCTGCCGAGACACGCCAGACCAAGTCAGCCGCTACCAAGGCAAGTTATCAGGCCCCTTGCTAGACCGCATTGACTTGCACATCAACGTGCAAGCCGTCCCGCCAGAGCAACTGCTCAACACCAAGTCTGGCGAGCAACACGACCAAGGCGAAGACAGCCACGTCATACAACAACGCGTAGAAGCTGCCCACCAACTCGCCATGTCCAGGCAGGGCAGCGCCAACAACTTGCTGATAGGGGAGCGGCTCAACACCCACATGCAACTGGCGCATGATGCCACTGCGTTTGTGCAGCAAGCTGCCACCAAGCTGCAATGGTCTGCCAGGCGCATGCACCGCGTCATGCGCGTAGCTAGAACCATTGCCGACCTAGAGCACAGCCCGCAAGTGGCCAGCGTGCACGTGGCCGAGGCTGTGCAGTATCAGCGGGTATTGGGTGGTGGGCATTAATGGCCGTTGCCTCCATGTGGTGTCGCCCGCCGCGCAGCCGCCAACGGGTTTGAACGAGCGCTAGACTTTATTCACGCCCCAGCAATGCTTGCTCAACGGCTTGTTGCCTGGCCAGTTTTTTTGAATTTGGCGTTGCTGTTTCAGCCAAGCTTTGAGATTGCCCGCCTCTTGTATGGCCTGAACGTCGTTTCGCAGCTGTTGAATACGCTGCTGAAGCTGGCTGCGCTGCTGTTTCAGGCCACGTTCAATGGCACTGTCGTGGGTTTGTGCGCTCAGTGACATACCCAGCGCCTGGCTGGCGCTCATTTCGGCCAACTCGACATCGGCGCTTAAGCTGGCCACTTGTTGCTTGAGCAAGCGCGTCATGGATTCGATCTGCTGTGCGCCCAGGCGAGCCACGGTGGTGGCATCTTCAGTCAGCATGTGAACTTGCATGTGCAACAAGGCGGCCACATCTTGGCGTTTGTAAGCCGCATTCACCTGGCTCATGAGGGCTGTTTTTCGCTCGCGCTCTACGTGGTTTGTTTCGCGGTCAGGGTGCAGGCTGCTGGCCAGTTGCCTAAAAATGCTCCGCAGCGTGGCTTTGGTGTCTTGTGCCTGCTGCTGTGATTGTTGTTCGGGGGCGCTGGGGCGTTTGCGCTTGCGCTTGCTTGTGCTGTGTGCCCCGAATGCGTCCTCCTGACCCTCCTGCGCCCGGGTTTGAGCCATTTTGCTGTGCAAAATAGCCATCAACTCATCAGGGTCGTCAGGGATGTTGTCCGCCTCCTCTGGGCCGAGCAACTCCTCGACCATTTTGCGCAATTGAGCCGTGCGCGACGCCAGCATGCTTTTTTTCAACGCCTCGTTCTCACGGTGTTGAGGGATGTAGTCGCCCATGAGGGCCAGCAACGCTGGATCCTGCATGTGCTCGGTCATGCGCAGCAGGCTGGCCACCACATCAGACAAGTCGCGCCGCTGCACGACTGTGAGGTTGCTGACCTCCAAGTGCTCATGTAGTTTAAGAGCGATGGCCTTTTTTTGTTCGGCCACCTCGCGCTCCAAGACCGCCATTGCTTGGTGGTGGGGAGCTTGGTAAGTGTGCTTCAGCTGATCAAGCCGTTGCAAGTCTGACGTGAGGTGGCCTATGCGCCCCATCAATTTGTTAAGCCACAGTTGCGCTGGGCTGGGCTTGTGCCGCTGTACGGCGGCAGACTTGACCAACTGAATGGCTGTGCCCACCGCATGTAGGGTGGCTATGGGGTCACCACACAAGTCAACATCCTGGGGCTTGGTCGGTGTCATTGTGTGTATTGTGCCTTCTTCTCAAGGGCAGGCTAAACCCACTCGGAACCAGTGGGCGTGTGGTCACAACAGCACGCCGACAACAATTTGTTGTAACTATTTTTGATACATTATTTCACAAAGGGGTACCATCACGTCTGCGATTTACTAGGCGCGGAGGCATGGCGAGCAACTAAATTAGCCGCTGCTGATGCGGGCATATTTTCTTCCATCCCGCCTTTCAACAGCGCGTTTTCAAAGCCACCCAACGACCACACACCACCATGCTGTCGAACTTCCCATTTTTAGCTCTTGCGATTTACTACTGGACCATGTCCATTACGCCGGGCCCTAACAACGTCATGTTGACGATCTCGGGTGCAAATTTTGGATTTAAGCGAACCATTCCACACATCACCGGTATTGGATTGGGCTGCGCCTTACAAACATTTTTGCTGTGCCTAGGCCTAGGTGTCGTTTTTACACTTTTCCCTGTGATTCAGGACATGTTGAGGTGGGTTGGCGCGGCCTATTTGATCTATCTCGCTTGTAAATTGATAGGGGCGAAGCTCAAACAAGCTGGTGAGGCCAAACGACCCATGACCACGTGGGAAGCGGCTCTTTTTCAGTTTATCAATCCGAAGGCATGGGTCAAAGCGACAACCACTGCGACCATCTTTTTGCCTGCTGGCACACCGCCCCTTGTTGCCGGCACCGCCATTTTTACAGTCTGTCTGGCTGTTAATTTCGTGTCAGCGTCGACGTGGGCAGGTTTCGGCGTCGGGATAGGTGCGTTTCTGTCTCGTGCACGAGGCTTGATGGTCTTCAACTACGCAATGGCAGCCCTTCTTATAGGAACGGCCGTGTACGTTGTTTTGGCTTGAGCCAGGTCGCCGCGCCGTTCGCATTCACCACTGTTGACGTAGAACGTAGCCCTGCGTTGTCCAGAGGGTGTGCGGCGCAGATGGCGTAGAAGGTGCACAATAAAGTCCTGTAGCGAGATAAGGGAGGCCCGTATGCTGGCGTTAAGACCAAATTGTGAGTGCTGTGACAAAGACTTACCGCCTGATTCGACTGAGGCTTTCATCTGCTCTTTTGAGTGTACGTTTTGCACAAGCTGCGCAACAAACGTTCTCAAGCATGTATGCCCCAATTGCGGCGGTAACTTCTCGATCAGGCCCATCAGACCTGCGGTCGCTTTAACAAATAACCCACCGTCTACCAAGCGCGTGCTTAAAGAGCAGGGTTGTAACGTCGCGGCACGCTAGCCGTTGAATGCGACGTTTGCGCATGCCCTGTCACGATGCTGATGGTGTTCTCACAATTGAACGAACCACCCGCCGTGAAGGACCAGAGGTCAGCGCACACCAGCGGCAAGGCCTCTACAAGTTAGGTCCTAAAAACACCTTCACCCGCTGTTCGTCCACCCCGCTACGCTGGGCTACATCTCGTACTTGGTCTTCGCCAATTTTGCCCACGTTGAAATAGGTGGCGTCGGGATGGGCTAGGTAAAAGCCGCTGACGCTGGCTGCAGGCGTCATGGCTAGGCTATCGGTCAGGGCCATACCAACGTCGCCGGCTTGCAGTACCTCGAACATGGCGCGTTTGGCGCTGTGGTCGGGGCAGGCAGGGTAGCCAGGCGCAGGACGAATGCCTTGGTAGGCTTCTTTGATCAACTCGCCGCTGCTCAGTTGCTCGCCTGATGCGTAGCCCCACCAGTCTGTTCTCACGCGCTGGTGCATCATCTCGGCCATGGCCTCGGCCAAGCGGTCGGCCAAGGCTTTGATCATGATGGCGTTGTAGTCGTCTTGCGCTGCTTCATAGCCATTGGCGCGTGCGTCTGCCCCAATGCCTGCGGTCACAGCAAACATGCCCACATAGTCCGCGCCTTGTTCGGGTGTGGCTACGAAATCGGCCAAACAGCGGCTGGGTCGCATCACCCCTTCTATCATTTGCTTTTCGGTTTGTTGGCGCAGACCATGCCATGTCATGGCGGTGGTTTGACGGGTTTCGTCTGTGTACAGCGCAATGTCGTCGTCGCTCACACGCTGTGCGGGGTACAGACCAACCACGGCATTGGCGGTGAGCCAGCGACCGTCAACAATGCGCTTTAGCAGCGCTTGTGCGTCCGCAAACACTTGCCGCGCTTGCTCGCCCACCACCTCGTCTTGAAGAATGGCGGGGTACGGTCCAGCCAAGTCCCATGTTTGAAAGAACGGCCCCCAGTCTATAAACGGCACCACCTCGTGCAGGTCCACCCCCTTGAGAACACGCTTGCCAATGAACTTGGGGACAGTGGGCGTGTAGTTGTCAAAGTCAACGGGTGTGGCGTTGGCTCTGGCCTGTGCCAGCGTCCACATAGGTGTTTGCTTTTTATTGGCGTGTTGGCTGCGTACGCGCTCGTAGTCCATGTTCAGCTCTTGAATATACGTGGCTTTGTCGTCGCCTAGCAGTCCCGTCGTCACGCTGACGCTGCGAGACGCATCAGGCACATACACCACAGGCCCGCTGTAATGCGGCGCTATTTTGACAGCCGTATGTACACGGCTGGTGGTTGCACCACCAATCAGCAATGGCGTTTGTCGCTCACGAAACCACGGGTCTTTTTCCATCTCGCCCGCCACCGCTTGCATTTCTTCTAGGCTTGGTGTGATCAGTCCAGACAGGCCAACAATGTCTGCGTTTTCTTCTTTGGCTTTTTTCAAGATGTCTTGCCATGCCACCATCACACCCATGTTGACCACGTCGTAGTTGTTGCACTGCAGCACCACCGTGACAATATTTTTACCAATGTCGTGGACGTCGCCTTTGACGGTGGCGATCACAATTTTTCCTCTGCTGCGCACATCATTGCCTGCCGCTTCCATGCGCAGTTTTTCTTCTTCGATATAGGGCACCAAATGCGCTACCGCTTGTTTCATCACACGGGCACTTTTAACCACTTGCGGCAAAAACATCTTGCCTTCACCAAACAAGTCACCCACCACATTCATGCCATCCATGAGTGGGCCCTCAATCACGTGCAGCGGCCTGCCACCCCCCGCTGATACGTCTTGCCACACCTCTTCGGTGTCTTCTACGATGAATTCGTTGAGGCCACGCACCAAAGCATGGCTTAGGCGTTCGCGTATAGGCAGTGTGCGCCATTCGTATTGTTTACTGTCGTCTTTGGCCGCCCCTTTGGCTGATTCAGCGACCTCAATGAGCCGCTCGCCAGCGTCTGGCCGGCGGTTGAGCACCACGTCTTCGGCGCGTTCGCGCAACACGGGCTCCAGCTGGTCATACACGCCCAACATGCCCGCATTGACGATGCCCATATCCATACCGGCCTTCACTGCATGGTACAAAAAGACGGTGTGAATTGCTTCACGCACGGGGTCGTTGCCTCTGAAACTAAAGCTCACATTCGACACCCCACCACTTATTTTGGCGCCCGGTAAGTTGGCCTTAATCCAGCGCACCGACTCAATAAAGTCGACGGCATAGTTGTTGTGCTCTTCAATGCCCGTGGCAATAGCAAAGATGTTGGGATCGAAAATAATGTCTTCTGCCGGGAAGCCCACCTGGTCCACCAGCACGCGATAAGCCCGTTCGCAAATTTCAATTTTCCGCTCATAGGTGTCGGCTTGCCCCTGCTCATCGAAAGCCATTACCACGGCGGCTGCGCCATAGCGCTTGACCAATCTGGCTTGACGGCAAAACTCTTCAAGGCCCTCTTTCATGCTGATGGAGTTGACGATGCTTTTGCCTTGCACGCATTGCAAGCCCGCTTCAATCACACTCCATTTGCTGGAGTCAATCATCACAGGTACACGCGCAATGTCTGGCTCACCTGCCATGAGGTTTAAGAACTTCACCATGGCCGCTTGGCTGTCCAACATGGCTTCGTCCATGTTGACGTCCACCACTTGCGCGCCGTTTTCTACTTGCTGGCGCGCGACGGCCAAGGCTTCTTCGAACTGCTCGTTCAAAATCAAGCGTGCAAAGGCTTTAGAGCCAGTCACGTTGGTGCGCTCCCCCACGTTGATAAACAAGGTGCTGGTGCCCACGCTCAGCGGCTCCAAGCCTGAGAGCAGCATGGGTGGCAATGTTTGGACTAACGGTTTGGCTAAGGATTCGTTTGGTTTCACAGCGGGTCTCACCTGATGGCGTACAAGTTCAGGTGAGCGCCGTTGTAGGATCTGCCACACATCCCATGCATCAGTTGCTGGCCACGTGTGAAGATGTCCGCCGAGCCTGCCACCGCCGTGCCATGTTGCCATGCGGGATGATGCAGCGCTCCTCAGCGGCAAGCCTCCATAATAACCGTTTGCTAGGCAGCCAGTCGAACGCCAAAGGCTATAAACATCAAGCCGACCACACTATTAAGCAATGCGCTAAGGCGTTTGCGCTTGGCAAAGGTGTTTGCCAACTTCACCCCGCCCACAATCAACATGCTCAAATACAGCACGCTGACGCACTGCACGATGAGGCCTAGCATGGCAAACGTCACACCCGGGTTGGCATAGGTGGGGTCTACAAACTGCACAAAGAAGGAAACGAAAAAGAATATGGCCTTGGGGTTGAGCAAGCTCACCACCAAGGCTTTGCGATACACCGCTTTGCTGGTGACCTCTTTGACAGGCTTCAGGTCTTTCACCATGCTGTGCACCATTCCCGGCTGGCTCTGGCTGGTGCGCCAGCCTTGCAAACCGCCCCATATCAGCTTCAAACCCAGCCACCCCAGGTAAGCGGCACCTGCCCATTTGATGGCGTGGAACACGTGCGGGTAAGCATTGAGCACAGACGCTGCGCCACATACGGTGAGCAGTATCAGCACCAGATCACCAGTCACAATGCCCAACGCGCCGGCATAGCCCATGCGCAAGCCCGCACGTGTGGCCACAGTCAGCACATACAACGAGTTGGGCCCAGGCAACAACACAATGGCAACCGTGCCAGCTACAAAGACGCCTAAATCGGTGATGCCAAACATGGTGTGCGCCTAACAAGCGTTGGAGTGAGTGTTGAATCAACTCGCCAGTCTAAGGCCAGGCGTGTAATTGCACACAGAAAACGTGTGTGTAATTAATTTTGTTTCTAAAAAGAGCGTTTATCCGTAAAAAATGGGCAGAAACCCCTAGGTATTTAATGCTTTTTAGTGATTTTTCGAGGCCTGCTCGCGTTAAGATTTGTTTCACATTTTGTATACACAATTAAATACAAATGTCCTTACCAACGACACGCCATGTGCGCACTGCCTTTCTAGGCTGACCACGGCATATGACAACTTAAGGAGACAGACATGCAATCCAACGACAACAGCGCGCTAAGCCTAGTCACCAGCCAAGAAAAAACATGGGGCTGGTTCGCTATATTTAATGTGTGGGCCAACGACATCCAATCATTGTTTGGCTACACCTTGGTCGCCTCTTTGTTTATTTCATTCGGCGTTAGCGGCTGGACGGCCTTTGCCGCCCTCATCGCCGCAAGCCTGTTTGTGATGTTCATGGTTAATTTGTCCGGCGCAGCCGGCGAGCGCTACGGCATTGCATACCCAGTGTTTGCAAGGGCCAGCATGGGCACGGCGGGCGCCAAACTACCAGCCGTATTGCGCTCGGTTGTTGCCGTGTTTTGGTACGGCGCACAAGTCTACTTTGCGTCAACCGCTTTGGCGCTGCTCATCAAATCCCTCACAGGCGCCGAAGCTGGCGATGTGCTGTTTTTAGGCCTCAGTGGTATTGACTGGGTCGCCTTCTTGTTTGTGTGGGCGTTCCACATCCTGATTTTCTGGCGCGGCATGAACTGGGTTGAAGGTTTCTTAAACTTGGCTGGCCCATTTGTGTACGCCGTGATGATCGCCTTGGTCATTGTGCTGTGGTCTAAGTCAGATGGGCAGTTGTTTTCAGCGGCGCAAAGCATCTTTGCCAACCCTGAGGGCACTTGGAAAACTGAGATGTCTGGCTTTGTAGCTATCTTCGGCACCATGGTGGCTTACTTCTCTGCCGTGATGATCAACTTCAGTGACTTCTCACGCTTTGCTAAGGACAAGCAAGCCATGGTTAAAGGCAACCTCATGGGTTTGCCATTGAATATGATTTTGTTCTCTGCCTTGGCCCTGCTCACAACCGCTGGTGCAGCTGTGGTGTACGGTGAGGCCATCATCAACCCAACTGAAATTGTGGCACGCACCGACAGCGTGTTCTTGAGCGTCATTGCTGCCATCACATTCTTTGCAGCCACCGTCGGTATCAACTTGGTAGCCAACTTCATTCCTGCAGTGAACGGCATTGCCAACCTGTCACCCAACACCATTGGTTTTCGCAAAGCCGGTCTGATCACATCCGGTTTCGCCTTGGTGATTGGTGGCTTGTGGACAGCAGTGATCAGCCAAATCGGTATTGGTGGCTTCGTCAACACGCTCGGTGCCACGTTGGCGCCGCTGTTCGGCATTTTGATTGTGGATTACTTCGTGGTTCGCAAACAAGTGTTGAGCCAAGAAGACCTCTACAACATGGACGGTGGCAAGTACCACTACAAAAACGGCTGGCACGACAATGCTGTGATTGCCTTCGCCATTGGTGCAGTCTTTTCTGTGGCCACCGTTTGGTTGCCCATGTTGAGCGACTTGTCTGGCTACGCCTGGATCATTGGTGCCGCATTAGGCGCTGCTGTTTACTACATACGCACCAAACATATGAAGCTTGCTTAAGACGCAGCCTGACTAACTAAGTCTGCGTACACGGCCCGACTGCCAATGGCAATCGGGCCGTTTTTTTTGCCTACAAGACACAGCATGACCAACGCTTGGTTGTAGCAACTGCCCCGGCGGCATGGCGAGCGGCAGACTGCTGCGTTTAGGCCGCTTCGCGGTATGCCGCCCACGTCACGGCCCTTGCTTTTTCAGGCCTGACCGCATCGCCAATGGCGGCGATGTGCTCGGGGGTGGTACCGCAGCAGCCACCCACGATATTGACCAAGCCTTGTGCGGCAAACTCGTGAATCAAGCGGCTGGTGACATCTGGTGTCTCATCAAAACCTGTGTCACTCATGGGGTTGGGCAGGCCCGCGTTGGGGTAGCAGCTGATGTACGTGCCCGTGGCCACTTTTGACAGCTCTTGAATATAGGGGCGCATCAACGCCGCACCCAAGGCGCAATTCAAGCCCACGGCCAGGGGTTTGACATGGCGAACGCTGGCCCAAAAGGCCGTCACCGTTTGGCCGCTGAGCACGCGGCCAGAAGCGTCTGTCACCGTACCACTGATGATGACTGGCAGGCGCTCGCCCGTAACGTCAAAAAACTCTTCAATGGCAAACAGCGCGGCTTTGGCATTGAGGGTGTCAAAAATGGTTTCTACCAGCAACACGTCTGCGCCGCCCTCAAACAAGCCTTGCACCTGCTCGTAGTAAGACGCGCGCAGCTGCTCAAACGTGACGTTGCGCGCGCTTGGGTCGTTCACATCTGGGCTAATGCTGGCAGTTTTGGGGGTCGGGCCTAACGCTCCCAATACAAACCTAGGCTTGTCTGGGGTAGAGAACTTGTCACAAGCCGCGCGTGCCAGCTTGGCAGACTCGACGTTCATTTCATAGGCCAAGTCGGCCATGTCATAGTCATCTTGTGCAATGCGGGTCGCGCCAAAGGTGTTGGTTTCGACCATATCGGCACCAGCGGCCAAATAGCGCTCGTGCACATCGGTAATGATGTCTGGACGGGTCAGACTCAGCAACTCGTTGTTGCCTTTAATGTCTTTATGAAAGTCTTTAAACCGCTCACCGCGGTACTGCGATTCACCCAGCTTAAACCGCTGAATCATTGTGCCCATGGCACCGTCAAGCACCGCAATCCGCTGGGCCAAAATAGCTGGCAGGGCTTGACCCCGCGTGTAAACGTGTTCGGTGGGAGCGGATGTGGCGGTGGTGTTCATGGCTCTATTGTAAGAAGTTGGTGCGGCCTCGCGCGACAAAGTCCACATCTATGCCCGACAATAGAAGGCTTATGAAACACTTGCAGCCATTAGAAGCTTGGGCGCTATTACAAGATAACCCTCGGGCCTTGATGATCGATGTCCGCATGGAGATTGAGTCCCTGTATGTAGGCCGACCGCCCGGCGCCATCAACGTACCGTGGTACGAGTATCCAGACCTCACCCCTCACCCAGAGCAATTTGTGCAGTTGGTGGCGGACGAAGCCCAAGACAAGGCACGTCCTATTGTGCTGATTTGCCGCAGTGGACAACGCACTCTCGATGCAGGCAAGGCGCTTGAAACAGCTGGGTTTACAGACGTAACAAACGTGTTGAACGGCTTTGAAGGCTCGCTCAACGACACCTTCCAGCGCTCGTGTCTGAATGGCTGGCGCTTTGACGGCCTGCCATGGGAGCAGCTGTAACACTGTGCGCACACCCGCCGACATTGCCTTAGCCAGCCAGAGCACGTCGCAAGACGTGCTGCATGAGATTTTTGGTTTCGATGCTTTTAGGGGGCCTCAAGCTGAGATCATCCAACACGTGGTGAGCGGTGGTGACGCGCTGGTACTGATGCCCACAGGTGGGGGTAAAAGCTTGTGCTACCAAGTGCCCGCCATTGTCAGACAGCGCGCTGGCCACGGCGTGGCCATTGTGGTCTCGCCACTCATTGCGCTTATGCACAACCAAGTTGGTGCCTTGCACGAAGTGGGCGTATCGGCGGCATTTTTAAACTCCACACTCGACATGGCTGCAGCGCGCGAGGTGGAACAACGCATGCTGCGTGGCGACATTACCTTGTTGTACGCCGCGCCTGAGCGCATCACCACGCCGCGTTTTTTAGCGCTGCTCACCAGCTTGTTTGAGCGCGGCCAGCTCAGCTTGTTTGCCATTGACGAGGCACACTGCGTTAGCCAGTGGGGCCACGACTTTAGGCCAGAGTACCGCGCCATGTCGGTGCTGCATGAGCAGTTCCCAGGCGTGCCTCGTTTGGCACTCACCGCAACTGCCGACTCGCTCACACGTCAAGACATGGTGCACCACTTGGCGCTTCATGATGCGCGCCAATTTGTCAGCAGCTTTGACAGGCCCAACATCAGCTACCGCATCACTGAAAAGCGTGACGGCATGGCGCAGCTGTTGGCGTTTATACAGGCCGAGTTCGATGGTGATGCAGGCGTGGTGTATTGCCAATCACGCCGCCGGGTAGAGGAAGTGGCCGATCAGTTGGTGCGCGCTGGCGTGAACGCTCTGGCCTACCACGCCGGTATGGATGCAGGTATCCGTCAACGCAACCAAGACCGCTTTTTGCGTGAGGACGGTGTGGTGGTGGTCGCCACCATTGCCTTCGGCATGGGCATTGACAAGCCCGATGTGCGCTTTGTGGCACACATGGACATGCCCAAAAATATTGAGGGGTACTACCAAGAAACAGGACGCGCCGGACGCGATGGTGAGGCTGCGGTTGCATGGATGGCGTATGGCTTGGCCGACGTCATCAACCAGCGCCGCATGATAGATGAGGGCGTGGCCAGCGATGAGTTCAAGCAAGCGCTGCGCGGCAAGCTAGATGCCTTGCTGGCGCTGGCTGAAGCCACAGACTGTCGTCGTGTGCATTTGCTGGACTACTTTGGCGAGCCCAGCAAGGCTTGCGGCAATTGCGACAACTGCTTAAACCCGCCGCAAGTTTATGATGCCACGCAAGCCGCACGCAAATTGCTCAGCACCATATACCGCTTCCAACAAAGCTCTGGCATGGCCTTTGGCTCAGGGCATTTGATTGATGTGCTGCGCGGCAAAACAACCGACAGGGTCACGCAATACCAACACGACAAACTCAGCACCTTTGGCATAGGCGCCGACATGAGTGATGTGCAGTGGCGCGCACTGCTGCGCCAGTTGGTAGCCAGCGGCGCGGTGGTGGTTGATGCAGGTATGTACAAAACGCTGCAACTGGGTGAGCCTGCGCGGGCCTTGCTGCGCGACCAAGCCCAAGTGTGGCAGCGTGTTGCCAGCACCAGTGCCAGCAAGGGCGCTGCATCGCGCACCACAAACAAGACCGATGACACCGACCTCGACGTTCATGCGCAACCCGTATTTACAGCACTGAAAGCATGGCGAGCCGAGGTGGCACGCTCACATGATTTGCCTGCTTACGTGATTTTTAACAACAACACGCTCAAGGCCTTGGCCCAGCTGCGTCCGAGCGACGCCGACGAGTTGGTTGGCGTGCCCGGCATTGGCAGCAAAAAATTAGAGGCTTATGGAGACCAGGTGTTGCGCGTCATTGCCATGTCGTAGGCTGACGGCTTTACAACTCTGCGCGCACCTGCCAAATCTCCGGAAACAACACCACGTCCAGCATGGCGCGCAAGTAGCCTGTGCCACTGGTGCCACCTGTGCCGCGACGCATACCAATAATGCGCTCAACGGTTGTTAAGTGCCGAAAACGCCACAGCCGAAACGTGTCTTCAATATCTGTGAGTTTTTCTCCCAGCTGGTACAAGTCCCAGTACTGAGAAGAGTCTTGATACACCACCTTCCAAGCCGCTTGCACATTGGGGCTACTGGTGTGGCTTTGTCGCCAATCACGCGCCAAGTTGTGCGCCTCAATGGGCAGGTGCGCTCTGGCCAGCAAGCCAATGGCTATGTCATACAAAGAGGGTGCATCATAGGCGCGCTGCACCATGGCCAACAACTCTGGCTTGTGCGCATGGGGCTTAAGCATGGCGGCATTTTTATTGCCCAGCGCAAACTCGATGCAACGGTATTGCGCGCTTTGGAAGCCGCTGGAATTGGCCAAATAAGGGCGCAATGCGGTGTACTCTGGTGGCGTCATGGTTGCCAACACATCCCACGCGCTCACCAGCTGCGACATGATGCGACTGACCCGCGCCAGCATTTTGAACGCCACGTTAAAGTGGCCGTTTTGTAAAGCCTGCATAGCCCCTGCCAACTCGTGCAGCATCAGCTTCATCCACAGCTCGCTGGTTTGGTGCTGCACGATGAATAGCATCTCGTCATGCACAGGCGACAAGGGTTGCTGAGCGCCCAGGATCTCGTCTAGGTGCAAGTAATCTCCGTAGGTCATGTCGCTTGAGTAGTCTAGCTTTGCACCTTCGCTTGCCACGGTCTCTGCGGGATTTTTCATGTGACCGCCTGGGTGCGGTTGAATTCGCTGCGCTGCCATTCATTCGCTTGCAGCATACGCACCATGTGTTCTACCGCGTCCCACACATCGACAAAGCGTGTGTACAACGGCGTCAAGCCGAAGCGCAACAAGTCGGCCTCGCCCGTGGCGCCACCGCCTCTGAAATCACCCACCACGCCGCGCGCAATCAAGGCCTGCATCATGGCATAGCCGCCATTCGGCGCGGCCAGGCTCACGTGTGAGCCGCGCGTTTGATGGGCTGTTGGTGTCACGTTGACCAAGCCAAATTCGGTGCATCGCGCCGCGCACAAATCCATGAATACATCTGTGAGTGCCAAGGACTTGGCGCGAATGGCGGTCATACCGCCTACGGCATTGGCTTGTTCAAACACGTCTAGACCGCAGGCCATCGCCGCCATGGCCAACATAGATTGGGTGCCGCATAAGTACTGGTCTATGCCGACTTGCGGCACGTAGTTTGCATCGAATGCAAACGGCGATGCGTGCCCCCACCAACCGCTCAATGGTTGCTTGGTGGCGCTCACCACGCGCGGATTGGCCCACACAAACGCTGGCGCACCGGGACCGCCATTTAAATACTTGTAGCCACAGCCCACCGCGTAATCGGCGTTGGCGCTGTTTAAATCAACGGGTACAGCTCCGGCGCTGTGCGCCAAGTCCCACACAGTTAAAGCGCCCACACCGTGCGCCGCCTGTGTCACACCTGCCATGTCATACATGGCCCCTGTTCGGTAGTTCACATGGGTGAGCATGAGTACCGCCACGTCGCCGTTGAGCGCTGATGCCAGACCTTTGGCATCGGTCAGTTCTAGGCGCAAGTCGTAGTGCTTGCACACAGACTGGGCCATGTACAAGTCGGTGGGGAAGTTGCTGGTCTCACTCAGCAGCACGCGTTTACTGGGGTGCTGCTTGCGCGCCAGTTCTGCTGCGGCGCACAGCACTTTGTACAAGTTCACACTGGTGGTGTCAGTAATGACCAGCTCGCCCGGACCCGCGCCCACTATCGATGCCAACCGGTTGCCTTGATGCTGAGGCGACATAAACCAGCCTGCTGTGTTCCAGCTTTGAATGAGGTCTTGCCCCCACTCTTGGGTCACGACCTTGGCCACTGCGGCTGCTGTTGCTTTGGGCAATGCGCCCAACGAGTTGCCGTCTAGGTAAATGGTGGACGCCGGCAGCACAAATGCGTCGCGAATGGCGCCCAGTGGGTCGTGCTGGTCTAGCGCTATGCAGGCCTCGCGTGTGATGTGATCGGTGCGCTTATTCATGGTCTTATGTTTGTTCGAAAACAATGTACTTGTATGTGGTTGTAAATTTGTATTGCTGCAGGTGTACGAACAATCAGCCTGCTTGGTGTGTAGCCAAGGTGCGCAAAATGGCCCGCACCGGCGAGGCATCGCAGTCCATGAGCTTGAGCGGCAAAGCAATGAGTTCGTAGTCTCCCGGCGCCACGTCGTCTAGCACCAGGTTCTCCAGCACCCGCAGCGCCAACCCAAACACAGCCTTATGGCTGGGCAGTTGCTGGCTGTTAGCGGGGTCAAGGCTTGGGGTGTCTATGCCAATCAAACTCAGCTCGGGGTTTGCCGCTTGCAACGCGTGCAAGGTCGCGGGCGCTATTGCGGTGAAGCGGTCCCAAGACTGGCTGGCTTGCCCCGATGTTTGCAGCAACACACGGGGCGGTAAGTCTTGCAAGGCGTGTGCCACATCAGCGGGCTGCACCAAGCCCACACTGGCCCTGCAATCAATGACGCGGCACACACCTATGTAGGGCTCAAGCGCCAGCGCGCCAACACCAGCACCGCCGGCCCTGTAATGCATAGGCGCATCGGCATGTGCACCCGTATGAGGCGACATGTGAATGGCATGCACGCTCACCGGACAGTCAGGGCCGTGCGAGAAATGAGGTGTCTGTTGGTAGCGCGTG
>Ga0208414_1000239_pt1 | contig 63538 bp, 85 predicted proteins | sample AntAceMetag02UKE_FD_184770 | JGI IMG/M metagenome (GOLD analysis project Ga0208414, IMG submission 184770) | Saline lake microbial communities from Ace Lake, Antarctica - Antarctic Ace Lake Metagenome 02UKE (SPAdes) (version 2) | ecosystem: Environmental > Aquatic > Non-marine Saline and... | reverse complement strand
TTAGTGAGTGATGCTGCTGCCGCTATTATTTCTCCCGCTGTAGAAATATCGAACTCGGCAGCAGCAGCTGATTTTGTTGAACTAAATGAAAGAATTTCTTTTGATTTATTCACAGGAAAAAGAAATCGCGCAGTCAATAATGGTGCGATAGAAGGAACATATCAAAGAAGATATATTTATAAAGTGTGTTCTAAAATTTTAGAGTTAATTCAAGAGATTGAAACAGAGGATAATAACGTTATAACTCAAATTCTAGGAAATGCACAAGAAGGAGAAAATATAATCTACAAGCAATTCCACTCGCTATTCCAACAGTGGAATTCCATCGTGTTCAGAGATGATGTCGATTCAGGTGGAAACATCACAAACACTATAGCACCAGGACACAGCCAACTTGCTGTGGAGTTAATGAAAGAATATGGTTCATGTGGTTTAGGAACACTTGGAAGAGGTTTAAATACGACAGACGTAAACTATGCAGCAACGGCGTCAGCTAGTGACACAGTGTCTTCTAGGAGCGGGGTGTTTGTTTATGACTTTCCTCTTCAAAGGATTAAACAAGCTAACTCAACGGCTAATAATCAGTTTATACAGGTAGAAAACGCACTCATCAACACAGATGCTTTAAGTGAGGCTCGTTCAGATACAACTGTATTGAATGTCATTCAAGCGATATGTTCCAAGAACAATTTCATGTTTATTCCAATTCCTGGATACGCAAACTATTTAGACGTAAACGATATCTACACACCTAAGAATTATGACGGGGCTCAAAGAGTCATCAACTTTTTCCATGTAATGTTTATTCCGACACCAGAGTCCAGAGCGCTGAAGCCATCAGACACGTATACGACTCCAGCTGCGCTATCTAGAAGCCAAGAGGATTTGGATGTAGATGCTTTAGAGGTGAAGTACGGTTCTACAGAAAACAATATTGTAAAGAATATTCAAGTTTCGACACAAGATAATAAGGTAACAGCGGAATCAGTAATTAACCTTGAGCGTCTTGTGAACAATGAGAACTCCAACAAACGAGTCACAACTGATTGCTCGATGCTCAACGTGATGGCTGGGCGTTCGTACACATCCACAATTGATGTACTAGGAAATGCTCAAATATTTCCGATGCAATTTTTCTTTCTAAGAAATCTCCCAATGTTTGACGGACTGTATCAGATATTAAGTGTGAAGCACTCAATCACTCCGAACAATTTTGAGACGACTATGGAGGGAATGCGAATGCGGTTTTATTTAGAGAACGACTACGGAGGAATATTTCCTATCACCATAGAGACCTTAGCTAAAACAGCAGAAGACAGAGGAGTTGAGTTAGAATATTTGAAGCCAGAAGGCGATAATTTAACAGCACCACAAAGCGAATATACAGGTGACGCAGACATCATTCCTATATCAGAATTACCTGGTAATAAAATCAAGTATTTTCCTGTGTACACAAATAAATCTCGTTTTTGGACAGCTATCACTCCTGAAGAATTAGCGAATAAAATTAAGTCAAGTGTTACCGCTAATCTTGATATAAAAACAGCCATATTATTTACTGCCCTTAAGGAACAATACAATGGCGAAGTTATTGGTGGGTTTAACTATAACCATTTTGGCATTATGGCAGACATTGGTCGATGGGGTAATAGTGAATTAATTAATGGAAGCATTTTATCAAGTGAAGGGAAAGGAGGGCAAGGTGTAAGAACAACTAAATATCGCGCTTTTGCTTCTTTCGAGAGCGATGAGAAAGGGTTGTTGTTTATGGCAAAAACTATAACTAGTAAAACGAAAAAACCTAGAACTGCACAACTTGAAAATGGAAAATCAGTCAGTTTCAAAGGCCCTATTACTAGAGATAATATAATGGATTATTATATTCTTAAATGGCTATCACCTGCTTTAACGAGTGTTGAACAGATTTTAGTTACAGATAGGGCTACGAATATACTTCGTTATCAGAAGTTGTGGGATAAAGCTCAAGGTTTATTGAACTAATTTTTTATTAGGCAAGCATGTGTTTGCGTTAAACGTATTTTTTTTAAACGCTACAGCACACAGACAGTAGGATTAAAATGGGGCGTAACTGGGAAAACCTTACAGATAAGCCACGTTTTCAATTAAGAAAGGTACCACATCAGAATTGCTAGATAAATTTAATCGTAGCGAAACAGATTTACCTTATAAAAAGCTTCCCTTGAACATTTTTTCCTTATAAAACAACTTGATTTTACAAGAGTTTGGGTTCACTTTTAATAAACATTTTATAATATTTAAAACCAAACGTCATGGCCAAATATGGGCGAATAATTAAGAAAAAAATAGGAAGAGAAATGCATGCTTTCATAGTTAATGGAGACACTATGTTCGAAATTGTCGAGGGAGCTAAAATGTTCTCATTTCCTGACGTGTATAAATGTGGAAATTGTGGGGGAGACCACCTTGCGCTTAGTTCTCATATCACTAAAGAGGATGAATTGCAGTACACACACATCACGTGTAAAGATTGTAAAGCCAGAGTAAACTTTGGACAGCAAAAGAAATCTGATGTGGTTTTTTTGAGAACTAAAAAAAACCCAGATGGAAGCCCATTAAAAACAACAGATGGATGGCCAGTGTATGACTGGAGGGTCCCTCAATCCGATGACACACAGAATAACAGACGATGACAAAAGAGCAAATAAAGACTGCTCTTAGTCTGTGTTTTCAGCACGTAGTTCAAAAATACGCTTTTGAGCAAGTCATAGAAGAAACGAGACAGCTTATTCTTTACGAGTTTATAGACAGATGTGCGGAGTTTGGTCATGGAGTTGGGGCAGAGCTTCTTACAAAAGAAGGCATGCTAGTAGGGCTAGAGTTTATTCACGAAAGTGGGCTAGAAGGCGTACTAACGATAAGAATCAGTGTAGAGCACGATTAAGCACGAAGGATTTATTTAGCAATATAAACGCTTATTGATAGGTGTTTTTTATCGCTTATTTATAGAAAAAAACGACTGCTATAACTAGGTCAACCCAGCATGTAGCTTTGGAACCAAGGCAGTAATTAACAGCAATAAAAGTAGCAATGGCAAGAAAAGCGGAAGAAATAAAATCAAATGACCCTAAGGACTACGGGCTCGATAAGATGACACTTATTGAGCTGGAATCGGCTTTAGAATTTTCGAAAAAAGAGAACAACGAACATATGGTTGGTCTTTTAACTGAACAGATAAAGTTTAAAAAGCGAATGGATAAAAAAAAGATGGAAATATCTAAAAAATTCGCTAAAATGGAATCAATTACAGACAAAATTGATTTCAAACAAGTAAAAATGAAACCGCAGGAATGGATTAACATGTCCACTGCATTCAAAGAGACGCTAAGGCAGCCTGGATTGCCAATGGGTCACGCATCGATGGTTTACGGGCACTCAGATGTCGGTAAAACAACAATGGCGGTCGAATTGGGCACGTTTGCTCAAAAACAAGGAATATTCCCTGTGTTGATTATCACCGAGAACAAGTTCTCCATAGAGAGAGCTGAGATTATGGGGCTAATCACCGACAAGAACTATTGTCACATCCATAATGATGTAGATACTATTGAGGAAGGTTGTGACATTGTTGATAGGTATATCAAAATGCAAGAGAATGGAGAATTCCCAATGGACATCGTGTTTATCTGGGATTCTATCGGCCAAGCACAGTCTAACGCTGAGCGTGAGGCTGTTGACGCAGGAAAAGGTAGTGGTGGAATGATGTCTACAGCAAGAGTAATTCACCAGAGAATAAAACGACACATCTGCAAAAAGATAAACAGTTCAAGAAGAGATGATTATCCTTACACAAACTCTATCTTCTTTGTAAATCACGCTTACACTAAGCCACCAACACCACCAGCAACGATGTCATCTTTGGCACCATACGGAGGAGAAGGTATTTGGTTAGCATCAACATTTGTTATACAAATGGGTGGAGTTCAATCAAGGTCATCTAAAGTAGAAGCTACAAAAGATGGAATAAAAGTATCCTTTGCAATTCGAAGCGCCATTCGACTCGTTAAAAATCACGTAAATAACGTATCTGCTAGGGGAAAAATTCTCTGCACAGACCACGGCTTCATTATGGACGAAAAGAAAGCAATTGACGATTACAAAGCGTCGACAAAAGACGGGTGGAGTCTTGAATATGATAACGATTGGGACCATGTTAGCTTGGACTAGAACTCTTTGCTAATACCTCTGAAAACATAAGTTCTTAGAATAGCGAAAACGCCTAAACTCATGAGTTGACATGAGTTTCAGGCGTTTTCTGCTTTGATGGTAACAGATATTTTTTATATTTGTAGAATAAATTATAATTTCAGCATGCAGACTTTAATCTTGTACGGAGACTGGTTGGTTAAGCGCCAACATTTTAAGCGTTTGAAGTATGAGAACAAAGAGCAGAGGTTAAAGTGTGGAGGAATTGTTGGGTTCTTCGAGGCACTCAATTACCTTCTTCACCACGTTCGACCGTCAAGGGTTGTGGTGGCATGGGATGGTATGGAGGCTGGGGATACAAAGTACAAAAACTACCCTCCCTATCATCTTGAAAAGCAAAAAGAATGGGAAAAGAGAAAGCGACTCTATATTGAAACGGATTTTGGTGTGGAAACTGAACGTGAAGAACATGACTTGGCAATATTGAGACAAATAAACAAATGTCAGAGACTTTTAGATAATTGCTCTGTTCGTCAGTTGATTTCAAAAAAAACCGAAGGCACAGATATGCTAGCTGGATATGTTAACCAATCAACAAAAGAAGGTGAGCGAATTATAATATTCTCTAGGGAGCACGAATTCTATCAATTGATAGATGATAACGTTTCTGTAATGACTCCAAAAATGAATTTGATAACCAAGGCAAATTTTCAGAAGAAGCTTGGTTACAATATTGAAAATGAACTAATGCTTAATTGCTTCGTGGGAAACAGTTTTGTAGATGGAGTAGACAGGTTAAGTAGAGATAAAATCATTAAATTCTTCCCAATTATTAAAGATGAGAAATATACATACCAACAGATGTGTGAGGAAGCTGAAATCCTCCAGGAAGAAAAAAGCTTAATTGTTTATCGGCAAATCTTAGAGTCAAGAGACCTGTTGATTAGAAACGCAAGTATGCTTAATTTAGAAAACCCTTCTTTACAACTAGAAGACTACGAGCAAATTAGTGAAACTATTTATTTGCCACTAAGCGAGGATAGAGACATACAAACAACAATCAGTTATTTCCGTTCAGACGGGTACGAAGATTACATTAGTGGAACTATAGAAGACTTTTTTTCAGTGTTTTATTCCTTAATGGTGAACGAGAGAGAGTACGGAAGAAACTACAACAATATACAACTATGATAGACAGACAAGGATTTACATTTTACCCAGAAGACTGGTTGGATGATGCTAAGTTAAAGCATTGCTCTTTAACGGCGAAAGGGATGTGGATTGACCTTCTATGTCATATGCATAGAGGAGACCCATATGGTTACATGGTTTTTCGAAACAAAGTGATGTCAAGGTTTGATATACAGAAAATGTTGAGGGTAACAAATGAAAACGTATTCAACAACGCATTTGGAGAGCTCTTTGACAAAGGCGTATTGCTTCAAGATTCATCAACAGGAGCCTACTTCAGCAAGCGCATGCTCCAAGAGCACAAGAATAGCAAAATAAAGTCTGCAGACTTTCTTAAATCACCAACTTATCCAGTGGTGAAAGAAATTGTAGAGCACTTAAATTTGTTTGCAAAAAGAAGCTTCCCCACAGACAGTTTGGAGACATTTGAGTTTGTAGAGAGATGGCTGAAAGACGGGAAAACAGTAAAAGACTTTAAAATAGTAAACGAAATAAAGACGCTAGAGTGGCAAGACAACGATAAGATGACAAACTTCATTCGACCGCGCACACTTTACGGTGATAAGTTTATAGAGTATCTAAATCAGAACCCAAATCACAGGCTTCAAAATGGGCACAGTTCTCGAAAATGGACAATCGGGAACTATTATGGAACAGCAACGCAACGAAAAGATACAGATGGACAAGAAGAATCATGAAGTAGGGACAAGAACTATAACAATTTACAAAAACACTTTCGACTCGAAAAACCCACATCACATTGATGTAACGAAAGCATTGGAGAGAATAAAGTCTGGTCATTCAAAAGAGTGGATTGAAGGTCTAAGAGCGCTTCCAATCACTGAGGAATTTAAAGAGCAGCGAAGCACTCTTAAAAAGAATCTGCCAGCGTACTCTTTTTCGGGAAAGTTTAAATGGAGAGCGAACGATGCAATCCAGGAATCTGCAGGATTAATTTGCCTTGATTTTGACCACATAGAACACTACGAGAAGTGGACAGGGGCATTAGAGAAGGATTCGTATACATACGCCTATTTCCGCTCTCCAAGTGGAGATGGTATCAAAGTGCTGATAAAAATCCCAGCAGTAATAAGCGACTATAGTAAGTATTTCGAAGCACTTCGAATGTACTTTAAGATGGACGACTTTGAAGGTTGGGATGATTTGAAAGATATTTCGAGGTTATGCTATGAGAGCTATGACCCAAATCTATTTGTGAATCCAGATAGTAAGGTGTTTGATATCATGATTAAAGAGAAACCAGTGGTCACTGAGTTCTCTAAAGACGGAACAAAACTTTCAGACCGACGTGAAGTTTATCGTCGAGTAAAAGCGTGGGCAGACAGGACAAATGATTATGGAGACGGAAACAAGCATAAATTTTTAGTTTACATAGCTTCAGCCTGTAATAGATTTGGGTTAAAGATGGATTTTGTCATCGAAAACCTAATCGAGGATTACCAACCCAGGGCATCTTCTGTTGACTCAAGAGACTTTAGAGAGATTGTAAAGAGGGTTTATATTACGTATGCTAATCAGCACGAAAACTCTTTTTTCACCCAAGAAGGTGAGATGAGCGACTTTGACCCAGAATCGCCAGCGCGTGACGTAATATACTTGAAAGATATCAGGGAGGCGATGGTTCAGTCCTACATCAAAGGAGATGCGAAAGGAGAGACCACTTACTTTAATTCTATTGACCCACACTGGAGGTGGAAGCTAGGAGAGGTGAACATTATGCACGGAATACCTAATCACGGTAAAACCACACTAATGCTCCAACTAATGCTTATTAAAAGCTTTAAAGAAGGAACAAAATGGGGCATTTTCTCACCAGAGCAAAACCCTCCTATTGACTTCTATAAAGACTTAATACATATGTATGTAGGGCAGTCCACAGAGCATTATCACCCTAATCAAATGACACTTGCGGAGTACAACCGTGGAATTGATTTTATGATGGAGCACTTTTACTTTGTGTACCCAAAGGACGACACTCCGACTCCACGATACATTAATGACAGGTTTGAAGAACTAATTATCAAGCATGACATCAAGGGGTGCATGACTGACCCATTTAACCAGTTGGATAATGACTGGGCATCAGCAGGAGGTAGAGACGACCAATATATCGGAGTGTACCTGAGCAAGGAAAAAAGATTCGCTCTGGACCACAACATATACAAAATTATCGTTTGTCACCCTAAAGGAAACATTGAGAAAGTTACTGACCGCAATCAGACCGACGATTTGATGAACGCAGGAAACCATCAGCTTCCTGACCAGTACAACTTGGCTGGTGGAGCAATGTGGAGCAATAAAGTAGATAACTTGCTTGCAACGTATCAGCCATATTACCTCTCAAGACTGAGAGCTAGACGCACCCAAGGAAATGAAGCACACTTCGACACGTTCCGACATCCTGGGCTTGTACAGTTTGTGTCTCAAAAAATTAAGAAGCAGAAACTCATTGGTCGCCCAGGTACGGCAAATTTGATTTACAATATTGAAACAGCTAGGTATCATGAAGAAAAGCTAGACCACAGTTATGAGGACTCAAGTGTTGATGCAAAGGAAATTTACACTCCGTTCGATAAAGAGTATGTTCACCACGAGTCTATGTCAAACCCTGAGACGAAAGTTTCTGAGAATGATTGGTCAGCTTTTCAACAGCAAGAAGAAGAGAGAAGTGACTCAGAATCGACCGCGAGAAACGAAAAAGAAAGTCAACAACTAGAAGGCGAGCTCGGTTTGGACACGAACGACTGGGACCCAGAAGATTTTGAAGACTATGATTCCTTTGGTGAGGAATAAAAAAACTTATTTAGCTGCTTTTATTGTCGTTTATAAGGGCTAAATGACGATGTGAAAAAACTAAGCCCGACTTAGTAAAAAGAAGCCATATTTAGAAAGGCCCCCCAAAAACTCAACTGGTTTTCGGATTGAGTATTAATAATTCTTAAAGACTAAAATTTAATTACTATGAGTGAAAAGACGCTTGATAGGATAGAGCCTATTTTACAAGAAAATCCAAACCGCTTTGTGATTTTTCCGATTCAACACAATGATATTTGGCAACACTATAAACAACAACAGGCGTGTATATGGACGGCTGAAGAAATTGATTTAGAGGCCGACCTTGTAGATTGGAATGATAAATTAAACGATAATGAGCGTCATTTCATTAAGCATGTTCTTGCTTTTTTTGCAGCTAGTGATGGAATTGTAAACGAGAATTTGGCAGAGAACTTCCTTTCAGAGGTTCAATATCCAGAGGCTAAGTTCTTCTACGGATTCCAAATAGCAATGGAGAACGTACACTCGGAAACATATTCCCTATTAATCGATACCTACGTTAAAGACGGCAACGAGAAAGACAAGCTCTTTAGAGCGATAGAAACTCTTGACTGTGTTCGCAAGAAAGCTGAATGGGCTTTAAAATGGATTGATGAAGGGACATTTGCTCAAAGATTAGTTGCGTTTGCAGCAGTCGAGGGCATTTTCTTTTCAGGAAGCTTTTGCTCTATTTTTTGGTTAAAAGACCGAGGATTAATGCCAGGGTTAGCTTTTTCAAACGAGCTAATTTCCAGAGATGAAGGATTGCACTGTGATTTTGCTGTACACATTTTCAACAAACACTTAGTGAACAAGATTTCTAAAGATGAAATCATTGAAATCATTAAAGATGCTGTCAATATAGAGAAAGAATTCGTGACAGATGCATTACCAGTGAGTCTTTTAGGGATGAATGCTCTTCAGATGCAAAGTTATATTGAGTTTGTGGCAGACCGATTACTTGTCGAGTTCAACTGTCCAAAACAATATAATGCAATCAATCCGTTTGACTTCATGGAAAAGATTTCTGTGGACACAAAAACAAATTTCTTCGAAGGGCGAGTCGGTGAATACGCAAAGCCTGGAGTTGCCAGTGGGAAATCCTCCAGGACATTCAGCAAAGACGCAGATTTTTAAAGTAAAAGCCCCTATACTTAACCGATATGGGCAGTATCGGATAGGGGCTCTTATTCTTTTTTTTTACAACATAACAATCAAAACATGCAAGTTACTAAACGCAACGGCTCTAAGGAAGAAGTTAGGTTTGATAAGATAGCTGCTAGAATTAAAAAGCAATGCTATGATTTATCGGAGGCAGTTAATTATTCAGAAGTAGCCCAAAAAGTTATTCAAGGAATATTCGACGGTGTATCAACAACGCAATTAGATGAATTAGCAGCTCAGAAGGCAGCCGTTCTTGTTACAACACATCCAGATTACTCAAAGTTGGCAGCCAGAATAGCCATTACTTCACTTCACAAGGAAACAAAGAAATTGTTTTCTCAGACAATAAAAGACCTCTACGAGTATGTCGACCCAATCACAAAAGCACCAGCACCGCTTATTAGCGAGGAAGCCTATGCGGTGGTGAAAAAAAACAGTGCAAGACTTAATGGGGCAATCATTCAAGACCGAGATTTTCAGCTTGACTATTTTGGATTCATGACAATGAAACGCTCGTATCTTCTTAAGACTCATGGAACACCAGCAGAAAGGCCTCAACATCTTTTTATGCGCGTTGCAGTAGGTATTCACATGGATGATATTGACAAAGCTATAGAGACTTATGATTTATTATCCATGAAGTATTTTACTCATGCAACACCTACATTGTTTAATGCAGGGACTCCAAAACCGCAAATGTCTTCCTGTTTCCTGTTAACGATGAAAGATGATTCTATTGATGGAATATATGACACTTTAAAGCAGTGTGCATTGATTTCACAATCAGCTGGAGGGATAGGGTTGAGCATTCACAACATAAGAGCCAAAGGCTCTTATATTAAAGGAACCAACGGAACCTCTAATGGAATTGTTCCAATGCTTAGAAACTTTAACGACACAGCTCGTTATGTTGACCAGGGTGGAGGAAAACGAAAAGGTTCTTTTGCAATCTACTTAGAGCCTTGGCATGCAGACATACGCGAGTTTCTTAATTTGAAAAAGAACACAGGAAAAGAAGAGATGCGTGCGAGAGATTTGTTTTACGCGATGTGGATTCCAGACTTGTTTATGAAACGAGTTGATGAAGGCGCAAGCTGGACTTTAATGGACCCTAACGAGTGCCCTGGGCTTTCAGACTGCTATGGAGATGACTTTGAGAAGTTGTACACCAAATATGAGAGGCAAGGCAAAGGGCGTGAGACAATCCCTGCTCAAGACATTTGGTTCAAGATTCTTGAATCTCAAATTGAAACAGGAACTCCATACATGCTTTACAAGGATGCCGCTAACCATAAATCTAATCAAAAGCACTTGGGAACAATCAAGTCCTCTAATCTCTGTACAGAAATTATGGAGTACACTTCTCCAGATGAAGTAGCTGTTTGTAATCTTGCATCTATTGCGTTGCCAATGTATTTGAAGCAAACAAACACAGCTAAGACCCCAAGCAAGAAAGTGTACGAGTTTGATTTTGATAAGCTATATGAGGTTACAAAGGTGGTCACAAAAAACCTTAACAAGGTTATCGACCGAAATTTCTACCCAGTTGTGGAGGCTAAGAAATCAAACCTACGTCACAGACCAATTGGCATTGGTGTTCAAGGTTTAGCCGATGTGTTCGCTAAGATGCACGTGGCATTCGATTCGGAGGTAGCAAAGCAACTTAATAGGGAAATCTTCGAAATGATTTACTTCGCTTCTATGGAGGCCTCTATGGAGGAAGCTATGAAAGATGGAGCATATGAAACGTTCCCAGGCTCAGACCTAAGCAAAGGCATTTTCCAGTTTGATTACTGGGAAGAGTCTCAGCTCTCACCGAATCTAAATTTGGACTGGAATGGTCTAAAGGACAAAGTGAAAGAGTTTGGAGCTAGAAACTCTCTGCTGTTGGCTCCAATGCCTACAGCAAGTTGTCAAGTAATTGACACTGAGTTCTTTAGCCAAGGAAAAGTGAATAATTTCAAATCTATTTTAGAACAAAGTGGAATTGATTGGAAAACTATTGAGTCGGTTGATGCTCCACATTGGATTACTCTTAAAGAGTCAGTTATTGTTGACACGATGAATGGAGAGGTTGAAACTGATAAGATGTACTACAATGGGCATAAGCAGGTCTACCATATAGAAATGGAAGATGGGTCTACAATGGAGGCTACGGGAAATCATAGATTTCTTGTGAGTCGAACTACAGGAGATGAGTGGGTTTATGTAAATGAGTTAAAAGAAGACGATGATATTCTAACTATTAAATGTGAAGAACTAATTGAAAACTAAGTTGCGTCTGGCATGACAGCCTAAAGTTCTGTGCTATTTATTAATAAATAGCACAGAATGGATAGGTTTAAAATTAATAATACAGAGATAAGAACTTTAAAGGGGGTATCTGATTTTTTCAGAAGAAACTCAAACATTGAAATGGACAAATTAATATTTGACAACATCAAGGCAGGGTATGCATTAATTAAAATGCATGAGTCCTTAGATGTGAGTCACTTTATTTCTGCTTTTGAAGTAATTCAAAGCAAAGAAATGCCTGGCCATAAAGTAAGGGATAACATAAAAGAGTTGTCTGAGAGTTTTGATGGAGAAAGGTTTAAAAAATATGTAAAGTATAGATTAACCAATAAGACAGATTCTAACTCAGATAAGTTTTACCATTTAAAATGGGGTTTAGAGCTAGGTAATATTAAAAAAGAAAATGCCTACAGCAGCAGGGTTACTCCTTATAAAGTGGAGTACTGGGTTGAGAAGGGCTTTTCAGAGAAAGAAGCACTGGTTGAGATTGATAATTTCAAATCTTCCAAAGCAACGTCTGAGAAAGGTTTTATAGAAAGACATGGAGAAAAGAAAGGGTTGAGCTTGTTTAAAGAGTTTCAAGATTCTTCAAAGCACACGAAAGAAAAGTATATTCAACAGCACGGAGAAGATAAAGGTAAAGATATGTGGGATAAGTACGTTGATGCAAAAAAAGAAACAAGCGTATTCACTTCTAAACACTGGATTAATAAAGGATATAGCAAGGAGGATGCGGAAGAGATGAGAAAAAAGTTTCATACAGAAAATTTAAACACCTCTTCAGTGGATTATTGGATATCAAAAGGCTTGTCAAAGAAAGAATCGATTAACAAAGTGGAGCAGATTTTTTTAAAGAAACAAGTACATTTCGGAAGAGCTTCTAAAGAGAGTCTTGTGTTTTTTCAACCGCTGTTTGATAAGTTTTCAAGCGAACTCGAAGTACTTGTGGGTATAGATGAGAGTAAGGAGTTAGGTATTTACGACGAATACTCCGCTTGCATGAGGTTTTATGATTTTTCTATTCCTGAGCGAAAAATCATAATTGAGTATCATGGCGAAAGATATCATCCAAACCCAGAAAGGCTAAGTAAGGAGGAGTGGAAAAATTGGGAATCTTGGAGATTAAAAGGCTCAGGTATTAATAGAGTTAAAATGTCTGCAGATGAAATACACAACATAGACCAGAGAAAGAAGGACTTAGCTTTAGAGAAAGGGTATAAATATTTAGAGCTTTGGAGCAGCTCAACTAAAGAGGTAAACAACGAGAAAGTAGAAGACTTTCTTCTTAAAAACAATATAAAATGAAAGTAAAAAAAATAACACCAAGCAAAGTAAAGCCTACATGGGATTTAGCGGTACCAGGAGAGGAGCATTACATAATGGGGAACGGATGCGTAAGTCATAACACAGCACAAATCCTAGGAAACAACGAATGTTTTGAGCCTTTTACTTCAAACATTTACGAGCGTAAAGTTCTTTCTGGAAACTTTGTATTGGTGAACCCTCACTTGGTTGAAAGATTAATCGAATTGAAAATCTGGGACTTTAATCTTAGAAATAAAATCATCGCTAACAGAGGCTCTGTCCAAGGAATCGATGAGATTCCAGAAGATATCCAGGATGTTTACAAAACTGTTTGGGAGATTAAGCAGAAAAATATTCTTGACATGGCAGCAGATAGAGGTGCATTTATTTGTCAAAGTCAGTCTATGAATGTGTTTATTGACGAACCAGATTTTCAAAAATTAACCTCAATGCACTTCTATGGATGGAACAAAGGACTTAAGACTGGAATGTATTACTTACGGACAAAGCCTGCTGCAGATGCTATTCAGTTTACTGTGACAAAAAAAGCGCAAGAAGAACAATTAGACGAACCAACAGCTGATTACGATGACCTACCTGCTAGACCAGAAGAAAGCGATTTTGATTGCTTTGGCTGTGGAGCATAATTTTGATGTATAAAAAGACCTTCCTTAGTGGGGGTCTTTTTTTATAATTAAAAAAAATTCTCCATGCTCTGCAAATAACATCTTGATGTTATTTGCAAGAAGAATTAATATTATATCAATATAATTAAAAGTAAAAAAACATGAAAAACCTAAAATTAAATCACAGATACCTTGTGATAGAAGAGGAAGGAGATATTCAAGAATGGAAGGTTATTGAAATATCAAAGTTTGCCTACAAAATCCAAGACAACACAGATTATTCTGACGAACAAGGAATAGGAGTCGATTGGGTTTTAAAAGAAACTCTAGCTGCTCAAAAATCTGTAAAGCTTCTTGAAGATTTGGGCCTAGAGCTTCCCCACATCTTTAGCATCCCTAATTCGTACATCACAAACAACACAGGCACCCCGTACAACCCAACACCGCCATCCACCTGTAACAACGATTTAGGAGACGGAGGATGCGGTGGAGATTGCGTATGTTAAGGATAATTTTGGTTTATGCTTTGGATTTGATTTAAGTGCTCTCATATTATTCCATAACAATGAAGCAATGAAAAAGATGAAAAACATAGCCAAGTACAAAAAACACCACTCTAAGAAGGCTGGCAAAAAAAGAACTGTTGCTGAACAAAAAGCAAGAAGCGTTGGATACTCTAATAAGCTTGCTAGAAAGAAAGGGAAAGAAGAGAAAGAATTCATGCAATTTTCTGAATTCATGAAATCAGCACGTAATCAGCAAACTGGAGGAGAAGAGTTTGTTCCTGATTTTGATAAACCAGAAAAAGAATAAATCAATATTTGTTGCCATAATTATTGTTTGTTTCTCATTAATGAAGACGCCTGAGCTCTACCGCCAGGCGTTTTTCTTTACCTATTTATTGAAAAGCTATTAAATGGACAAAGCAACGCATATATTAAAGTTGGTGAAAGAGGCGCTTTCTCAAATGCCTCCACAAGTCCCACAGCAGCAAGCTAGGAAACCTGAGACAGTTGTTCAGTTTGATTCTCAAACAGAATCACCGTTTGCAGTGGTATATTCAGAAAGAGGATTTTCCATCGATGGAACCAGGTTAAGTTTTGAGACTTTAGAGGATGCAATCAGCAAACAATACACGCTTACACTGCAAAATGGAGAAGGCCTTGTGCTGGACGCTGTAGCGATGCAAAAGATACTCAAATACAAAACACTTTACTAATGGACTTAGAACATTTGAGACACACGGTTAGAGGTTACTTAATGGAGTTTATGACTCAGAAAGACTTAAACCAAGTAGAGGATTATGCTGATGACTTATTCAGAGATGTTGGGGTAGACATAGAGTTCACCCACCACTTCGTTGATAGACTCAACGACCCAAGGAATGGTAAAGAGATTGAATCTCAAGAGCTAGTAGATTTATTCACAAAGACTTATAGAAAATATGGGCAGAAGATTCCAAATTTTAAAAAAGGAACAGAAGCGGTTATTATTGATTTAAATTCCAATATCAATATCCCATTCGCATTAAACAAAACTGGGAAGGGCCAGTATGAATTAGTTAATCAAACAATCATGCGAAAGAAAAACTTTCACACCCCAGACATGAAGTTAAAGGTTTAATTAGACAATTCTTCTAAGCGCTTTCTCTCTCTCCATGTCAGCTCGTCAATTCCATGGGCACTGATTTTATCTAAAATAATATCAAGCTCAGATAGAGTCTTGCTTGAATTTGAACTACATTTGTCACGCTCATTATGATACTCTTCAATGAAATTATGGAGATGAGTTTGGTCAAAGCTGTTATCGACAAAGAAATCTTCTATGTTATTTTCGGAGATGTCAACTAATAAAAATCCTGGCTCTAATTCAAACTTTAAGGTATGAAGGACAGTTTTTTTAGTTCTATTAGCCAATAATATAAAAGTAGTAGAGTCCAACGGTATAAAAGACCTGCCGTCAGCTAGCTCAAAAAGCTTATCATAGACCTCTTTTTCGTTGTCTATACTCTTAAATTTTATTAAAAATAGCTTCATCTTATATATGTACGAAGATGAGTAAAAAAAGTTACGCATGAACAAAAGACTAGATGTGTTTGATTACGACGACACTCTGACATACACACCTACATTCGCAGAGTATATGGACTCAGACGAAAAAGGGGTCATAGACCTTGGAGTTTCTGGAGACGGAGCTGATAATAAGTCTCAACTCCGAAAATCCAAGCATATATTCAATATGATTTTTGGTAAGGATGTTATTTTTCAAGTGAAAGGTGATTTTATTATTGTCGTTGACGCTAGAAACGGACGCCCTCTTCCTGGCGCCCAGATGGGTATTATACAGGATAAAATAGATGACGTGGTTGATTCAACTCCAGCGAAAGAGTTTACTCAACGCCACGGTGTCCGACGGAGTGAAATGAGAGACTTTCCTGGGGCTTTCACTGAAAAACAAGGGTATCTTACCGTAAAAGAAATTAAAGGCTTTCATAAGGACGATTCAACTATTGGGTCAAAAGTAAACGAAAAACTCATTTCTGCTTATAATGCCGCTCAAAACAAGATGATTGTTACGGGCCGAGATGAAAAATTAAAAAAAGCAATAGACATTACACTGCGATGGGCTAATTTAGAATATCCAAACAGAGGTTTACATTGTTTTCCAGGAGCAGGAAAAATCGGAATCCCAGAGTGGAAATCCACTGTCATCTTGAAAGAGATAGAAGAAGGTCAATATGACGAAGTTCATTTTTATGAGGACAAAGCCAATTGGTTAAAAACTACTGAAGACAAGGTTAGGGAAGTTTTCCCGAATGTTAATTTCTTTGGACATCATGTTACAAACATTAGAGATTCTAGGACTATTTGACATAATTATAATTTGTTTTCTGATTATAATCGTGCTACCTTTGAAGAAGAAACAAAAAATTAAAGGTACAGGTATGCCATCTCGCAGAATTAAACCAAGAATTCCCCCTCAGGTTCAACTACCTTCTTTGGGAGAAACTATTCAATCACAAACTATTCAATCACAAACTGTTCAAGAACCAGTTGTTCAAGAACCAATTGTCGCCGATAAGCAACAGCCTGTGTCTCAGCCATCGTTAGTAACAGAGGAGCAATTTAACAGCGTTCCAGACACCGCTGAATCAAAGCCTTATGATGAAACTTATTACAGTTTAAGTTCTGAGAAACATGGGGAACTTGAGTTTGACCTGGTTTCGCATAGGCAGAGAGGGTTGGAAAAGAGGTATTTAAATGTTCGCATCAAAGGGATGAGGATGGACAAAAAAGAGGAAGGCGCTGTGGAATGCCTAATGAATGTAACAAGTAAAGAAGACTTTGAAGAGTTAAAAGAGTTCTTTGCGAATCTTAATTGGAACGATTAAGATTTATAGTGTTTACCAAACTTCGCGGCGATGCAAAAAGAAAGAGAAAGTAGCTATTATAAGGAATCAGTTTCCGTAAAAAGCTATTACAAAGACATTAAAAAGATAGAAGTCCTTAGTGGGGATGACCAAGTTAAACTGGCTGTCAAGGCTAAGGCTGGAGACGAGAAAGCATTTCATGACTTAACAAAGACTAATTTGAGATTTGTTATTTCTGTGGCAAAAGAATATCTATACAGCGGACTTCCTCTGGAGGATTTAATTTCAGAGGGTAATATCGGCCTTATGGAAGCTGTTAGCAGGTTTGATGAGACAAAGGGTTTTAAGTTTATTTCCTACGCCGTATGGTGGATTCGCCACGCACTTATAAAAGCGGTAAACGACCACTCTGGGAACATCAGGCTCCCTGTAAATCGAATCAACTCCATCAACAAGATTGTAAAAACAAAAGAAAAGCTTTACCAACGTTTAGGTCGAGAGCCTTCTGATGAAGAAATCTTAGCCGAGATAGATGAAATTACAGAAAGCGATATTAAAAGCTTTAACATCAATGGAAACTTCGAAGTTTCTATTGATGACCAGATAAAATCTGACTCACAAACAGAGGTAAAAGACTTTTTAATTGGAGACTCTTATCAACGGTTTGAACAAGATATGAATCACCAGGCATTGAAAGATGAGTTAAACGAGTTGTTTGACAATTTAACTGAAAGAGAAAAGGTTATATTAAACATGTATTTCGGATTAAACAATGAAGAGGCTACGACTCTTCGCGACATCGCTGAGAGATTAGAATTAACCAACGAGAGAGTTAGACAAATAAAAGAAGACACACTTAGAAGGCTTAGGGTTTTTGAAAAAAGTTCTGCCCTAAAAGAGTTTTTGAATACAAACCTAGGAAGCGGTGAGTAAGTGTGTTGAAACACAGGTAGCTTATTATCGACTTAAAGAGGTTAAAATATTTTCAAATGGGAATTGCATCCCTAATGGGGAGCTTTTGATTAAAAGCTCCGTGGAGGAGGACGGGCACTTTCTATACAACACTGTAGAGAATGTGAGTCAGGTTCGATGGTTTTGGGCAAAGGATGAAGAGGTTGATTTTCAAGAAGAAACAGTTGAATTATGGAGTCCTCTTGATTTAGAAGCGAGGAGAAAAATGATTGAAGAATCATGGTTATAATTCCAAAAAAAGTTATACTTTTGGATTATAAATACAAAAATCATGGATACATTGAATTTACAGCTCACAAAGTCCATCGTATTCATTAAGGCGCATACGACAGGGTTAAAGCCGAATTTGGATAGGATTGTACAACTCACAATCACTCGATACAACCCAGACGGCACACAAAAGACAGGGACAAGACTAATTAACCCCGAAATGCCCATCCCAGAGGAGGCATCAAGTAGGAACGGCATCACCGATGATATAGTGAGCAGTCAACCCACATTTTTCAGCATAGCTCAAAATCTTCACCGCTTTATTGGCGATGCAGACATCGCGGGGTTCAATGTTGAATTCGACCTCAACTTTTTAATGGAAGAGTTTGCAAGAGCAGGCCTTGCGTTTTCTTGTTCAGACCGAAACATCGTAGACCTACAGTCTATGTATCACCAGATATCTCCAAGAGACTTCATCCAGGCATCAGCGCAATTTGCGAATCAAGATTTCATGAGAGGAGCTCCGATTGGTAGCGAGGCCCACACCGTGAACTATGTCAAAATCCTTAATGGGATGATTGATAAACATCAAGGTCAAATAATTACAGACAAAAACGGAGTTGAAAAGTCATTCAACAACAACACATCATCTATTTCTGAGACATTCGGAAAAGGAAAAGGCGCAGTTGATATGAAAGGGCAGCTTGTAAAAGACGACAGCGGAAAAATCAACCTGAACTTTGGAAAGTATAAAGGAAGACCATTGGATGAAATCGTTACAACAGATATGGGGTATATCACGTGGATGATAAATTCAGAAAAAACTCCTAGAGACACAAAAAACATCATTGAGAGTTTCATTAAAAAAATGAACACTCCTCAACCTCAATAACAAACTAGAGAATGGCAAAAAAGCAAAAAGGAAGAGACCTTAGCCAAATTGACATTTTCGACGAGATTCACGACAGACAACTTACAGAAGAGCAAAGGACATTTATTGAGTTCAAAGGAAAAGAGTCTATTGTCTTATCTGCAGTTGCAGGAAGCGGTAAAACTTTTTCCTGTGTTGAACGACTAAAAAATTTAATTAGACGCGGGGTTGACCCATCTAGAATTATCTTTTTCTCTTTTACAAAGGCTGCGACCGAAGAATTAAAATCGAGAATTGGAAATGACCAAATTAAAATAACAACAATTCACTCATTCTGCTTCCATATCCTTAATAAGGCTGGCAAATGGAAAGATGTAACAAGCTGGTTTGACTTTGTCAAATGGTATAAAGAACAATTTTCTCCACCAAGACACGCATCGTCGGAAGAGAAAGAAGAGTTTTACACAAATATCAGTGAAATGTACACCAGTGCAGATGTTATTTCGTCTAAAATAGCTGCCTACAAGCTTATGCAGGCCGAAGGTGAAAAGTCTGCTTTTCCAAACTTTCTCTTGGAGTACGAAAGGTTTCAGAGAGAAACTTACGCTCGCGATTTCTCAGACATGTTGATAGAGGTTGATAAACTTTTCAAGGATGATAAATGGCTTAAAATGTTCAAAGGTAAGTATGATTATATTTTTGTGGACGAGTTCCAAGACACATCTGCCTTGCAGTTAAGGGTTCTTTTATCTTTAAACGCTCGATACTACTACTTAATTGGAGACATATTTCAGTCAATATACGGATACTCTGGAGCAAACGCGAATCGATTGATTAAAATGCTCTCAGATAGGCGCAAATCAAAAGAAATGACGCTGACAGTTAACTTTAGAAGTGACATTGAAATCGTTAATAATTCAAACTCGTATTCAGAATTAGAAGCACAGCCCAATTCCCCAATGCCTGGAGAAGTGGATTACATCATTAGAACTAGCACTCAAGAATTGATAACAATTCTTGATAATTCAAGAGAGTGCGCCGTCCTGGTTCGAACTAACGCAGTGATTCGACAATTAGAAAAGAAGCTACTGGTGGAAAGGTACCCAATGAGGTATGAAAATTATCTCACAAAAAAAGATTTGGATGATATGAAAAAAAACAAATCAAATCCTGTTTTAGATAGAAAAGTGAAAGATATGCAAAGTCACTTTGACTCTCCACAAGAGCTTATAGCGTTCATAAAAATCAACGAAGATTCTAAAAAATTTATTACTACCATTCATAAATCAAAAGGAAGAGAGTTTGAAGACGTAGTAGTGGTTAACTCATGTGCACCAGAGATATTAATAGACAATGGCTTCGTCCTTCCAAAAAAAGAGCTCAAGAAAGTAAGTTTCAATTATGATGCCAAAGACAGAGAGGCACAGAATATTCATTATGTCGCAGTAACAAGAGCTAAGCACAAGCTTTTTTATATGTTATGGGGAATCATGTGAAAAAAAAAGCAACCACGTGGCACAGTTTTCATGACATTAATTTTTTTATGTCTTTGACAGAAAAGCACTACAAATTTTTAGAAACCGCTAACAACATAAACATTAGTCATAATATTTCAGACTACCTATAACAAAGCACTATTTCATGTTACGAAACACCTTTGCGCTCTTAGTTGTTTATTGTTTAATAATTCCAACCGTCTTCTTATTCACATCGGCTTTCTTCTTGTTTATTGCGGTTCCAATCTTAGTTATGGAGACATGGAACAAACAAAGAAAGAACTCTATTTATTAGTAATGAAAGAGCACGAACTAAAGCACAAACTAATTGGAGCAGGAATCCTTCCTATATGTTACACAACAGGACGAGTCTTGCTATGTAAACGTGGCGAGCACCAAAGCAATCCGCTTGAATGGGCAACCTGGGGAGGAGGATTCGAGGAAGGTCAAGATAAAACTCCAAAGGACTGTGCCAAAAGAGAGTTTTGGGAAGAGACTAGATGCAAAATCGACTATAAAATATCAAATAGACCAATCGATATCATAAACACTAATCATTTTAAATATTACATTTATGCTGGTTTGTTTGATGCAGAATGGATTCCAGATATCGAAACTGAAAAAGAAGCTTCTGGTTGGGGCTGGTTTAAACTAGACGACCTTCCAGAAAACATGTTAGACGATTTGGCTGAGTTTTTTGAAAACGATGTCCGAATTGTAGAGAACTTAATTAGATTTTTCAAGAATAGGTGATTATATTTGTCCCATGCAAGAGCAAGTACAAAATGAATCATTTCATTCGGACGCAAATAAGATTTTTGAATCCTATTTGGCAACAGATGTCAAGCCCCGAATTATGATAAGAAACAAAAAAACTGGTCTAGTTATAGAGCACTCTGCAACAATGAACTATGATAAGCTGTTTTTTGACACAAAAGGACTTATATATAAAATCACTGACGCTGGAACTATTGTAAAAGTAGAATCCAACGACTTTGATACCGTAGTGGTAAAGGCTCTTTAAGAGCATTAGTCTGAAAAGGAAGGGTTGGCGGTGCGATGTCAACCCTTTTTTTTTTATAGTTTTGCTATAACACAATAATCAAATTATAATGGCATTGTACGTAAAAAAGAGCATCAATGTTGATGTTGAGATAACAGAGGAAGACATCACAAGAGCAATCGTTAAGAACTGGTTTAAAACGAATGAAGTTGCTTCAATAGTAACTGCGGGAAATGCTTTCCTTAGAGAAAATGGAGTAACTAAATCGAACAACACAACGATGTGGGACGACGATTGGGGCAAATTAGCAATCTCTCTAAAGCAAAAATTCCCAAACCCTTCCGAGTTTGAGAATTTTTTGAGAGAGATAGAAATTTTATTAGATTAGTAGAGCGCGGTTCAAAGCTAATTCAAACAATCTAAAGTTCACAGCCTCTTCAAGATTTGCGTAGAAAGCGTCTGGGTCATCAACTTGAGCATAACGTTCGCCGTCGTCTCCAACTGCTCCCCACTCTTTTCCTGAGACAGGGTCGTATCCACCCATTGTTTTAGAGCTATCGTCTGCATTTGCGTCGAGTCCAAAGAAGTCGCCAGCAAAACTCGCCCCTAACTCTGGGTTTTTATTGATTATTTTTGCATACTTTTCATCAAAAACTTCTTGTCGAACTTTTAGGAACTTACCACTTTTAAACAGTGATGCAATTTCGTTCATTGTCTTTTTCACATAGAACTTAGAGTCTTCTCCAGGCCAGTTTCCGAAGTACTCAGAGATAGCTGGATATTGAGACACATTATCAACCATCCATTCAGCAAAGCTTTTCAAGCTGTCAAATTTCTCATTGTTAGAGATTACGGCTGAATACATTTGCTTTTGGTGCATTGGTGGCTTTGTTCCGCCTAGAGCGTAAAGAGCCGCTTCTATGTCTTGAGCAGCACTCGCACCTAAGTCACCGTATTTAGAGATGTCAAAATAAGCTTCATCGTCTCCTTGGAGTTTTTCATAATCCTTGTCTACATCAGTACTTATATTCATTGACCGCCCTCTTGGTGTGCCGCTTCTATCTTGCCTCTGACCCTTAGTCCCACCAAAACCAACGTCACCAAACTTTGAATCATTAGACATAATCTTGCTAATTCTATTTCTAGTGGAGCCAATTATGTAACTCGATGTCTTTTCGCCAGAACTAGCTACTTCTCTCGCTAAAGCCGTAGGAATGGTGTATGAAGCAATGTAATCATAAGCTTCAAGAGAATATTCGACCATAGCCTCTTTGTTTACGTAATCTTGCCCTGTGTCAGGATTTACTTTTCGCGGCTTATAAAGCTGAACACTCATCCCAACCTGAGGCCCATACCATGTCCAGAAAAAGAAAGGCGTCGGGTTCCCAGCAGCATCAAGAGGAAAAAATATAAAACGAAGTCCATCTATAATGTTTCTCTTCATCTCAGGAGTCACAGCAGAAAGGCTAAGTGGCCCTTCCTCACCTAGCGGAGTATTATATGCTTGGACTAGAAGCTCAATTACCAAATCCAATGTTTGAGACTCTGCAGAAGCCCCTAAATCTCCTTTATTAGCATCTCCAATTGTTGTTTGGTAATTTATGTAACTACTCTTTCCTTTAATCATGGTTCGTGCAGCAGCTCCCCTAGAAACTATTGCCTTAGCCATTTCCTCCGCCTTCTGAGCGGTAGCTGGAGGTTTTACTTTCCCTTCCCTATTAGGCTGAGGAGCTATCAAGGCGTTGATAACTTGTTTGCGCATTTCTCTAGCTTCAGGGCTAGCCGATTTCGGAGCCTCTTCGTCGGCTTCTGAAATCAAACTGTATTTTTTCTCAAAGGCCTTTACAAAGTTCTCGACCAGACTAAAGATTTTCTTCTTACTCATTTGATTATGCTTTCACATAAATAAGCCTAAAAAGCCCTTTTTCACCTATATCTTGTCTGATATAAAAAAAGTTAAACAAATGTTTAAAAAAACCTTTAAAATACTTGCTAAATGTATTATAATTATAAAGATAAATTATAAATTTACAATTGGACAGGAGGCTAATGTTTGGCTTCACAAAAACACAACAAAAAACAACAAAATGGACGGATTTAACAGTGTAACTCTTTGCGGAACTTTAGGTAGTGACCCAGAGTATAGCCAGATTACTTCAAAAGCCTCAGGCAAGACTACGCCAAAAGCTTTAATAAACATGGTGACAAACCGCACTTACATGGACGCGAGTGGAAACAAGCAACAGGATTCGCACTGGCATACTATAGAGGTGTGGGGTGCTCAAGCGGATGTGGTGAAAAACTTCACAAAAAAAGGAAACTCCTTACTAATAGAAGGAGAACTTCGCTACAACAGCTGGGTAGATAAAGAATCTGGCCAGAAAAAAGAAAAAGCTTATGTACATGCTAGGAAGCTAACGCTTCTCCCTAATCAGCGTGAGCAATCAAGCAATCAAGGTCAGGCGCAGCAAAACGTAAACGAGTATGCGGGACAAGGTCAGCCACAGGGTCAGCCACAAGGTCAACCACAAGGTCAACCACAAGGTCAACCACAAGGTCAACCACAAGGTCAACCACAAGGTCAACCACAAGGTCAACCACAAGGTCAGTCTTTTACTCAAAATGATTTTAACGAATCAAGTGACGACCTTCCTTTCTAAAGGAAGTCTCTGCTGAAATTACATGTTAAAAAGCGGTTGATGAATTATTCATCAACCGCTTTTTTTATATGACCAAGCGAAAAACCCATTCATCAGATAGGTTGTTCACGACAAAAGGTTGAATATTCTTTAGTTGTTTAATACTTTTTCCACTTTTCGAATCCCTCGAAGATAAGAATGGGAATTCATATTGAATCCAGACTTTCTAAGCTTACCCCAAGTACCTTTTCCAGTGTTATAAATAACGAGCGCATTTATGTGACCGTATTTGTCGGTGTTACGCCTCATTATAAAACCCCACAAGAGAGTAGAGTTTTTTTCATTCTCCATCCATTTAGCAACTTTTTTCTTAGTTTTTACAGGAGTAATCCAAATAGCTTTACCATCGCCATTAACTACTTTTGAGACTTTATCATTTACTGTAAATGAAATAGGGGTGGCACCAAGACTGCTTAGAAAATCCATGTCATCCTCGCCCATTACTAGTTTTAAATAATGAAATGCTGTAGTAGATTTTATTTGACAAATCCCCAGAGCGCCTGCGGATGATTTCAATAAAGAGCCGCCATTCATATGTATTCCTCTAGATTCATATAAGAGTTGAAAAAGAGAATACTCATACATTTGCTTAGTCTCATCTAAATGGAATGCTTCGATGGCATTTAAAATGTTTATTGCCGTGGTCTTTACAGCGTCTTTATTGTAAACTAACAAGTTTGAGTAAATAGAGTCTTTTCGCTTGTCAAATCTAGCTTCTTCCATTGATAGAACTAGAGCCCCCAAAACAGACACGCTTGAGCTGTGTTTAAAAAAATCGGCGTCAACTTCTCTAGGGTTGTTGAAGGCAAAAATTGTAAAACTTAACAAGGCAGTCAAAATAATGAATAAATGCTTTATCCTCATGTCAGTGTTGTTATTGTAGTTTTATAAAAGATACGTAAGAGTCAATCAAAGGTTTCCATTCTTAAATAATCACCTATTTACATCTAAAAGATACTGTTCATGAAAAGGTTACTGAAAACAATACGCGAGTCCTTGCAGCAGTTCATTGATGAAGAGCAGCTTGATGAAGAAAGAATTACAAATAAAGAAGCAGCAGATTTTATAAATAGACAAGAGAATTTTGTTGGGTCACACACTTATGGGGAAGATTTAGGCGAGCTTGGGCAAATGTATGTAGCCTATTCTTATGGAGAACAACACCCTCTATACCTTCACGACAGTAGAACAGGCTTGTGGTACTACAACTATGAAGACTATTACCTTCCAGATGGGGAAATTAATATCTGGACTCGACGTCACTTGAAAGATTTGCGTCCCAATGAACACGCGATAGGAAAGTCAAAAAATTTCATTGATTTAAAAATCAAAGTCTTTAAAAATAAAAACAACATTGGCGATAACATACACACTGACCTTGAGCCAGGAGAAAAGTAATTATTATATCTTTGCTTTAAACTATAATTTTGTTACTTTGTAATAAATGAAAAGACGATTACGAGCATACCTAATTGCATTGACAGCCCTTTTTATGGCAGGATGCGCTGCGTTCTTCTCTGTAACAGGTGTGGGAAAACTCGCCTCTGGAGCAGGAACGGCAGCAATACTTTTAGTAGCAGCGCTAGAGGTTGGGAAATTGGTTATAGCATCTTTTGTTCACAGGCGATGGAATGAAATTGGAATCTTGCAAAGAGCAGGAGCTATATTTGGAATTATCGTAGCAATGGCCTTAACATCTATAGGTATATTTGGCCAACTAATTGGGGGCTATGCCGAGACGAGTGCTGAATTTCAAATAGGCAATCAAGAGATTCAACTTAAAGAAAGAGAAAAAGAATCGCTTAAAGGAAAAGTTGTTCGATTCGAAGACCAGATTAACAGAAAAGAAAATAGAGCTGACGGACTTTCTAGCCTCAGAAAGCAGCAGGAGGACAGGATGGACTCACTTCAAAATAGACAAGCATGGAGAAGTGCACGTGAAGCAAAAAACCTTCTACAAGAAACAAATACAGAGATATCTCTACTTAACTTCGACATTGACTCACTAAATAATGAGATTGGATTAGTGATAGAAAATATCGCAGTGGTCGACAGTTCCATCGTTGTAATGAGCGGGGAACTCTCTCAGGGTGAAGCAGCTCCGTTAAAAATGATTGCGGATATGCTTGGAGTGGAGATGGATACAGCAACAAAAGGGTTTTTTGGGTTTTTTGTTTTAATATTTGACCCATTTGCTATCATGCTCGTACTTTTCTTTAACGTTGAAATGACGGTCGTTAGGAAAGAAGAAGAAGATTTAAAGAAGATTCCAACACCTGGACCAGCAACTGAGCCCGAACCTTTTCTAGAACCTGGACCAGCAACTGAGCCCGAACCTGCTTTAGGAACTAATAAGATTGTTTATAAAGAAACCGTTACAGGAGACTTCATTCCCAAAGCGGACGTTTTAAAGATAGAAGAGATAGCTGAAGAAAAGAAAGAGCCCGTATACACGGATATCCCAGAAGACTCACATTTGATTGTATTAGAAAACATAAATAATAATGTAGATGCGATTGATATTTCTTCTCTTGACGAAACGTCTCAAATGTACATGAGACTTTTGGGTGTTCTTTACATCCAAGGACAGGTTATACCAGGCGGGAATTTATACACGTTTAGTGATTTTACGATAGCTGTTGAGTCAATAGGCTTAGAGATGACTACAGAAGCAATTAAAGATTTTCTCAAAGTATGCGTGATGCTTAAAATTATAAACGTAGACAAGCATAATCGAAAAGCAATTATGAACTACCGTGATGCACGAGAAATGATTTCCAAGTTAAAAGACTGAAACCTTTTCTGAATTCTACCGTATATTGGAGGCACACTAAAAATGTCCCCTTATGTGGTTTAGAGAAATTTGGAAAGAAGACGAGCTTATAACATTAGACGCACAAAAGAATTCTATTAGTGCAGAGCTCGAAAATGCGCAGGAGTTTAGAATCGAACCCCACCACATCCAATTAGCATCAAGAATAGATATCACATTTGGAGCAGACTACGACGTTTGCTACGAAGGTATATTCTGTACAGACGATAAGCGTCCGTTCGGAAATAAACCGTGGGACCAAGATATTGCAATAGAAATGGGAGAGAAGACCCAGGAAGAGTTTTCAAAAATGGATTTAGAGGAATACAAAGCCTGGTACAAGGAGAATTATTTCCGAATGTATCGAGTATTTCAAGAGACGAAGATTGTGATGCAAATCGCATTAACAAACATGGCGTCTCCAATCAGATTTGGGACCACATACAAGAGAGGGTTAAATAGTAAAGTTTGGTCGGAAGTGCGCGACCCGTCATAGATACAGAGTAGAGACTTATGGAAATAGATGATGCAGAATTAAAGAGTGCATGCGAACATTTGGGGGCGGACTTTGAAATACTTCGAGGAAAGAAGTGTCCTTACTGCAAAGGCGAAACAAAATACGTGGATTCATCCCTTGTGTATGGTCGTAGTTATGGGATGATGTATTTATGCGAGCCCTGTGATGCTTATGTTGGGGTTCACCATAAGACCTCAAAGGAGAGCTTAGGCAGTGTTGCCAAAGGAGAGCTTCGCAACTGGAGGAAGCAAGCCCACGCGGCTTTCGACCCCATTGCTTACGAGAGGAGAAAGAACTGGAACAGAAGAGAAGCCTACAGTTGGCTTAGAAAGAAAATGGGAATCCCCAAAGCATTGTGTCACATAGGCATGTTTTCTGTAAATAGATGCAAGAAGGTAATAGAAATTTGTAAAAAAACACCTTGGAATGAATAAAATAATGGAGCTATGGGAGAAGTCAGGACTACTTAACCATCTCAATGATTCGAAAAAAGTAGCATGCACAAGCAAGATGGAGGCGATGAAGAATTTTCTTCTATCTCCAGGCTATGAAAAAATGATTAAACAGGTGAAGTCGATAACAGTTAATCCTGCAATGGTGATGTTCCCAATCGTGCGACGGTTGTTCGACAAGGGCCAAGAGTTTGATTCAGCAAACCTGGTCAAAAACTTTCTTGATTTTTGCGAAGAAAACCAGTTCAAAGCAAAATACGCAGCAGCGGAAGACCCAGAGCTTGAACTCACTTTTGATTTCTGCGATGAATACGCAGTATGATGGCCCCAGTTAAAAAGTTTGTATCCGAATTTAAAAAGTTTGCTCTCAAAGCGAACTTCGTAGACATGGTCGTGGGAATCATAGTCGGAATGAAATTCAGTGTCTTAATTAATTCTTTAGTCAAAGACATTATAATGCCTCCTTTCTCTTTGTTTACATCTTATGCAAATTTTGCTGATATGCAATTAACATTAAGGAATGAAACAAAACTAAATGGAGACGTCATAAAAGAAGCGGTGTCGATAAATTATGGACAGTTTATAGAGGTTGCAATTGACTTTTTAATTGTAGCTTTGGTAATGTATTTTGTAGTAAAAGGATATAACCTATATAAGGCTCGCCGAGAGGACCCAGACGACAAGACTGAGGAGACTCCAAAAGATATAGAATTACTCAAATCCATCGATGATGGTTTAAAGGAGCTCAACAATAACCTTACTAAATGACGAAAATAAAACTCCAAAAGAAATTTTTAAAAGAATACCTGAACACATGCTCGCCTAGTGGGTTTGAAGTTCAGATGGGTGGACAGCAAGTGTGGGTAAAACACATTTCAGATTACGTGGATAATGTTTACCTGGACACATATGGAAGCGCCATAGCCGAAATGGGAGATATGGATTCCGATTACACAGTAATGATTGAGGCCCATGCTGACGAGATTGCTTGGTATGTTCAACAAGTTGACAGCCGAGGTTATCTTAAAGTGATTCGCAACGGAGGAAGCGATACTCAAATAGCCCCATCTATGCGAGTAGATGTATGGGGAACCAAAGGAAAAATTCAAGGAGTGTTCGGTCATCCAGCAATTCATGTAAAAGGGCGAGCGAAAGAATCGACATTGGAAAGCATCTTTGTGGACATCGGAGCAAAAAATAAGAAGGATGCCGAGAAAATGGGAATCGAAGTAGGAACCATCATCACATTCCAAGCGGACTTCATGAGGCTCGGAAAAGATTACTTCACCGCAAAAGCTCTCGACAACAAGATTGGCGGATTTGCAATAGCGGAAGTCGCAAGACTCTTGAAGGAGAACAATGTGGAATTACCATTTAAGCTTTGTGTGGTGAACGCCGTACAAGAGGAGATTGGTTTGCGTGGAGCAGGTATGGTTGCGAAGCGAATAGAGCCCGATGTGGCGTTCGTAGTGGATGTTTGTCACGAAACCACGTCACCAGCATACAACTCGTCAAAACAAGGCTTGTTTGAGGCTGGGCAAGGCGGTGTGTTGACTATCGCTCCAGCGGTTCAAAATAATCTTCTTAAAATGGTTCGAGAGGTTTGTGACAGCAACGCCATCCCGTATCAGTTAGCAGCGTCTTCTAACCACACTGGAACAGATACAGACGCAATTGCTTATGCTGGTGAAGGAACAGCATCTGTTCTAATGTCTTTCCCGCTAAAATACATGCACACAACAGTTGAGACTGTACATAAAGAAGATGTAAAAAGTGTTATCGCATCAATGTACGAGTTTTTAATTCAATTGAAAGCGGGCCACGACTTCAAATACAAGATGTCATAATGGGAGATATAGAAAAATGTTTGACAGTTCAAATTTTCGGAGACACCGAGATTTCTGACTTAGATTTCGAAACCAGAGAGTCTCTCCCTGGCTGGAATGAGCCAGGCGCAGATTGCGTTTACTGTAAGCGTGAGATTCGCCTTGATAAAGATGGTGAGATTCTCAATAGATACCTAACTGCAGGAGGGGCGTGGGTCTCTATTGAACAAATAGAAAAGCTTCTTGCTGACTTTAAATCCAAAGGAGCAACCCACGTAAAAATTGAACATCATTCCGACCACAGTGGGTATATGTTTGACTATGGAGTGCTCCGATTATCTACTCAAGAGGATATTGCCACGGCAGATTTGCATGAAGAGAAGCATCAGCTTTCACGAAACGAATCCAGGATTAAACAATTAGAAAACGAATTGGCCATTCTAAAAGGAAAATAAGGATATGGGATTCAAAGTATACAAACGTCCGTGCAAAAACTGCTTGCTCACAAAAAACAGAATTGTCTCTCCAGAACGAGCTAGTGAAATCATTCAAACATGTGTAAAAGAGCAAACGTATTTCACTTGCCATAAAGACATGACAGGGGAAGGAAAAGAAGGGGTTTGTTGCAAAAAGTTCTACGATGACCTAGGGCACGTGAGTCAGATGATTAGAATTTCAGAACGTCTTAATATGATTGAGATGGTGGACCAGCCAGATACAGAAAGGCTAATAACATGGGAAGAGATGGACGCTAACAAGAAAAGGTGAAACTTTTTAAGCTGAGGCTCGTATATTGATAATAAATCAGTCTTATGAGTTTATACAAAAAGTTTCAAAAGCGCATAGAAGATGAAATGAACCATCATTCAGATGCGCATGCGCATGACATAATTGGTGTGTGGGGCACATTCATGAAAATGATGGGTGAGGCCAATTTCAATAAGATGCTCTCCTGTTACATGAAACCAGAACCAGGGCACTGGGAAAACTCAGAAGACGCATTTCAAGGCTTCCACAAAGGATTGCGCCAAGGAGATATTTTTAGCTGTTTTGTACGAACTAAAGAAGTTCCAGTTCCAGATGTGGAAGGGAAAAAGAAAGGAAGAACAAGAGCAGTCATTGACGAGCATATTGACGGCCACATCGAAAGCTTAATTTGGACAATGATTCACTTGGACCAAAACGACTCATTTCAAAAAACCTTTAGGCTCTACTGGGACCTGCATCAACAAGAAGTTCCAATAGTGGACTTTGTTTTTGAGAGAAAATCAGATAAAGATTGGGATGATAACTTCAACGGGTTAGTTGGAGTTAGGATTGAAGGCCAGGAGGAATTCTTGAGCAAAAAGCAGTTCGACGAGCTGTTCCCTAAGCTAGACACCATCTCGCTCAAGATTGAGCATGGAATCAAAAAATACAAATGGAACACTGGTCAAGAGGTGAAGCCTAAAGATGCAACCAACTATGCTGCGTTTGACTACCCACTTTACGAAGGAAGCAGAGACATAGGAGACATTATCTCTTGGGAATCGACAACCAACACCCCATTTAAATTCATTCAAACTATTGTTCTCCCTAAACCTCAGAAAGCATAATGCGGATATTTTCAACAAAATGGTGGCGCGATAGGGCCCTGAAGAAAGTTCGCCCAGAGCGAAGCAAGTTGTTTTCCGATGGCTCCGTTATAAGAGCAACAAGAGGAGCGCCAAACAAAACTAAGAAGACCTGGATTCTAATCGTGGATAGAGTCGATAAGGACCAGTTGAGACTGTTAACGGATTACGGAATAATCTGGTACAGAGTAGACGGAACGAGAGTAGTAGACCTCCCAGAAGGTGTAAAGACTGCTTGGAATTACATGTCTAACAATGACGTAAACGATTACGACCGAGAAAAGATTGTAGCAGAGCAACTTCAAGAAGCCAAAGGAGCCAACGGCTCAGACGTTTTGGAATTCGATATGTTTTGTATATTCCTTCCCGAACACCCTAAGTCTATCTATGCAGGATTTGCCTTAGAGGATGATTGCATGGGATTCCTAACGAAAATCAACATCACACGCCAGGCCCAGGATGAAAAATTAGCCTACTGGAAAAATCAGAAAGTGAGATATTTATTCACCACAGAGCATATCACAGAAGCCTAATGTAACCTTTTTAAATTCTCACCGTATACTGTGAATGAGCACTATATAAATATAATCATGGAAGAACAAGACTTAGCAGACCAATTAAAACCACAGTTGACGCCGTCTACCAAAGTGATAGACATTCCTTTACAAGTTTTTCTCACAGAACACAATCTTCTTAATGATTTATTTTCGTTTGATGGAGGAATCGTTAAAGAGCAAGTGTATTTTGTAACTGGCTCCTCAGGGGCAGGCAAAACCACACTATTTACTCAACTACAATGTGAGCTTAAAAGCATGAAGTCCGCACAATATCAAAGAGAGTCTAGCGCAGGTAAAGTGCGCTCTCGTAATCAAAACATGGACTTCCATGCTAATGCTCATTTGGACGACGAGAGAAGCATTCCTACGCTTGTCTCTTTTTTGGAATTGACAAAAGAAAACAAAACAGAGTTCATCATTGTGGACTCACTTCAAACTGCTGCATCTGATATTCCAGGCGGAAAATTAGAGCGCGAAGTAGAGGCGGTTCGTATGCTTCTTAAATGGGCGAAAGAAACTGGGGGAACAGTGTTCGTTATTGGCATGGTAACCAAGGAAGAGGATTTTGCAGGTTCTCAAGAAGCAATGCAATTGGTTGATGCTCACTTGCACTTGACTTTCGATAAGAAAGCAAACGAACGCTACTTAGAATTCCAGCAAAAAAACCGAGATGGAGAGGTTTATAAGCGATTATACTACTCGTTCCGTGAAGACAGAAAAGGTGTCCAGTTTTGGTCACCCTCAGAATGGATGGTGCACAAACGAGGATATACTTTGGCTGATATGATTCAATCTGCAATGCAAGGCTACATTGATGCGTGGAGGAATCATGACAATTACGAGGATTTCAAGGCTGAAATGACTATTAGTCAAAACAAGCTAGTGAAAGAAGGGTTTGATAGCCAAGTTGAATACCAGTGTGGTTTGCTTATGATTTGTCAATCTTCAATGGAGACTCATTTTGGAATGTAACTTAATTCAATTTCTTGCGTATATTGAGCATTAAAAACAATAGCAATGGGATGTGATATTCACATGTTTTCAGAGCGCAAGCCACAACGGCCAGCAATGGATGAAGACAAAGAAGTTTGGGAAAATTGTGACCTGTTCACGATGAATAAATACTTCGAGAGAGATAACGAAGAAGGTGAAAGCCAGTTTAATGTTGTCGAGGTCTGCGGAGGAAGGAATTACGATTTGTTCGGAGTCTTGGCCAACGTCAGAAACGAAAGGGATAATAATTTTATATGCGAACCCAAAGGCATTCCTAGCGATTGTTGTGCGTACATCATGGAACAACAAGAGTATTGGGGCGGTGATGGTCATTCGCATTCCTGGTTAACTTTGGCAGAGCTAAAAGAATACAGAAAAAACCAGAAAGAGACTAAATACTCTGGGTTTATGTCGCCAGACGATGCAGCACGAGTAGATGCGGGAGAAATGCCTAAATTTTGGTGGCACGGTGGAAACGCACCAAGCCAAATTTTTAGAAAGTGGGAATCTCAAAGAGATACTCTCAAAGGCCTGATTGAGGCGATGGAGCAAAGAAAAGAAGAAGTTTTTAGATACGATAATAGGTCAAATGAAAAAAAAGATTTGGAGTACCGAATTGTTTTCTGGTTTGACAACTAACATAAGCGAACATGAGTCAGTTTAAAAAAGGAATATTCGACCTCACACCAGAGCAAGAATCAATGTCAAAGATGTTTTACAATGGTAAAATAATCAAATTCATCATCGTCCCATACTCTTCTTACAACGACCTAGAGAAGATGATTCCCATCACCAAGACGACATTCTTATTTCCAGAGAGAGAAATGAATATGGAACAAATCAGAGGATTTGTATCTATGATTGTGGCTCAAGATACTCAAGAGGAAACAATCGTGTTCACTAAGGAACAGTCGATTATCTTAGATATGATTGACGGCTGTGTGAGAGTCATGGACTACAAAGGGGAGCTTCACGATTGCCCTTGTAAGACAATGATGGCCAACATCCACACTATTCAGTATGACATTCTCCGAAACAAAGAGTTTGCTCCACCAGAAGGTTTTCGTGATTTAATGAGAGACGCCATCAACGTCCTAATTAAATCTGTCAATGACAAAAAGGAAGCTAAGGACCAATTTGAGATTGGTGAGTATAACTCACTCCAAATGAAGATTGAAAACATCGGGGAGCAGCTAATTAGAGTCAAACTCTTGGAAATGTTGAAAGACGTTGGATATAAAGGGCAGACTACTCAAAACAAGATTGACTTTATCTAAGCTGAAATAGACAGGCTAGAGGCGACTAAATAGAGGCGACTAAATAGGTTTTCGTGCCTATTTATGGGAAACCAAATAGGCGTGAAATTAATCCGTTCCATAGTAAGAAGTGCTCTTTTTGAGAAATACGCAATTCATGAAAATGATGGGCAAGCCCATGTGTATGCGACAAACGACAAGGGTAAGTTTCCTTATGAAGGAAGGGAGGCGACACAGGTTCCTCAAGACGTAGACCCCGTAGCAGATTATCTGTGGGACTATGCTCAACTAGCTGACAATAAAGAGATTTATGAATTTCCAACAACGGAATTCAATCTCGGATTGAAAATCGAAAAACAGAGAAACCCAGAATTTAACATCTTAGAAGTGGCCGACAAGGTGATTTCACAACTGAAAGGCAACCCTCAATTCTATTCTGAATTAAGGGAGAAATACCGCTTTGGCACAAAGCCAGTTCAGTGGTGATAACTTTTAAAAAGGTGGTTATGAAAATTATAACACGTAGTGTAAAGAAGATTGTTTTTGAAGCAACTGCAGACGAGCTAAGAAGAAGAGGTTTCGATTCTTTGTGGGATGAAATTCGAAAGAACTATCCTGAAAAAAAATTTGACCTTCATACAATTGAAGAAGAAGACAGCATTTATTTTGAATTAAAGCCGTCACTGGTGGTATAGTGAACTACCCACAAACGTAAAAACGATTTGTGGGCATCATGAATAAATTTGAATTTGTCCCATTTTATGTCTATTGTTGTACTACAATATAACAATAGACATAAAAAAATGGCAGGACGAGCATTTTCTCAAGACCCTGATGACGATGAAAAAGGGATGGGCCCTTCTTTCACAGAGGGTTCCACGCAGGTATTAGAACATTTTGGTAGAGACCTAACGCTGCTAGCAGCAAAAGGAGAACTCGACCCTGTAATAGGGCGAGAAGAAGAAATCGACATGATGGTCCAAATTCTCAACAAAAGAAAGAAGAATAACCCCATAATCGTAGGAGAGGCTGGAACAGGAAAAACAGCATTAGTCGAAGGGCTGGCTTTGCGAATCGTAAATCGCAAAACTGATAGATGGTTACTCAATAAAAGAATTATTGAATTAAATTTGTCCTCCTTGGTCGGAGGAACAAAGTACCGTGGCCAGTTCGAAGAGCGAATGAAGGCTATTATTGACGAAGCAGTAAAAAATGACGATGTTATCATATTTATTGATGAAATTCACAATCTCATGGGAGCTGGTGGTGCATCTGGTTCAATGGATGCATCTCAAATCATTAAACCAGAGCTAGCTCGTGGTACAATGCGTGTTATTGGAGCAACAACTTTAGAGGAACACAAAAAAACAATTGCTAATGACTCAGCGCTTGATAGAAGATTTCAGAAAGTCATGCTGTCGGTTCCAACTGCGAAGCAGACGGTTGAAATTCTAAAACAAATAAAGGAACGCTATGAAGATTATCACGGCGTATCATTTTCAGACGAAACATTAGAATTTATAGTTGAGCTGTCAGATAGATATATTAACTACAGGAATTTCCCAGATAAAGCAATAGATGTCTTAGATGAAGTCGGCTCAAAAGCAAAGCTTGGATTTAGAGAAATACCTAAAGACCTAAAAGATGCCGAAGAAGGTCTTCAAGAGATTGAACAAGATAAGAAAAAAGCCGTAGCGAAGCAGCAATATGAAGTCGCAGCAAAACTTCGCGATAAAGAGCGAAGCACTAAGCAGAACATCCAGAATATGACTGAAAAATGGAAGCAGTCCTTAAAAGATGACAAACAACCTATCACAAAAAAAGACGTAGCAGCAATCATCGCATCCCACACAGGTATACCTGTGTCTAAGCTTACAGATAATGAAAGCAATAAGCTCTTGAAAATGCAAACATACCTTTCAGATAGAGTCATCGGACAGAAAGTAGCTATTGAAAAAATTTGTGAGGCAGTCCAAAGGTCTCGCGTAGGCATACAGGACCCAAACAAACCAATTGCATCTTTATTGTTTTTAGGTTCAACAGGAGTAGGTAAGACATACTTAAGCAAAATGCTAGCTGAGTACATGTTTGACCTCCCAGAGTCTTTCATTAGGTTTGATATGAGTGAATACATGGAGAAGATATCGGTCGCTAAGTTGATTGGGTCTCCCCCTGGTTACATTGGCCATGAAGACAAGGGTTTGTTGACTGAAAAAATTAAGAACCAACCTTACTCCATACTATTGTTTGATGAAATAGAGAAAGCGCATCCAGACGTATTCAATATTATGCTTCAAATTTTTGACGAAGGCAAACTGACGGATAATCATGGGCAAGAGATTAACTTTAAAAACACTGTCATCATTATGACATCAAATATTGGAACTGATAAGCTGTTTAAGAATAAATCACTTGGATTTGCTGCAAAAGAAACAGAGCAAGAAGATATTGAGAAACTTATCATGGGAGAGCTTGGAAATTTTTTCAGACCAGAGCTAATCAACCGCATTGACGAGAAAATAATCTTCATGCCACTTACAAAGGACGAGATAATGGACATTGTTAGCTTGGAACTACAAGTTGTTATAAGCAGAATTGAACAAAGAGGTTATAAGGTTAAAGTGTCAGACAGTGTGAAAGATTTCATAGCAGACGTAGGTTATGATAAGAAGTTTGGAGCAAGACCCCTTAAAAGAGCTATAACATCACATTTGGAGAACACTTTTGCGCAAGCTGTCCTCAAGGGCGAAATAAAAGAAGGAGCCTCAATAACCTTCTCTTATAGAGAGAAAGATAAAAAGGTGTTTATCCAAAAAAGAAATACGAATGCTAAAAATAAAGCCGAATAACGTACTAGAGTTTGACGGGCAGACAGTAAAGCTGGGTGGCGATGAGCTACCCAGCTTTTTACTGGCAAATCTATCAGAGAAAACATTTATCGACCCAGGAGTGACTGTAGCGGAGATAATGAACTTAATGTTTCACATAAAGGACTTTATTGAAAATTATACTTGCGAGGATTACTATGTGGTGAACACCGTTTACTCCGCTATGGATATGTCTTTTTTTCAAGATGTTTCTAATATCACAGTCAGGAGAGAAATAGTTGTATCTCACGAAAATGAAGTAATAAATCCTTTTTTTGCAGACTTCACCCTCAAAGAAGGAGAAGAGCCTAGAAAGATGTTTCGAGACTTAACCTTAGATATAAACACGCGCTTTTCTATAAAGAACCACGACGGTGTCATTATTCTTTCAGACCTTAATCAGAGCTTTTCATTTTTAGAGTTGATAGTTTTCGTTTTCGATGAACTCTATTATACCGCAACGAGTAAGAGCGAAGATGCGACCCCAATAGAAATGTAAACACCAGACTCATAACCATCAACATTGTTGTTGGCAGATGGATAAAGTATCCTTTAAACAGTTCAAACGACTCGTGGCTATCGGCAGTTATTAGTAAGTAGTCAAAAGTCCCGTGATACATCATTCCTCCAAAAAAACCAATTAAGGGATAGAGAATCTTCCTAAACCCAGACTTAATGCTACCTACAGCAAAACCATAGCCCATAATTAATCCTGCTATCATGTGTGAGGTGACTGAAAAAATACTACGTTGAGACATTAAATATTGAGTAGCAACATCTCCTTGAGCAGGAAGGAATCTCATGGCATAGGTAACATTTTCAAAAATTGCAAACCCCACAGCCACGCAACAACTATAAAACATGATTGCGAACAAAGAGTCCTTCTCTTTCCGTAGCTTGTGACGTCTAGGCAGTGAAGTAAGTTTAAAAGCTGCCCCCTTAATAATTTCTTCTAGCAAAGCAATTTGAATGAAAGCTAAACACACCCAACTCCACACGGTAGGAGAGTAGTTTACTTGCATTGTATTAAAATCAATCTCCACCAAATCTTTATTCACGAACATTAAGTCTTGAATATGTGGGAAAATAAACTGAATCATTTCTACAAAAAAAATGGACACAAATCCGAAAAGGAGATATATGATAGATGATTTCCAGTTGATTAGTTTTCGACCAAAAAAGTAGATAAAACCCAAATAACTTAACGCTGGGACAGTTGCTGCTAAAAACAAGTGTAGATTAGTATCTTCGAACATACATCAGTCTTGAAACTTTCTCAACTGAGCCACAAAAGCTTTTTCAACTTCTTTATCAACGCTTTCTGGAACAAACCCCTTGACAACGCCTGTCTTCTTTTTCCAATCATCGCCATCAATTTCAGACTCGTCTGTATAATAATCTAAAATACTGTTGATAAGGCAAGCCATTTCAAGCATGCTTACTTCTCCCGATTCTTCTATTTGAAATTCCGTAGTCTGCGGAGTTTGTGGCGCATCAGGTGCGCTATCTGGTTGTTCTTGCTTCTCGCTCATCACTTTTCTTTTCTATAAATATGAATCTATAACGATAATATCTAAAGACTCATAAATTATTCCACCGCTGTAATCTTTTAACCCTAATAGTCAGATAGTTATAAGAAAAGTATATTTTTTTTGCAATTATGCTTGTGGTTTCCAAAAACATAATTATATTTGCAGAGCGATTGAACGAGAGACGAGTTTCTAAAATTTGTCCCTATTTAATTTCACTGGTAGGAACAACGGTTCCGATTGCCATATTGAAATACAACTTAAGGTAAGAATGGTAAAGAGAGTTACTTCATTTCCACATTTAACAATTTTTTTCCAAAATATACCAAGAGTTTACGACTTTCAGAGTGTTGAGAGGTGTGAACGTTTTTGACGTTTCCTAGGGGTTACTTCAACTATAAACAAACAAGCAAACAGGCTTTTTTGGAATAGTCGAAAGACCGTTTCGAAAAGACCATAAACAGAAACCCAGACACCAAGGATAGACTTGGATTTTCAGCCATTAATGAGCTGGTGACGGATTGGAACAGTACAATCACGATTACGGTAGACCGTATGACCGAAAGAGAAAGAACTTTCAACCTTATCACCCCCCTCTATTTTACCTCGAACAGTTATTTGCCTTACGGTGTTAAGGAGATGAGTTACTTCAACTACAAATAGAAAAACCACTCTCTCCAGGATTACCCGACCAAGGCATTATATTTTTCGAAAAAGCACCCTCTGCAAAGATGTGGTGCTTTTTTTTTATGCGCCAAAAACAAAGAATTAATAGAATAACAACAATTATAAACAACGACGAGATGTCAAAATTTAACGAAAAATCAAAGGTAGAAATGACTACCAACAAAGCGGGAGGAGAGGCTTATAAGTCGACTCCAGAGTTAGAGCTTGTGACGATTCTGTTGAACTCGTTTGTGTCTGATGACTTCTATTCGAAGGCAGGAGACCAAATAAAGGAGTTGACATCCGTTCTTAGCAAAGTGGACCCAGAGTTCGCAGCAAAGGCGGCTGTCTATGCCCGTAACGAGTTTGGAATGCGTTCTATCACCCACGTACTTGCGGGTGAAATCGCTAAGCACGCCTCAGGTAAGGCCTGGGCTAAAGAGTTTTACGCAGCTATTGTACGTCGTCCAGACGACATGACTGAGATTATGTCCTACTACTTCGGTAGAGAGGGTAAGAAAGCATCTTTGCCAAACGCGCTAAAGAAAGGTTTCAAGAAAGCTTTCGGAAAGTTCGATGCATACCAGCTTGCCAAGTACAGAGGAGACAAGAATGAAGTATCGCTTGTTGACGTTGTAAACTTGGTTCGTCCAAAAGGAACGGCTAGAAACGAGAAGGCACTTGCCGAGCTTGTTGCTGGAACCCTAAAGAGTGAAAACACTTTCGAGTCTAAGCTGTCCGCAGCTGGCCAGGGAGCGAAGACCTCTGAGGAGAAAGCCGCAAACAAAGCTGAGGCTTGGTCTGACTTGGTTATGTCAGGTAAGATTGGACAGTTTGCTCTTCTAAGAAACCTTAGAAACATCATCCAAGATGCTTCTGACGAGGTTCTTAACAAGGCATGCGAGCTGTTGACTACAGAGGCAAGAATTAAGAAGTCACTGATTCTTCCATTCAGATACATCACTGCACTCGACGAGATTACAGTGTTGACTGGAACAAAGTCTAAGAAAGTTCAAAGAGCGCTTAACACCGCCGTAGACCTAGCTTGTTCTAACATTCCAAAGTTTGATGGAAACACTGCAGTCGTAATTGACCTGTCAGGTTCTATGGATTGCCCAATTGCTGGAGGTAAAACTTACAGGAATAAAGTGGCAGCTCTATTTGGAGCCATGATGGCCAAGGCTAGTGATGCTGATGTAATGTCGTTTGGAACACACGCAATGTACCTTCCAGTTAACGTGAATGACTCAGTAATGGGTATGGCAAACTGGATTGTTGATACAAACCAAGGCTACGGCAACGTTGGCAAGTACAGGGTTGGTCACGGAACGAACTTCCAAGACATCTTCGTTAAGATGAAGGCGAAATACGACCGTGTATTCATCTTCTCGGACATGCAAGCGTGGATGGAGTACAATACTCCAAAAACTCAGTTTGCAGCGTACAAGAAGAAGTACGGTGCTCAGGACTGTAAAGTTTACGAGTTCAACTTGGCTGCAAGCGGAAGCATGCAGTTCCCAGAGAAGAACGTATTCGCGCTAAGAGGATTCTCTGAAAAGATTTTTGATGTCATTGACAATCTAGAAGTCGACAAAAGAGCGCTTATCAACACTATCAACAATTATGTTGATTTTGCTGAGCTTGCAACTAAGGAATAAGGGATAATAGTACTTGTGGCAAACGTGTATCCCCGAAAAACACATCGGTTCACCTACGGGTGGATGCCAATCACTTAGGTCACACAAGGATTAAAAGCTTTTAGAAAACCCTGTCGATTAATTTTGGCAGGGTTTTCTTTACTTTTACATCGATGTAGAGTATTCTTCTTTATGAGAAAAGGATATGTTTATCTAGTGCGACAAGGAGATACGGACCTATATAAAATAGGACACACATCTAACCACCCTAAAGCCAGGCTAGGAGAACTTCAAACTGGAAACCCAACCCAACTTCATCTAATAAACTACTATAGCACTTGTAATTACAAAGAGGTTGAGCAGTTGATGCATATTTCAAAAACCGCCAATCATCATTGGAGAGAATGGTTTAGGTTTGACCTTTCAATAGAGGATGCTTTTTTAACTGAATGTAAAGAAAAAGAAGTTAGCGCCAACTTCTTAGTGGAGCGTAAAAAAGCCCAGTCGGATTGGGAAAAAACGCTTAGTAGAAAAATTTAATCCACCTCTTCATCGTCCTGCGCATAATACTCGTCCTCATTAGGAGAGTCTGAATAATCATCGTGATATGTGTCAGCATCATCAAAGGTCGGCTTCCCTCCCCCAGGGTGCGAGTGGCCTCCATATGGCGGATAATAACCTCCGCTAGGGTATTGAGCTTCGTGCTGGTAGTCATTTGATATTCCAGTTTGTTTATCCCTAAAAGCACCAATGCCTTTACCGCCAAGAACATAGAGTCCAAACGTACCTAAAGCCCATCTCAAGTTCTCAGACACCACAAGAAGTGTGTCTTTATCCTCTAGAGTATAATTCGTAATAGCACAAAATGCTAAAATGACATTCAAGAGAAAAAAAACACCAAAGGAAACGAACAAGTAGATACGACCCTGGCTGTACTTTGTCCGCCCTTTACTGGTCTCAGTAAGCATGTCCTTTAGGATTCTGCTCATTTTTTATCTTGCGTTTTAAGCTTGTATGTAACCTTGTAATATGTGCTGTATAGCTGAGCAGCATTTAAAAACCACCAACCAACAGCTATTGCTGAGCCGCCTATTTTCCAACCAACACTTGGAAAATCTTTAATGCATGAGAAAATGGCATAAGTCACAAGTGCTGTAACAAGAACAAGTCTCCATTTTTTAGACTTGCTCAAGAGTGTGAAGTCCCAGAAATCTTTTGTAAAAAGGTCTCGCCAGAATTGTTTAAAAGCTTTCATGTATTTCGTTTTTAATAAATAGCCTGTAAAGAAATAGTGGTTTCCAAACTATTGATTTATGTAACTTTTTTTATATATTACCGTATATATAAAAATCAAAATGGAAAATCCAATTAAAGAAAACAGAATAATAAACGACAAAACATTTGCAAGACGACTTAAATCTCACTTACAAGAAACGAAAGCAAGCTGTGCAATGGGAGAAGAAGAAATTGAATATCTAAAAACAGTTGCGGAAAAACTATTAAGATATCAAATAGAAACTTCTCCGAAAGACGAGCAACAGTACCACTCAGACTGTGACGAAAAAACAAAATCTTAACTGTATCTTAGCATTTATTTTAAAGCTGCAATCAGCTAAAAACTTTTCCTCATTATGAGAATAGAAAATATAAAAGAAGTTGAATCGGAAATAGAAAGATTTCTAAAAAGATTGAAAGAATTCAAAAAAAGTGATTCAAATAAACACCTTTTTGAAAAAAACCCCAAACATTCCTGGATTAGAGGAGACAAAACTTCTGGAGCCTTAAAAAGAGCGTCTTTAGACTTAACAAGGTCTTTATCTAAAATGAGAATCGATACCTAACGCTGCATGACCAATAAAATTAAACAATTATTAATTGATTGTGCAAACTTCATACAGCCTTGGGATGATGGAGGCAATGAGGCTGAAAGATTAATAAAAAGAATAGACGAAGCCTTGAAGGAAGAGTAAAATTACCAACAAACGCTATCTACCAGGAGCTCAAACCCTGGCAATGTGAATAAAATTATATGAAAAACTTAAGACCAATCATAGACATAGACATGGACCATTGTGCAGTTGATTTTGCGAAAGGTACATCAGAGTGGCGAAAAAGACATCCTGATGAACAGTTCCCACATTCACATTTGGATTTCTGGATTAATCTTGACCCTATGTTTGGATTTATGGAGGCTTACGAAAAACTTAAAGACCACTACGACATTAAATTTCTGACAGCTCCTTCAATTCGAAACAATGCCTGTTGGACAGGAAAAGCAATGTGGGTCCAAAAACACTTTGGGGAATCATTTCTAAAAGAACTTACGATTACATCCTACAAAGGAAGACTCTCTGGAGCAGCGCTTGTTGATGATGGAAACGAACACGGTCAGCCAGATTACGGTGGTGAACACATCCATTATGGCCACGATGAAAGATTTACAAACTGGAGTGACATAACATTACACCTACTACAAAAAGCAAATGAGCGCAAAGAATAGACCTAAATTCAAAGAGCTGGAATCAGCGTTGAATGAATTAAATCTCAAAACGGAGGCAACTACGGTTGTTGATTTGAGGAAAAAAACCGCTGCGGCACTAGATGAAGCAGAAGCAAGCGCGAAAAACGACAAATCTTTCGCGGAAGTGTTAAAGAAAAACATAGTTCCTTTGGGGTTGATTGCAGGAGCAGTCGCTCTATACTCCCTAGATAAGAGTGGTGGTGGATGGTTGTTATTCTTCCTACTCCTTCACGGGGTAAGCAATTATGATTGGTAAAAAACAAAGACGCATTGCTGCCAGTATTGCAGCTTCCTTTGTCAGGTACTTGTTAGCGGACTAGGAGCAGACAACACTGACGAAAAGAGTCCGTTCCGAGTATAAAAAAAGAAGAGGAGTTGCAATAAATACAGAATTTGAGAGTAATGATGAAATCTCTGAAAACACAAAGGGAATGGACTTCTCAGGGCTGTCGGATGATTTATTTTCAAAAAAAGATTGAAATAAGTGAAACTTTTTTATATCTTTGTCGTAGATTGTATTGAGAGCCAACTCTACAGCCTGACAAAATGACATCTAATATCAGATGGCACGGAAGTTGAAGAAGTAGGTTCAGAAACAAACAAAAAATAAGAGTCATGAAAAAAGCATTAGACAACCAGTAAGTACACCCTTCTACAGAGAAGAAAAACTTAAAGCTTTACATCGTCGTAAGACGAGACCTCGCTCCTGGAGCGCAGGCAACTCAAGGAATGCATTCATTCCACGTATTCAATCAAGAATACACAGCCATTTATGAAAAATGGTTATCGAATCCATATTTAGGATTCTTATCAGTCAAAGACGAGCAAGAACTCATCGAGCTCCGAGACAAACTCACGCAAAAAGGTATTAATTTCAGTTCCTTCCAGGAGCCTGACCTCGACAACCAGTTCACGTCTATTACCGTAGAACCAGGGAAAGAATCTGCCCGTTGGTTATCTAGTCTACCACTTGCTTTCAAAGAATTTACGAATCAACCAACTCTCAAGAGTTGTAATTGTAAAGAAGCCGCATGATGATGCAGGTTTCCATATCACGGTGCGAGAGCTTTTGGCTCATGGGACATTCGATTGTCCCCGCACCACTACGGCGGATGCATAAGCACCAGTTCAGGTTAAAGTCCTGAATCCGCCACCAGACGGGATAGCTCAGCGGTTAGAGCACCAGGCCTTAAAAACCTGGGGACGAGAGTTCGAATCTTTCTCCTGTCACAACAAAAGTTCATTGACGTGTTGGAATTTAAAAAAGGCGTGAGAGTCCATTAGGGATTCGCGGGAGATTCGTTTCTTCCCACGCCACCACGGCCCCTGCATTAGCACTAGAGGAAGAGAAAGTCTTCCTGGGGCCTCTTGGTGAGGTAGCTCAGTTGGTTCAGAGCACCAGGCTTTAAAACCCTGGAGGTCGAAGGTTCAAGTCCTTCCCTCACCACCACGCCGCTTGCATTAGCACTAGAATAGGTGAGATTCCTGTTAGCGGCACTTCCTGGAGTAGCTCAGTTGGTTAGAGCACCACCCTGATAAATGAGGAAAAGGATTGAAACGCAACCTGCGTGGCCACAAGGGTTGTGAAGTAGAGAATTGGAATCGAACGGTGGGGGTCGGGGGTTCGAGCCCTTCCTCCAGGACAATTTCCTGCGATAGCTTAGATATGTTAAAGCACCACACTGATAATGTGGAAGACGAACCGAAAGGACTCAGTTCGGGATGCAAACACAAAAACTCACTTGCGTGGCCACAAGAGTGAGTTAGTAGTTGATGTTGAAGAAATGATGGGGGGCAGAACCCTCTCGCGGGACCATTATAATGAGCAGTGAGATGCTTGGGGAGGCGCTGTTCTCATAAACAACTTCCCCCACATGGCGTGAGAATCTGAAAGAAGATTCGCGTGAGATTCGTTTCTCCCCACGCCACAACATGGGCGGATTGCACCAAGATTTTTAAGGAAATGTTCGAACGAGTACTTAAAAGGATGGAAGGCGCAAAACTAGATGGCTTAGCGGCCATAAGAAAAGTTGTAGGTTCGATTCCTATTCCGTTCACCAAACAATAAAAAAAACGAAAGCTATGGTAGAGACAAACAGAATTACACCCCAAGTGGTGATTGATGCTTTATGTGAGAGATTAAACCCGAAGCCTGGAGCGAGAATACTAGAACCATCTGCAGGCACAGGAGTATTGGCGGACGGGGTTCAAGAAAAATTCCAACAGTGTAAAATTGACTGTGTAGAACTTAATCAAGAATGCCGAGTCACACTGAAAGAAAAAGAATATGAGTTGGTTGGCTCAGACTTCTTCCGATTCGAAGCCCAGACACCATATGATTACGTCATTGCCTGTCCTAACTTTCGAGACAATGTCGATTGCAAACACATCATGCACATGTATGACCAACTTGCACCAGGCGGAACAATCTCAAGCTTAACATCTCCTTTTTGGATGGTTGGAGAGACTTAACTGCACAAAGAATTCCGTGAGTGGCTTCAAGATAAGAACTACTCCGTGACAATGGTCCCAGATTATTCATTTGTTGAGGATTACAAAACTGTACCCTCAGCTATAATCCGAATCAAGAAATGAAAAAGTTCAGACCAATTCAGTTCAGATGGAACGAAGCTTTAGGTGAAAAAAGTTGCCCGTATGCTTACAGATGGGTGTTCAATTTCTACTTATTTTCGTTCCGAGTTCACAACTTCATAAGAAGTGAACCAATCGCGCACCAGCATGACCATGCTTGGGATTTTATCACTTTCATACTGAAAGGAGGCTATTTAGACATAAGCCCAAATGGAATCGATAAGTTAAGACAAGGAAGCATTCGCTTTAGAAAAGCAGAACATATACATAATGTAGTGCTTCCTAAAGATGTGTCTTGCTGGACATTTGTATTAGCGTTTAAGCCACGACGAAAATGGGGTTTTTGGATTAATGGAAAATTGAAACGTCCATTAAAGTATTTTCATAAATATGGTCACTTGCCTTGCGAGGATTAAAAACAAAAAAAATAATGGATTGGTTTAAAAAAGTAATGGATTATAATGACAAGTTTGAGTGTGTGGATATTAATTTTGGCACCGAGTTGGGTGGTGAAATTAGTTTTGAAGTCCAATACTGGAATGGAGACAGAATGTCTTACAACTTTGTACTGATGTACTACATGAGCCCAATGGCATCAAACTTCTTTGATATAATAGATGAGTTTTGTGAAAAAACAGATTTAATCTTCTCTGAGTATGGAGATGTGTTTAAAAAAATAGACCAATTAAATGCTAAAGAAGAATCAGCGCAAGAAATGGCAAGCAAAATATCAAAACAGACTTACATTGTAAAAGACACAGAGTTTAATCCAGAAAGAAATCCTTCGTGGATGAAATCCTTGTACAGTATCGGAGAATCTTTGTCCGTGGAAATATTCGAGTTAGAAAGTCCAGAGAAATCAAAGTATGGTATACATATGTCAACAAACTGCAATGACGCCATTCCATGCTGCTCTTATTTTCCAACCATTGTATTGACGCATATTGATGAATCAAAAACCATTGATGAAGAAATAGAGAGAACACTAGAATATGCGATATGGTACTTTAAAGAGAATCCAGGCATAATAGACTACATCTATGATAGAAAAAACAAAGATAAAATCAACATAAAGTTAGCCAAACTAGAAAATTCTGTCCCAGGTAAGGTGAAAGAATTCATGACATTAAAAGAATGGTTGATAACTTCAAAACCTAGTTAGTAACCACTATTTTAATGCTATGGCTACTGTAGATAACACGAGATATTATATAGAATGGACTTCAAACTATACAGCTAAGCATCGCCCCAGGGTGGCTTGGACCAAATACTCTGGTCCATATTCCTCGTTACGAAGAGTTATGCAGGCTAAGAAAGATATTCTATCTTCACCGTATTGTGGAGACTGGCTGTATCGGATAGCACATTACCACAAGGGGCGTTAGTTCAGAGGTAGAACATCAGGCTTTAACCCTGTACGTCAGGGGTTCGAACCCCCTACGCCCCTCTTGAATTACAGATAGAAAAAGGCCGCCCTTCGAACAGTTTTTATATTTGTAAAATTGATTACATTTGTAGAATGCGAAACCCCACAAAGAAGTTTGAAAACGATAATATATCATTTTATAGATACAGCTGGGGAAAACCAGTTGCTTTTCACTTAACTTACGAGTGCCACGGGTATTCTGATGATGAGAGACCCCAAATCCATATAGCATTCCTATTCTGGAGCCTGTTTTGGAGTATGCCCTGGTCACACAAGAGAAAGGATTACGGCGACTCAGAACAGTATGGCTGTTATTGGTATCAGGATGGTTGGCAGAGTCAGAGCTTTGTTATTCGTTACGGAAAGAAATCTAAATACATTAATATGCCCTGGAATCTCGACCACGTTCGCCACAGCATTAAATTGAAGGATGGAACATGGGTTCATTCAATAAAAGGCGACAAACAAGACTTTTATAAAGACGAATGGAAAGAGAAAATGTGGAGAACTAATATGCCGTATGTTGATAAGCACACTCCAAATGGAGAACTGAACGTGGTTAATGCCGATATATCCATCTCGGAGAGAGAATGGAGAATGAGATGGTTCAAACGAACAACTATGTTCAGCCAAGTGAGTCGTACAATTGACGTTGAATTCTCTTCAGAAGTAGGAAAGAGAAGAGGAAGCTGGAAAGGTGGAACCACTGGTTGTGGTGAAAGATTTGATAAACACGAAACATGGAAGGACGGATTTGAGAGACTAACACAGAGAGTTTTTTAATGGACGATTTGACCCAAGTTCAAAGACCTGTTCTTGCAGCACTAAATTTAAAATTATGAATAGAATTAAGCAATGTTTTTTATACAATGTTAGTTGCCGTTTTTCCTTACACTTTTGGGAGATAAGCAAATGGACTAGATTTAAAGATAAAAAATGTAAACAGATATACGAACAAGGATTTAGACGAGAGTGTAAGGTTTGCGATAAAAGCCAATATTTAGGAAAGCCAAAAAAGTATGACCCGACAGCTTATGTTTGGTTAAACTCTAATGGCAACGCCCCTTGTATGGTGGCGTTGTGAGGAACGAACTATGCACTATACAAAGTGCTGTGTGTAGTGCGGATTATTAATTAAATAATATTGAAATGGAAAGAAAGATAAATTGTAAATATAATAACAAAGGTGCTTGGTGTACCAATGAAAATATTAAACGCTCATTGTTTGGAATAGGCGCAAGATGTTGTAGTAAATTTTACGACAAAGAGTGTGACTTCCAAGAAATCAGAACCAAAAAATCTAAGCCACCGCCAAGACGTACAAAAGTGTAGCATTACACACAGCGTTAAATGTATGTTATCGGTTTTGTTTTTCACAAAACTGGAATATACATAGCGTTATGCTACGTGTTGAATTATTAAAGGATGATGTTTATTTGAAACTATTTTTATATAAAGATACTATGAGCGAAGATGTGAGAAAAATGATTGATAAAGTTAAGAACTTTAAGGAATTTGTAAATGAAAATCTTAATAATTCCAAATATTTTCTAAGATGGACAAGCGATGCAGATGATGATACTAGACGTAATTTTAGTGGAAATATGCAAGCATGGTTTGAAACGGAGAAAGATGCTATGGATGATTACAACGAGAGAGTTGGGGACGGTAAATATGTACCATATCCACCAAGAAAAGATGTTACAAATGGTATGTGGAATAGTGAACCCGAATGGGGTTTATCAGGATATGGATTTGATGATGAAAAATCGTTCAATAAGGCTATTGAAGAAATTGAAGATATTTCTTGGCATCATAAAGATAGTCTACAACAAGAACTTGTAGTGTTTAAAAGTTCAAATTTTATACTTGGAGATGGATTTGATGGTGAAGATGTTTTTAAGGATGTAATTAATTATTACGATGTCGAACCTAATATGAATTATAGTGAAGTGATGAAAGAAATTAATAAACAGAGATAGTCTTGAAAAATAAGGTGCGTTGGCAAAATTCTTTTTGTTTTTTATCACAAATGTTAAATTGAAGAACTGAACTAAGGCATGGAGCATAACGTTAAATGTATGTTATCGGTTTTGTTTTTCACAAAACTGGAATATACATAGCGTTAGCACCAGTACGGTTTGTTTGTCAGAAATTTAATTTTGGAATATCTATATATAAAAGAATGGAATTGAGAAAGTTTATAGTGACAACGATTAGAGAATATCTTAATGAGCAACTTATAGTAAATGATAATACTTGGTATCACGGTTCTAAAGAAAAATTCGATAAATTCAAGATAAAAAACGGAACTTTATTTGATATAAATTACAAATCACCAATATTTTTAACATCAAATATTGAATTTGCTAAATACTATGCTGGTAATTATTCACCACATATTTACAAAATTCAAGTTTTAACTAATAATATTATAGATTTTAGAAAGTTACCATCAACCTATGATTTATTAATGTATTATGAAAAAAGTAAAGTAAATGATAAAATTGGCGTAGAATATTATGTAATTGGTAAAAATCTTTTAGAATATATCGAGGATAAATTTCCTGATGATGACATTGATAGAAAGTATAATAATTTATTGGATGGTGATTATTCATCAATTGAGCAAACTTGGGTATATGATTGGTTGAAACTTAATGGTTATGACGGAACATATATCATCGAAACAAAAGAATTAAATTTATTGATATTCGATGAAACTAAAATTAAAATACTTTCAATCGAAGTACTTTCGTAGTATTGGTGCTAATGACTAGTATAAGAAACGTTGCGACTTGCAGCACTAAATTTAAAACTATGAACCTAATTAAGCAATGTTATTTATACTTTGTTAGCAAACCGTTTGAGTACGGAGAGCTAAACGGTATAAAAGCAAGGAGAAATAAAATTACGAGAAATGTTTATATAAGGGTTTGGAAAAAAGGAGAGCAAGCCCACAAAGAAGACTTTTACCATATTTGCGGAGAAGGTAGAGAGGTGGATTTTAATGTTTGCTAATGCTTAGTATAAGTGGCGTTTTAATGCACTTTATACGTTGTTAGCATTAGCAGATGTAAAATTATCCCTTTTGAGCGTGGGATGCTCGTAAATATAAATTGAAACAAAAATGAAAATCAAAGACGGGGGACAAACGGAAACACTGAAAACGAAGATTGAAACAATTCGTATCTATCATTCAACTGGTAGAAGGTCATTTGAACTATGGCTGAATGAAGATAGTTTAAGTTACTTAACAATGGATGAATTGTTGGACTTGCGAGATGAAATAAATGTTGAACTACGAAAGGTTATTGATGGTGTGGTGGCTGGATAATTTTATTTCTGCTAACGTACATGTATAAGAAATGTTGCGTTTAGAAAGCACAGAATTAACGATTAGAAATAAAGTAAATTAATATTAACAGACCTTTGATATTGCACAATTTAGCAATGTTTTTTATACGGTGTTACCCACTTTTTAAAAAGCCGTGCGTGAGGTACGAGGGCAAATACATACAGAATGGGAATAGATAAAATTGGAAATAAAAACAACTCTTTTGAGAGTAAAAGCATTGAGTATAGTACACCTAAAACGATTGTACAACCTTTAATAAAAGAGTTTGCAATAACTACTGATGTTTGTGCAAGTTCATTAAATCATAAATTACCAAAATACTGGACTAAAGAAGATAATTCTTTAAATAAAGATTGGATTGGTAATTGTTGGATGAACCCTCCATTTGATAGAAATTTAAGTAAATGGGTTAAAAAAGCACATAACGAAGCGTTAATAAATGGTGGCACAAAAGTTTGCTTAATACCAGTAAGAAGTAATACAAAATGGTGGGCAGAAACTATGATTGATGCAGAAATACGTTTTATAAACGGTGAAGTAAATTTTAATGATGAACCACGAGGTTTATGGATGGGAATGAGTATTATAATATTTGGCGAAAAAGCGAATAAAGGAACACATAACTTTATAGATTATAGAAGTATTAGAAAAAGAGAAAAAGAGTTGCTAAACATACAGCCGTAAAGCTTGGCGGCTTTTTACATTGTGGGTAACGAATGGGTGTATGAGAAGGTTTGCTTAGATGAACTTTTAAATTACCACTGAACTTGATAGCAAACTTTATTATACACGTTGTTATGTGTGGGTGTGGTTAATTAAGGTAAAATGTTGATACGAAGAAATAAACAAAAATTTAAATTCTAAGTATTTATATATAAAAGAAAACAATGAAAGATTTGAGAGGATTTATTAAAACAACTATAAGAGAATTTTTGAATGAAGGTTTAGAAGATACATCTTGGACAAATAATGACAACCAAACAGTTACGTTAGTTCAGATATTAGACCTTACAAAAAACATTAAAGTTCAAGAAATGGATACCAATAAACTAAAAAATATTGTATTAACTTGGGACGGAAACACAGAAGAAATTGATAAAATAGAAAAATCCGACATACAATACCCAGTATTGATTTTGATGAATGATGATAAATCTATTAAATATATTCTTGATGGAAATCACAGGATTCAAAAATCAATTAGAAATAATTTACCAACAGTAAAATGTAAATTAATTAAATTTAGTAAATTACCTGATTGGGTTCAAAAAATATTGGGGTAAATTGTCTTTTAAATTTTTTAACCTAAATGTTGATTAGAACGATGAATGTAACACTTACACATAACAAGCGAATAAATTCAATACAGTGTACGGCATACACTAACAAACAACCAAGAAAATGAACAGACCAGTGAGTAAAGATATGAGAGAAATGATTGATAAAGTTAAGAACTTTAAGCAGTTTGTAAATGAGAATATTGGTGATAAAATTTTCACAAATGAAAAGTGGCGTTATACACAATACTACATTCGTGTTTTAATTATCTATATCTTCCCAACCTACCAACTGATTTAATTTAACCCCTATGGGTCTTAAACCGTGTGGTTCAGCATCTAATCCACTATCAAACGTATAACCTATTTTATAAACTGCATCGTGAAATTTCTTAATCACATCATAACCTTTACGTTTATCTAATAAATTCAAATATTTATCTACAATTACCTTTAATTCTTTTGGTTGTTTTTCATAATATTCAAATAAATCATAATGTTGAATATTTTCATATTGTTCATTAAAAAACTCTATGATTGTAGTTTTAATGAAGTTCTTTAATTTTTTTTCTTGTTCCATATGATTTAGCGTGGGTGAGATGTAAGCGTTTTTTATATATTTACAAATAAGTTCTTTTTCGTTGTTTGCATAAAATCATAAGCGAAACAAAATATTAAGCTGTGGGTTGGGGCCAACTTCGCAGGATAAATAAAAAGGCGGTGAGGCGTTGCCAATGGGCAAGTCTACGAAACGCTGTAAATTCTGAATATGTATCTGCTCTTTGCATTTATATTTTTTTAGAAGCCCTTCCATCAGCTTGCTGTAGATGGGTAGTTCACATATAAATATTCAGAATTAAAATTTTCACCGCACATTTTTAAAAAGTTTATTCTTTCTTCGTATCAAAATTCTACCTTAAATAACCGTACTGTGTATAACTAACAAGGTGTATAATAAAGTTTGCTATCAGCATTGTGCGTATGCACCGTTTTATTATTTGTTCCTTTCTTTTTTTTACGCTCATGCTCATATTAAAAGCATGACTATCACATTGGATAAAAAGAAAAGAGAAGGCGAATTTTATACACCTCAAATATGGGTGGACGAAGCACATAGGCTGATTCAGGACAACTTGGGAAAAAACTGGAAACAAGAGTATGTGGTGTGGGACTGTGCTTCGGGCTTTATGAACCTTACCCAAGGATATGAATTTAAAGAATTGTATAGTTCAACTCTTCATAAAGCTGATATTGATAAGTGTGAAACAGTTTCAAATCAGCAAGCTTTTCAGTTTGACTTCCTTAATGATGACTCTGAAAAGCTAACGACTCAGTCGCCAGCTTTAAAACAAGCAATAAAAGATGACAAACCAATCGTCTTTTTAATAAATCCTCCATACGCAACCGCTAACAATAAAGGAGCAACCTCAAGCCATAAATCAGGAACAGCCAAGACTTGGATTAATAATGAAATGCGAGAAAACGGTTGGGGAAAGTCATCTCAACAGCTCTACGCTCAGTTTCTTTATCGCATCAATGCGATAAAAGAAGCATATGGTATTTCCAATGTTGTAATTGCCGTGTTTTCACCACCTCTTTTTTTAACTGGGTCAAGTTTTAAAACTTTTAGAGAAAGGATGTTTAAGAATTTTAGGGTCCAAGACGGTTTTTTGTTTCCAGCATCAGAATTCATGGAGGTAAAGTCAGACTGGGGAATAACCTTCACTTTGATGACCCCAGGATTAGATGAACGAACATCTTGGAGTTATGAAGTGATTGCAGACCCTCGCATCAAAGGAGTTCTTCCAAAACGTAAAGAATTATACAACACAGACCAAAGAGAAGCAGCATCTATCTGGGCAAGGGAAGAGACAAAAGGATTAAGGTCAAATAAAAACATTCCTCAGTTCACAAGTGCATTAAAATGGAAAGTGGAAGGCAAAACAATGCGAGGAAGCCTTGTTGATGGAGCGATTGGATATTTTCTGAATGCATCAAACAATATTTATGAAAACCCACAACAAGTAGCGCTATATAGCTGGGCTGCGTCAAAAGGAAACGGGTTCTCTATTATACCAGATAATCTAAAGAAGGTTTGTAGCTTGTTTGCGGCACGAAAGACTCACGTGGGACCGTATTCCACCTGGATTAACCAAAAAGACGAATACATGGCCCCAAACACCTCTGCTGAACTATGGAATCAATACGCTGCAGACTCTTTAGTTTACTCTTTGTTCCATTCAGCGTCACATCAAAGTTCGATAGGCGGAATTGTTTTTAAAAAGCAGGAATATGATGTAAGAAACAGCTTTTTCTGGGGCGACCCATGTCTAATAGACATTGAACATAAACAAGACAGGTCAGCCACGATAATGAACAGTATGATTCAGAGCAATGTGAAACACATGTCTCAAGATGCAGTAGATGTGTTGGAGATAGCTAATAAAATGCTATATTGGAGCGGCCCAGAACGAATGGTTTATGCCAAAGCTCACCCAGAACTCCATTTGGACAGGTGGGATGCGGGTTATTCTCAACTAAAGGAGCATTGGAAAAAAGACAAGCCAGATTTATTTAAAAAACTAACGGTAGCCTATAAAATCCTTGAAGAAAAACTCAGATGGATGACTTATGAAGTTGGTTTCTTAGTTAAGTAAAAACATTGTATTTACAGCATGATGTCAAATAGTAGCATAACACCTTTTAAAGAGAGAGAACTCAATTACTCTCAGTCAGTCGACGTATATCGATGTTTAAATAGAAAAGGCACAGTTTTTAGCATTAAACAGAAAAGCCTGGTTGTGGCCCATGCGACTGAGCTAGAGATGAAAAACGTTAACTTTATTGTAAATCCAGCAGGAAAGAAAAAAGCTATAACGTCTAAAATTAAAAATGTGCACGCCTTTATACGAGGAAAGATTGGGCGCCACGTTCAGGAAGAGGTTTTAATCTTATACCCTCTAGTTTACGACTCTTTTTCAGAAAAAGGTTTTATCATTGAAGGTGAAGAGGTTGGCTCAAGTCCAATGGTGACAATACGAACACATGGAATATACGCGATGAAGCCTTTGCAAAGCTTCCTTGCATAGAGAATACACCTGCTATTTGTACTCCTTTGCTTCGACAATTAAATCCCCAACAAGCTTTTCAGCCCTTATCTTGTTTCCGTGTTTATCGAAGTATATAACATAGGAAGACTTCTCAAGTGTTGAATATGTAATCCAAACTCCTACTCGAACTCCGTGCGAGAATTCTCCAACTCCAAGTATTTCTCCGCTTTTTCGGAACTCAACAAACTTTCCGTGAGCTCTTTCTTGACAATCAGCTGTTCCTTTAAATTTGACTTCACCACTTTCATAATAACTGAAACAGCTAAAAAGTGAGTCACATTCCAACTCCCCTTGAGCTGTAGTGGTGAGAGTACATAGTATAATAAGTAAAATTAATATCTTTTTCATAATGTATGTTTTGTGCGATTACTCCAATAAATAGTTCATAACATTAACTTAACATTGGAAACACAAATTTAACATAATAAAAAACAAACGCAAAGTAAAATGCTTTTTTCTGTATCTTTGGTAGCTAAACATGGGAATCACGAAAAGCATAGACTTTAAAATTTAACGCTTAATAAGTATTTTTTGCAAAACACAAAAAGCATGACTTGGACAGATATAATTAACAAAGCCATTGATGAAGCTGAGAAAGGTGGACACAAAATAGACAGAACAAAAATACACTGGGGTCAGATGACTACTAACGGAGGCTATAACAGCTTAATCTTTAAGCATGAGTTCGCCGAAGCTATTTTTGGTAACGGAGAACATTATGATAGATTATTGGAAGTGGAAACACAGAACGCAGAAACAGCAGGAACAGAAATTGATTTTGATTTCCTGCCACTTCCAACTTGGAAAAAAATGCTTCAGCAGCTGGTAATTCAAGAAGAGCCTTTAGAGTGGTTGTCTAAAGCAATTGACAACAAGGCTAACCTGGAGAACATAGGAAAAGGAGTCGTTGAGGGAACAAGAGATACCTCCGCAATCCGAGAGATGCTCAAAAAGCAATTCAACCAATAAGAAACTTTTTCTTAATTTCTTCGTATATTCAAAAAATGGGAACAAACTACTACGCAATCAGAATCGTGAGCAATGATGAAAAAGAGGTGCTCAAATCTCTTGTGGACCAAGAACGCTTAAAAGAGCTAAAAAAAGCTTTTTTTGATACGATAATCCACATTGGAAAGTCTTCTCATGGTTGGGAGTTTTGTTTCAACCACAATAATTGGATGCACTATGATTCATTAGAGTCTCTGACAAAGTTTCTGTTGAATCATCAAATTTTAGACGAGTACGATACACCCATTACTGCAGATGATTTTTGGAAGCAGGTTAAAGCGAAACGAGGAGGCCTTACTGGTGATAAATATGCAGACCAGTGGGAAGAAATGCATCCAGAAATCTCAAAACCTTATTATATGGTGGATGGCACAAAGACTGATAACAAGTGGTTTGGGTTGAGGTTTTCAACCTCAACAGAGTTTTCTTGAAACCCACATAAGGCTTATATCTAAAAAAAAAGAGAATCACTATACTTTTTTTAAATGAACAAATTAATTAAATTATTTATGGCAATTTTTAGAATTGATTCAAATAAGTACGAAGGTAAAGTTGTTAATATTAGTGGAGACGGAGAAATTTACATCGATGGAGAACAAGTTCATGTTGGAGATAGCAAGCGGGTCGTGAATATTACTGTTGAAGGCGATGTAGAGCTGGTCCAAGGAGCCTTTGGAAATTTAAACGTCACAGGTAACTCAGGGCGAATAACCTCAGCAAGCGGAGACATTGAAGTAGGAGGAGATATTCGCGGAGACGTTCAAAGCGCTTCTGGTGATATCGAAGTCGGAGGAAACATTGAAGGCAGCGTTAAAACAGCTTCTGGAGATGTTGATGTAAAAGGAGACATTGCTGGTTTGGTATCAACTAAAAGTGGAGACATTGATGCTAAGACAATTAGCGGAGGCATCAGTATGTAGCTTTAACAGAAAGCATTAAATAGCCAGTAATACGGCAAAAAACAGCTGGTTTCAATATGGCTAGTTTTTGATTTTAGACCTGTATTTATTAATACAATGAAAGGTCGAACAAACATAACCAGCGTAGATATTAAAATGTACAACTTACTTTTTGAAGCAGTAAGTGCACATCCAGGAACACTTGGAAAACTGATTCCCACTTTTCTAATAAATGAATCCATTTTCTTTTTTGAGAACGGTGAAGAGTATGAAAAGTGTGGCGCCCTCAAGAAGTTTTTTGACAAGCACCCAAGAAAACGCTTAATTATATCTAGAAAAGATTATCTAGATTTTGGATGGCAACTCATAGAATGAACACATGGAGATAGAGAATACAAAGTTTGAAGGAGTATACATTATAACACCTAAAGTTTTTAAAGATATACGAGGCTCATTTTTTGAATCATTCAATCACGAGAAGTTTGCATTAGCTACTGGAGCAGCCCCAGTGTTTATCCAAGATAACATATCTCACTCCACCAGAGGCACTCTAAGAGGGCTTCATTACCAGCTCCCACCACATGCCCAAGCAAAGCTTGTTAGTGTAATACAGGGTAGCGTCACGGATTTTATCGTAGACTTGCGCCCATACTCAAAAACATTTACTCAGCACGCAGAGTTCGAATTGTCTGGAGACAATAAGAAACAGCTGTACATCCCCAAAGGATTTGCGCATGGTTTCTTTTGTTCATTAGATTGCATTATGCATTATAAAGTAGCAGGGAAGTACAACCCAAAAGTGGAGCGCACTTTAAGGTGGGATGAGCCCCAGTTTGGATTCAAGAATGCGGTCGAGTGCTGCGTAAACCCAGATGGTGTGATTCAATCTTCGAAGGACCAAGTGGGAATAACCATGAAGGAATGTTTGGCGGAGATTAAAGAGATAGGTCGGGACCCAAAACAATTATCCATAGTAGAGTGGTAAACAACGTTAGTTGAAACTTTTTTATTAATTCATCGTATATTAAACCAAGGCTAATGAAAAAGTCTTTTTATTTATGGATGAGTTATTAGCAAAAAGTACTGGCGAAACCCTGATTGAGCACAGTCGAAAGGTTGCTGAGGTTGCGGAATATATTGCCGACTCAGTTATAGTTACCTCAGATACAGAAAAAAAACATTTTATATCAGTTATCCGCAAAGCGGCGCTTCTTCATGATATTGGAAAAGCCGAAACCGAGTTTCAAACTTTACTCCGAAACTCTTTAAATGGTAAATCCACTAAAACAAAGAAAAAAGACATTATTTTTTCGCACAATGAAGTGGGATGGGCATTTGTAAGAATGTACATCAGCTTTGACTCAGAGGAGCTAAGACAAGTTGCTGAAGCAGTATACTGGCATCACGGCATTAACAATGTAATGGGCAAGCACACAGATGCGTCTATTCTTGAGTGGGTTCGGAAGAAGAAAGATAATTCTATCGATAGAATGATTGAATTCGTCGAAGAATTATTTCCTGGCCAAGTCCTTGATAGGCCAAGAATAGCTGAAACATCAAGCCCTCATTACTATATTAGAGATTTTAACGAGACGAGCGACCTCAACGTTGACAACACGATTATTCGCATGTGCGTGGTAAGAGCTGACCACTTAGTTAGTGAATTAGGAGATTTTACAGTTGATGAAATTAAAAAAACTATAAATGAACGACTGATTCAACAACACCGTTACGCTTTTACTAAATGCCCATATCCTGGACATGAAAAAAGATGGACACAACAAGTTGCTTTAGCATCTAGGACGACCTCGTTTAAGACTGTTCAAATCAACGCCCCTGCTGGATACGGAAAAACACTTCTAGGTTTACTTTGGAGCACTGTCAACAATAAACGGCTTATTTGGGTGTGTCCAAGAAATGCTGTGGCACAATCAGTGTACCACAACATCTTAAGAGAGCTTAAAAATGCAGGAATTGAAACTTCAGTAGAATTATATTACGCTGGAAAACAACAGGCCTCAAATTCAGATTTAGGAATAAAGTTTTCAAGCGATATCATTGTAACCAACGTAGATAACTTTTTACGTCCGACAAAAGAGCATTGTAACGATATTGATTTATTAATGGTATCCGATGCAGATGTTGTATTTGATGAGTATCATGAGCTAGTGTCGGACGGGGCTTTACTGGCTGGTTTTATAAATCTAATGAAGGTAAGACATCAGATGACAAACGGACGCTCTTTACTGCTGTCCGCAACCCCACTTGATTTATCAGTTTATTGGGATTCATTTGACAACTCAACAGCCCATTTGCCTGGAAAATTTGAACATGCTCCTGCTGTCCACAATAAATCATACAAACTCACTACAAAAGAGGGGCGTTCTAGAATATCTGAAAGTAAAAAAAGCCCTGTTCTTTTTATCTCTAATTCTATAGTTGAGTGTCAAAGAAATAAGCACAAACACAATGAAGATACTATTTTGTTTCATGGAAAATTTGAGGACGACGACAATCAAGCGCGATTAAGCGTTATTCTTCAAAACTATGGAAAGCAATCCGACAGAAATATTGAAAAAGAACACGTAATAGCGAGCCCAATAGCACAGGCATCTTTAGATGTTTCTTTTAGGCATTTGATTGAAAGTTGCCTGTCTCCAGAAGCTACTCTTCAAAGAGTAGGCCGTGTCGACAGGTGGGGAGATTATGATGACCAGTCTGAAATTCTAACATATCGAATCCCTTCAGATAATTCTGGACGAAGTGAGAATAGAGCCCGCGAAACAATGTACTCACGAGAACTGTCTGACTTATGGTTTAATTTTCTAACACAAAGTCAAGGGGAAACAACTTTAGATAACCTATATTCTTTGTATAATAAACATTGTAAAGAAAATGAAGCCTTAAGAAGAATCTGGTTAAACACAAAATATCGACAAAGCCGCATGGATTTACATGAGAAAATTTATCCTAATAGGTTAACGATTAAAAGTGAAAACTCGGAAGTCCATAAAATACAAGAAACTAGCTATAGAAGCAAAGGAAATGAAATCTTTTTTACTGCTAAAAAATGGGCAAAAAAAGAATGGACACAGCCTAAATCAACTCCTATTTATGATTCTATACCCGAAGACTTCCATGAAGACTCCAACGCACTAGCAAAAGTATTTAAGATAATTAAACATCTTAACGATGAGCCAGATTGCGCTTTTGATTACACTAGATTTTTAAAAGTTCCAAAGCATAGCACAAATCTTGAATTATTGCGTATAATGGCGAAATACAAATCAATGCCGTATCCGAGGATGGATATGGAATATCATGACATTTACGGATATATTAAAAAAACTTTACTGGAAGAGTTTGACCAGCCAATTTACGAGTAAACAATTCATAGAAATTACATATTAACCTTTAAACAGATTACCATGAGCAAAGTAAAGTCAATTCTTTTTAAAATTGAAATTGAAGGCAATGGCGTTGTTAATTACGATAGCAATGAGCAACGGTTCCATATTGGAGAAAAATTCCCTTTCTTAAAATCATACCATAGCAACGTAATGTATGCAAAGAGAAACATTTACAACGATGGAAAAGAGCCTCGTTACAAATTAGTTATTTCGCCTACCTGCATGAAGCATGCGATGTATGATAAAGTGTCTCAAACACCAAAGCTTACACACAATAAAGATTTACTTTATGCAAACCTTGCCCATCCAGAAAGCATTCTTAATGGGCACTTGCATGCCATTAAAAACGATACGTTAAAAAGAAAAGGAGCCATTACACTAGTAGCTGCCGAACAAACGTGCGATGCTCTTTCGCGTCTCGAATTCCATTCAAAGTCTGGTGAGAAAATCAGCTATGAAGCAGACGAAGAAAAAAGTGATAATTCTATCTACAAAAAAGAAACAATTGGGAAGATTAAGTATTCATCTCAAGGTGCTATAAACCTGAAAGAGCTTCAGTTTTACTCTTGTGACGAAATCATGGGACGTTATGGTTTTAATCCCGACCATTTTGATTTATTCAAAAAGTACGCCGACATTCACTTTGGCTCATTTGATAATGAGCTTGGATTTTTCCAAATGAGAGGAAGTTCTGTAAACATTGCTGAGCGTGGATTCAAATTCACAGATGACCAGGTTCGTTTATTAGTTTCTGTATTTTTAGAAAAGCTTCTTACGTTGGACATCAGTCGAAGCAGTGCTTATGCACGCAAAGAGAAGCTGATGGTGAAACTGGTTTCCAATCCTTTGATTGACAGGTTTAACAGCGAAGAGGGTTGGGTCGAAATCAATTCAATAGAAAATATTCAAGCTCTGCAGTATGAAGTGTTTGAAGCATATACGGAAGATGTTACTGGAGATGCAAAAAAACTTCATGAAGAATTAAAGAAGTACGCGGAAGAAGAACGAGCAACTTTAAAAAAGAATAGCGTGGAAAAGAAAGCCAAAGCCGCAAAGCAAAAAGCAGAGAAAGTAAAGAAAACCGAAACCACCCCAGCATGAAAGAATTTATGGTTTTGAAGTTTAAAGATGCAGTTTTGTTTCGTAACCATAAAGACACGAAAGATAAATTGTTTCTTGGAAATAAAGACGCAGGTGAGATTCGAAAGGGGCTCCCTCAATTTGAGTCCTACTTAACACATCATCAGATTTCAAATGTCTTGCACGTGCTTTTTAATGAAAGACCAGTCCCTTTTTTTGGGGCCTGTGTCTATCAGAAGCAGGATAGATTGATTGAGAAGGCAAAAAACAGCTTCCTAAAGATTGAAGTGCCCACTTGGGTTACTAAAAAAGGGGATGTTCGAGAAATTAAAGAGATATGCCGCACAAGGAAAGCTTTTTGGAACTCAAACGCCAAAATAACAAACCTCACTTGGGATTTGATTGAAGCCTACCTAAAAGAGCATTATGGTGATTTCATCACAATGCTCATAGAGGCAACGGGCCACTCAAATATTAGAAAAGTTCCAGTAGAAGATGTGCCTGATATTTTTAAGCAATCTTTAAACTCAGCCTCTAAACAAGCTTTGCTCTCTCATTTTAGAGAACGTAAAGTTGGAAAAACGGGTGTCGTTAACTGGCTGAGAAATAAGACTCCTACTGATAAAAACGACCCTATGGAGATGGCTAAGGACTCTATCGCAAAAGGACTTATGCTGGTTGTTCCCAATGGCATAGATAAAACGATTCGCTTGAGCGGAACCCTTATTGTGCCGCTTGATGAAGAAGACAAAGAAGTCCTTGAAAACTCAGCTGGTGTGGCAACTATATTGGATGGAGGCTTGGTTTGGATTGAAAGAGTGGTATCGGGAAACAGGCTAAGCATTGAGGGTTATGATAGAGTAGGAGATATATCCACTAAACTTACAATAGAGTCATGAGAATACAGTTAAAATTTAGCTCCGCAAAGGAGTTGGTTCCAAATAACCTTAAGCACGTTGTGAGTTACATTCATAAATGCTTAGGAAAAGATAATCTCTATCACAATCAACCTTCTAACTATGTTATCTCTAGGATGATTGGAGGAACGATTACAGAAGGCGGAACATCCATTGAGTACGCTCATGGAGGCAGTTTGTTTATATCCTCTGGAGACGAGAGCTTTTTAAATAAACTTCTCGCAGGAGCAGGAGCAAATAAAGATTTTGGATTTGGAATGAAACTGACGGGCATTGAGTTCATCCAAGAAGACTTGTATGATGGTTTTACTGTTTTTAAAACCACTGAAACTGGCATTTTGCTAAAGAAAAAAAATGGAGGCCGTTATGAATTTCACACCCTAAATGATGATGGGTTTGAAGAGGAGTTGTCTGAACAAACAAAAAGACGTTTGTCAAACATTGACAACACTTTAAAATTTGACGGCTTTAGAATTGAAGTTCAGAAATCAAACCACAATAAGGTTAGAGATATTTTGATGAGTTCTTCTGGAGCCCCAAGTAAAACCAGTGTGAACAAAGCAAATGTATGCAGCGTTGTTGTACATTGCAACAAAAAGATTGCTCAAGCTATTCACGACTATGGTTTGGGACAATCTACAGGAATAGGGTTTGGAATGGTTATGGAGATTACAAACTCAAAACTCTACATCTGACTCCTTGTGCAAGCGCTCTTTGACGTCTTTTTTCCATCCAGTACATGTGGTTGTTGCTTGTTTATTAGCGCATTAGCCACAGGTACCCTGTTTATCATCTCATTCTGCAAGGGAATCACAACAAGTGACAACCCAAAAACAAAGCAGTGGTCCTGTTTATCATCTCATTCTGCAAGGGAATCACAACTCTTAGAATCAAGTTCGCCAACTTCAAACACCTGTTTATCATCTCATTCTGCAAGGGAATCACAACTTCGCAAGTGTAAGGTTTGACTGAAGTGTTCCTGTTTATCATCTC
>Ga0208414_1000233_pt1 | contig 63905 bp, 53 predicted proteins | sample AntAceMetag02UKE_FD_184770 | JGI IMG/M metagenome (GOLD analysis project Ga0208414, IMG submission 184770) | Saline lake microbial communities from Ace Lake, Antarctica - Antarctic Ace Lake Metagenome 02UKE (SPAdes) (version 2) | ecosystem: Environmental > Aquatic > Non-marine Saline and... | reverse complement strand
CTGAAACTTGCAATACGGCATCACCCAGAGTGACAGGCTCAGCAGCAGCCTTTAGTAGTCGCTGTAGTACAGGTTTACTACCCTCTACCTTGTCCAAATCAACTATTACGGCAACAAATTCATCACCGCCAATTCGGGCCAGCGTATCACCTTCACGTAAAGCCTCTCTCATGCGTTGAGACACTACGGTCAGTAATTCATCCCCTACATCATGGCCATGGGTGTCATTGATTATTTTGAAGCCGTCTAAGTCCAAATAGGCAACGGCCAATGACTGATTGCGACGCTGACAATGCAACATGGCTTGGCATAAACGGTCAGCCAGTAATACACGATTAGGCAGATTAGTCAGTAAGTCGTAATGAGCAATGCGTTTGAGTTTTTGTTCGGCTTGTTTACGCTCGGTAATGTCAGTATGAATACCGATTATTCTTAACGGCCGTTGCGACGAATCCCACTCGATAATTTCAGCGGTAGTATTGAACCAAAGCCAATCTCCAACTTTTGTACGCCGCCGATATTCTGTAAAAAACTCAGCGCCTTGACTGAGGCATTCCCTATAGGCTTTCATTACAGCATCGCGATCATGCGGATGCAGACTATCTTGCCATCCCTGCAAATCACTATGAAACTTGACTGGATCATACCCAAGTAGCTTGGAGTACTCAGGACTAGTTAACGCCTCACCTGTTTGAACATTTAGATCGAACCAAGCCTGTTTAGTTACCGCCAGTGCAAGTCGCAAACGATTTTCACTAGACTTTAGCACCGAGTCTGCTTTTTTTCTTTCAATAGCGATACTGGCCAAACTCGCTGTTTGTTCAATCAAGGCTATATTAGCTTCTGTTGGATAATTCACATTGTAATGATAGATCGCAAAAGTGCCGAGCACTTCCCTTTTTGTAGAACGTATCGGTTCTGACCAACAGGCGCCTAATCCTGCTTTACTGGCCAGTTCTTTATAGGGCTCCCAGTAAGGGTGAGTCTGAATATCATCAACAATGACACGTTCATTAGTAAAAGCGGCAGTTCCACAGGAGCCAGCACCGATGCCAATCTGAATGCCATGAATAGCATCGTTATAAAAGTCAGGAAGACTGGACGCTGCTCCGCACAATAGATGCTTACCTTCATCGTCTAGCAATAAAATGCTACATAACATGGCCGGGTTTTCTTGTTCCACAGCATGCACAATAGCTTTTAGAATTACTGGCAACGGTTCGCCACTCGTAATTATCTCTAATATGTGAATACGGGACTTCTCGCGTAATTCGGTTTTTTTACGCTCTGTGATATCCTGAACTGTTCCGAAGGACTGTGATGGTACGCCATCATTATCAAGTACAAGCTCACTACGGGTGTAAATATAGCGAGTATTACCTATAGAGGTGATGATCTTATATTCAAGATCTATTTTAGTGTGTACCCCTTTGGAATCACATTTGCTTTGACTGAAAGATTCCTTGTCATCAGGATGAATTACATTCATTTCTGCTTCAGTGCTAATGAAATAATCGAGTGCTTCTGGCACAGTCATATCAAATATTCGTGCAAACTGATCTGAACAGGAAATTAATTTATCTTCCACGAAATCCCAAGTCCAGTGCCCCATGTTACCCATGGATTCTGCCTGCCTAAATAGGATGTTGCTCCTCTTCAATTCGTTTTCAATTTTTACTTGCGCAGTGATTTCAGTGACTATTCCACCTAGGCCGAGGACCTCCCCATCTCCATTGAGTACTGGAAACTTTCTGGATGAAAAGGTGCGTGGTTGATTCTCTTTACCCCATTCAACTATCCGTTCGCGCCACTCGGTTTGCCCTGAATTTAGGACAGATAAGTCGTGCTCTCGTATAAAGGTAGCCAACTTGGGTTCAACAATATCAATCGGGAATGATCCCATCAGGTCTTGATTTTTAACGCCAAGGAGTTCTTCGAATTGTTTGTTAACCTTGATATAGCGACCTTCTCGGTCTTTCAAGCACACTTCTAAAGGGGCGTTATCCAATATTGCATCGAGTTGCTGCTTGTGGATTAAGTTATCGTTCAGGGCTTGATTAAGACTACGAATTTCTTTACGGAGGCTATTATTTTCTAAAATCAACTCGAGAGCATTTTTCTTTTCATCCATTTAGGCCTGACCTGAAATCGCTAGCTAGACTGATTGAAATACAATCATCTAATAATTGTAGTTCAAAATGAAATTAATTCCAGTGGTATGAAATTTATCAAGTGAAGTGGTAATTTTACCCAATTGTGATCACTTCAAACTAATTTCTATAAGCTTTACCAATATCCACAAGGACTACTATGTGCGGCGAATAGCAAATTTTAGAGAATGTAGGGAACGAAGTTTATTTAACATGCCTAACTTTAAAATAGCTTAGCAAAGCGGTTCTTTAAGAGTCGATTGACGCCAACCCACTTTAGGCTTTCAAATTGTTAGCCATCGTTGGTATGTACTTGAGCCAGTTGAATGAGCAACCATCTATATAGACATAAAAACCACCTCAAGTGAGATAGCTTCTTCAAAAAATGGTCACCATTGAGAATCAGCGAGTTAATTTAACCAGCCGACAAGGAAAAAGACCTCGAACTCCCTGTAAAACTAGCATTGCCAATCAAGTTACCGATATACGATCCATCGATGAAGTCGACTACCCCATTGCCTACATACCCGTAAGCAGAGGTATTCAAAGCATCGGCCCCTGTGTAATCGATAGATGCTGCGCCAAGAATACCAATCCTGGTTAAATCAATCTCAATTACTGTCGAAGTAACAAAGCCATTTCCGCAATACACCTCGTAAAGGTTAGATGAACCGCAACAAAACTCACCCATTGACATCACGAGCGCGTCTGGAGGCAGAAATGGTAGGATTGATTAAGGCTACTAAGGCATCACCTAAAATCAATACTGATAATTGTATGAATGTAGCCAATACTGATTGGCTCATGTTTTATTTCAAATGATTTAGCAGTGTGGAAATTTTCTAGTGTTACGTTTCAGTTTGTTCCAAAAAAATTGACATTAATAAAAAGGCTTCAAACATGGATGTATCTCAAGAGACGTCAACCATTCAAAAAAGCAATTTCAAATTCATTTATTTGTAAAAAATTATAATCCAGGCATAAAAAAGGCCTACATTTCTGTAAGCCTTTGATTTTGATGCCAAATAAGTGGCGTCCCCAAGGGGATTCGAACCCCTGTTACCGCCGTGAAAGGGCGGTGTCCTAGGCCGACTAGACGATGGGGACACTGTTTTTTACCAAATGCTTTTATACAAAGAATCTGGTGGAGCCAGGCGGGTTCGAACCGCCGACCTCAACACTGCCAGTGTTGCGCTCTCCCAACTGAGCTATGGCCCCCTCGAAAGAGCGCGTACTTTAATCAAGCGAAGTATTACTGTCAAGCTTAAATACACCTTTAATTTGGATTTAAAAACATCAGTGCAAATCCCAATATGCCTGCTAAAATTAACTAAATGTATATCTCAATGTGGTAACCAATTTATGAATAAAGTACTCATCACTGGCGGAGCTGGATTCATTGGCTCTCACACCGCTGACTTGTTGCTAAGCCAAAATATTCCTGTTCGCGTTCTGGATAATCTATCATCTGGAAATCGAAACAATCTACCTGATAATAACCCTTTACTGGAATTTATAGAGGGTGACATCACCGATAGTCATATTGTTAACAAAGCAATGAAAGGTATATCACATTGCCTCAACCTTGCAGCTCAGGTTTCTGTTGTAGCATCGTTAGAGAATCCTCAGTTTTCGGCAATGCAAAATATTATAGGTTTCGTCAATGTAATGGTTGCCGCTCAACAAAATAAGATTGAGAAAATAGTCTATGCCTCTTCCGCTGCAATTTATGGAGAGCCTTCTGAAATTCCCCTGAAAGAGGATGCAACGAAAAAGCAGCTTTCTCCGTATGGACTAGAAAAGCAGGTGAATGAAGAATATGCTGATATGTACCAAAGGATTTATGGATTAAAGTCATTAGGGCAACGGTTTTTTAATGTATTTGGCCCCAGGCAAGACCCAAAATCTCCTTATGCAGGAGTGATTGCTTTATTTGTCGACAGAATTTCACGAGGTGAGCCTCTCACCATTTTCGGTGATGGCCAACAAACCAGAGACTTTATCTATGTTGGTGATGTTGCCCGTGCCAATGTAGCTGCATTAATGAGTTCTGCTACGGGCGCCTGCAATATTGCAACTGGGCAACAAACAACCCTATTGGATTTAATTGCCGTGCTGTCTGATATTACTGGTAATCACTGTAAGGTGTCTCATGCAGCGCCACGTGAAGGTGACATTCAGCATTCACTCGCAAACCCGACCAAAATGAATGACGAACTGGGCTTGAAAGCAGAAACAAATATTCGCCAAGGTTTAATTAATTTAATTGAATCTTAAAAACCTTTAACTGCACTCCTTTCAGAGTTAATATTTGATATCCTCTTTATAGTTAATCGATATGGCTATTACACTACTAACATCCGTTTTTGGATGGATTACACTAGAAGTAGGGCTTATAGCTGATAACGTAAAGATTGATCAAAATTGATTAATTTCATCCCAGATTCCACCAACCGATCTTGAAATTGGTTGGTTGGCTCCTAACGATGAAGGCAAATTAGTAATCGAAATACTTGCCACGCGTCGACTGTTGTAATTGCCATAAACTATACTGAATAGTATATTTTCTTGAACACGCGTCATATAGACACGTAACTGAGAAACATCAACCCCGCTTTGTTGTAGCGTCTTAACATAGCTAAAGTAGGTATCATCAGTCGTATCATCTAAATTGATAGACATAATTTGAATAGTGGCACGACTCCTTTCAGTCGTTTCGAACCAATCACGTGAGCGTTTTAGTTCTGTATTAAACCAGTCAGAATACGACTCTTGCTGCGTCAGACCAACCGAGCTCACAACATTCACTGGCTCTACTTTTGGCAGGTTATCGGCTTCAACTTTCTCGACCTCAACTATTAAAACTTTTTCAGCCTCAACTTTCTCGACCTCAACTATTATAGCTTTTTCAGCCTCAACTTCCTTTATAACGCTGGATTCCTCCAGCTTAATAATTGGACTGTCGATTGCCTCAATGGGTGTTAGTTCAGCAGCAGGTTCGGGTAATTTAGGTGATTCTATCTTAGAACTCTGAATCGTTTGCGTTGATTCAGGCTTGTTTACATCTGCCTGATTTAATAAAAAATACTCAAATGGGGAAACCGGCATAAAACGATGAGTAAGACCCGCCAATAGCAAAATAATAGTTAACCCGAAAACGACAACTAGGGGTTTAACAATAGAGAGGGGACGGGGGGTATCTCGCATAACAATATGATTGCTATGAAGCCCAACAATATCTCGTAAATTACCAATTAAACCACGTGTTCCGTTGAGTGCTCGACGAGTCTGCTTAGGCATCGACAGAGGACTTGGCAGCAGTAATGGGAACAATTCGCTAGCACAATAGCCATCAATTTCGGTACGCGTTAAGGGTAACAACTGAAAGCTCTTTACATTTAAACTGTACCGAGCAGCCAAATTACGAACCTCTTCAAGTCCTGCTGGGCCAGTGGCAATAATAAGACTGAATTTTTTATCAATACCGTCAGTTACCCAACTTTGTAAAAGCTGATGTTTAATTTTGTTGGTTGCTAATTCAAAATGATCAGCGATGATAATATCACCAACATTAGCAATGTTGAGTGCTCTCTCTAATGCAGAATCCAACTCAGTTGTTGCGCTGAAATGATCTTCAGCCTGTTTGCAGTCAACCCAATGCACTCGAAGCTGATTAAGCCTAGTGGACACCAACTCCCTTAACAATCGAGTCTTCCCGACTCCGGCTTCCCCGTAGAGTAAAAACAATGACGCACTGTTCTTAATCTCGCGATCAAAATCTTCCTGCAAGTTTGCAGTCTGCTTTGTCAGAAAATAGGACGTATTTGTTGATTGAATTTGAGACATTTATTTCACGGCAAAAGAGTGATTTACTGTACCAGCGATACGGCTAATCAGCTATAGTACATCTGAAAGGATCTTGATGGTGTTTATTAAACCTTTCAAGTTAAAGTAGACAATAACCTAATTGAAATAGAAGGGGAATAAACCAGTGTGCAAGCCCGACTATAGTTTCGAAGATATCACTATTATCCAAAATATTATTAAGGACTCGTCACAGTCGACTCTCCTTAAGTACTATGCCAAATCAACCGCTAGTTTTAAAACTGATGGTTCAATAGTCACTGAAGCTGACATTGAAATGCAAAAAGCAATGGATATAGCATTAAAGAAACACTACCCTGAAATTTTGTTACTCAGCGAAGAACTAACCGAACCAGAGCAAATCAGCGTACTCAATTCGAATCAAGACTATTGGTGCCTAGATCCAGTTGATGGCACTAACAACTATCATTGCACCCTGCCACTATTTTCAGTTTCGTTAGCCTTAATTAGCCAGAATGAAATTGTATTAGCCATTATTTACGACCCCATGCGTGATGAATTTTTCTCTGCGATTAAGGGACAGGGTATGTGGGTTAATGATCACAAAACAAGTAGGCCAGAACAACCCAACACACTTAAGCAATCGATAGCATTTATCGATTTTAAACGTCTCTCTAAACCAATTAAGCTATCACTTGTAGAACAAGCACCTTATAAGTCTCAACGTAATGTCGGTAGCTGCGCACTCGAATGGGCCTGGTTAGCGGCAGGCAGAGTGCAACTTTTATTACACGGTAAAGAAAAGTACTGGGATTACGCCGCAGGCGTTTTACTCAACGAAGAAGCCGGAGGCCAAAGTCAAACTTTGGAATCAGAAGCCGTATTTAACCAGTCATTAGATTCTCGATCAGTCGTTGCTGCTAGTACAGTTGAATTATTTGAGCAATGGACAGACTGTATTCAAAAAACAACCGCCAGTTAACATCCCCATCGTTACCCGCGCTTACCAACGATCAAGGGCGCAATATTTTAACTACCTATCGGTTCATGCAAGGGCTTATCTAACCGCATTTTTATGGATCCTTTTATGGACATTGCTCGCTGGACAAGCCTTAGCTGATAATTCATTCCGAGTTGTTAGTCAAAATATGTATCGACTATTTGATGACATTGATAATGGCAAAAAATATGAGACGGTTCTAAACACTAAAAAATTCCATGACAAAACGAAAAAAGCCGCACAAAAAATAATTACTTCCTTTGAACTAGCGGATATTATAGCGTTACAGGAAGTTGAGAACATCAATACACTGAATCAAATAATCCTGCAGATTAAACAAACTAGCGGCGTGCAGTATAGAGCAGTTTTAAAAGAAGGTAATGACATATCTGGCATAGATGTTGGTTTCTTAATTCAATCAAAGTACCAGGTTAAATCTGTCAAACAGCTCTTTAAAAAAACCAAGCTGGCAAACGGTAATAGCCTACTCTTCTCACGTCCACCGTTATTGATTAAGGTTTGCAAACAGTCCAATTGTATCTCGCTACTCAACCTTCATTTACGTTCAATGATAGGTATACGATCAAAATCCAAAGGTCATCGAGTTCGCACCAAACGGTTAGAGCAGGCAACCACGATTGCACGTTGGATCGATCAATATCAAAGCGCTCATATCGGACAGTCACTTATGGTGTTAGGTGATTTGAATGCCTTGTCTCCGTCAGATCAATACATCGATGTGGTCGGCACTATCATAGGAAAACCCGATAATACCAATACAAAGCTATGGAGCCAGGACTTAATTAAGCATGACCTTATCGACCTAACCCGACGCGTGCCTGACAATAAACGCTATTCCTATATTCACAAAGAGCAAAAACAAGTCCTAGACTATATGCTAATTAACCAGCAATTTAAGCCCAAGTTAAAGCGTATTTGGTTTAGTGAAATCGACTATCGTTTCTCGGATCATGCAGGCCTTATTGCTGACTTTTCTTGGTAAAGCTAAGGTATCTAACAGCGTTAATAAACCTTCCAAACGATTGGAGTGATTGAGCTTTTTAGCCAATGCTATTGAATCGTATGCAACTGCGTCAAATACTGTTCTGACTGCATCTCAATTAAGCGGCTGGTTGTCCGCTCAAATTCAAAAGTAAGTCTCTTTCCCTGATACAGCTGGTCAACAGCCACTGAAGCACTGCAGATTAAGATGACATGATGATCATATAAAACATCGATGAGTAAAATAAATCGTTTTGCAATGTCATCCGTCAAATCGTTCATTTGTTCAATATCAGTTATAATCACCGTTCTAAATAAGCGCGCAATTTCTAGATAATCAGTCTGGCTTCTGCTGGTTTTACACAGTTCATTGAAACTAAACCAAACCGTATCTTCCGAACAAAACTGAAAGCTAAGCTCACGCCCATTAATCTTCAAGTGCTCTGAATTTAGCTGTATGGGTTGCACATGCTCCAATAAATAAAGGTTAACCTCATCAATCACAGCCTGCGAATGCGGCACAGTATATAAATGCGTCTGGCGTAGGCCCAATAAACGGTAGTCCTTTCCACCATCCAAGTTAATCACGCGACAACGCTTCGAAATTAAATCAATGGCAGGCAGAAATCTGGCGCGCTGTAACCCATTACGATACAAGTCACTTGGTTGGCAATTCGATGTTGTCACAAGTACAACACCTTCTTCAAAAAGTGCCTTTAGCAGCCCAGCCAATATCATTGCATCCGCTATATCAGTAATCACAAACTCATCCAGACACAACACTCTCATATCACCAGCGAGTTCTTTCGCAACCTCCTCTAAAGGGTTGGAGGTATCTGACAACTGTTTCAAAGAATGATGGATTTGATTCATAAATGCGTGAAAGTGAAAGCGCCGTTTTGCTTCGAATGGCAGACAATGATAGAAAATATCCATCAAAAAAGTTTTGCCTCGTCCAACCCCACCCCAAAAATATAAACCTGAGGGCGGAGCTACAGTCGCTCTAGCCACTGTCAACCTTTGCCACCAACGTTTAGTTTGTACAGTTCGGCTAATGAGTGAGGCCTGTAACTCATCCAACTGTTCGATGGCATGCCGTTGGGAATCATCAGAGTGAAACTCACCTGAGTTTAAAATTTCCTGATATTTATCGGATGGCTTCATTGGGACTATTTTCAAATGATTTTGTTAAGGAATAAATACAAGAATATAGATTTGACGCAGCAAACGGTTTTTAGTAGAGCGCTATTTAAGATGACGTTAAATTAGTCAGAAACGCTTGTCTAGCGTAATCGGTAAAATATTTCCGATACTAGTGTTTGATTCACAAACCCAGACTGTTTATGCGGAGTAAGCCATTATGAAATGTAATTTCACCAGAGTTTTAACCTGAAAACTTCTTTGAACACTTGGGTAAAGCTTTAAAATACGTCGATACGAATAGAACGATAAATTTCAATCCATTAGACCATCGCTAAAATGTCTTATAACTCATTCCCAGCACAAAGCTCTCTAAACTTTAAGTACCCGCTAGCGCCCAATGACATTAAAGGTTCCGGCAGTAACTTTTGTGGTAAATTCTGTTGAATAAAATCGGGAATCTTCGACACCACCATTTTTTCACTCGCTTTTTCTGCGGCTACCACCCCTGCAATCGTACCTTTGGTAGTACCCAATCCATTTTGACAACAAGCAGAAAACAAATTCTCGGCAACTTCTCCCACTGCCCAGACATTATTCCGGCTCAAACATAAACGACCCGCCCACCGATATTCCATGGTGACGTCTTTTAACATTGGAAATCGACTATAGAAAGACTGGTCATGATCAACTGCAATTTTTGCCAAACGGTTACTGGGCAGGGTCAATGTTGGGTCGTAAGTACAACGGTTACGGATCAGCAAACGATGTTCAATTCCATCGTTGATCCGCCTCACTGTTGAGCCAAATGGATCAGCAGGCGTAAATGCCCATGCATCCGATCCACCTAACCGATTGACTTCATCAATCGTCAAGGCCCGAGTCATCGAGGCATAGAGATTAATATGCATCAAACGTCGCGCATAAAAGCCAAAGTTTTCAATCAAGCCATTGACGGCCAGAATAACTTTATTGGCTCGAATAGAACCATTGGTAGTTGTTGCAATCCATTGATCAGAAACCTTATTAAGAGAAACGACGGGCGTCTTTTCATACAATTCACATTGAGGTAGATCTGCCAAAGCACCCGCTATGCCCATAATATATTGTGCTGGTTGGAGAATGGCTGTACCAGGCGTCCATAGTCCGCCCTGATAGTAATTTGACCCCGTTAACTCATGCATTTGAGCTGCACTAAATAACTCATAGGTTTCCTTTAAGTTATCTAAATGAGTGCTATAACTCACATTGTGCTTTAACCCACTTTTCGTTGCTGCGGCGTTCCACTTACCACATAGATCAAACGCTGCTTTGGATAACTTAAACTCATCAACCATCGATTTTGCAAAATTAACCGCTGCACGATTCATCCGCATATCGCGTTGGTCTTGATCTAAAACACCGGCGTAGTTGTTAGATGACAATACGTGCGGTAAATCAATCATGAATCCAGAATTACGCCCCGAAGGGCCCTCTGCAACCTGGAAAGCCTCCACAATTACCACTTTGGCAGTTGGCTCTAATTGAATTAATCGTCGAGCTGCTGATAACCCGGCAAAACCAGAACCAACAATTAAATAATCTGCTTCAATATCATCTTCTAATTTGGGGTGCATTTTACGCTTGGGCAAAATAGCGACCCACCCGCTCTCACCCAGATCAGGTGGCGACTGACTCACATCAACCATTAGTAATGACCATAATTCCAAGCCTTAGGATAGTCACACAGTACTTCAGCTTTCTTAACATATCGCCTGCTCTGCATTACCCAACCTTGTCAGTAAGGTTAATGCCGTATCAATTGACGTGTAATCTTCAGCCCCTAAAACTTGAGGCACAGTTATTTTATCTCAAGAATTTGACTAAGCGTTGTATTCATAACCCTAATCATTTGCTCTAACTCTTGCTTATCATCGTCATTAAGACTTTGTAACGGCTTGCGAGGTGGCCCGACAGGCAGGTTACGAGTGGTTAGACTATGCTTGACACACTGGATAAACTGGCCGCCCTTCTCAAGTACCCGCATTAATGGCAACATAGCTGACATGATCCTTCGACCCTTGTCGAAGTTACCCTCAACAACACAGGCTTGATACAAAGCAATATGCGCTTCAGGTGCAAAGTTAGAGCCTGCGCAAACCCAGGACTTAGCGCCCCAAGCAAAAAACTCGAGTGCTTGGTCATCCATTCCGCAAGCTAACTGAATATGTGAATAGTCACTTGCCAAATCATGAATTCGATTCACATCACCAGAGCTTTCTTTAATGGCACAAAAGTTAGACGACTGGCTCACTTGATCGAGAAAGTCTTCACCCATATTCACACCCATTCTTCCGGGATAGTTATAAAGCATAATGGGTAAATTCGCAGCTCGATCAATCGCAAGCGCGTGCACAGCGACTTCTCTTTCAGTCGGCACCGCATAAGGGGGCGATGCCACCAAAATCGCATCCGCTTTGGCGCTGACAGCCTCTTGTGCAAATTCTATTGCCTCTTCAGTGCGTATGGCGCCTGTGCCAACAATATAAGTAACACGACCTGCGATTTGCTTTTGCATAAAATGCATCAAATCAAATCGTTCTTGTTTAGTTTGGGCATAATATTCACCCGTTGTGCCAGCACAAATAATGCCGTTGACACCAGCTTTAATTAAAAACTCGGTGACTTCGCTTAGGCGATCATAATCGATACTAAAGTCATCTCGATAAGGCGTTATTATCGGAGTATAGATACCTTCAAATTTCATTTGTATCCCTCGATGTTAATGTTGTTTCTTTTTTGTCTCAATTTAAAACCGAATTAATGATTAAGTGGCAATGGGTCGGGGTGTACATAATAATCAAACCGTTCTTTTGATAACTCCCAGTGCGCCAGAATCAATTCAACCATTACTTTACTGTCACTTTTTTCAATCGCCACAATCATTTCTTGGTGATGATCACTGGCTGTTTCCATCCGCTGCTGCATGTCTGGATCACGAGGGCGATAGAAGGTTTGGCTAATCCTCGCATGGTCAATGAGTAGTCTGTCATAACTTGGTTTTAGGTAAGCATTATCCGCCATAGCGCCCATGATAATGTGAAATTGGACATTCCAATAAATAACCTCAAGTGGATCATTATTTTTGATCGACTGATTGAAATGCTCATTAGCCGTTTTCATTGCTTGTATCTGATCTGCTTTAGCATTGTCAGCCGCTAGCCTGCCAACCGAGGCGTATATCATCGGTGCAGTGATAAAAAAGTCTCGCATCGTCTTATAGTTCATTGAAGATACCGAAGCTCCCTTGTTGCTCACGAGCGTAAGGTACCCCTCACCTGCCAGCTGACGAAAAACATCTCTTAGTGGGGTCCGGGAAATCGAATATCGCTCACTCAATGATTTTTCATCCAACGATACACCTGGCTCCAAAACCATGGTTAATATTTGTTTTTTTAAATCCAGATAAAGCTGATCTTTATTCATTTAAGTCTGTTTGAAAGGCGAAATATTATTGTATTTTCAGTAAATACCTATTGTATACAAAATGCATAAAAACGTAATCTTATTTTAAAACTTTTAATTTATTTTCATCAAAAGTATAGTCACAAAAAATTTTGGTCAATAGACAATCAAAGACAAGTAGAGAGAAATAGTGGCATGAAAGATTTTTTTGTTATTGGGCACAGAGGCGCGGCAGGAGAAAAATTCGAGAACAGCATGAGTGGCTTCAAGCTGGCTTTATCGTTAGATATAGATGCAATTGAATTGGATATTCATCAACATAATGGAGAATTATGGGTAATACATGATCACAAATTAGAGCGTCTGACAGGTAAGCCTGGACTATTCACGGACGTTGAACAACCATCAAACATTCGCTTACTGAATGACGAACCAGTACCCACACTGAAACAAGTGTTGGACTTGTTTTGGGGTAAAATGCCAATCAATATTGAGATAAAGTCGTTTAACACAGCGGCACTTTTGCTGGAAGTGCTGAGTCGTTACCCTGCCCTTGAACCTAATCCTCATTTTCCCTGGATACTAATTTCATCGTTCGACCATCGTCAGATACTCGAACTGCGCCAAATGAATTGCCCTTGGCCCATTTCACCAATTTTTTCCGGTGTCCCCATTCATGTGGAGTCTATGGTCGATTCATTAAAGCCCTATTCATGGAATATGGATGACGAATATATTGATATTGACTTTATTAACCAAATGAAGCGGCTCGATATACCCACTATGGTATTTACGGTGAATGATAAACATAGGGCCAGACAATTAAGAGATGCAGGCGTAGTGGGTATTTTTACCGATTTCCCTTCGACCATGGCAAATTTCGATTAAATTTATCAACAGTATAAGTCTGGCTTAACGGCAAAACCCTTATTTCAGACTTGTCCGTTCAAATTCATGATTACTAAACTGGCATTGACGTCACTCAGGCAAAAAGCCATTGGTGATTGAGAGGTGTTAACCAAAGATAGTAAAACAAAGGCCTTGATGCCCCAGCATAAAAACACAAAATAAAAATAACGTCGCCATAACAGTCGACGACAGGCATAATTGGTATTATCTTTTAACTAAATATGGCTCTAACTATGGCCCAGCTTGGTCAATTTAATTTACTCCGTGTCATCAAACAGGTTGATTTTGGTTATTACGTCGATGGAGAGCAATTCGGTCAAGTGCTGTTACCAAAGAAACAAGCCCCAGAAGATATTGAAGTAGATCAAGATATTTCTGTGTTTTTGTACACTGATTCTGAAGATAGAATCGTATCTACCACACTAAAACCCAAAGCTTTAGTGGGTGAATGCGCCTATCTTAAAGTGATTGAAACGAATCGAGTGGGTGCTTTTCTAGATTGGGGTTTACCCAAAGATTTGCTCGTACCATTTAATGAGCAACTAAAACCGATGCAAGAGGGTTACTCTTATACGGTTTATTTATTTATTGACGACGCATCTGAACGTATTGCTGCAACCACTCGACTAGACGAACATTTACCATCCACATCAAACGAGTTTGAGCCTGGACAATCGGTTGAGCTGATGATTTATTCGAAAAGTGATCTGGGGTTTAAAGCGATCATCAATGGTACCCACTTGGGTCAACTTTATAACAATGAAGTTTTTTGCCCTTTGCACTACGGTGAAAAACTGACCGGATACATTAAACAACTCCGTGATGACGGGAGAATTGATTTAGCATTACAGTTATCCGCCCATATCGCTCGAGACGAGTTGTCTGAGACAATACTAAAACACCTTAAAGATAATAATGGAATCTCGAACTTAACGGATAAAAGCCTACCAAGTGACATTTCAAATACCTTTGGTGTAAGCAAAAAAACCTACAAGAAAGCACTCGGTCTATTGTATAAAAATAAACAAATTAAAATCGAAAAGCACCAAATTACACTGAATTGAATGGGATCTATTAATAATCAAATTGCTTTGACCTTTAAGAAATCATCATAACCATAGCCAGTAGTCATTATATAAACAAAAATAAATCAATCTTTTCAATTACTTAATTAATTACCGTACCAATATGGGTTGATTTCCATTTCCCCTAAAATAAGTATTGATATTTGAATTAAGCCGAGCACAATATCCTGAATTCGATTTGAGGCCAGATGGACATGGCAAGTCATTACTTTTCAAAAATTTTCAGTCAATCTCCATTCACTGCAATGCAAGACCATATGGAAATTGCAAATCAATGTGTAGGGCAACTTATACCCTTCTTTAAATCCGTTTTAGAGAAAGATCACTCGAAGGCTAAAGAAGCCTATAAAGAGATCAACAAACTCGAAAATAAGGCTGACAGCCTCAAGAAAAAACTTCGCTTGCATATGCCGAAAGGTCTGTTTATGCCAGTCGCTCGCAGAGATTTACTAGAATTACTCCAAGTTCAGGACAAGGCCGCTAATCAAGCCAAGGATATCGCTGGCATCATTGTTGGACGTAAAATGATTTTCCCACAAAAAGTGGCTGAACTTATTCCAGACTATGTCAAACGCTGCGTCGATGCCTGTCAACAAGCCAAAAAAGTCATAGACGAACTCGATGAGCTAGTTGAAACAGGATTTGCCGGCAAGGAAATTGAAATCGTTGCATCAATCATAAACGAACTCGATGATATAGAAAAAGACACGGACAAAATGCAAATCAAAATTCGTGCAGCGCTGTTAAAAATTGAAAAAGACTTACCACCCGTTGACGTGATTTTTTACTATAAAATTATTGAAGGTATCGGCGAAGTTGCCGATATCGCGCAACGTATCGGAAGTCGTGTCGAGCTTTTGCTGGCCAAATAATACTCACCAAATAAATTATTAAACCACCTATACCACTTCACCTCACTCCACTTCAGCATTATCTTTTAGGTAGTTCCTTATGGATCACGTCACTATTTACATCATACTTGCAGCTGCTCTTGGCCTTTTCATGGCTTGGGGCATCGGTGCTAATGACGTTGCGAATGCGATGGGTACATCGATTGGCGCTAAGGCACTCACTATCAAACAAGCCGTTATTATTGCCGCTATATTTGAGTTTGCCGGTGCATTCCTGGCGGGAGGGCAAGTCACATCGACTATTCGCAAAGGTATTATCGATAACGCTTCAATCGCTGATTCCCCAGAACTACTCATATACGGCATGCTCGCCTCTCTAATGGCTGCAGGCACTTGGCTGCTTATTGCTTCACGTGCAGGCTGGCCCGTGTCAACCACGCATACCATTATTGGTGCTATTGTTGGTTTCGCGATCGTGGGGATCGGTACCGAGGCTGTCCATTGGAACAAGGTTGGCAGTATTGTAATGAGCTGGGTAGTGTCTCCTGTTTTGTCTGGTGCGCTTGCATTTATCTTGTTTCGTAGTGTTCAACGGCTCATCTTGACTGCCGACGATCCAATGGCGATGGCCAAACGTTATGTGCCTATATACATATTCCTCACCGGATTTATGATTGCGTTGGTTACCTTGTTCAAAGGCTTAAAGCATATTGGGCTAGAATTTAGTACTTCACAGAACTACTTCATCGCGGTAATTATCGGACTGCTTGTCACTGCCATTGGCATGCTATATATATCCCGACTAAAATTTGATCCGTCAGACGATAAGAACTTTCACTTTGCGAATGTTGAAAAAATATTTAGTGTATTGATGGTAGTAACAGCCTGCGCCATTGCTTTTGCACATGGATCGAACGATGTTGCAAATGCGGTTGGCCCCATGGCAGCGGTCATCAGTATCGCCAATGATGGTGTCGTCAACCAACAATCAGCAATGCCGGTTTGGGTGCTACTCATTGGCGGCGTTGGTATCGTGCTCGGGCTTGCAATGTACGGTAAGAAAGTTATCGCCACGATCGGCAGCAAAATCACTGAATTAACCCCAAGCAGAGGATTCGCCTGCCAGCTGGCAGCATCTACCACAGTTGTCATAGCCTCGGCTACTGGATTACCTATTTCGACTACTCATACTTTAGTGGGCGCGGTATTGGGTGTTGGTTTAGCACGTGGTATTGGTGCGCTGAATCTCAGCGTGGTGGGTACTATATTTATGTCTTGGATGATCACCCTACCCGCAGGTGCTCTGCTGTCTATTTTCTTCTTTTTCTTTTTTAAAGGTGTCTTTAGTTAACTAGAATGAGGTTAAAAGAAGGTACTAACGCGTTGCCTAGTAATCTATTTGATTGAATCAATCAATGTCACATACTATAGACTTCTACGTTGACATCCTATTAAGAAAACAGCTAGACACCTAAATAACGATCGGCTAATTCAGGTGTCAAATCAGCGGGTTTACCCTGCCAACATGTGACACCTTTTTCAAGAACTACACATCGGCTCGCCACTTTGAGCAGCTCTTTGAGCGATTTATCAACGAGTAATATAGAGAGCCCTTGCTGCATCAATACTTCGATAGCAGCCCAGATCTCCTGCCGAATTAACGGTGCAAGACCCTCGGTAGCTTCATCGAGAATTAATAACTTTGGATTTGTCATTAAAGCCCGCGCAATCGCCAGCATTTGCTGTTCGCCACCCGATAATGTATTGGCTAACTGCCCAGACCGCTCGCCCAAACGAGGAAACAGTTTAACTGCTTTTTGATAATCCCAAGCGCCCTGTCTAGCGGTCACAATTAAATTTTCCTGGACCGTTAAATTGCTAAAACAACGCCGCCCTTCAGGCACTAGACCAATGCCCAACCGAGCAACCTGAAAAGCTTTTAGCTTTGTTAAATCATGGCCATCAAAAATGATCTGCCCCGAACTCACTCGATTCAATTGGCATATCGAACGAATGGTGGTTGATTTCCCCATACCATTACGTCCCATTAAGGCGACCAACTCACCAGCAGCAACCGTCAGGTCGATACCAAACAGGGCCTGTGATTCTCCATAAAACGTTTCGATTTGATTAACTTCTAACATTAACCATCAACCTCGTCAGTGGCATCCAGATCTGATGAACCAAGATAGGCTTCTCGGACGAGCGGGTCATGTCGTATCTGATCAGACGTACCCTGTGCCACTATTTGACCATAAACTAATACAGAGATTCGATTAGCTAATCGAAAAACAGCGTCCATATCGTGCTCTATGAGTAAAATAGGGATTTCAAGTTTAAGTGATTCGAGCAGCACAGTAAGACGTTCAGAACCACCAGCACCTAACCCTGCCATAGGTTCATCAAGTAGCAATAATTTAGGTTTTAACGCCAGCGCACAACCTACTTCAAGTTGTCGGCGTTCGCCATGTGACAGGTACGAAACAGGCACATCCGCACGATCCAAAAGTCCAACCATATCAATTGCTTCATCGGCAGCAGCAATGAGCGCTTTGTCGCTTTCCACCGGTTTCCAAAAGCGAAAACTTGACCCCGTAATGGCCTGACTGGCAATCATTACATTGCGCCGCACACTTAATGGCATTGCCAATGAAGACACCTGAAAACATCGACCTAAACCTTTCACCGCTCGTGCCGCGACACTTAGGTGGGTAATGTCTTCGCCATCAAGAAAAATCTGTCCAGAATCAGGTTTAAGTGAACCCGCTATCTGAGCGATCAATGTCGATTTTCCAGCCCCATTGGGGCCTATTAAGGCATGAATTTCTCCTTTGAGTAAGTCGAGGGTGACGTCATCGGTTGCGTTTAGCGCGCCAAAACTTTTGCACAGTTTTTCGATACGCATTATTGAATCAACCATCTGAATCAACCATCTGAATCAACCATCTGAATCAACCATGTCGTGCTTTACCTGTCATCAACCCCATTAAACCACCGCGAGCAAATAACACAACGCCCAACAAAACAAGCCCAAGAAAAAGCTGCCATCGGTCGGTAAAACCACCCAGAAAAGTTTCTAATAAAACAAAAGCAATCGCACCCGCTATCGGCCCAAACAAACGCCCAACACCCCCGAGCACAACGATCACAATAATTTCACCCGAACGATGCCAGCTCAACATGCTGGGATCAACGAAACCGTTCAAATCAGCGAACAGGGCTCCAGCAAAGGCGGTTATCATGGCTGATACCACGAACGCTACTAATCGAATTGAATAAGGCTCAATACCCGCTGTTGCAAGGCGCGTTTCATTTAGTTTTGCCATTGTCAAAGCTGCTCCAAACCGAGATCCCACCATCCGATGGGTCAACCTTAACGACATTAACAAGGCGACAAAACACAGGCCAAAAAAGTGAAGAGGATTACTCGAGTCACCGATAACAAAGTTATTCCTTAATATAATCGACAAACCATCTTCGCCACCATAAGTCGTTAGTGATATAGAAAAGTAATAAATCATTTGTGCGAAAGCGAGCGTGATCATAATAAAATAGACACCCTGAGTACGCAGGCTTATAGCCCCTATTAACAGGGCAATAATAGCCGCAACCAGTAATGCAACGGGCCAAATCAGTAGCATTTGATCGGTGGCAGGCATGAGTCCTAAAAACAACGTACCCTCAAACGAATGGAAAGCAGCAATACCAGCTACATAACCACCCAATCCAAAAAATGCAGCATGGCCAAAGCTAACCATACCGCCAAAACCAAGCGCAAAATTTAACCCAACGGCAGCCATTGCAATGATAATGATGCGAGTCGATAAGTTAACGTAATAGACTTCATCCATTAGAGTAGCAATAACGGGAGCTAATACGATTACAACAAGCAATAACCCGTTGACCCAGGATTCTCGACTCATATTTCGAGTGAGGTTAATACTCGACGTTAAATTAATCATTGGCAGGAAAAAGACCTTTTGGTTTTATTGCCAAAATAATAGCCATCAATAAATAGATTAGCATTGATGCCAGCGACGATCCCACGCTGGCCGCTGCCGATGGCTCCATAAACCACTGAAAAAAACTGGGTAGTAACACGCGACCCAGAGTATCGACAATACCAACCAGCATCGCTCCAATCAGCGCACCTTTAATCGAACCTATGCCACCAATAACAATCACCACAAAAGCGAGAATTAGCACAGGCTCGCCCATGCCAACTTCTACCGATTGCAATGCACCCACTAAAGAACCTGCCAATCCCGCTAATGCAGCGCCCACAGCGAAAACAAAGGTATAAAGTACTGAAATATTAACCCCTAATGCACCAATCATTTCGCGATCATTTTCACCCGCACGAATTCTCATTCCAATGCGCGTTCGGGAAATAAGTAAATACAACCCCAACGCAACCAATACACCAACGATAATAATTAAAATTCGGTAGACAGGATAAATAACACTGCCTAACTCAATTGAACCTTTCAATATTGAAGGGATATCAAGCCATAACGGTTGTGACCCAAAAACCAAGGCAGTGCCTTCTGACAAAATAAGAATCAATGCAAAAGTAGCTAAAACCTGATCAAGATGGTCACGTTGATAGAGTCGGCGAATGACTAACACTTCAACAATGACGCCCATTATGGCCGCCCCTAAAGCGCCAGCCAGAAGCCCCAGCCAAAAAGAACCGGTAATACCGGTAACATAGGCACAAACAAAAGCGCCGACCATATATAGGGAACCATGCGCTAAATTGATAAGCCCCATCACGCCAAAAATAAGCGTGAGTCCGGAGGCCATCAAAAAAAGCATAACACCAAACTGGATACCGTTCAGGAGCTGTTCTAATGCGAGTGCGAGGGTCATAAAAAACTTGCCATTAGCCTCTACCAGCAATATTTTTGGCAGAGGCTATTGGGATTCAAGCTGCGTCAATAATCAAAGAGAACATTCACTGACGTAAGCGTCCTGGAGATCTGAAATGGCAATGCCCACAAGCTTATTGGTAGGCTTTTTGCCGTCACCTGCAACCACTTCTCGAACATAAATGTTCTGGATTGGATGATGGTTCGAACCAAACTTAAAGCTGCCGCGAACCGAGTCAAAGTCAGCAGCTTCTAAAGCCTTACGGAAGGCATCTTTATCTGAAGGGCTAGCTTTTTCAAGCGCTGACAAAATTAGATTAGCAGTATCATAGCCCTGAGAAGCATACAAAGTCGGCGTGCGATCATATTTGGCACGGAAAGCTTTAACAAACTTCACGTTTGCCGCGTTGTCAAGATCATAGGCCCATTGAGAGGTATTCTTTACACCAATAGCAGAATTACCAACAGCACCCAAAATTACTTCATCAAAAGAAAATGCTGGGCCAAATACTGGCAATTCAATTCCAGAGCTAGCATATTGCTTCATGAACGCAATACCCATTCCACCTGGCAAGAAGAAAAATACACTATCGGCATTGGAAGCCCGAATTTGTGCAATTTCTGCTGCATAATCTTTTTGTCCTAACTTCGTGAAGATCTCCCCTTCAGCGTCACCAAAACGTGATTTAAAACCAGTCAAAGCGTCAGTACCTGCGGGATAATTTGGTGCAAGGATAAATGGTTTTTGAAGCCCCTCGCCTTTCATAAAGTGACCCATCGCTTCGTGCAGGTTATTGTTTTGCCAAGCGACATTAAAGTAATTTTCATGGCATGCTTTACCTGCCAGCGCAGAGGGACCCGCATTAGGGGATAGGTAGAAAGTACCGCCATTTACTGCAGCAGGGACGACAGCCATCGCCAGATTAGACCAAATAATACCGGTTAAAATATCGACTTTATCTTTTTGAATAAGCTCATCAGCCAAAGATTTTGCAATATCAGGCTTTCGCGCATCATCACGAATAATCACTTCTAGATTAGCATTTGCCATTTCTGTTGCAAGCATAAATCCATCACGAACATCAATACCAAGATGCGATCCACCCCCAGATAAGGTGGTAATCATACCAATTTTAGTTGGAGATCCACTTAAAACATCTGTCAATTTGTAGCCACCATCTTTCATCACTAAGGCAGCGACACCGCCGACTATAGCCGCTGTTACAACTACACCAATTACTATTTTTTTCATTTAGTTACCTCCAAAAGTATTTCATTATTATTTTCCTAAAAAATAGGAAAGTTTATTTATCCTGGATATCGAGATTGCAATCCTTGATAAACATGGTCTTTAAAATCAACACTATCACTATCAAGATCATTCAGTAACTCAGTGAGGTGTTCATTGTCTTCAAGGCCATTCCAAACTTTAGTATAACTGCCATCTTTATAGCCATGATCTTGCCGAAAAAAGTTGAGCACATTTTTGCCAACATAGAGACGGTAGAGATGATCAAAGTCCATATCAATGAGCTGCAAAACGTTAGCAAAATCTGAGAAATGCATCATTTTATTTGCAATCGTTGACTGAGCCATCACCTCTATCGCACAGGGAATATCGGTCTCGTTAGCTGGACTCGATAGTTCTTTTATGATTCTTGCAACCACGGCCTGCTTATCAACTTCACGCAACAAATAATCGCTCATCGCAAAATGAAAGATGTCAACTAGCTCTAATCTAACCTGATCAAGATCGGGTTGTTGATGCTTCCACCACTTCCAGCCGTAATGTTCCAGCATTTCAGCACACTCGGTCCAGATAGCACGATACCATTCACTTTTTGCATGACGCCAATCAGGATTCACTCGTGAATTCATAGCCTCCTGCATATCTAGCATGATTTCAAGTTTATTTTGCATAAGATAGATTGCCGTGGCAGGAGTTGAATGAGAAATAATAATTAAATTATGCCGTAAAACCAGAATAATTAAAAACTTAATGTGGCCCTAAAATAAAAATATAGACAGAACAATTCATAAAAGGCGGCCACTTTTTGGTTATTAGTTTTTAAAATTAATCAATCCCTTAAATATGCCAATTGGGTAGAACAGCTCATACTTCCCAAAAATCAAGGTGCACATAAATGGCTAGGGTACATGTTTAACTGCCGACGAATACCAAAGGGATTTAACCGATCAAATACTTTATCAATTTTTTGCAGTGGAGTGGGGTCTTCATTAAAATTAATAATAGCAAGGCAGTCAATACAATAACAGGAAAGCCCCCTTCCATAAACAACCAAGCCAAGCTGCTTAGATATCTAGCGTAACCAACTTTGACTATCACCAAATTTCTCAACCTAAACCATAATTATTATTAATCATCAGTTTTCACTGAAACAGACATTTAAAATCTGGAATAGGACATGCCTCATTTTTTAAAACTATCAAATATTGACTCTTATTACCCAATACTTATAGGTTAGCAACAAATCTAGAGAAGCTAAAAATGCTTTGGGGTTTACACTCATGATCATTCAGGTTGGGGCACCATGATGATCCCAATTACTGTTGCAAAAAACGGTGAAGGCCTACCATTTTATTTGTCGGTGCCAATCATGATGACGAATACGAGGGTCCCATTACTCTGTATGATCTTTCACAGAGTATTAATGCCAACGAATATACTGGCAAAGTTATTATTGTGCCAGAAATGAATTATCTCGCATTTCGAACAGTTAAACTTACTCCACCGATTGATGGCGGCAATATGAATCGAGTTCCCCCGCCAACTCTGTTGGCTTCCTCACATAAAAAATTGCTGACTTATTCCGCGTCAAGTCAACGACCGCCTTGCAGCTAAGGGCTTTCATGCTACAGAAGATCAACTCGACGAAACTACCCCTCCTCGATTCGTAACTGCCTGGGATAGTGAAATAGAGGATATTAATAATTTGATTGCTGCTGTTAAATTATATAGTGGCGAAGATTGAATGGTACTGTAGTATTTTCCATCTGCGATTCAACGCTTGACACAACATTCCTAGAGAACAATCATGAGCACTGATCAATATTGGCTATACGTGGCAGTTACTAGCATTTTCATGCTGTCTCCTGGGCCTTCTGTGGTTTTGGTAATCAGTAACAGTGTAAAATTTGGTACCAAAAAAGCGATGACTGGAGCGCTCGGAAATGTTTTAGCCTTTCAAGTTTTGGTTGTATTAAGTGCTTTAGGTTTAGGGGTTATTCTAACGGCATCTAGTCATTTATTTTACATTTTAAAAATGATTGGTGCTGCTTACTTGGTGTATTTAGGCCTAAAATTATGGTTTTCATCGACCGTTAATTATAGTCGTGGCATGGATAGTTCAGCACATACCATCAGTCGAGCCTCACTCTTTAAGCAAGCCTTCTTTGTTACATCTTCAAATCCTAAAGCCCTGATATACGTCAGTGCGCTATTACCTCAGTTTATTAATCCTGAACAATCACTTTTTACCCAAGTACTCATTCTTGGCTTAACCGCAGCTGTGCTACAGCTTTTGACTTTTTTAATTTATGCGCTGGTTGCTGGCCGATCAAAACAGTTTTTTCAGAACGAAAAAAATCAACTCACCTTCAATCGCATCAGTGGTATAACATTTATAGGGTTCGGTACAGCCCTAGGTTTGTCAGATAGCAATAGCTGAATGGGCCTCGCTTGGCACCAAAAAAACCTTTGTGTGGGCTAAAAAAGATCACCGTTGGTTAGCTATTAACAACAGTCTATAAGTAACATTAAGTCAATTAGGATACACAGATGACACTTAAACAGTACTAAAAGTTTCGGACAATATCGATATTTTCTATATTTTTTGATGACCTCCTTGCTGTGAGCCCACATCTCGATATTGATACCTCCTCCCACATTCTAGAGCACTCAGATGTTCTTGATCAAATCCGACTCTGTGCTGATTATTTACATTTCTTTTCGCCTCAGAAGTTGATACTCCAGACCCAGTGCTAATCAGGGGATTGATTTACTCTTGCTCAATGTTGTTCACACCCAATGTCGAGTCGGTTACGACGACGTAATATATATTTGACCCTATATGTACGGGTGGATTCACTATGGTGAAATTACCTAAGTCCTTTACTATCGCGTATCTGGTTAACTTTTTTACCACATCTAAGCTGGAAGGAAATGGTGGGCTTTCAGGAAAGAAAAATCTCAACCATGATTAAAGCCGTTAAACGGGATGATTTAAAGGTATCGGCTAAATTCGACGTATTCATTTGCAATGTATCCTGACTTTCCTGAGTAACTACCTTACGAACCAAACGACAGAAGCGCTTTGATATCATTTTGAGCTCGGGGAAGTTCCTGCCTCTAGGCATAACAGTTAGATAGCCAGACCAACTGGCTAACTAACGGGTAAAAGTTTTATTCCTTACGCATGTGAGGAAACAATATAACGTCACGAATTGTTGGCGAATCAGTCAGCAGCATAACCAAACGGTCGATGCCAATACCCTCACCCGCCGTCGGTGGCAAACCATATTCCAGAGCGCGAATATAGTCTGCATCGAAATGCATTGCCTCATGATCACCCGAATCCTTTTCTGCCACTTGCTGCTGGAAACGCTCAGCCTGATCTTCTGGGTCATTTAACTCAGAGAAGCCATTCGCCAACTCACGACCACCAACGAAAAACTCAAAACGATCTGCCACTAATGGATTGTCATCATTACGTCTCGACAAGGGCGATACTTCGGTTGGATAAGCGGTAATAAAGGTCGGTTGCATTAACAGGTGCTCTGCAGTCTCGTCGAATACTTCCATCAGTAACTTGCCTGCACCCCAACTAGTTTCAGTTTTAATCTTTAGCTGCTGACAGATTGATCTGCAATAGTCCAGATCATCAAACTGAGTAGCATCAAGATCGGGATTAAACTTCATCACCGCTTCAGATACCGTCATACGCTGGAAAGGCTGTTCCAGATCGATCGCCTCTTCTTGATAGGTGATCTGCATACTGCCAACCACTGATTGCGCCAGTTTACGCAGCATGTCTTCAGTCAAATCCATCAACTGTATATAGTCTGCATAGGCTTGATAAAACTCAATCATAGTGAATTCGGGGTTATGCCTTGTCGATAGACCTTCATTGCGGAAGTTACGATTAATTTCAAATACTTGCTCGAGACCACCAACGACTAAACGCTTGAGGTATAGCTCAGGTGCGACTCGCAAATATAAATCCATATCGAGTGCATTATGATGCGTTACAAAGGGTCTTGCTGTGGCACCACCGGGAATAACATGCATCATCGGTGTTTCTACTTCGATATAGCCCAAGTCCATCAAATATTGGCGCATAAAATGAATGGTTTTACTGCGTGCAGCAAATACGCGTCGAGAATCTTCATTCATGATTAAATCAGTATAGCGTTGACGGTATTTTTGTTCCTGGTCAGTTAGGCCATGAAACTTTTCAGGCAAAGGTCTGAGCGCCTTGGTAAGTAGCTCGATCGAACTCACCTTGATGGTTAGTTCGTCAGTTTTAGTTTGGAATAAAACACCGTTGACACCATAAATATCCCCAATATCACTATGCTTGAAGGCTTCATAAGCCTCTTCGCCAATTACATCGAGCTTTAAAAATATCTGAATTCTTCCAGACATATCTTGCAAATTAGCAAACGATGCCTTGCCGCTCACTCGCTTAAGCATCATGCGCCCAGCTAGTTGAACGGATACCGCTTTTTCCTCTAATGCTTCACGCGACAATTCGCTATAGCTGTCTTGCAACTGACCCGCAAAGTGTTCACGTTTAAACTGGTTTGGATAGGCCTGCCCTTTGGCTCGAAGCTGATTTAGTTTTTCACGTCGTTGCGCAATATATTGATTTTCATCTACAGCCGGTTCGTTTGTTGGACTTTCATCTGCTTTCTGATTCATTTTATATCCTGTGCTATTGCCCGCTTTTCAGGCTAGCTTCAATAAATTGGTCCAGAGAGCCATCCAGCACTGCCTGGGTATTACCGGTTTCAACACCTGTTCGTAAATCTTTAATGCGAGACTGATCCAACACGTAGGAACGAATCTGACTGCCCCAGCCAATATCAGACTTGGTGTCTTCAACATTTTGCGCCTTGGCATTACGTGCTTGCAACTCCAGCTCATAGAGTTTGGCTTTGAGTTGCTTCATCGCAGTTGCTTTGTTCTTATGCTGTGACCGATCGTTTTGACACTGCACCACGGCATTGGTAGGAATATGCGTAATTCGCACAGCCGATTCAGTCCGATTGACATGCTGACCACCTGCACCACTGGCACGATAGACATCTATCCGCAGATCCGCGGGGTTAATATCAATATCGATATCATCATTCACCTCTGGTGAAACAAAAGCGGCCGCAAATGACGTATGACGCCGACTGCCAGAATCAAACGGTGACTTACGCACGAGACGATGGACACCTGTTTCGGTACGCAACCAACCATAGGCATAGGCACCCTCAAATCGAATGGTCGCGCTTTTAATGCCCGCTACGTCCCCAGCCGAAATTTCAATCAGCTCAGTTTTGAACCCTTTCGATTCGCCCCAGCGTAAGTACATGCGCAGAATCATATTGGCCCAGTCCTGAGCCTCGGTTCCTCCAGAACCTGACTGGATATCCATATAGGCGTTACACTCGTCCATTTCACCCGAAAACATACGCCTAAATTCAAGTTCAGCCACTGCCTTTTCGACAATCGCTAAATCTGATATTACTTCCTCAACCGTGGGCTCATCGTCTTCTACTATGGCTAGTTCTAATAACTCGGTTGCATCAGCTATAGCATGTGTACTGACATCTAACCCATTGACCACAGCCTCTAGGATCGATTTCTCTTTACCTAATCGTTGTGCCGATTCAGGATCATTCCAAATATTGGGGTTTTCTAGTTCGAGTAGAACTTCTTCAAGTTTCTCTTTTTTAGTATCATAGTCAAAGGTACCCCCGTAACAAATCGATTCGAGAACATAAATCTTCGATGTGCAGCGTAATTTGATTAGTCTCCAAAATGGTCACTCACAAGTCAAAGTTCGGCATTCTACCTGATGTTTAAGGCCTTGCAATGCTGTAATTTTCATGATGGTAAACTTAAAGGAATAAGATCAAAATACTTCACTCAAAAGTATAGTAACTTGATTAAAAATGAAGTATTATACTTTCGTATATGACGCTGATAAATTCACATCAGTTTTCAAAACCCCAAGAAGAAGCCCTGACACCGCAAATTACAGTAACTGAGACAATCCAAATTCCTGCTCTCCTTAAGAAAAAGTATTTGATGTTAATGTTATTACTCGAAAGCAAAGCCAAAACTATCAAATAAGACAAACCATTATATATTTAATTCTATTTATTAACCCTTTCATAGGTTGCTCATTACTAAAGCAAGCCAAAAGCATCCTAGATTTCACTTTAAGAGGTAAACAGTGAGCCAAAGCGATACCGATATACAACTCCAAGTTTGGAAAGATCTAGCAATTAGCAAGCAAATTCTGATGGGTGCTGCCACTTCTGCCTTGGGTCTTAAATCCGAATGCACCACTTCAGAGTTGAAGGAAGCGCTTAATCAAGCAATTCAACGTGCCAAAGATGCCGATATTAGTATTCTAGCAACACGCGAAAAGACTAATCAGGAATTAGCTGATATGGCTCAACAGGTTTCTGTTAGCAACAAAGCACGTGAAGCTGCTGAAGCTCAAATTGCTATAGCCGACAAAGCTCGAGAAACTGCCGAACGGCAAATGACTATTGGCAAATCAGAAAATACCGATACGGTTAAAAAGGCCCGTGCTGATGTTGCTGATAAGCAAGCGCAATTAAAAGCAATCTCTAAAGCATTAGCCGACACACCTGAAAATGTTGTCAAAAAACTGAAAATTCTTAAAAAGCAAAAACTAGATGAATCTAAAGCTAAAGCACAAGCTGAAGCCAAGTTACTTTCAGTTCGTAAAGAAAAAACCAAAGCTGAAGCAGAGCTAGAAACTCAAAAAGAACTCGCATTGCAAGGTGCAGGTCTTGTGGCTCAAATTCGTGAACTTCATGCCTTGTGCGAAGAAGCCAATAAAAAAATAGAATCACTCAGCGAAGATAAAGCAGACATTGTTAAAGTTATTGTATTAGATGAAGAACTTTTGGAAGGCCTAGAAAAAATCCTACCTGAAGCAGAAAAAGACAAAACAGTAAAAAAAGCAAATGTTAAGAAAAAGTCAAAAAAAGGGTAACCCTTAATTTTTTATCCGTAGCAAATGTAAACCAATCGTTATGATGGCAGTTATAGTCCTTAGTTAAAAGCTAGACTGCCTTGTTTATTGATTAAATCGTATTTTAGTTATCAGACCTATTGTCTAATTTCATAACTTCAATAACTTTTTTCACTTGTTATAAGATCCGTTACGAATTAAATATTCATTTGAATTATATTTCACCAACTTATTTTAGTGGATGGCGGTTACAACACCCCAGCATTAAACAAAAAATTAGTTGGCTTCAGCATTCAACCTTTTAAATACAACCAATCAGTTGAGCCATACTAAGTTAACACTCAAAAGTCTGAAATGTAAAATCCAACGGTTTTTTAGTGTGCTTTTTATACTTGATTAAAAAATTTTTCCCATTGAGAATCTATTAGTTAATGTCAGGCCCTGTTTAAGAGAAACTAACTTCACCTGCCCGTCGGCTTTCACTGTTATTGTAAAGTACGACACATACTTAAATCTGTATCATTTTCTCTGACTCAGTTATGTAGTTGCCTTTCATTTTTTCCAAATCAACAAGAAAATCAGAGTCTCCTTCATAATCATCCAATGCCGTAAGGCTAATAGTGACAGCTTAACTAGCCACAAAATTTTCAATGTTCTTACTGCTCATATCAACCAACATTTGAGAAAACCTGTCTTGAAATTGAAGAGGTCCTAGGGCGGTATTAATGTCGACTTGATATCCGTTACTATTGCCATAATTAAACTCGATCTTGCTTCGATGGCCCTTTCTTCGGAACAGAACTTATATAGAAAAAACTAACGACCTAGATAGAGCGCCGAGTCATACTCTTGCCATACTGAATATTTGTGCATTATCGTTTTAAATTCGTTTGATTCGATTAATGTGTTGAGCCAACGCTTGACCAAATTGTAGTCACTTTGTATAAACCAGTTAGGTTGAACACCAACAAATTGGCGAATAAAAGGAAAGATTGCAATATCAGCAAACCTAATTTGATCATCAACCAAATAGAGGTGCAGATTCAATCGTTTTTCGAGTAACTTTAAAAAAGTCTCCGCATTTTGACGATGCTCAAGTTCGCTTAACTCAGGATGCCTATCGGCATACTTGTACTTATCTAACAATGGCTTGAAATAATTATCGCTTTGTTCAATGAGTTGGTCGCTGACGTGACTATTTTCAAACCAATGGCTAGGGTCAGCAATAGATAACGCCCAACGCATGATATCGAGACTTTCGTCGATTACCCTGCCCTCTGATAGCTGCAAAACTGGCACAGTTGCTTTAGGAGACAAGGCTAACAGTGCCTGTGGCATATCGGAGAGTTTTACTTCGCGAAGTTCAGGTTTAATACCACAATACAGTAAAGCCATCCTAGCCCGCATGGCAAATGGACAACGGCGAAATGAATATAAAATTAGTGTAGCGTTCAATATTTTGTCTCGATCAATATTTTTTCAACTCAAGCCTTGCAACTTAGCACAATTAAATTGTTCAAACCAAAGGTGTTAAAGTCAAACACATAAAACTAAAATTTGAAAAAGTTGTTTCAACTTTAATCGATAAATCGATTACAATTTATTAACCACACTTGTTTAACTACATTAACCAGTTTACCTATATGTTTGATAGAACGAACTCAGAAACAGAATTATTTCAAGCAGATATTCAAAATGTCATTTCAGCAATTGAAGGCATTATCCTCGGTAAGCCTGAACAAATAAGACTTGCCGTGACCTGTTTATTGGCTCAAGGCCACTGTTTAATTGAGGATTTACCTGGCGTTGGCAAAACCACACTGTCACAAACTATTGCTCAAGTGTTTGGCCTAAATTTCAACCGGATTCAGTTCACCAGCGATCTACTACCGGCGGATATTCTTGGGTTATCAATCTTTGACGCAAATCAACAAGTGTTTAATTTTCATCCGGGTCCCATATTTTCGCATTTTGTGCTTGCCGACGAAATCAATCGAGCAACACCCAAAACACAAAGCGCACTGCTCGAAGCAATGGAAGAAAGGCAAATTACCGTTGAAGGTATTACACATCCGTTAGATGCACCCTTTTTTGTCATTGGTACACAAAATCCTCTCGATCAATCAGGCACTTTTCCTCTGCCAGAATCACAACTCGATCGGTTTATGATGAAGATTCAACTGGGCTACCCTGATGCCAAAGCCGAACGTGCTTTATTATCTGGGGAAAATCCACGTGACGTCATGAAAAATATGCCTGCTGTTATAGATATTCAAAAACTGCGGGAAATTCAACAGGCCGTTGGCAATATTCATTGTTCCGATGCACTGCTAGATTATGTGCAGCGCCTGATCCAAACGTCTCGGAACCCTGGCTTGTTTTTATATGGTATTTCACCGCGTGCGGGCTTAGCAATTGTACGGGCTAGCAAGGCCTGGGCATTAATGGCTGGTAGGTCTCATGTCGAGCCAGGTGATGTGCAGTCGGTATTTACATCTGTTAGCTGTCATCGCCTCATAGGTACTGAGCAACATAGTCAATCGATTGAAGTATTGATTAAAGATATGCTAAACCAAGTTGCCATACCTTAAGGCGATGGATATGGCCTGATGGCGTTAAACTTATTTTCCCTGCCAGCGCCCGTTCGTCGCTATATTGACGACTGGTTTTCGCGCCATAATCCACCCAGTTACGACCGTATTGAGTTACATAATCGTCGACTCTATATCTTGCCCACGCGGTTTGGATATTTGTTTGCCGCTATGTTGGTGTTATTATTTCTTGCCGCGATTAACTATCAAAACAGTATGGGGTTTGTTTTAACCTTTATGCTCACTGCGCTAGCAATTGTTAGCCTATGGCAAACGCACCGAAATATACTCGGGCTAGAGGTTTATCTACAAACACCAAAACCTGTTTTTGCTGGAGAAACTTGTGATCTGTATTTTGAGATCAGCCATCGTAACAAGTTATCTCGCTATGCGATTGGCATTCAATACGCAGATCAAACACCCGTTTATTTAACAATCGAACCAGACAGCCAAGCACAAGCGGTAATTAAAGTACAAAGCGCTAAACGGGGCCAGTTTAAACCAAAGGCACTAACTGTATTCACGCGATATCCGACCGGTTTATTACATGCCTGGGGCTGGCTCAAATTTGATATTCCTATTGTAATTTACCCAATACCTCTGGCTAGTTCAACATTGCAACACCATAGACTCGAGCAACTAGAGGGTAGAGCAACAATCCATACTATCGATGGGGATGACTTCGCTGGACTTAGAGAATACAGAGAAGGTGAATCTCTTCGCCATGTTTCCTGGAAGGCTTATGCCCAGGGTAAAGGCTTATTAACTAAAACTTTTCAGGGCCATGCCCTTCCCTCCTTTTGGATCGACTGGTTTCATCTAAGGCATGATTCGATTGAATCGAAGCTATCAGAAATGACCGCTCTTGTGCTTTTAGCCAACGCTAATAAGCAAGAATATGGTATTAAACTGCCCAACAGCAGCATTGAAAAACATCTCGGTGCTGCCCATAAAAAAGCATGCTTACTGGCGATAGCGACTTTTAACCAGGTTGATTTTGGACAAGACTTTGATCCAACGCTAAATAAAAAATCCAAGCCCAATCCTAATGCAAGTTCAGAATAAACATCATTTAACAGTCAAGAATATCCCGCAGGAAGTTGCCAACCAGGCTTCTATTTTTGCAGTCTGTGTCTGTTTTTTATTTTCTATTGCACCCCATTTTTTTCACCTACCTTTGTGGGTCAGCGGATTCGTTATCGTTGCCCTAGGTTGGCGCAGCTTGCAAAACTGGGGAATGATAAAGGCGCTGTCTAAATGGATTATCGTACCTTTAGTTCTATTGGGCGGTGTTGGTGTATTTGCCGAATACTGGACGATTGTCGGGCGTGACGCTGGATTAGCATTTCTAACGGTAATGATGTCGCTTAAATTCCTCGAGACTCGTAATCATCGTGACTTGCTGATTTTGATTTTCCTCTGTTATTTTTTAATCGCCACACATTTTCTGTATTCGCAAAGTATATTAACAGCTGCATTAATGCTGGCTACATTACTAGTGATTACCTCGACTCTGATATTAATCAATCAACGTGATGACAAACTATCGATCATGATTGGAGTAAAAGCCAGCGCCCGATTAATATTAATGTCGATCCCTTTAATGCTTATTTTGTTTCTGTTAGTGCCCCGTATCCCTGGGCCTTTATGGGGACTGACCAACGATCAGCGAGGGGGCATTACCGGGTTGAGTGATAGCATGTCACCGGGAAAAATCAGCCAATTGATTCGAAGTAATGAAGTGGCTTTTCGAGTCAGTTTTAAAGGGGATATTCCGGCTCAGTCTCAACTCTATTGGCGCGGTCCGGTGATGGCATTGTTTGATGGCACCCGATGGTCACAGTCAGAACGAAGTAACATCAATCGTCTTAACCTTACTTTGTTTGATGAACCAACTGAATACACGGTCACGCTGGAACCCAATGGTGAACGTTGGTTGTTGGCGCTCGATATGCCAACCCAGATAGTTGCCGATAGTCAAATGACAGCCGACTTTCAGCTCACCGCTAAGAAACCAATTAATGATTTGCTGCGTTATACAGTGCAATCAAGCCTACGCTTTCAAGCGGGTCTCGATGAGACTGAAAAGTACCTCCAATTAACCTCTGAGTATCCTGCCAATCAAAATTTAAAAACAATTGCACTAGGGAAGTCGATAGCGCGTCAATACGATAAGCCGGAGGATGTTGTTAACCATGTATTGAACCTGTTTCGTACCCAGCCATACTTTTATACACTCTCCCCGCCAGCGCTTAGAGGTGATACGGTTGATCAGTTTTTATTCAAAACACAGCGTGGTTTTTGTGAGCACTACGCCGGCAGTTTTGCTTTGCTCATGCGAGCTGCTGGTATTCCATCGCGCATCGTTGCGGGCTATCAGGGTGGTGAATTTAACGAGCTTGGCAATTATCTGATCGTTCGGCAATCCGATGCTCATGCCTGGACAGAAGTTTGGATTAAAAACAAAGGTTGGATTCGAGTTGACCCAACGGCAGCTGTATCACCTGACAGAATCGAACTGGGCTTAGATGAAGCGCTACCAGACGAAGTATCAAGCTTTCGCATTCAAAATAGAAACCCACTGTTTGGTAATTTCCTGTTTCGTTGGGACAGCCTCCAAAATAACTGGAATAACGAGGTTTTGAATTATGATGAACGCAGACAAAGTGATTTTTTGCAGCAGTTAGGAGTGGGTATTGAAGACACAAGCGATATGATATTTGCGTTAGTTTTTATGTTACTCATTGTGACTGGGCTTTACTGGTTTCTAGACCGGTATCGGGCCAGACCAGCCAAACCTGCCAGACTCGAACAACATTTTAATCGGTTATTAAAAAAGCTAACAAAAGTCGGACTTGAAAAGAGGCCCGCAGAGGACTCCCGTGATTTTTTAAATCGTGTAGCGGTGAGTAAACTTGTCAAAACAAACGAAGTTGAAGTGATTATCAACCTTTATAATCAAATCAAATACGGGCCAGGTCATACGAGTGAGAACACTAATAAGTCAGATTTAAAAACGCTCAACTTACTCATTAATAATTTTCAGACCTAACTAGCACTACCTAGACCCTAGTTTGCAGCCAAATCACCTGTAAAATATTGTTCTTTCACCAGTGCAATTTTATCCCGTGTCTTAGCGGCATCTTCAAATTCTAGGTTTTGAGCATGTTGATACATTGTATTTTCAAGTTTCTTCAGGGCTTTATCTAACTGCTTAGCACTAAGGCCGCTGTACTCTTTTGTTGCCTCAGCAACTTTATCTGAATGACTTTGACGTTGATTAAAGTTGCTGCCATAACCGACATCCATGACGTCCGTAACGCGTTTAACTATGCCCACGGGAGTAATGTTGTTATCGCGATTAAAGGCTTCTTGCTTCTCTCGACGCCTGTCAGTTTCATCCATTGCTCTTTGCATCGAACCCGTTATCTTGTCCGCATATAGAATAGCTTTGCCGTTGATATTACGCGCTGCTCGTCCCATGGTCTGTATCAATGCCCTGTCTGATCGCAAAAATCCTTCTTTATCGGCATCCAGAATAGCCACCAAAGAAACCTCAGGAATATCGAGGCCCTCGCGCAATAAGTTAATTCCGACTAGCACATCGAATTCACCCAACCTCAAGTCACGAATGATTTCCATGCGTTCTACGGTATCAATATCGGAATGTAAGTATCGAACTCTTACACCATGTTCCGACAAATAATCAGTCAAGTCCTCAGACATGCGCTTAGTGAGTGTGGTGACCAGCACCCGTTCAGAAATAGCAGCGCGCTTATTAATTTCAGACAAAACATCATCAACCTGAGTGGTTGCCGGTCGGATCTCGATTGGGGGATCGACCAGACCTGTCGGTCGAACCACTTGCTCAACAACCGCACCACTCATTTTTGCTTCATGTGCCCCTGGGGTAGCCGAAACATAAATGGTTTGTGGTGCCTGACGCTCGAACTCTTCGAAACGCAAGGGACGATTATCAAGCGCTGAGGGTAATCGAAAACCGTACTCGACCAACGTTTCTTTGCGTGAGCGATCACCTTTATACATGCCGCCAATCTGAGGGACGGACACATGACTTTCGTCGATGAATAAAAGGCAATCATCCGGCAGATAATCAAACAACGTTGGCGGCGCTTCATTCGTCTGGCGCCCCGATAGGTAGCGTGAATAGTTTTCAATGCCATTGCAGTAACCTAGCTCACGCATCATCTCTGTATCATAGTTGACGCGTTGTTCTAGCCGTTGTGCTTCGACAAGTTTGTTGTTTTCATTCAGAACAATCAGACGCTCTTTTAATTCTTCTCGGATATGTTCGATTGAATTAAGGATGGTTTCACGCGGTGTGGCGTAATGGGTCTTGGGATAAATGGAGACTCGTTTGACTGTTTTTAAAATTTCACCGGTGAGTGGATCAAAGATACTGATCTTTTCAACTTCCGCGTCAAACAGCTCGATTCGAACAGCATCGCGATCAGAGTCAGCCGGATGAACATCGATAACCTCACCACGAACTCGGTAGGTGCCGCGCTTCAATTCGATATCATTGCGCTTATATTGCAGTTCGGCCAAACGGCGCAGGATAGTACGTTGATCAATTTCGTCGCCAACCACGACATGCAGCAACATTTTTAAATAAGCCTTAGGATCACCCAAACCATAAATGGCCGAAACTGAAGCAACAATAATGGTATCGCGCCGTTCGAATAATGACTTAGTCGCAGATAACCGCATTTGCTCAATGTGCTCATTCACCGACGCATCTTTTTCGATAAAAGTATCGGACGCAGGCACATACGCTTCAGGCTGATAATAGTCATAGTAAGAAACGAAGTATTGCACCGAGTTATGAGGAAAAAATTCTTTCATTTCCCCATAAAGCTGCGCAGCGAGGGTTTTATTATGCGCCATGATAATAGCTGGTCTACCCAACTGCTGAATGATATTGGCGGCGGTAAAGGTCTTTCCAGATCCAGTAACACCTAACAACGTTTGGTGTGTCAGGCCGTCATTAATGCCCGTAATTAAATCAGCTATGGCTTTTGGCTGATCACCGGCAGGCGTGTAATCAGTAACAAGTTGAAAGGGTTTACTCATTCATTGGGGTGTCTATTTATTGCGCTGTAAAAAGATTTGGCTGGTGATAACCTGAAAGGCTATATTTTGCGACAGCTAAGTGTATCTATTCAAGGCAGACTGTCTATATTTTTTACTAACCGAGTATTGCTAATAAGAACACGAAGATTGATGCCTAATAAAATTAACCATGCACTGACCATTATCATTTAAAAGCCAATGGCTATTCCAAGTGAAAGAGATTAAACCATGACTTGAACAGCCATTAAATTAATCGCAAAAACAATGTAAAAAAACATCATATACCGTTTGCCGTAACAAACCGAATACTTTAATATACGCATCCTCAATTCCCCGATAGCTCAGTTGGTAGAGCAATTGACTGTTAATCAATGGGTCCCTGGTTCGAGCCCGGGTCGGGGAGCCAAATAAAATCTAAGCCGCTTATGAGATTTCTCTAAGCGGCTTTTTTTTGCGCTGAAATTGACATTAAATCAATGGGTTGGATTCAGTCAGAGAGCCACTCCTCTCTCATAGGACAATCAGATACGTCCATTTTTCGCCCCGAGACCCATTGACTATTAGTCTTTTGGTCCCTGAATATCGGCGGGTAGAATTCCGGTGATTCTACGATTGAGACTTTGGGCTGGTGATTCGATTCCATCTCGAGGCACCATTTCCCATAACTATCTAATCAGCTAGCCGTTATGTGACCCGAAAATGCTCAGTGCCCATCCGAAATCCGCCCCGGTCGCCGCGAGGCTAACTCCGAAACAACCGACAGCCTCAGGCATCCAGATCACACACCTCCGGCAAAATCTCAACCAGGGGATCGCTGTGAAGGTGGCGAAGGCTTTATTTTTGCTCGTCCCCCCCCTTTACCCCTTTAACCCTTTAACCCTTTAACCCTTTAACCCTTTACCCCTTTGCTTTTGCTGGCTCGAAAAAGACGCAGCGCGATATTTCCCGAAAACGGTCATTCGATGGACGAGTATCAAAGCCCGGCAAGACCCTCCAACACCATTACTCGCTGGTTGCAGGCAATGGCGGCTATGGGCAAAAAAGCGGACGTTCCGGTTAGCGTCCTTTAATCTCAGCAATCGGCCTAGTATGTATTGTGTTGATTTCATCGACCTGCGTCACAGAAGTGTAAAGAAATTTTACACTTCGTAATTAACTGTAAAAATATTTTACACTTTTGTCTGACTTGACCCGACTACAATTACCTAAGCTATTGACATATACAGTTACAGAGAAGGTTGGCATATATATTGCAAGAAAATACTGATGTTAGATTCGGACAGATGGATTTGTTGGGTATATTAAGCCCGAGGGGCTAGGTAGGAGATTCACGTTTGATACTCCACTTAAATCGCATTACGTTAATTGGCTTCCGAGCTAGTTAGTATTTTATTATCACCTTTATTTGGAGCAAAAAATTGAATTTCATTAGTCGATCAGTCATCAATGTTACTTTAATCATTTTATCTTCAACCTATAGCCTCAGCGCCGGCGCCGCGTTCGATTTCACTTTTACATTAGATACGGATGATTGGGGATACACTCAGGGGGTTGTCACTGGCGACAGTATCACGTTCACTTTTGCCGACGGCACTGACTTTGCAGAGATTGAAACTGCCGATCTTGTTGGTTATTCATTCGACCTCACTGGTGCCGGAGGGCCCGGGCGATTCACTTCAATTTTTACTCTGCCCGACTTTGGTTTACCGACCGTTGGTCAGTCCAGTATTGTTAATGCGTTTAGCTTTGACGGCGCTTCGGGCGAGTTGGTTTTGCTTGACGTTTACTCGCTGAATCTCGCCGCGGGTACTGACTCAGTTGTAGCTTCAATCCAGCCGGCTACCTTTCTTATGGAGTGGCAGATTCGCGTGACAGATATCGAGGATTGGTTTCATTTTGTGACGCTTAAGGACTTCGTTGGCCCCCAAGGAATGGTAGGGACTTCACCTGACGCTCATCTCCTGTTAGACCAGGATCCTGACCCATCTAACGATGTTCCAGAACCTTCAATAATCGCTCTATTTGCACTAGGACTGGTTGCTTTGGGGTTTGCTCGTAGACGTCAATCTTAATACCATGTAGCCCTGCGGCAGCCCATAGCTGCCAACATTTTACATTCAGTCCCAGAGAACAAGCCATCTCACTTGAGGTGGCTTTTTTATGCCTGAACCGTAGTATGAATCTGTCATTTAGATTTACCAAAGCTGAAGGGCCGCTTTGTCAACACAGGAGACGTTGGGACGTCCCAGCACATGAAGTTCTGCAAAGTGCTGTAAAGAGTCAATTTAGTCACTGCTTGGAATGATCATAATTGAGAATGACATTGGACAGGCACTCTTAAAAGCCGTTTTCCAGGTATAGCTGCTCGCGAATGTTCGAAGCAGTCTTTATTATTGTTTGGTTATTGCGAATCAGGTAGTCTTTTTCAGGGTTCGCCGCTTTTTAGCAAATCGTGAGGTGCAAAGTTTTTCAAACTGCTGACTTTGTCGCAGCCGAGTTGCCGGTCAATCAATAGTCTCTCAAATATTTTGGGTAGGTTGAGGGGAATAGCCACTCGTTTATCGGTCCAGATCATTCGGCCTAGCGTGTCCACAAGTTGCTTAAGCATGATTGGATATTTAAATATTCTTCATTTATTAACTAATCACCTACTAACAATATTATTTTCTGCTCTGTCAAGAGAGCTTTTAATGAAATATTAAAGCCTTAATCTGTATATAAACACATCCCCTAGAATACTCATAATATACCGCGAATATGACTCGATTTTTAAGTTAATGAAGACTAGCGAAAGGTGTTATTAATCTATAGCAGGTTCATTGCGCTTTTGGCTTTGACGGTAAACTGGAGTTAGTATTAATAGAGGCTTGAGAATTATATTTTATCTTTATTAAAGTGCATAACTAATAACAATGTTGTCAGACTAAACTGGGGAGCAAGTATTACTCATTTAATTAACGCCCTGATCTTTTCAATCAATACGGACAGATCTATTGGTTTGGTAATGTATGCGTCTGGTAGCAGGTGAGCCGTTGCGAGTTTATCTCTTCTATCGTTTAACGCAGTTAAAAATATAAACGGAATATCTTTTTTGTTTGGGTGATTGTTACGTAACTCTTCCAGAAGCGTGTATCCAGACTTGCCTTCCATCATCCTATCACACAGAATTAAGTCCACTGACTCGGTGAGTATCATCTTGAGGCCAGAACTTCCATTCTGCGCTTCAATTACTTCAAATCCCTCTGTAGTTAAGGCATCAACTATTTCGAAGCGTTGTGCTTCGTCATCTTCTATGCAGAGTATTTTAATCATAATAAAAAGTTCCTTATTAGTATCACAAGAGACATAGATTCCATTTATGTTTAAATTTTCAGTCAGCCAACTTCAGATAAATTTCATCAAACTGACCCGCTACTCTTCGAAGAATATTAATGAGCTCTGGATCAAAGTGTGAAGGCTCGGTTCTGCCGTCACCATCGAGTATAATTGACAGCGTTTTTTCCTGATCAAACTCTGGTTTATAGGGACGTTTTGATCTCAATGCATCATATACGTCTACCAAGGCCGTGATCCTCGCCTCTATGGGTATTTCAAACTCTTTAATACCTTGGGGATAACCACTGCCATCCCAGCGCTCATGATGATTTTTAGCAATATTAGCGGCAACCAACATGACAGGGTGATTAGAATGAGACAATATATCGTATCCATTCTCAGCATGTTCTTTCATGATAGCCACTTCATCTGAATTCAATTTACCTGGTTTCAGCAGAATATTATCTGGCGTACCGATCTTACCTACATCATGCAAAGGCGCTGCAAGAAATATTAGGTTCTGGCGCGCTTTCGACCAGCCAAGTTCTTTAGCGATGACTTGAGCATATTCCCCAATTCGACGTATATGATTACCTGTTTCTGGGTCCTTATATTCAGCCGCTGCGGCAAGGCACTCTAACGACTCGCCATAGGCACTTTCGAGATTATCAAGGAGCTTTTGTATTTCCAGTGTTTTGGTTTGAACGTCTGCTTTTAGGCTAGCTTCATATTGGCGACTAGCGCGTTTCAAAAAAACCAATTCTTCCACCCGACGAACAACGTGAACCAGGTGTTCCTGACCAGGGGGCTTTTCAAGAAAATCGATAGCGCCTAGTTTCAGTGCTTCTATGGCGTCTTTTAACCCACCATGACCCGTCAAGATGATAAATTCAAGGTGGCGATTTTGACCGACTACCGACTTTGCATCTCTGATCATTTCCAAACCTGATTTTTGAGGCATGATGATGTCACTCAACACAATAGTGATATCCAGATCCCGACACAGCACATCAAGCCCTTCTTCACCGTTTGACGCTTCAACACAGTCGAAGCCTTCTTCTGTCAAACATTCGACAAGCTCTTCGCGAATTTCTGATTCATCTTCAACAATGAGAACCTTAGTTTTCAAAGCAGTCATTCAGTTACTTCCAACACTGACTTTACTTTTTCTAAGAGGGTTTCTATGCTGAGGGGTTTTTTTAAAAAGGGGTAAAATGAAAGATCAATGCCGTTTTTTTCAATCTTAGGATGGGCATGCCCTGACATGACAATAAACTTTATTTTTTGCTTCAAGGTTGTTTCAATAATTTTGATCAAGTCAGCACCCGTTCCCCCCGGCATCCTTAGATCTGTAAGAATAAGTGCGATTCCAGGTGTCATATTTATCATTTCAACGGCATCTTTTACGTTGCTTGCTACAAAACAATCATAACCTTCATCCGTTAAGGTTTCTGCTGCCTCTTCAAGAATGGTATCTTCATCGTCAACAATCAGTATTTTAATTGAAATTATCCTTCCCCCTACAATAACTAATAACCAGCAACTAATTAGCTAGCTGTTGGAAGAGTAATGACGAAACGTGCACCATTATCAACATTTTCAGCAATAATTGTGCCATTCATGTCTCGGACTATACCATAACTGACCGACAGACCTAAGCCCGTGCCTTTGCCCATTTCTTTAGTCGTGTAAAATGGTTCAAAAATGCGCGATAGGATGTCATGGGGAATACCTGGGCCAGTATCCTCTAAGCTGACATGAACAAATCCACCCTCTTCAAATACTCGCAAAATAATTTTCGCATCCCCTTTAACTTCAACTATAGCGTCTCGGGCATTAGTCAACAAATTCAAGATTACTTGTTCCATTTGTATCTTATGGCCCAGAATACAGGCGCAATTTTCGCCAAACTCGGTCACAATTTCTATTCCTGCCAATCGTAATTGTTCTCCCATTAGGTCAAGTGCATTGATAACCACATTTCGAGGATCTATGGGTTCTGGACATTCTTTCGCTTCACGCCCAAACATTCGCATATGGTCAATAATTGCAGCTGCGCGTGCTGTTTGCTCCTCGATACGTTCTAGCTTATCGCTAATATATTTAATATCAACAATTCCTTTTAAAATCTTCCGGCGGCAATTACCCGCGGCCATACGTATAACATTCAGTGGTTGATTTAACTCATGTGCAACTGATGTTGCCATTTCACCTAATGTCGCTAGTTTGGACGACTGGATAATTTGGGCTGAGGCTAATTTGCGTTCTATGTCCTGTTCAACCCGGACCTGATTCAGTTCGGTAATATCTTGACCTACACCAACCACACCAGTGATTTCCCCTGAGGCATCGCGCCGTGTTGTTGAATTCATTAAGACATCGACACGATCTCCCGATTTGCTGAAAAGCGGGAATTCAAAATTCGCAGTTTCCTTACCTTTAAGTGCTTTCGCCAGAACCTCATTTACTGAAATCTTATAGTCATCAGTTATAAAATCAGCTACTAGGTCACGACCCATCACCTCGTCTTTCTTAAATCCAGTAATATTGACTGCCTGCTGATTCCACTCATTGACCTTCCCATGCACATCTATGCCAAAGATAGGTGCGTTCGCGGTATCGACTAACTGCGTCATTTCATTTGCAATACTCGCCTGTTCGACCAGAACCTTATTCAGCTCTGTAATATCCTGCCCTACGCCAACCACACCAACGATTTGCCCGTAGGCATCTCTCCGTGTCGTTGAATTAAGCAGAACATCAACTCGATGTCCAGATTTAGTAAACAACGGTAGTTCATAGTTTGCTGTTTCTTCGCCTTTCAGGGCCCTCTCAAGAACCTCAGCCACCGAAGCTTTATAACCATCAGTAATAAAGTCAGCTACAAGGTCTAGACCCATTACCTCTTCTTTATTGAAGCCAGTGATTTTTTCTGCTTGCTGGTTCCATTCATTAACTTTTCCTTTTGCATCAATACCAAAGATTGGTGCGTTTGCGGTATCAACCAACTGCGTCATTTCGTTGGCAATATTCACCTGTTCAACCCGCACTTTATTTAATTCAGTAATATCCTGACCTACGCCAACAACACCAGTAATTTTCCCAGAAGCATCGCGACGTGTCGTTGAATTCATTAAAAAATCCACCCGATCTCCCGATTTAGTGAATAAGGGGAATTCAAAATTCGCAGTTTCTTTGCCTTTAAGTGCTTTCGCTAAAACCTCACCTACTGAAACCTTATAGTCATCGGTTATAAAATCAGCTACTAGGTCACGACCCATCACTTCTTTTTTGTTAAAGCCGGTGATCTTTTTTGCCTGCTGGTTCCACTCGTTAACCTTCCCTTGTGCATCTATACCAAAGATAGGTGCATTTGCCGTGTCAATCAGTAGCGTTAAATCCTGCGCAACACGCTCCATTTCAGAACGATAACCATCAAGCTTTATTTGAAAAGCCAATTCTTTGTTAGCTAGGATTAATTCATCGGCTCGCTTTGCCTTTTCTTTGTTGGCCAGAACTAATTCATCAGCTCGCTTTTCTTTCTCTTCGTTGGCAAGAATTAACTCATCGGCTCGCTTATCCTTCTCCTCGTTTTGAAAGGCGAGTTCTTTATTGGCAAGGGCAAGTTCATCCGCCCGCTTTTCCTTCTCCTCGTTGGCTAACGTTAACTCATCAGCTCGCTTGTCCTTCTCTTCATTTTGAAAGGCTAACTCTTTGTTTGCCAGAGCTAATTCACCAGCCCGCTTTTCTTTCTCCTCGTTAGCAAGCGTTAACTCATCAGCTCGTTTGTCCTTTTCTTCATTTTGAAAGGCTAGCTCTTTATTAGCGAGGGCTAATTCACCGGCCCGCTTTTCTTTCTCCTCGTTAGCGAGCGTTAACTCATCAGCTCGCTTGTCTTTCTCTTCGTTTTGAAAGGCCAGCTCTTTGTTAGCGAGGGCTAACTCATCAGCTCGTTTTTCTTTCTCTTCGTTTTGAAAGGCCAGTTCTTTGTTAGCAAGGGCTAATTCATCAGCTCGTTTTTCTTTCTCTTCGTTTTGAAAAGCTAATTCTTTATTGGCAAGGGCTAATTCACCTGCTCGTTTTTCTTTTTCTTCATTTTGGAATGCCAGCTCTTTGTTAGCGAAGGCTAATTTATCTACTTCCTTTGCTTTATTTTGATTGTTTCGCCCATTAGTATTTTTCAGCATCACTAGTCTCATGTTTTTATATTTTTATATTTTTATATTTTTATATTTTGAGTCAATTACAACCAGATATCTAACAAAAAGTACAATCGACACTTTTAGTTATCTCATTTAGCCTGAATAAGGACTGACAATCGTTACAAGTAACCTAAAAGTTCCAATCTCCTTTTTCGCACAACCTTTTGTAGTTAAAGTCACTCTCGTCCTGCCCAGCTCTGAACCTCAAACGTGACAATATTAAATGGTTTGATTGTAAAATCATAACTTTTATTAAAATAAGATATGTTTATATAGTTTGTTTTGGAGAAAAATTCTTATTAGTTTTAAATAAATATTTTTTGATTCTAGGATTCTTGTATCAAAAAATAATAAAGGGGGTTTAACCGACTGCTTTCAATACGATTTAATTTTAAAGCTGAGCACTGAAGTACTGGGTACTAAGTGAGATTTTGCTGCTGGTTGGTTAGGCAACCTTTCCAATTGCAATTACTGTAAATTTTCTTTAATAAATACACACTTTGAAACAAGGCTTACAATCATAGATTTGTTGGAATTATCATTTCAACATTGGTCCCGTGCCCTTTCTCTGTATTAATACTCATCTTACCGCCATGCAACTCAATGAACATATTGGATAGGGTAAGTCCTAGTCCAATACCATAAACAGTTCTCATATGGCCACCTTCGGCTTGCCGAAAAGCTTCTCTGGCTGTCTTAACGTCCTCTTCGTTCATTCCAACACCATTATCGGATACACAAACGCTCTGCATTTCATCAAGGCTACGCACTTCAACGACAATATGACTGTCTAATGGGGAGTTCTGGATCGAATTATCAATAATATTATAGATCGCTTGCATCAACCGTTTCTCATCACCTTGAATTAGGGGGATTGGCGGTTTTGCAATAACTGCAGACAATTGAATAGAGAATGATTTGGCCTTTGGCTTAAGGACACCTATTACCCGATCCACGATATCCGACAAGTTGACATCGCCTAAACTGAGACTCATATCACCACTGTCGACATCGACTAAATCTAACATCGTGTTGATTGTGCGAAGCAATTTGAGTCCAGCTTTAGAGATTTTTTTAGAATATCTGTGCTCTTCCATATCACCTCTCTCTTCGCTGCTGATAGCAATTAATTCGGCAAAGCCTAAAATCGGCGTTAAAGGTGTTCTTAATTCATGCTTGATCATACTGAGAAATTCTGACTTGATGCGATTTGATGCTGATAATTCTAGATTTAGCGACTTCAGCTTTTGATTTGCACTTGTCAAGTCATCCGATAAAAGTCTCACCTCTTGTGTGCGCTTCTCGACTTTATATTCAAGGTGTTCATGAAATTGCTTTTGCAAAATACGTAATTGCAATGTTTCTGAGGCTCGACTGACCGCATGTAACAGATGGTCAGGCGATATTGGTTTGGTAATAAAGTCCATTGCACCCAACCGAAGTGCCTCTATGGCCTCGTCTGTTCCCGCGTGTCCAGTGATGACAATTACGCCAAATTCTCTTATATCAGCGTATTGATTACAGAGTTTATGAACCATTGTCAGACCACCCTGACCGGGCATTTTAACATCGGTAATAATGACCGAAATAGCTTCATCCATTTCGATCATATCCATTGCTTGAATAGCATCCCCAGCTATTTCACACTGCATAAAATCATCAAAACTTAATAGCTCGGCTATTTCCTCTGCAGTGTGACGTTCATCATCAACTATCAGCACTTTAGTTATTAATTCGGACATTTCGACGTCAAAGAGATCATCTTTACTTCACCAGGTTCTGTTTTGATTGCATGCATATTCTCATAATTCAAAAAAAATGAATAAATGTTTAATTTATCTTGGTCTGTGGTTTTTTTGATCTAATTGATTACTAAGAAAGCGACCAATGGTCTCAATTGAGAGTGGCTTTTTCAGCACCGCAATAACACTACTGTTTGTGCTCGTGACTACACGGGACAAGTCGTCAAATGCTGATATCATAATAACCTTAGTTTCGGGCAAAACCTTATGGATCTCCTTGATGGCTTCAAGCCCAGTGTAACCCTGAAGTAAGTAGTCCATAATCACAAAGTCGGGACGGTGTTTAAGCGCAAGTTCCAATGCAACAGCTTCATTCACGGCGGTGTATACCGTTAATCCAAAATCCTGTAATGCTTCTGCCATCTCCTCAAGCGCTTTAAGGTCATCATCAACAACGAGAATTGTACCCTTTAACTGCCCTAAATAAGATTGCATAGTACCCCTGCCTGCTGTTCTAAGTTGAAACTTTAAGGATTATTATAGCTGCAAAACGTTTTTTTTGTATTTATTTGCAAAAATAACTGAGTGACTAGTCAGCGTTCAAAAAATTACTCTATGATTCTGATATTAGAAAATGATATTGATTCTTAGAAAGAAACCAAAGAGGCCCGTTTGAATTAAGGTTTTCAGACCCTATCTGCCGTCAATCTCCAATCGTTAGAGGACACTAAAAAGCGAAATTTTATAGATCGCTTCTTGATTGATTTAAATCTTCCCGCTGGAAACGATCTAACAATTGCTCTGGAAATCAGGGCAGAGTCAGAAGAAGACGTTATCATTGTTTCTGGAAAAATCACTGAAATGGATCGTGTTGTTGGTTTATAAGTAGGAGCAGAGGACTCTATTACCAAACCTTTTAGCCCACCTTGGCTTGTTAAGTTAATTAATTCTAGGTCCCGGTTATTGTCCACTAAAGGTTGGTTGTCACTAATCATTTCCGAATTTGATTTTTAAAGTATGACAATGTCACTTAAAGCAATAGTAATTTCAGTATCCCGACGCTAAATCGAGCCTTTCTTGACCATTTCAGACCTGAATGAAATCAAACCCCTCATTATTTAGACATTCGACAAGCTCTTCACGGACTGCCAGTTCATCTTCAGCAATGAGAGCTTTTGTTTTTAAAACAGTTATTGCTCGCCATTAATTACTGAGGCAACCTTTTTTATCAGGCTGTCAATATCCAATGGCTTTTTCAAAAAATAATATAATGAAAGGTCGCTGTGGTTTTTTTTAATTGAGGGATGAGCTTGTCCTGACATGACGATAAACTTTATATGTTGCTTCAAGGTTGTTTCAACTATCTTGATTAGGTCAGCACCTGTGCCGTCCGGCAACCTCAAATCAGTGAGGACAAGCTTGATTTCTGGCGTCGAGTTAATTATTTCAACGGCAGAACCAACGTCACTTGCAACGAAACAGTCGTAACCTTCATCCGTTAAGGCCTCTGCCACTTCTTCAAGGATAATTTCTTCATCGTCAACAATCAGTATTTTTATTGAAGTCATCTTTGTCTTTCCAAAAACGAATAACTAACTATTAAATCTTAACGTTTACTCATCATCGGCAGTGTGATCGTGAACCGGGTTCCATGATTGATGTTTTCAGCCATAATACTGCCTTTCATATCGTGGACGATACCATAACTGACAGACAGTCCTAAGCCAGTACCTTTGCCCATTTTTTTGGTAGTGTAGAAAGGTTCAAAGATGCGAGGCATGATAGCTTCTGGAATCCCACCGCCAGTGTCCTCAGAGGTAATATAGACAAAATCATCGTTTTCAAATACGCGCAATATAATCTTCCCATCACTTTCTTTTTCTAACATGGCGTCTCTAGCATTGGACAGAAGGTTCAGGATAACTTGTTCCATTTGAATGATGTGGCCCAAAACAAAAGAGCATTCTTTTTCAAACTCGATCACAATCTCAATGCCCGCTAATCTTAGTTGCGCTCCCATCAAATCGAGCGCATTCGTAATCACTTGTCGGGGGTCAATGGCGTCTGGAGCCTCTTTCGCCTCGCGCCCAAACATCCGCATGTGGTCAATAATAACCGATGCTCGTGCAGCCTGCGCCTCAATGCGTTCAAACTTATCGTTCAGATATAATGGGTCAACAGTGCCCTTAGATATCTTTCGACGAGCATTCCCTGCAGCCATACTAATGGCGCTGAGCGGTTGGTTCAATTCATGTGCAACTGATGTTGCCATTTCGCCTAGCGTTGCGAGTTTAGACGCTTGGATCATTTTAGCTGAGGCTTCTTTACGTTCAAACTCTTGCTCAACTCGTATTTTATTGAGTTCTGTAATGTCCTGACCGACACCTACTACCCCGACTATTTGACCAATAGCATCACGTCGAGTCGTCGAATTAAGCAGGACATCCACTCGATCTCCTGATTTGGTGAACAGTGGAAATTCATAGTTTGCAGTTTCTTTTCCCCTCAGTGCCCGATCCAAAACCTTGCCTACCGAAGCTTTAAAGTCATCCGTAATAAAATCACTAACAAGGTCCAGACCCATCACCTCGTCCTTTTTAAAACCAGTAATATTCTCTGCTCGTTGGTTCCACTCATTGACCTTCCCTTGGGCATCTATTCCAAAAATAGGCGCGTTCGCTGTATCCACTAATTGCATCATATCTTTTGCAATAACAGCATAACGCTGTTCACTCTGAGATAAGTCCCTTTGATTCTGATTAATGGTCTGAACAAATGCCTGAAATTGCTGGACCAATACATTGATTTCTATAATATTTGAGTTGGGCCATAAAACGTCGTTTCGTCCTATTGAGCTTGAAAACATATCAGTTGCCCGAGTTAGCCCATTCAGTGGAGATGAGAGCATACGTGACACCAGTGACACCAAAAGAAGTGATCCCACAGAAATGATCAACATTGTCAAGAATGTTCTTATGTAATCATCCTGCAAGGATACTATAGATTTTGACATTGGGACCGCTACACGAATGCTCCAATCGTTATTGCCTATGAATTTCACCCGATCTTGCCAATAGGATTGCATCAAACGAATCATGTTGGGTAACTCCTCGTCTGATGGCAATAGATAGTGCGGATTGACACCCTGAACAAATCCAGATAAGTCTGGTCCACCATTACTGGCTAAAATATAGCCTTGGTCATCATTTAATTCGATATATTGATTGCCCGGAGAGGGTCGAGTTAATTTCGTCCCAAAAACCTTTAACGAAAAGGTACTTGCCAGAAAGCGGTCTCCAGATATTGGCGAAATCATTGTGAAGTGTGGAACTTCAAAATATCCATCATCTTTGATACTTGTTAGGTAGTTTGAATTGGGTCCCACAGAAGAAATCTGATTGGCGTATTCAGAAATACCCGAGCGTTTTTCAGGGTGAGCGAATAATATTTTGCCGTCGTCACTTAAAATTTGTGTGTTAAGCAATCCTGGAATGGTGTTTTTCCCAAAATCTTTTATCGTGCTGGCCCAAGGTGAAGCGTTACCAGGGTCTTTACCTTGTTCTAAAAGCACCATTGACTCTAATATTTTGGAATAAAAGGTTAAAGAGGTTGTGAGCATGCTAACTGATGCCTTCACCTTTTCTTCAACTGTGAGCTTAAGCTTGTCTTGAATTTTTGCGAGTGCATCCTGACCCGTTATTATTGTTGCGCACAACATGGGAAACAGAATAAAGGCCGCTAAAAGAACGTTTATGGCGGAGTACATCGAGAAACTTTCTTGCAGGTTGGAAATCCCGTTCCATCGCTTCAATCTTGTTAACGGTGTAAATTGAAGCAGTAGGCTGGCTAAAACAACGTTTGTAATGCCATTAGTCATCTGTTTCAAACTGACCAGAATGACAGTTTGTTCAGGCAGTTCCATTTGATAAAAATAAAGCACCCAAAACAAAGGCAGCGCAATCAGAAGCCAATACCCAACGTCAATCAAGATCATGTTATCTTTTTTTAGACAACACATTAATGAACCAACAACGAAAGCCTCTAAACCGAAGATTATTATCGCATAGGCATGGTTCCATAAAACGTAACTGTAAGAAGCAATAATGATCCCGACCAAAGTACCCCAAAGTGGTCCCGACATTCGCAAAGCAATCATCGTTGCAATGCTGCCAAATATAAAACTTACGCCAAAAAACAGTTCAACATTGAGATAGTTGCCAAATAGACCAATTAATGTGAGCGCTAATAAAAACAGCGTTTCTCTCATACTAGGCCAACGTCGACAGCTTTTAGAAAGGGCTTCCATTGCTTCGGCTGTAGGTTTGAAAATCGCGGTCATGTGACTTTAGTTCTGTAATTTATTGAAGTTTGAACAACCCTGTTACAGGTAATCGATCAAAAATTTATTTATTCCAATTCATTGTCCGAAGCAAAAAAACCAAGTTCACAGCCTAATCTGTGAACATTCACAACGAAAATATTAAACAAGTAAATCTACATCTACGCATTAACTATATTGCAAATCACTTAAAAAGTCGCACTTCATTTAGGAATGGACTCGAGTTTTATTTTTTAATCTTGTCAAATAGGTTGAGGAATAAATACACCGGAAAAACTTAAGTCTTATAAAAGCCAAGTGCATTGTTAAATAGGTTGGTAATCAGATCTGAAACATTCAGGATTTAAGTGACTTAATTTTCATTGCGGTAGTGGCAACAGCTTACCTTTTAAAAATCACTATATTCAAATAAATACACTATTCAGAATAGGTTGATAATACCGCCGAGAAATAATGCACCTATCAGAGAAAACTCACAAGGCTGACGTTGCATGAAGCCTAAGTTAACAAGCACAAAGGTTATCATTCGCAGTTAAAAATTGGCTATTACAAACAATAACGGCTCCCGAAGGAGCCGCTATAAACTTAACTTAGCTTTGGAAAATTAAACTTTCTTCCGTCTCGCTATACCAGCTAGACCAAATAAGCCAAGACCAAATAAAAGCACAGATGCAGGTTCAGGTATCTGAGATGGACGATCACCACAACCTTTTCCTCCAACTATTGAAGTGGCGCCTATAGAAACATAACTGTAAGCTGAATGGAGACCACCACAATGTTGAGTTGTACTTCCAGCTATAGTTGATGCCTTGGCCAAATCTGCACCAAAGGATATATAGCCTGTCGATAAAATAGTACCAAAGAACTTCGTGCCTGCACCTATTGATGCGTAACCTAAATCAGGTCCAGCTGCAGGTTGTGCGCCGGTGCTGTTGCCTAAGATATTCCAGATGATTCTACTATTAGCACTAACATCATTTAATGCCACTGTCATGTCTGCACCAAGACTCATGTAGTTATGAATATTAAAGATCCAACTTTCTGAACTATCGTTGTTACCATCAAGGTTGATAGTAGTGCCAGCAGTAAAACTGAGTATATCGTCAAAATTATAAACTCCTGCATCCCAGGAAGTGTTAACGTTCCCAAAAGCAGCCGTAGCCGTCGCATATGTTTTTGTAGCAGTTAAAGCTTCCAGAGCTGCCTGTTGAGCCACAATGGAGCTCTGCAGACTCGTTAATGTGGGCGGTGTCAGCCCAGAGGTCCCAGGTACAGTTCCAGTTGTCGCAACTCCATTAATAGTTGTGCCTGCTCCTGGTGTTAATAAACCTTCATGCTTAACAGTACCGTCGATAACTGAATTGGCGCCAAATGTTGTATAAGTTCCGCTTTCAGTACTGCCACCAACTTTAACCCTGGCACCGGCACCTATGTAGGTTTTAGCTTTAATATCCTTTCCAACTGATGCATCAGCGCCCATACTTGTAAAACCATCAGCAGGATAGACTAAATTACCGCCACTGTTAACATTACCGTCAACTCGAGCCGATGCACCGATGACTGTAGAAGTTCCACTGTCAACATTACCATGAATAACTGCCACTGTTGGGTCCGGCGCACCTGTTGGTCCCGCACCAACACTTGTGTAGGTTCCACTTTGAACATTACCGTGAACAATTGCGTTCGCACCAGTGGATATGTAAGTTTCAGCAGAAATCGTAAGATCCGTTAGATCTGGATTTATAAGAGGTGACGCTTGTGCATTAGATATAGCTACAAACATTGAGACGAGCAAGATATTTTTTAAAGGTTTCATAGAATTATATTTCCATATGGTGCAGATTTTGTTATGAATCTGCCGGTTTCTTGTCAAGATTCACTGTGAATCTAAGGATGTCATTAAATCTGACGTGTCCTAACCTTAAATATAAAATTGGTTAGTGTATTTAGAAACAAGCAATATACATGCCAGACCCATAAATCCTAATAAAAACAAGAATTTAACATAAATCAATATTTTGAAAAAACCATATGTGTAAACTTTTTTTACACCATATTTAGGCAGTGTAAAAATAATTTACACTAATATACTTAATTATTGATTAATCACATTAAATCGTTATTCGACTTAAGATAATGTGACTCAAGTCACAATTAAGTATTTTAAGGTTGCCATAAAAAGATTGTTTTTGCCAATGCCTGGATTGATAGCAAAAAAATTTAATGCCATTCCTTAAGTGACTGACCAACTTGGCCATATATTAGAGAAAATTTACCACCACTCTTCAAAAAAGATTAACCTAATCACATTCATTTTATTGCATCACAATTGTTAAGACTGAACCGATTATTTTTAATTAGTTAGAGCTCAGGACCGAGCTAAACTTTGATGAGGCCTAGAGAATAAATTCAAGGTTTCATTTTAGGTATTGCCCCAACTAAACACTTGTTTTGAGGGTCAACTAGCCTATGCACTTCAAATTTTAACCTAACAATTACTCATGCTAATACACCTTAATTACCCTTGATAGTTGCAATTAGTATTCTCAGTGATTTCAACCTCTGCTATTCTTTAGTCTCTTTGATAAAGAAATCGGCAGCAAAAATGAGCCATATATTTTGGTCAAACATATTTAATCGCCCGACGAACGAATTACAATCGATTGTCGAGCTTTGGCAAGATACGCCTTTGTTTGAAAACATCCCCACATGGCATGTAAAGTTTCTTTCCCAAAAAATGCACGTTAGAAGCTTCGTTGCAGGTGAGCGAATCTTTCAACTCGGCAGTCAAGGTGCCGGTGCGTTAATGGTACTTGAGGGTAGTGTACAAATCAGAGCTGATAAAACTGAGTTAGCTTTATTAAAATCGGGCGATTTTTTTGGAGAAATTGCACTAGCCGAACCCGAAAAGAGAACCGCTGATGCCTACTCGGTGACGAATACTCGATTAGTCTATCTATTGAAACAAGACCTTGAAGAATGGATAGAATATGAGCCTAGGTTGGGCGCACGTTTTCTGATGAATCTTTCTGCTACTTTGGCCAAACGTTTATTCCTTATGAATAAACACACTACGGATCAGTAGGCATGTCTGATCAAGCCTCTTTTAAAACCATGAATGCCTATGCTCAAACAATTAAAATTTTTGCCTGCATGATCGCAATTGTTTTAGCTGGTTTTTATTTGCTGTCTTCTGTAATTATTCCAATTGTTATTTCATTGACACTTTACGCCATCTTTGAACCCGCAACACTTTACCTAGTGCGTCATAATGTTAACCACTCTCTGTCGATAATCATTGTTCTAGTGTTTCTTGTTTTCTTTAGCTTCATTGCGATCGGTTTTGCATTACCACAACTAATAGATCAAATTGGATTACTGCAAGCAAAACTGCCCGCTATATTTTCGAAACTTGAAGGTTTCTTAACTCATTACAGTGCTGAATTTTCAGATCAAATTGGGGTCGATTTAAATGTCTCTGACATGATTATTTCTACCTTGTCGCAGTCGACCTCATTGGGTCAGTCTTTTCTGCTTAATTTCTCTAATAGATTGTTGGGCGTTACTATTGTATTTCTATTGGTTCCCTTCCTGACCTATTACTTACTAAAAGACTTTCGCTCGCTTAGAAACCGCATGATGAACTGGCTACCAAATGCATCGTTTGAACTGGGTTGGCTTATTTATTACCGCGTATCAAAACAACTACAGGCCTATACTCGGGGTGTCATGATCCAATCGATCATTATGTCATTGGTTTGCATGATAGGTTTCAGCTTAATTGGGCTAGACATTCCAATTTTACTCGGAGTTATTACAGGCATCTTAAATTTAGTACCCTATATAGGACCTGTTATTTCGATTTTACTTAGCCTATTAGTCTCATCGGCCATGACACCTTTCGACCATTCCCTACTTTACTTAGGGGTTTTGGTGATTGTCACTGCTCAAGTCATCGACAATGCAATTGTGATTCCAGCAGTAATCGCCAATGCAGTAAACCTGCATCCTGTTCAAGTCATTTTGGGAATTATTATATTCGGCAGTTTATTTGGCACGTTGGGCGTTATTCTTGCTATCCCTGCGATCGCAACGGCGAAAATAATTTTTAACAATCTGTATGCCGACATTCTGAATGAAAGCCAAAAAAAATCCTTTTAGTGATTAATGGAGCCTTGTGTCCGACACAGTTTAACTCGACTTTTTTAAGCTGCTAGCTAACGATTTGAGCGCTTGTTTCAGACCTTCGTCTTCTATCCAGTCGGCTCCGCGTTTTAATGCTTGGACTGTTTCAGGCTTTACTTTTAAAGGTTTTTTTGCGGCGGGCAATACGTGATCTGATTTCAACACAGAAGATGGTACTGTTTTAATTTTTAAGGCTTGTTTTAGATTGAAGGTTTCCTGTATTTGTTGCTGTATTTCTGCCATGTATAACCTCAAATAATTTGAAATTTGAGGGTCTGCAACAGCTATCACAATCGACTCATCGGTTATATTAACCACTGAAACCTGTTGGTTCATCGGCTCTGGTAGTTGTTTTCTTAAAAACTGTTGAATCGCTGCAGTATCTTTGCTGACACGAAGGAAGTTTCCGGGCAGTGCCGCTTGGCACCATTGATTAGCTTTTTTATTGGCCATTAGTCAAAGTATTAATTAACCTTAATAACATCGCAATTACCCACGCACATCATAATGGGATAAACTCAGTAAAAATTATGCAACTAGGCTGATTAAACCAGTGCTAACGCTTTCCTCGCGCCGAATGCCGACGATTGGCTATCTCAGGATAACTGAGGTCGAGCCTATCGTATAGTGTCCGCACAGAGTCATCTTCAAATAACCTGACCTTACCTGGCTTGAGCCATTTGGGCAGAGTGAAATTTTCATACCTGACGCGTTGTAGACGACTGACTTCGACGCCAACCGCTTCCCACAACCGCCTCACTTCACGATTCTTGCCTTCTTTAAGCATGACGTGATACCAGTGATTGGTGCCCTCACCACCAGCGTCAATAATATTTTCAAATTTGGCTTCACCGTCTTCTAACATGACACCGTTACGAAGGGTTTGCATCATATCAGGCGTTACTTCACCATGAATACGCACCGCATATTCTCGCTCAACCTCGAACGAAGGATGCATCAATCGATTGGCCAACTCGCCTTGATTGGTAAATAACAATAAACCGCTAGTGTTGATATCGAGCCGACCAATCCCAACCCATCTGCCCTGCTGTAAATTGGGTAAATTTCTATACACGTCAGGCCGGCCTTCAGGGTCTTTTCGACTACAAACCTCACCGATAGGCTTGTGATACATCATTACTTTAGGACGGGCTTCGGTCCTAGAGATACGCAGTAATTTGCCGTCAACGGCAATTTTTTCGCCGCCCGCAACTTGGTCACCCGGCTTAGCAGCCTTACCATTAACGGTAATTCGGCCGTCTTGCAGCATTTGATCAACTTGACGCCTGGAAGCAACGCCTTGGTGAGCGAGAAATTTTTGGATTCTTTCCATTATGATATGTCTGTTATGCCTTGTTTATAATGACGTGATAATAATTTATTGCTAATCGTTAATCATTAAAGTGCTGTTAATTAATATAAGGTTCAAGAGCCCAACTTTGGCCAATGCCCGTCGATGATTCGGATATAAGCGTTGTCGCATTCTCGTTAAACTTTAAGCCGAGGATAGTAGCAGAGTCCGGCCGAACTCGGTGCTTTACTTTTGGTTGCCAAGTTTCGTTTTGCTTGCCTGTGGCTACATCCCAGATATCGATTGCTTTTGAGGTGCGTCCAGCCGCCAAGATTCGGCCATCATCAGAAAAGTCTGCCGATACTAGTGTCATTTTTTCATCTTCTAGCTTGGCTAACAGTTTGCCCTTGCCTTGAGTTTTATAAATATGCGTTTCACCTATAAATGCATTCGCAAGTGCAAATTCACCATCATCTGATAGCACGACTAACGAAATTTTGTACTTCAGATTTTTTGACCAAAGGTGCTCACCATTTTTAAGATCCCAAAGGCTGACATGCCAATCATTGGACCCCGTTAGCGCATAGCGACCGTCTTTTGAGAGCGACACTGAAGTCACTTTTTCGTGATGAGGCATGACATAGAGCATCTTCCCTTCTTGCATATCGAAATAAACGGCCTGATTATCTGTGCTGCCAATCAGTGCGTAACGTCCATCAGCTGAAATAGCAATGTCAGTTAAATTCGGCCAGCCCCAATAGCCAATTAATTTGCCACTGGGTAATCGCCAACGCGCCAGTGACTGTTGCTCCATCGTCACCAGTATTTCACTGCGCGCTGAGAAGGCGGCAGACATAATACCACCCACATCACCATCTTGGTGTTGCAGGCTAAACAGCACTTTATTTTTTTGTAAGTCCCAGACTCTGCCAAAACCTTCAATTGAGCCCGTCATGAGGTATTTAAGATCTGGGCTAATAGCGGCTGAATAAGACCCTCTGTTAGCGTGTGTGACTGTTTTTAGAGCCGTTTTATTTTCGCTACAGGCGCCTATTAACAACAGCAACCCGAGACAGCAACACAGTATAAGTTTGTTTCGCATGACAATTTAAAGGTTAGTAAAGAAACGACCAAAAAAAGAAAGCTATCTAATTATGGGAGTTTAATTAGTATTGATTCATTCTAATTAAGACTTTTATCCGCAAAAGCCAATTCAGGGTGAAATTGGTTAAGATCTTTTATTTCAGATAATGTTGGCAACTCATTAAGAGACTTTAGGTTGAAGTAATCTAAAAATTCTTTCGTTGTCCCATACAATGCGGGCTTACCCGGTATGTCTTTGTGGCCTAACAATTTGACCCACTCTCTTTCTTGCAAAGTTTTTATAATATTGGTGCTCACACTCACGCCCCGTATGTCTTCGATTTCACCTCGCGTAATGGGTTGTCGATAAGCAATAAGGGCAACTGTTTCGAGCAGTGCGCGCGAGTATCTTGGAGGCTTTTGGTCCCACAGGCGAGTAACCCACGTTTCGTAGGCAGGCCTTATTTGAAATCGGAAACCCGACGCAACTTGCTTCAATTCTAAACCAGCATCTTCATATTTTTCGACCAACTCATAGATAGCCTGACGAATATCATCTTTGCTCGGTTGGTCAATATCACCAGAAAATAAATCAAATATAAAATTAATATCCAAAGGCTTTTCTGCCGCTGAAAAAAGTGCTTCGAGAATAGGTTTTAATTTTACGGTGTCCATGATGCTATATCGCCTTTATATAGATAGGGGCATAATTTTCACTTTGAACTAGTTCAATCATTGATTCTTTAAGTAATTCGAGTATGGCCAAAAAGCTCACGACAACGCCCATGCGCCCTTCACTGACATCAAAAAACTCAAGGAAACTGGTAAAACGGTCGTTAGATAGCTTCTCAAGGACAAATACCATACGCTCACGTACCGAGAGTGGTTCGCGCTGGACGTGATGACTCGCAAACTGCTCGGCTCGGTTTACAACGTCTCGAAAAGCCATCAATAAATCATTCATTTTGACGTCAGGTAGCGGCATTTCGACAGCAAAATTAGGCACTTCTATATTTGTTAGGAAAATATCGCGCTCTAACCGATCGAGCGCGTCCATGTCCTCGGCTGCTTTTTTAAACTGTTCGTATTCTTGTAATCGACGAATTAATTCAGCTCGTGGGTCATCTTCTTCAGAACACTCTTCAGAACGAGGTAACAGCATACGAGATTTAATTTCAGCAAGCATCGCTGCCATTACCAAATACTCAGCCGCCAACTCGAGTTCCATGATATCCATTAAATCAATATATTCCATGTACTGTTTAGTAATCATTGCAATCGGAATATTCAAAACATCCAAATTTTGGCGTTTGATTAAATACAGCAACAAATCTAACGGCCCTTCAAAAGCATCGAGGAATATTTGCAACGCATCTGGGGGTATATATAAATCTTGGGGAATCATTGTCAATGGCTCACCCTGCACTAACGCGAAAGGCATTTCCGATTGATTCGATGCACTCTTAACAGACTGACTCGTCAGTGCGCTAATGGACGAGTCAATCAAGGGCTGTGGGGTCGGGTCATTATTCATTGGTTAGCGGGTTGTCAAACCCATCACTTTTCGAACTTCTTCAATCGTATCTTGTGCAACATCTCGGGCAGCTTCACAGCCTTCATTAATAATACTGTCGACGCCTGACAAATCATTTAGGTAATCTTTCACTCGACGTTGAATTGGTTTTAGCTCTTCAATAATTGCATCGGCAATGTACTGTTTACAATCAATACAACCGATTGAGGCTGTTTTACAACCTTCAACAACCGATGATTTGATATCCTCAGATGAATAAACCTGATGCAGTTTCCAAACGGGACATTTTTCCGGGTCACCTGGATCGTTTCTTCTTACTCTGGCCGGGTCAGTCGGCATTGTTTTAATTTTTTTAGCGACCATATCAGGCTCTTCACGTAGCGCAATGGTATTACCATAAGACTTCGACATCTTTTGACCATCGGTACCCGGCATTTTGGATGAAATAGTCAACAGTGATTGTGGTTCGGGCAATAGGATCCGTCCGCCACCATCAAGAAACCCCAATAATCGTTCCCTGTCAGTTAAGCTAATATTTTGTTGTGATTCGAGCAATGCTCGGCCGAATGACAAGGCTTCTGTATCGCCCTGCTCTTGATATCGTTTACGTGTTTCTTTATAAAGCTTGGCGTTCTTTTTTCCCATCTTAGTAATGGCCGCTTCCGCTTTTTGCTCAAAATCAGCTTCTTTACCATACAAATGATTGAAACGTCGAGCTACTTCACGGGTTAACTCAACATGTGCCACCTGATCTTCACCAACTGGCACAAAAGCTGCCTTGTACATTAATATATCAGCACTTTGCAATAACGGATAACCTAAAAAACCATAGGTTGCCAAGTCCTTATCTTTTAACTTTTCTTGCTGGTCCTTAAAGCTTGGGACACGCTCTAACCATCCCAGTGGCGTTATCATCGATAACAAGGTGTGAAGTTCGGCATGCTCTGGCACCCGAGACTGCACAAAAATAGTCGAGTTACCTGGGTTAACACCCGTCGCCAGCCAGTCAACCACCATATTGCGTGAACTTTCGCCAATGATGGCGGGATTCTCATAGTGGGTAGTTAAAGCATGCCAGTCTGCCACGAAGTAAAAGCACTCGTAGCTGTGCTGTAGCTCGATCCAGTTTTTTAAGACGCCGTGATAGTGGCCTAAATGTAACAACCCGGTGGGACGCATTCCCGACAGTACGCGATTGTTTTGACTAATTGCAATGTTCAATTAAATGAGGTTCCGGACTATAAATTTGATTTGAAGGATTATACTGTCAGAATCGGAGGGCGTCGATCTTTGTTGTTAGCCCATATTATGTGACATCGTTTGAATGCGAGATTAAGAGCCATTTAAGTCTATAAAAAATCGACTGGCCCCTTGCCATATCGAATGACTTCCGGAATCGAGTCGATCAAGCTAATGACAGTGGACGGCTCAACACCACAAAAGCCACCATCGATAATAAGGTCCACCTCATGCTCGTAAAGACGCCTGATTGCCTCAACATCATCAATCGCTTCAAGGCCATTAGCAGGTATTAAGGTGCTGCTCATTATTGGTTGACCTAAAGCCTCTAGTAACGAGTGAACAATATTATTATCCGGCACTCGGACACCAATGGTTTTACGTTTAGGGTTCATCAATCTACGCGGAACCTCAGAAGTAGCCTCTAAAAGGAATGTATAGGGCCCCGGTGTTAACGTTTTCATCAATCGGTAATCTGAATTGGAAACCTTCGCGTATGTGCCTATTTCGGATAGATCGCTACAAACCAGAGTGAAGTGATGTTTGTTATCAATTCGTCTAATACGCGCTATTCGTTCCATCGCGGCCTTGTCACCAATATGGCAGCCAAGCGCGTAACTAGAATCTGTCGGATATATAACAACCCCGCCCTTATCTATAATTGAAACAGCCTGTTGAATGAGACGCCTTTGTGGGTTGTCAGGATGAATCTCGAAGAACTGAGCCATGATATTCCTTAAATGAAAAGTATAAGTAAATGGGAAATGTTGTTTGAATGATACAACAGTTTATAAATGAATCGTCAGATCAAGCAAGGCTTATTGATTAAAAGTTCAGTAGAATGACATTCAAGCTAATAATTAAAGCTGCTTTGTTGCAATATTACAACAGATACAAAATAATGTTGCTTTTTCTTACAATAGCGCTTGATATTGTATTAAAAGCCATTAGTATGTCTTTCAGTAAATTGATACTACAAATTAAAAGCATAAAGCATTTTATAATTAGTCGATTTATTTTTAAAGTACATAATATAATTTAAACATGGGAAAAAATTATGAATTTCAAAAAAACTGCATTAGTACTGGCTATGGCCGGTATCGTTTCTGTACCAATGGTCGTACAAGCTGATTCTGGTTTCTACGGAAGTATTCGTCAGGGTCTCCAAAGCACTGGTAATGACGCTGCAGGTTCAGACGACAATCAAGCAATCGCTAACCGTGGTTCACGCATGGGTTTCAAAGGTGAGACTGATCTTGGTAATGGTATGACTGGATTTGGTCATTACGAGTTTGGTGTAAATACTTCTGGTACTGCAGAAACTGTAACTCGTCGTAAAGCTTACGTTGGAATCAAAGGTGATTTCGGTTCTATAAAAATGGGTCAAGATTACCATACTTATTACAACCACATTAACGGACCTGTAGATATTGCCAACTGGAACAGTGGTTTTTATAGTCAAGGCCGTACAAACCAAGCTTTAACTTATGCTGGTGGTTCTGGCGCAATAACCTTTGGTGCTACAATTTACGCACGAAGTGATGATGACCCAACTGTTGCTGGCGGTGGTGACACTGGTATTGATAGTACTGAAATTGCAGCAACTTATGATGCTGGAATGTTTACTGTTGGTCTTGGTATGATCTCTTCAAGCAATAAAGTTGGTGCTGATGGTGAAGACCGTACGGGTATTACAATCAGCGGTAACGCTGGACCGGTTTATCTTGCTCTTTCAATGCAATCACAAGATTTAGATTCTGATTACACTGAAATTTCAGCTAGCATGGGTCAAGCTTACTTAGCATATGGCGTACAAGATAAAGAAGGCAATCTTGATGGTGATGCACCTTCACAGTTAACTCTTGGTTACACAATCCCAGTTGGAACAGACACAGTTGTTTGGTTAGAATACTACAAAGTAGATTCTGATGAGCTTGTAGCTAATTCAGGTGATACTGACTCAATTGAAGCAATACTGAAATATAGCTGGAACTAAACACCTAGATTTAATCTATTAGGTTATTAGAAAGACCTCCTTTTTAGGAGGTCTTTTTTTATTAAATCTCCACCCTAAAAACTAAAAAAACCTCCCAAGTCCATTAAGTAACACACCATCGTCCTTCGCATTAAGGTCAAATTAAGTCATGGTTTCATAAGCTTGTAATAAAGTAAGAAATAACCAGTAAAATCAAATAGAAGACGAACGAAAATTGTGCTTAATAAACAAGGTGTCCAGTTCGGTGTTTTCAACATTTCCTAACACATGAGAAAGTCGAGGATTTTTGCGAGTTGAATAACTTGTAAATCGATAAGTATCTGATGTAGCGCGCCTGAAATGGATCAATAATACGAGGACCGACCCTTACAGTCTCACCATTGAAACGCTATGGTCATTTATTATCTGACTAGCCTTGAAAGGGCCCTTTCTCTGCTATGTAGTTATCCCCTACAACAAAACTACCCTCAAAATATTAAGCGTGTTCAAGGCTAATTTCATATCGGCTTTATAACCGAAAATAACCTATGAAATGGCGACATAGCCAATATCAAACTAATAGTTCGTCTTTATGCATTGGTTATTAATAAGCCTTATTGACTGTAGACGCGGCGTTCTAAGGAGCCTTCCTTTACTGACGTGAATCCTTGCTAACATATAGGCAATTTTCACGGTTGAGAGTCTCATAGAGACTTACCCTCCAACTTGCTCGAAGTAGTACATATTCAGCCACTAGGTAATCCTTCCTACAGGCTGTTGATTCTGTTTTTAAATGGATGTGAATGTTCAATCCAAAATTATGTCGAAACACAAAAACTTTGGGTGCTACTACAACTTATGGCTAGAGTAGCCCACGTCTTGCTGAAGCTATCACGAGATTTTAATTACCGAAATGGACGAAAATAACCACTATAAGAATTAGAATATGATGATTATCAATGAGTTGAGAAAGTAAATAAATTGGTGCCCAGAAGAGAACTCGAATCTCCACGACCTTACGGCCACTAGCACCTGAATATAGCGTCTTTGTATTTAACACTTTTTAACACCCCCTAACTAAACGTAATAAATCATTATAAACCAATAATTTATTGAGTTATAGCTCTATATAAAGTTTAATGTGTCTTTATGGAAATTAACCTAAGACGTGTTAAATAGGTGTTAAAATGACTAAGTCGATTAAGTTAACAAAGAAAAATCTATCCGCGCTTTCTTTGGGTGAAGGATGGGTGCATGTAGAGGATCACCTGATCAACGATCTATATGTCTATTCTGGTAGCACGAAGAAATCAATATATATCCGGCGTCGTATAAAGGGACAAAAAAATAAGCGGTTTTTTAAAATATGCGCTTGGGAGCCAGGCCTTTCTCCCGAAAATATCCGTAAGGAAGCAAATTCCGTTGGATCAAGCGTAATGGCTGGCAATGATCCAACTTTAGAGAAAAAGGCGGTTAAACAGGAATCAGTTCTTTTAGGTGATGCTTTTGAGCGACTCATGGCTACCAGAGTCAAAGGCAAAAACCCCATTATGAAATCAACAGAAGATCAGTACCGCTACTCATATAAGACTGATTTGGAAAAGTGGGCGAAGAGGCCTCTTACCAAAATAACTGGTGACGATGTTGAAAGGCTTCATCAGGAGCGATCAAAGGCATCTAAGAGCAGGGCAAATATGGCGGTGCGTTTAATCAGGATGATTTATAGATATGCCATAGAGGTTTATCGAGACGAAAAAAACAGGCCGATTGTCATCTATAACCCTGCTGATCGGATTACCACATTTAAGCTGCAAAATAAGATTCCCAGAAGAACCGGACACATTACAAAAGATCAGTTGAGCCCCTGGTTCGAAGCTGTGAAGAGCAACTGCAATGAGATTGTGGCCGACCTATTGGTATTTACCTTAATGACTGGACTACGGCGTAATGAAGCAGCTCAATTGACCTGGGATCGTGTTGATCTAGAGAAAAGAGCATTCACTATTGTCGAGAATAAGTCAAAACGTCCTGTTGAGATTCCGTTATCTAATTTTCTGGTCGATATGTTACAAGGAAGAAAAGGGAGATCTGGCACTCGAAAGTATGTTTTTCCTGCCGGTTTAAAATCCAGTTATTTAAAGGATTGGCGAAAGACTTGCGAGAGGGTTACTAAAGCATCTGGAATTGAATTCATTCCTCATGACCTACGCCGTACATTTATGACAATTGCAGAGTCGCTCGATATAAGTCCGTATGCGATCAAGATGCTCGTCAACCATGCGCTCCCAGCTAATGACGTAACAGGGGGCTACATACAAATAGATCTTGAGCGCTTGAGAAAACCCATGCAGATGATTACTGATATGATTTTAACATCAGCAACATTGAAAACGTAGTAGGAAGATAAAATGATTGGAGAACCTGTGCATCCGATAAAATTCCCCCCTTATATTACAAAAGAATTGAGAAATTACTATGAAAGCTGTATCGAGTTATTTCAAGAAAATAATTCGATTCTAAAGAGGCTAATCTTTGATTCTAGAATGAAGGAGGTTTTTGAATTTCTGGCCAAAGACTTTGACACCGAAATCAAAGGCAGGGAAAGAATTGCTGTTTTTATTCGGCTTGCAAACACAACGGCCATAAACTATGCGGTTATTAAAGTCAGGAAAAAGTCATCTCTAGCAGTTAAAGAAAGAATTCTCAGTACTAGTGAAGAACTAATTAATTTACTTCAGCTAGCCGGTGGAATTGGCGATGATAAAGGACGGTTGGCCAATCATAGGGCACGGGGC